>Ga0316207_10000244_pt1 | contig 105485 bp, 94 predicted proteins | sample 6weekpyrite_MG_FD_204943 | JGI IMG/M metagenome (GOLD analysis project Ga0316207, IMG submission 204943) | Microbial mat bacterial communities from mineral coupon in-situ incubated in ocean water Damariscotta River, Maine, United States -... | ecosystem: Environmental > Aquatic > Marine >...
AGGTATCAGAGACGCTAACGCCATCAGAAGTAGAGTCCGTCACTATTTGAAATTCGACGAAATTATCGACAAACCCTGCCTGAGCCGTTGGGCTCAAAACGAGCAGCAACACTAGTGGTGCCACCAGTGAAACAACCCAGCGATGTAGCCGCCAGCCTGAAAATAGTCTATTCATAATCAACTCTCCTAGATTCAACTAATTTTTATTATTTAACTGAAGTGTTGCTGTGCCTAAATACAACTCATTGAAAAATGCATTTAGGTTTGCTGCTCACACACCAATTCTTAAGACTAGGTTAAGCAGTATTCATGCCAAATATTAAATTCATAATAATCAATCAATTACAAAAACACGCATTAAAAATTGTAAACAATTCCGACACTCTAATATCGAACATACAAGCAATTTCGGTCTGGCATATTGCATTTTTGGGCACTGGAATAGCGACAGCTTTTGCTTTCCAAAACCGGGAGGAGGGACTGAAAAACATGCCTCATCGAACCCTGGGATGAAATGACTGACAGTTTGGCCATTGCAGCCTCACTACGTACAGACGTGACTCAGGCGCTACAACAGACGCTCTAACTGAACAAAAATGAATCTGAGGCAGAAAAGTAAGCGGCGCCAGTTGGCGCCGCACTGTTGGTTACACAATTGTCCTTCATTTATTTGGCGGAGATATTTAATTCCTAAAACAACTTTTACAAAATCACCAACGACAAACCATTAAAGCCGCTGCAGCAGCGATTCAGCCTCACTGCGCCCTTCGAATACTTTAAAATCTCTTAACAAACGATTTAGCTCTTTGCGTGCCTCTTCTGTACGGCCTGCTTTGTCTAAAGCAACGGCCAGGTGATAACTGATTTCAGGTATATGTGGCGCTTTAGCCCGAGCGTCCTGCAACAAAACCAGACCATCATTGACCCGGCCATTCTCTACATATATCCACCCCACCGTATCTATAACAGCGGGATTAGCTGGCGCTAAGCCATGAACTTTTTTGGCATACTCTAGCGCCTTTTTGTCATTATTCCGCAGGTATAACCAGGCAATATTATTTAATGAAGCAATATTTTCAGGTTGATGCTCCAAAACAATTAAATAGTGCTCGATCCCTTTTTGAACCTTGCCTGCGCCCTGATACCCCATAGCCAACATTAGCCGTACCGACACATCACCTGGATACTCAACCAGCCACTGTTCCAGCGACACCAATGCATTATCCAAACCCAACTGGTCTCGGGTGCGATGCAGCTTCACAACATTAGAGCCTGTCATCTCTTTTGAAAACGCGGTTGAAAGAGATTTTTCAGCCAACTTCATGTTGTTTTGTGCAAGATAATTATCAGCCAAGAGTTCATAACCCACCGAAGCCTCAGGATTTTTAGCAATCACCTGATCGGCCAATTGCTTTGCTTGCGCATACTGTTTTAATTGAATATATATGCGGCCAAGCATGGTTTTGGCTACCACTAAATCCTCATTCAAGCCCAAGGTTGACTTCAAGGTCTCGACCGCCGCCTCAAATCTTTCTGCCTTTACCTGTGCCTCTGCCAGCAACATCAATGATTGAACAGAATCAGGACGTTGATCTACAAGAGTTTGAAAGGTAGATATTGCGTTGCTGTAATCTTCATTGGCAAGCTGTGCCTTGCCCAACATTACTTTCGCCAGAGGATGCTGTGGGTGGGCACCAGATGCCTCTCTTGCCACCGTGAGCGCCTTCATTGTTTCACCCTGAAGCAGGTGCGCATTGGCAAGCAATAGCATAGGCTCTATGGATTTTGGATTTGCCTTACGCGCTTTCTTGACCCAGTCCAGGGCCACATCTCTATCACCAGCTGTTTCAGCCAAACGGGCCAAAGCCAGCATCGCCCCCAGGTGAGAGGCATCCACCTTAAGCAGTTGCTGGTAGTAATTGCTGGCCTGCGCTGTATTACCATCCTGCAATGCCAGTTGCGCCAGCCCCATATAGGCAGCAGCAAATTTAGAATCTTTTTCCAGTGCCTTTTCAAACTGAATCTTAGCCTCAGCAGTGTTGCCAGCATTGCCATAACTAACACCGAGCACATTCAAGGCCACCGGGCTTTCAGGCTGCTTTTTCACCAGCGCTTGCGCTGCCGCAATAGCCTTATCAAACTGCTTACTCTTTATATGGCTATAGACCAGCAGCATATCTGCCATGGCCATGCCCTGATCAAGATCAATGGCCATTTCCAAATTACTGACCGCCGCCTCATTTTCGCCTGAGACCAATCGCCCAAGCGCCAACTGGGCACGAATTGATGCCATGTCCGGCGCTAGCTCGGCTGCTTTCTGTAAGTTTTCTGTGCCCTTCTCAATGTCACCATTATGCAAATATGCAGTCCCCAACAACGCCAGCAACTGAGCATCAGAGTCGCCGTGACTGATTACATCCAGCGTCTCTACCGCTTGTTGTGGCTGTTTCAGTTTAAGATAGACCGACGCCAACACTTTTCGACCTGGCACATGATCAGGTACCGCCGCAACAAAACGATTGAGGTGATATTCAGCCTGCTCAAGCTCACCCAACTGGTAACTTGTCATTCCCAACAACAACAAACTCTGCACGTGGCCTGGCACAACCTTTAATACCTTGTTCAGAGCCTCTTTAGCTTCAACTAGTTCTTTGCGCTGAAAATAGACAACCGCTTGAAAATAATTTGCTGCGGGATGCTGAGGGGCGAGTTTAAGAATCACCCCCAAATCTTTTTCTGCCGAGTCAAACTGTTGCAAGGCGACTTCTACCGTTACCTTACCCAATAAAGCCTGCATATTCTGGGGCCGAAGTTTATTGGCTTGAGAGAACATCTCTAACGCTTCTTCAAGCTTGGCTTGACGACGAAACAGCTCACCGTTAAGAACTAGCGCGCCAACATTTTCCGCATCGCGTGCCAGCACCTGTCCCACATATTCTTTTGCTTTGGCATTGTCACTTGAGGTTATAGCCAGCCTGGCCATGCCCAACTGCGCACCGGCCAAATCTGGCACCAGAGCCAGAGCCGACTCATAAGCATTCTCAGCATCTTCAACCGAGCGCTGAAGCAGCTGGGCATCACCGTGCACCACCAGTACTCTGGCACGAGCATCAGCTGAGGCATTGTCTACCAATTTGACCTCAGACAAGGCCTCTCTAAATTTACCCTGCATGAGATATGCCCGCCCCAGTAGCGGCATGCCTTTTTCAGCGTCTAAGCCAAACTCCAATGCTTTACGCAATTCTTTCTCTGCGGAAGCACCGTCTCCCAACTCGATATAAACTTCACCCAACAAAAAACGGGCATCAGAATGGCGTGGTTCCTGCTGCAAGGCATTCTTAAGTTCGATGATCGCCGATTTATATTCGTGCTGAGAAACATGGCCCCTGGCATTATCAAGATAGACATCAACATCCGCTGATAAGGCAACGGCTGGCATGAACAACAAAACCAACCAGCTAAATAGAAGGCTGAGACTGAAATTTTTCATTTAAAACTCCCATTAAATAATTACCGCTTGACACGAACACTATGCCCTGCTGATTACTTCAAGCCATACTTACTCACCAGGTCATACAGGGTCGGCCGACTAACACCGAGGACCTCAGCTGCCTGTGAAATATTGTTATCAAACATATTGATCGCCCTGACTATCGCCTCTCTTTCAGCCTGCTCCCTGACCTCGCGTAGATTCAAAGGCATTCCCGCCTCGGCATCAACCGCTTCAAGCTCCAGTTCTTCAGCATTAATGCAATTGCCTTCAGCCATGATCACTGCCCGCTTGACACGATTTTCCATCTCACGAACGTTACCTGGCCAGGAATAGTTTTGAATTGCCGCTGCACCATCATCTGTAAAACCCCTCAAATTACGGCCATGTTCATCAGCAAAACGCTCAAGAATAACCTTGGCCAATAACAAGGCATCACCATCACGCTCGCGTAGCGGTGGAATATTAATGGTGATTTCGCTAATTCGGTAATAGAGATCTTCACGAAAATTTCCCTGACTTACCTGCTGCATCAGATTTTGATTCGTTGCGCAGATCACCCGTACATCCACCGGAATTTCACTTCGCCCCCCCAGACGTTCGATAACTCGCTCTTGCAGAAAACGCAACAATTTAACCTGAAGCGACTGGGGAATATCACCGATCTCATCCAGAAATAAGGTACCACCATTCGCAAATTCAATCTTGCCTTTGGTCTGCTTAGCGGCTCCAGTAAAAGCTCCCTTCTCATAACCAAACAGTTCACTTTCCAACAGTGTTTCTGGAATTGCACCGCAATTTATAGCTACAAACGGTTGCTTTGATCTATCGCTCAGGTTATGTAAGGCACGTGAAATAACCTCTTTTCCGGTTCCGCTCTCACCCAGCAATAGAGTTGTCACCCCTGTTGGCGCAACCTTTTCAATCGTCCGACAAACCTTGAGCATCTGCGGGCTCGTGGCAATGAGCCCCTGAATCGATGACGAGCCAGGCTGCAACATGAGCTTGCGATTTTCCTCCTCAAGCTCATAAAGATAATAGGCACGCTCAACAAGCATACCTAACACCTCTGGGTCGACGGGCTTCTGATAAAAGTCATAGGCGCCTTTGGCAATAGCCTTGACCGCATTTTCACGTTCATCATTACCGGTAACCACAATCACCTTGGTCGAAGGCGCCAGGGCCAAAATTTCCTCCAGAGCAGCCAGGCCCTCAGAAGCATTTTCGGGGTCAGGTGGTAGACCCAGATCCAGCAACACAACGGCAGGTTCATGACGCCGCAGAAGATTGATAGCCTCAGGACGATCACCGGCTATAAAAACTTCGTAACCTTCAAAACACCAGCGCATCTGACTCTGCAAGCCGGGGTCATCCTCAACCACCAGTATCTTTTTTTGTTCCTGCTTAGAACGACTCAATGTTTACTTCCCCACCTGTTCAAAATACCCAACCGAGCATCAATCCAAAACCTTCGGAATATATAGCTGAAAAACTGTGCCCACACCCAGCTCACTCTTAACCCGCACCTCACCGCCTAACTCACGTACAAACTCACGACATTCGTAGGCGCCTATCCCCATTCCTGCATTTCCCTTGGTAGTATCGAAGGGTCGAAATAGACGTTCACGAATAAATTGTTCATCCATTCCAGTGCCATTATCTTCTATTTCGATCACAGCATTTTGGTCATTTGAAGTCAACCTCAACTCTATTTCCCCCGCCTCACTGGTCGCTTCCTGGGCATTTTGCAGCACATGTTCAATTACTGCTGCCAGCCGGTCTTGTTCAGCAACCACGCTTAGCCGCGCATCTGCATTGGCCAGCACTGGCACAGGCTTTTTTTCCGAACATTGACGAATAACAGCCTCGATCAACGGCAACAACTTGATAGCCGTGGAACTCGATTGTAATGCACGCCCCTGGCGCAATTGCGCCAACATCCGCTGCATCTTATTGACTGAGTTCTCAACCGTCGCAAAGGCATCATCAACGAACGCCTGTCTGTGACCAAACTTTTTTGAATTAGCAACCACCAATGATAACTGCCCGATCACGTTTTTGAGGTCATGCACCACATAGGCCGACAATCGATTAAAGGCTTCAAACTGACGCGCATTAGCCAGTTCGGTGCTGGCCTGTGACAGAGCCAGATAGCTGGCCGCCTGGGTCGCAACCGTCTTTAGCAGATCCCGGTCTTCCCAATTGATCTGCCTGGCTGCGCGAGGTTGCAGCAACAACATCAGTCCTGTCAGGCGCTTATTCTGAAACAATGGTATCACCAGCCAGGCACGTTCGATTGCAACCAGCCACTCTGGCAACTCCAGTCCTTCATAAACTTCAGGGGTATTGTTGAATTCATTCAGGTCAAACAACCACTCCTTTTGCTGTAGATAGACCACAAAAGGATCTTCAGAGGAAATAATTGGGATGCCAGTAGCGTTCGACTCAACGCCTAATTCGAATCGAGCCGTGTCATTATCAAATACCCACAACACACCGCCGGGACTATCAACAATCGCTGCCATGGCTTGCAGAACATGCTCGCCCAGACCGGGACCAGGCTCCTCATTTGCAAGCGCACCGATAAACTTCAACCACTCATCGCGATAATCATATTTATAATTAAAAAAGTGTTTACTCAGAAAAACCCGCATCCGCGCCCGCATTTGCCCCGAAAACATCAAGGCAAACAACAGCAGCGCTGAACCAAACAAAAAGATTACCTGCGCCAGACTACCCCAACCACCGCCGAAATAACGAATGGCATAACCACCTAGAGCCATCAATAACAGATATATCCCAGCACCCAGTACCGCAGCACTGTGAAACACAGCCCGGCGGGAGACAAAAATCTCTAACGACCACTGAGGATTACGAGCAGCAGACACCGCAATCAGAGGAACCACCAGCAAGTGAATAAAACCTCGCGCATCCCACAACTGCGGGTCCAGGCTCTGAAATAACACTGCATTGGAGTAGAGATAAAAGTCGTAGGCAAACAAGCCGCCCAAACCTAAACAGAGATATTTAATCGCCCAGCGTTGCTGCGGAGGGGTATTGCGAAACAATTGTTCAATCAACACCAGACCGGCAAGCGCCAGTATCAGATGACCTGCCAGGCGAGGATCATAACCCAATAACTCCAACAGCGATTGATCAGTAAACCAGTTACTGGTATGCAGCAAGGCCAACATAAGCCAGACGAATAAAATCGTATAACCCAGCCCCTTAAAACCCACATTGGCAAAGTCACGTTTGGCCCTATCAATTGCCAGCACTTTATATAGGAACAACAACACCGTGCCATCACGTAACAATTCCAGCCAAATATGCGCAATTGAAAGTGGCAAACCGTTGCCTAGTGAATATGACAGCATCGCCGCCCAAGCAGCAGATAACAGACATACAGCTAACAACAAACCGCCCTGTATGCGGCCACGCCAACTGGTCAACAATAACAATGCCAAAACCAGATAACACAACGCAGCCAGGGCATAGCCCCAGGCGCCAGGATTCAAACTAAAGTTGACATCACTCATGAGAACTCAAAGACCCAGTAACCAGCCTTACCGAGGCTTTATCGGGCACCGGCACCAAAAATCACCACTTCGACGGTCTGGAACATAATCAGACAATCAAGAAACAGACTGTAGTTTTTGACGTAATACAAGTCATATTGCAATTTTTCACGGGCATCATCATCTGAGGCGCCATAAGGATAACGCACTTGCGCCCACCCGGTGATGCCAGGTTTAACCCGGTGGCGCTCGGCATAATAAGGGATTTTATCTGCTAACTGTTCTACAAATTCAGGCCGTTCCGGGCGGGGACCGATAAAACTCATATCGCCCTTTAAGACATTGAAAATCTGAGGTAGCTCATCAATACGGCTACGGCGTAAAAATTTACCAATACGCGTCACCCGGCTGTCATTCTTTTGCGCCCACTGAGGTGAGCCATCCTTCTCAGCGTCAACCACCATGCTGCGAAATTTCAACACCTGAAACAGACGCCAGTTTTGACCAACCCTAACCTGCTTATAAAAAACTGGCCCCTTAAAACCATTTTCGACAAAGATGGCAATCGCAGCTAACAGCATAATCGGCCAAGCCAAAAACAAAATCATGCTACTGGCCAAAATGTCAAAACCACGTTTAGCCATTAATTGAAAACCGGCGTGTCGAAATCCATCAGAAAAGATAAACCAACTTGGGTGCAAGGTTTCCAAGCGAACCTTACCCGTCTCACGTTCAAAAAAACAAAGAGCCTCGGTGACATCAATACCACTCATCTTGCAGTCAAGCAGGTCGTCAACCGGAAAGGATTTACGCCGGTCTTCTAAGGCAACAACAATCTCCTGAATATCATTCTGCTGTACATAGTCAACTAATGGTACGTCAAGGTGGATAACGTCATTTTCGGGCATTACATCGTGTTCGCCTGCAACATGCACATAACCGAGAATCCTGAAACCATACTGATCACTCTTACGCCGCAGCATCTTAAACTGCTCTGCCCGCTTTCCTGCCCCTAGCACCAAAACATTTCGCTTGAGAGCACTATTACCAATGCTATTGAAAAATATGAGCCTGATTACAACTACACCAGCCACTGAAATGGCAAACGACCAGGCAAATGCGCCTCGACCAAGGAATAAATACGGAAACAGATAAAACAACAGACTCATGGCTGCCAGCGCAATAATCATGCTTGCCACCAGCCTAAGCACCATGCCATTCATTCCCTCACGATAAAGGTTTTTATATAATCCCATCGCCGTCATGGAGACAAAAATTACTGAACTGAACAATAGAGCTTTCGGCCACAATGGCAGCAGCTCTTCATCAAACTCAACACCCCAAAAACGTATTTCAGCACCCATATAGATTGCCGAGTAAAATAGCGTCAACTCAATCAACACCAAAAAAACAAATGAAGCGGGAACAAAATGTCTGAAGAGTCTTATCATAATGATTATCTGGTCATCGCCGTTGAGTCAGATGAAGGGATTGAAAACTAAGTTACACACTTTACTGTTCACAGATGATTATCCAAACCCCTGCTCTTAAGCCCCCAGGCAAACAGAGAAAAGATTCGTTGGTTAGCCTTACGCAGTCTTTGCACCACCACTGACAACAACTCTTTCATAATTGGATAACCACAGTCTGGATGGTTATCTAGAAAAGAAAACAGGTCATCTGCCTTAATTACAGCCAACTCCACATCCGTCAGACTGACAACCGTTGCCGAACGTGGCAAATCATCAAACATTACCAACTCGCCAAAGATATCGCCCTTGGCAAGCTCTCCAAAACCCGGCTGGATCTTGCGTTGATCATCCAGGTCAACCTTACCTAGCACACGCAATTCACCGACCAACACCAGATAGACCTCGCTACTACGGTCACCCTCTGTAAAAATGGTTGAATTAGCCGGCCGGCAGACACGCCGCCACTGCTCATCTTCTTTAAATTCAGGATTATCTAATAGAGAAAATAATAACGAAGACACTTATCCCCCTCATCAAAAGCTGTCTTCAAAATTCATACATTCAGTATACCCTTTTGAAATTACAAAACAAAAACATGAAATTGATTACTGACTAAGAGGCCCAGCTTTGGTATCTTTTCACCTTTATAGGTCCTTCACTACAAAACTAGGGCATAGGGTTCAATTGAATGTCGCAGCATCTTGCTCGGATGATACTGCTATTGTCATACACCCCAACCTAAGAGGGTGTCGGCAATGATGCACTTTGCATTAACAATCACTGCAAAAAAACTCATAGTCCGAGCACATAAATAAAATCAATTTCAATTATTTACGCCATTGGCCGTTGTATAACTGAATTTTAAAAATAACGAAAACCGGGGAATGTCATGTTTACTCTCGACGATGTCAAAATAGGAATGATTGGCCTGGGTTATGTTGGCCTGCCACTAGCAGTAGAGTTCGGCAAAAAAATGCCCGTCATTGGTCTCGATATCCATCAACCACGCGTTGATGAATTAAAGGCGGGTAAGGACAGTTCACTGGAGGTTGAGCCGGAAGAACTGCTCACTGCCACCCAGCTAAGCTACACCAGCAACCCTGATGACCTGAAAGAGTGTAACGTCTATATCGTCACCGTCCCGACCCCGATCGACAATCATAAGCGCCCGGACCTAAGCCCCTTAATTGGCGCCAGTCAGATGCTAGGCAAACTGATGAAAAAGGATGATGTGGTCATATTTGAATCTACCGTTTATCCAGGCGCCACCGAAGAGGTTTGTATCCCCATCATTGAGGCCCAATCTGGCCTGGTTTACAACAAGGATTTTTTTGCTGGCTACAGCCCTGAGCGCATCAATCCCGGCGATAAAGAACATCGGGTCACCAACATTCTCAAGGTCACCTCCGGCTCTACCCCAGAGATTGCAAACTTTGTCGATGCCCTATACCTGCAAGTCATTGAGGCAGGCACACACAAGGCCAGCAGCATCCGGGTTGCCGAAGCCGCTAAGGTCATCGAAAACACCCAACGCGACGTCAACATTGCCTTGATCAACGAGTTAGCCCTCATATTCAATCACCTGGATATCGACACCGAAGAAGTCCTGAAAGCTGCTGGCACCAAGTGGAACTTCCTGCCCTTCCGCCCTGGTCTAGTAGGCGGTCACTGCATCGGCGTCGACCCCTACTACCTGACCCACAAGGCGCAGGAAATTGGTTACCACCCTGAAATGATCCTGGCTGGTCGTCGCGTCAACGATGGCATGGGTGCCTATGCCACCCAGCAAGTGGTCAAATTGATGACCAAGAAACGCATCCCGGTGGTTGACGCCAAAATTCTAATCATGGGCCTAACCTTCAAAGAAGACTGCCCTGATCTGCGCAACACCCGCGTGGTCGATATCATCGAAGAGTTTGGGGATTATCACTGCCAGATTGACGTCTACGATCCGTGGGTCAGCGTTGCTGAAGCCGAGCACGAATACAACATCACCCCCATGACTGAAATGCCAGCCGACAACCAATATGACGCCATCATTCTGGCTGTCAGTCATCGTCAATTCAAAGATATGGGCTTGGATAAGATTAAGGCACTAGGCAAGTCAAACTCAGTCATTTATGACATCAAGTATCTGTTTCCCGCTAATGCCGTTGACGGTCGTTTGTAGCAAATAAGGACATCCGAAATGAAAGTTTTAATTACCGGCACCGCTGGTTTCATCGGTTCCAATGTCGCACACAGGCTGCTTGATCGCGGCGATAAGGTCGTTGGTTTAGACAATCTCAATGACTACTATGACGTCAACCTCAAAAAAGACCGCCTATCACGACTGACCTGTAGAGACGGTTTTACAGATATCCGCATCGGCCTGGAAGACCGTGATGGCATTGCCAAGCTGTTTAGCGAACACAAACCTGACAGGGTCGTACATTTAGCCGCTCAAGCCGGGGTACGCTACTCACTGATCAACCCACACGCTTACATTGACAGTAATATCCAGGGCACAACCAATATTCTCGAAGGCTGTCGTCACAATAAAGTAGAGCACCTAGTCTATGCCTCCAGCAGTTCAGTCTATGGCGCCAACACCAAGATGCCGTTTTCTGTGCATGACAATGTTGACCACCCAGTCAGTCTCTATGCCGCTTCAAAGAAGGCCAATGAGCTGATGGCCCACACATACAGCCATCTATATCAACTGCCAACCACCGGCCTACGCTTCTTTACCGTCTATGGCCCCTGGGGTCGCCCTGACATGGCTCTATTTCTGTTTACCAAGGCTATTCTCGAAGGTAAACCCATCGATGTCTTTAACTATGGCAAGTGCCGCCGTGACTTTACCTATATCGATGATATTGTCGAAGGTGTCATCCGCACCCTGGACAATGTCGCCAGCCCCAATCCTGACTGGTCAGGTGACAGTCCAGACACAGGCACCAGTTATGCACCATTCAAAATATATAACATCGGTAATAACCAACCGGTAGAACTGCTGCGTTTCATAGAAATCATTGAAGAATGCCTGGGTATGAAGGCTGAGAAAAACCTGCTGCCATTGCAGCCCGGCGATGTTCCTGCCACCTACGCCAATGTCGACGACCTGATGAATGATGTCGGTTTTAAACCTGCCATGCCCATTGAAGATGGCATCACCAATTTTGTCAGCTGGTATAGAGACTATTACAAGGTCTAAGCTAGGACTCTCAGCAAAGAATAAGCCGCGACAACAACAAGGAATCAAGATGAAAATTGCAGTAGTGGGCTCAGGCTATGTCGGGTTATCAAACGCGGTATTGTTGGCACAGCATAATGAAGTCGTTTGCCTGGACGTTATGCAGGAAAAAGTCGACCTGATCAACAATCAGAAATCACCAATATCTGACACCGAGATTGAAGATTTTCTCGCCAACAAAACATTAAACCTAACGGCTACACTAAATAAAGAGCTAGCATATAAAGATACTGAATTCGTCATTATCTCAACCCCCACTGATTATGACCCTGAGACCAATTATTTTAATACTTCAACAGTAGAGTCTGTCATTGAGGATGTCATCAAAATCAATCCATCTGCTGTTATGATTATTAAGTCAACCGTCCCGGTAGGCTATACAGAAAAAACCAAAGAAACATATAACCAAGCCAATATCATCTTCTCGCCTGAATTCCTAAGAGAAGGCAAGGCACTATACGACAACCTCCACCCCTCTCGCATTATCGTCGGAGAAATCTCAGCAAACGCCAGGAAGTTTGGCGACTTACTCGCGCAGGGAGCCATAAAAAAAGATGTAAAGGTTCTGTACACCAACCCGACAGAAGCCGAAGCTATCAAACTGTTTTCCAACACCTATCTTGCAATGCGTGTTGCATACTTTAATGAATTGGATACATACGCAGCTACTCACGGGCTGGATTCCAGACAAATTATCGAAGGCGTAGGCCTAGATCCACGCATCGGTTCGCATTACAACAATCCATCATTTGGTTATGGTGGCTATTGCCTACCTAAAGATACCAAACAACTACTGGCAAACTACCAAGACGTACCCAACAACATCATAGAAGCTATTGTTAACTCCAACACCACACGCAAAGACTTTATCGCCGACTCCATAATCAACAAGCAACCACGCGTTGTTGGCGTTTACCGCCTGATTATGAAAAGTGGCTCAGACAACTTCCGCGCCTCTTCCATCTTAGGTGTCATGAAGCGTATAAAGGCGAAAGGTATTGAGGTAGTTGTATACGAACCAGGCCTGAATGAGTCCGAATTTTTTCATTCAGAGGTAATTACTGATCTTGATAAATTCAAGGCCATGTCAGACATCATCGTTTCCAATCGTATGAGCAAACAACTAGAAGACGTACAGGAAAAGGTTTTTACACGCGACCTGTTTGGATCTGACTAAACACTACTAACAGAATCTCAAAGAATCTCAAAGAATCATTAATCTGCGATTGAGACATAAAGAATACTAACAAGAAGGGCGCTACAGCCTTCGACGAAAAAACATCTTTTTTCAAATAAAAAAAGGGCGGTTAAAACAACCGCCCTTTTTTTGTTCTACTTATAAGTTTTAAGCTTATTTGTAGTAACTAATCATAGACTCAAGAGACTTGGCCTTAATCTTAGATGCATGACCGGCACAGCCAAAAGCTTCATAACGTGCTTTACAGATTTCAGACATCGCTTTAGTAGACTCCTTCAGGAATTTACGTGGATCAAAATTCGATGGATTTTCAGCCAAGAACTTACGTACCGCACCAGTAGAAGCCATACGCAGGTCAGTATCGATATTGACCTTACGTACACCAGACTTGATACCTTCAACGATTTCATCAACAGGTACGCCATAGGTCTGCCCCATGTCACCACCGTAGTTATTGATAATTTCCAACCACTCCTGTGGCACTGAAGAAGAGCCGTGCATAACCAGGTGAGTATTAGGAATAACGGCATGAATTTCTTTAATGCGATCAATACGCAAGACGTCACCAGTAGGTTTGCTAGTGAATTTGTAAGCGCCGTGAGAAGTACCAATAGCAATCGCCAGAGCATCAACACCGGTCTTTTCAACAAAGTCTTTGGCTTCCTGAGGATCAGTTAGCAGCATATCCATATCCAGCTTGCCTTCTGCACCGTGGCCGTCTTCTTCACCCATTTCACCGGTTTCCAGTGAACCCAGACAACCCAACTCACCTTCCACAGAAACACCACCAGCATGAGCCATGTCGACAACTGTCTTGGTCACATTGACATTGTACTCAAAAGACGAAGGCGTCTTCATGTCCGCTTCCAGAGAGCCATCCATCATCACTGAAGAGAAACCAGACTGGATAGAGCGCAAGCAAACTGCAGGCTCAGAACCGTGATCCTGGTGCATAACAACAGGAATATGAGGATACTCTTCAATCGCCGCCGAAATCAGGTGACGCAGGAAAGGTTCGCCCGCGTAAGAACGCGCACCTGCAGAACCCTGCATAATAACAGGCGCATCTACAGCATCAGCTGCTTGCATGATAGCGTGAACCTGTTCCATATTGTTAACGTTAAATGCAGGCAGACCAAAACTATGTTCACCGGCATAATCCAGCAATTGACGCATTGAAATTAGAGCCATTGTAATCTCCTCAAACTAAAAATTATTGTTACGAACTATTTAAAAACTCTTATGCTTCTGTCGATGAAGGCTCGTGCATGTCACCAACACGAACAATCTTCATCGCATTGGTACCACCCATCTCACCCATTAAATCACCCTTGGTAATAATCACAAGATCACCATCACGCACTGCACCACGGCGCATCAATTCATCCACCGCCTCTTTATTTATAGTGGCGTGATCCGTTGATGTAACCGCAAAACTTACCGGGCAAACACCACGATAAAGAGTTACTTTACGGCGTGTTTCTACATGTGGGGTCATAGAATAAATTGGAATGCCGGAACTAATTCGGGACATCCACAATGGCGTCGCACCAGACTCAGTCAAACATGCAATAGCCTTCACGCCAAGGTGGTTAGCAACATACATAGCTGACATGGCGATAGCCTCATCCACACGACTAAACTGGGTGTTGATACGATGATCAGAGCTGCTGGCTAACTCTTCCTTTTCAGCACTGATGCAAATCCGCCCCATTGCCGCGACAGCCTTAACTGGGTATTTACCCGCTGCAGTTTCAGCCGACAGCATCACCGCATCAGTCCCATCCAGTACTGCATTAGCAACATCAAACACTTCAGCACGGGTCGGAATTGGATTTTCAATCATACTCTCCATCATCTGGGTCGCAGTAATGACCACGCGATTCATCTGACGGGCAATCTTGATTAGGCGTTTTTGAACTGCTGGCAACTCGGCATCACCAATTTCTACACCAAGGTCACCACGCGCCACCATAATGGCATCAGAGGCAGCAACGATCTCTTCGATGTCCTCAATAGCCTCAGCACGTTCAATCTTGGCGACAATACCACCATGACCACCAGCCTCACGCAACAACTCGCGCGCAAGGTGCACATCAGCAGCACAACGGGGAAATGAAATAGCAATATAATCCGCCTTCATTGCGGCGGCAGTCTTGATATCAGCCTTATCCTTTTCAGTCAGGGCAGCCGCAGACAAGCCACCACCCATGCGGTTAATGCCTTTGTTATTTGAAAGTGTGCCAGCAACCTGAACTTTACAAATAATCTCTTGCCCAGAAACCTCTTCAACCCACAGCACAATACGGCCGTCATCCAATAAAAGCGTATCGCCGCGATTAACATCATTTGGCAATTCTTTGTATGTCAGACCAACACGCTCCTGGTTGCCATCTTCCTTGCCACAGGCTGCGTCGAGAATAAATCTATCACCTTCAACCAATTCAACCTTGCCATCTTTAAAGCGATCAGTACGAATTTTGGGACCTTGAAGGTCTGCCAAAACACCTACTTGACGACCATGAGCCCTGGCTCTGTTACGAACTGCCTCGGCACGCTTAATATGATCCTCGGCAGAACCATGAGAGAAATTTGCGCGCACTACGTCCACGCCCGCCTGAATCAAGTCATCCAGGATCTTCGGGTCATCTGTAGCCGGTCCTAGTGTGGCAACAATCTTTGTGCGTCTAAACATATGTATGAATTAATACCTAATCATCATTATTGTCATTATAAATCACAACCTCTAAGACAAAACCTCAGAGGTTATACGTATTATTTAATTAGCAGCGCGCTCTTCCAGGATTTCGACCGCAGGCAGTTTCTTGCCTTCCAGAAATTCAAGAAAAGCACCACCACCGGTAGAAATATAGGATACCTTATCAGCAATTTCGTACTTATCAACCGCAGCAAGAGTATCACCGCCACCAGCAATTGAGAACGCATCAGACTCGGCAATGGCCATGGCAATCGCCTTAGTTCCTTCACCAAACTGATCGAATTCAAATACACCAACCGGCCCGTTCCAAACAATAGTTCCAGCAGACTTCAGCACTTCAGCCAAAGCCTTAGCACTGTCAGGTCCTATATCAAAAATCATATCGTCGTCAGCAACATCAGTGGCGCCCTTTAACTCAGCGGCCGCAGTCTCTGAGAATTCTTTAGCACAAACAACATCAGTTGGTACTGGGATATCACCACCGCGTGACTTAGCATCGGCGGTCAGCTTCTCACATGTACCTATTAGATCAGCTTCGTAGAGCGACTTACCAACGTTATAACCAGCAGCAGCAATAAAGGTATTAGCAATACCACCACCTACAATTAACTGGTCAACAACCTTGGATAGAGACTCAAGCACAGTCAATTTAGTAGAAACTTTAGAACCACCAACAATGGCAACCATTGGTCGCGCTGGATTATCCAATGCTTTACCAAGAGCTTCCAACTCACCAGCCAGCAGAGGACCGGCACAAGCTGTGGAAGCAAATTTTGCGACACCATGGGTAGAGCCCTGCGCACGGTGTGCAGTACCAAAAGCGTCCATTACAAACACATCACACAGAGCAGCATATTTCTTGGCCAGGGCGTCTTCGTTTTTCTTCTCACCGAGGTTAAAACGAACATTTTCCAGAATGGCGATTTCGCCCGCAGCAACAGTTGCGCCATCCAAGTAATCTTTCACCAACTTTACGTCTTTGCCCAACAAACCACCTAGATGGTTAGCAACTGGGGCAAGCGAGAACTCTTCAGCGTATTCACCTTCAGTTGGACGCCCCAGGTGAGACATAATCATCACTGCAGCACCAGCTTCCAGTGCCTTCTGAATCGTTGGCAAAGAAGCGCGAATACGCGCATCGGAAGTCACTTTACCGTCTTTAACTGGTACATTCAGGTCCTGACGAATCAGAACACGTTTACCAGACAGATCCAGATCAGTCATTTTAATTACAGACATAAATACATCTCCGCATGTTTTGAAAGAAATTTGTTAAAGCTCCCCAAGTTAAATTGGGCAAAACAAGAGCTTTAACAAATTACTCTCTCGGCCATAAAAAACCACAAAGAGAGAAGGCACAGGAGCAACGCTCCCATGCCTTTCTAAGTACTACTTCTTTAGTTAGCCGCTACGTGGCGAACAAAACGCATCATGTTACAAGTGTAACCATACTCATTGTCATACCAAGAAACCAGCTTAACAAAAGTACCGTCAAGAGCGATACCTGCGCCAGCATCAAAGATAGATGAGTAACCAACTCCACGGAAATCAGTAGAAACTACTTTCTCATCAGTGTAAGCCAAGGTATCACCAATACCATCAGCCTCAGAAGCGGCCTTAACAGCTGCACAGATATCATCGTAAGAAGCTTCTTTATTCAGTTCAACAGTCAGGTCAACAACAGATACATCAGAAGTTGGTACGCGGAAAGCCATACCCGTCAGTTTGCCATTCAGCTCAGGCAGAACAACGCCAACAGCCTTAGCCGCACCGGTTGAGGATGGGATAATGTTTTCCAGGATACCGCGGCCACCGCGCCAGTCTTTCATAGAAGGACCGTCAACAGTTTTCTGAGTAGCAGTAGCTGCATGAACAGTGGTCATCAGACCACGTTTGATGCCAAAGTTATCATTGATGACTTTAGCCAAAGGAGCCAAACAGTTAGTAGTACAAGAGGCCGCTGAACTGATAGCTTGACCGGCGTAATCTTCATGGTTTACACCGTAGACAAACATAGGCGTCGCATCTTTAGAAGGTGCAGACTGAACAACCTTCTTAGCACCGGCATCAATATGCGCCTGACAGCTTTCTTCAGTAAGGAAGAAACCAGTACATTCGAGAACGATATCAACATCAATATCGCTCCACTTCAGGTCAGCAGGGTTACGCTCTGCAGTCAAACGAACCTTTTTGCCATTAACGATCAGCGCGCCGTTATCTACTGACACATCACCGTCAAAACGGCCGTGAACAGAGTCATATTTCAGCATGTATGCCAGGTAATCAGCATCCAGCAAATCGTTAATCCCAACAACTTCCATATCTGGAAAATCTTTTGCGATAGCACGGAAAGCCATACGACCGATACGGCCGAATCCATTAATACCAATTTTAAGTGCCATTGTGTATTTCTCCCTAAAGGTAAATAAAAACGTTGGCCCGCCCTAATCAATGCAAGGCGGGCTAATAATTGTTATTTAGAGTACGCCTTCTACAGCAGCAACAACGTTCTCTACAGTAAAGCCAAATTCTTTAAACAGCTCAGCAGCAGGTGCAGACTCACCGAAGTGATCGATACCTACAACCGCATCAGCATACTTATACCAGGCATCGGTAACAGCCGCTTCAACAGCAACTGTTGGCGTGCCTTTGCTCAACACAGATGAGCGGTATGCTTCATCCTGGACATCAAACAGATTAGTAGATGGCATAGATACAACGCGAATCTTTCTACCAGACATTGCTTCAGCAGCACCAACAGCCAGAGCTACTTCAGAACCGGTCGCAATGATCACTGCGTCAGGTGCACCGTCACAATCTTTCAGGATGTAACCACCCTTAGAAATCGCGGCAATTTGCGCCTCAGTACGTTCCTGATGTGGCAAACCCTGACGTGAGAAGATCAATGTGGAAGGGCCTTCCTTACGCTCAACAGCTTGCGCCCAAGATACCGCTGCTTCAACCGCATCACATGGACGCCATACAGCCATGTTTGGAATCATACGCAGGGTAGGAATCTGTTCAACAGGCTGATGGGTAGGACCATCTTCGCCCAGACCGATTGAGTCATGAGTAAACACAAAGACACTACGGATTTTCATCAACGCAGCCATACGCAGTGCATTACGCGCATACTCGGAGAACATCAAAAAGGTTGAACCAAATGGAATCAAGCCACCATGCAGAGCAATACCATTCATGATTGCAGACATACCGAACTCACGCACACCGTAACGTACGTAGTTAGGTACTTCATTGTTATCCATAGGTTTGAAACCAGACCATTCAGTCAGGTTTGAACACCCCAGATCAGCAGAACCACCAAATAGCTCAGGCAACATTGGCGAATAGGCTTCAATAGATGCTAGTGAAGCCTGACGTGTTGCAGGGCTTTTTGCTTCAGCATTAACGCCAGCAATATAATCAGCTGATTTAGCTGCCCAATCAGCAGGTAGGTCACCAGACATACGGCGCTCGTATTCAGCGGCCAACTCAGGGAACTCAGCTTTATAAGCTGCAAACTTATCATTCCAAGCGGCTTCAGCTTTAGCACCATTCTCTTTTGCATCCCAACCAGCATAAATATCGGCAGGCACTTCAAATGCAGCGTGATCCCAACCCAATGCAGCCTTGGTCAGATTAATTTCTTCATCACCTAAAGGCGCACCGTGACAGGCATGGCTACCAGATTTGTTTGGAGAGCCAAAACCGATGGTTGTTTTACAGCAAATCATGGTTGGCTTATCGGTCATGGCCTTGGCCATGTCGATCGCTTTAGTCAACGCTTCGTGATCGTGACCATCAACGTCAGCAATCACGTGCCAACCGTATGACTCGAAACGTTTCGGAGTATCGTCAGAGAACCAACCTTCAACGTGACCATCAATAGAGATGCCATTGTCATCCCAGAATGCGATCAGCTTGCCCAGACCTAAAGTACCGGCCAGTGAACATGCTTCGTGAGAGATACCTTCCATCAAACAACCATCACCCAGGAATACATAAGTATTGTGGTCAACGATGGTGTGACCTTTCTGATTGAACTGAGCTGCCAATGCCTTTTCAGCAATCGCCATGCCCACGCCGTTGGTAATACCCTGACCTAGTGGGCCAGTTGTGGTCTCAACGCCTGGCGCATAACCATACTCAGGGTGACCAGGTGTTTTTGAATGCAGCTGACGAAACTGTTTCAGATCATCAATAGAGAGATCATAACCGGTCAGGTGCAGCAGTGAATAAATGAGCATCGAGCCATGACCATTCGACAAGATAAAACGGTCACGATTACTCCAGTCAGGATTGGCTGGGTTGTGGTTCATGTTGTCATTCCACAATACTTCAGCGATATCTGCCATCCCCATTGGTGCGCCCGGGTGGCCTGAATTCGCTTTTTGTACCGCATCCATACTCAGAGCACGGATGGCATTCGCTAGATCTCTGCGAGAGGGCATAAAACTCTCCTCAACTTAAGGTTAATTAAAATAAAAACAACAAGTTACATAAAAAAATTGTGACCGCTCAAGCCCCCAAGCCGAGCGAGAAAGGCGGCAATATTACCACAAAACCCCCCCACCAACACCTGCCTCGACAAAAAACTAAGAACTGCCTTTAGTAATCAATAGGTTACAAAGCCCAACTTCATCATCACAAGCACAACACCAAACAAGCCAGAATACGCGGCAAGGGGGTTATCCTTAAAATCACCCGCATTGACCACTCAAATCATATGGACACTATCTTCCAATTCCCCAAAACTCGCAAGCCTAGCCACGACTGCTGCGTAATAAGGCATATTTACCACCCTAAAGTTTATCTATAGAATGTCGCCTACTACGCATAGGATATGCGTTAAAAAACATAGCCATTGGAGCAATATTTATAATGTCAAACAGCCACTTATTTACTTCAGAGTCTGTGTCTGAGGGCCACCCGGACAAAGTTGCCGACCAGATTTCTGATGCCGTACTCGATGCCATTTTTGAACAAGACCCCAAGGCACGCGTTGCCTGTGAAACCATGGTCAACACCGGCATGGTGGTACTGTCTGGCGAAATCACCACCTCAGCCTGGATTGATATGCAGGACGTGGTCCGCCAAACCGTTAAGGAAATCGGTTACAACAGTTCTGATATGGGCTTCGACTGGGAATCCTGCGCCGTTCTTACCTCTATAGACAAGCAGTCAGCCGATATTGCCCAGGGCGTTGACGAATTTGAAAATCACGAGCAGGGGGCTGGTGACCAGGGTTTGATGTTTGGCTATGCCAGCAACGAGACCGACGTACTCATGCCTGCCCCGATCCATTTTGCCCACAAGCTAGTCAAACGCCAGGCTGAAGTGCGCAAAAACGGCACCCTGCCCTGGTTACGGCCAGATGCCAAGAGCCAGGTCACCTTTCGCTATGAAAACCACAAACCTGTTGGCATTGAAGCCGTCGTACTGTCGACTCAACACGATGCCGACATCGCCACAGACACCCTTCGTGAAGCAGTAATGGATGAGATCATCAAACCCATTCTGCCAGCCGAATGGCTTAACAGCGCTACCCAGTACCACATCAACCCAACTGGCCGTTTTGTCATCGGCGGCCCAGTCGGTGACTGCGGCCTGACTGGCCGTAAGATCATTGTCGACACCTACGGCGGCATGGCCCGTCACGGCGGCGGCGCGTTCTCGGGCAAGGACCCATCCAAGGTTGACCGTTCAGCTGCGTATGCTGGTCGTTATGTCGCTAAAAACATTGTTGCTGCTGGTTTAGCCGAGCGTTGCGAAATTCAGGTCTCTTACGCCATTGGCGTCGCCGAGCCCACCTCGATTTCGATAGAAACCTTTGGCACCGGCAAGATTGATGATGCTCGCATCATAGAACTTGTGAATGAGCACTTTGATCTGCGTCCGAAAGGCCTGATCACCATGCTCGACCTGCTACGTCCAATCTACCGCCAGACAGCCGCCTACGGTCACTTTGGTCGTGACGATATCGATCTGCCTTGGGAAAAAACTGACAAGGCCGATGCCCTACGCGACGCCGCTGGCATCTAAACAACTGCATAAACATTGAGCAGGCTGGGGAATATTTTTTCATCCCCGGCCTGCAAACTTAACAATTTCATATACCGCCCATATAATGGGCAACCCTCTTTTCGAGGAGCGCTGCGACAAGTTCACAGAAGCTTGCCAGGCTCGACAAGAGATTTCATAAACAACGGCGCTCGGTTCATTCTGGAGACTAAACATGTCTGAATTTACCGATTACAAAATAGCCGATATCTCACAGGCCGATTGGGGCCGCAAAGAAATGAACATCGCCGAGACAGAAATGCCCGGCCTGATGTCCTTGCGTGAGAAATACGGCCAGGAAAAACCCCTCAAGGGCGCTCGCATTATGGGCAGTCTACACATGACCATCCAGACTGCCGTACTGATCGAGACCCTGGTAGAGCTGGGTGCCGAAGTACGCTGGGTATCATGCAACATATTCTCAACTCAAGACCACGCTGCTGCAGCCATCGCCGCTGCTAACATCCCTGTTTTTGCCTGGAAGGGTGAAACCCTGGAAGAGTACTGGTGGTGTACCGAGCAAGCCTTCAAATGGCCTGGCGGTCAAACAGCCAACATGATTCTCGATGATGGTGGCGACGCTACCCTGCTGGTTCATAAAGGTGTTGAATTCGAAAAAACTGGCGTCGTACCCGGCCCAGAAACGACCGATAACGAAGAGATGAAATGTGTTCTCGGCGTTCTGGCTCGTGTCATGAAAGAAGATGCACAATTCTGGACCAAGCAAGCTGGCAATATCCAGGGCGTCACCGAAGAAACCACCACTGGCGTTCACCGTTTGTACGAAATGGTTCAAGCCGGCGAACTATTGTTCCCAGCCATGAACGTAAACGACTCAGTCACCAAGTCAAAATTCGACAACCTCTATGGTTGTCGTGAGTCCTTGGTTGATGGCATCAAACGCGCCACTGACGTGATGATTGCCGGTAAAATTGCCATCGTCTGTGGTTATGGCGATGTAGGCAAAGGCTGTGCCCAGTCACTCAAGGGACTGGGCGCAACCGTTATGGTGACCGAGATTGATCCAATCTGCGCACTGCAAGCGGCAATGGAAGGTTTCCGCGTTACCACCATGGCAGACGCTGCCGCGATTGGTGACATCTTTGTAACCACCACCGGCAACAAAGACATCATCACTCATGACCACATGGTGCAGATGAGAGACCAGGCCATCGTTTGTAACATTGGTCACTTCGATAACGAAATCGACATCACCAACATGAAGCAATACCAGTGGGAAAACATCAAACCACAGGTTGATCACATCCTCTTGCCTAGCGGCAACCGCATCATCATGCTGGCTGAAGGTCGTCTGGTAAATCTGGGTTGTGCCACTGGCCATCCCAGCTTCGTCATGTCTAACTCGTTTACCAACCAAGTGTTGGCTCAAATCGAGTTTTTTGTCAGACGTGATCAGTACGAAATTGACGTTCACATCCTGCCTAAACACCTGGATGAAGAAGTCGCCCGCCTGCACTTGGAAAAAATCGGCGTCAAGCTGACCACCCTGAGTAAAGAACAGGCCGACTACATCGGTGTTCCAGTAGAAGGCCCTTACAAGCCTGATCACTACCGGTATTAATCGATAGCACCGCTGACGGGGTGGGCAACCACCCCGTTTTCGTTTTACGTCGATCTAGGAACATTGAACATGAACACACCATACAAAGCCTATAGCTGCGAATTTTTCCCACCCAAAACAGACAAGGGCGCGGAAAAACTACGCACCACACTGGCAGAACTCGCAGAACTAAAACCGGCCTACTTCTCAGTCACTTTTGGTGCTGGTGGCAGCACCCAGGAAGGCACCTTTGACACCGTCAAAGAGATCCAGGACAAAGGCTATAACGCCGCTCCACATCTATCTTGCATCGGCGGCAGCCGAGACAGCATCCGTGAGCTGCTAAACAAATATATCGAGATTGGAGTCAAACGCATCGTTGCCCTGCGTGGTGACATGCCCTCGGGCATGCGTGAAATGGGTGACTTCCGCTATGCTAACGAGCTGGTGGGATTCATCCGCGCTGAAACAGGTGAACACTTTCATATTGAGGTGGCCGCCTACCCAGAAATTCATCCACAGGCACCCAGCGCCCAGAAAGACCTGGAAAACTTTGTCCGCAAAGCCAAGGCTGGCGCCAACACCGCCATCACCCAGTACTTTTACAACCCTGATGCCTATTACCGCTTTGTCGATGACTGCAGCAAACTGGGCGTTGAGATTCCCATCATCCCCGGCATCATGCCCATCACCAACTACAGCAACCTGAAGCGGTTCTCTGACATGTGCGGCGCTGAAATTCCGCGTTGGATAGCTAAACGCCTGGAAGCTTATGCTGATGACAAGGCGTCTATCGTCGCCTTTGGTGAAGAGGTAGTCACTGAGCTGTGCAACAACCTGCTGGATAACGGTGCACCCGGACTGCATTTCTACACCATGAATCAGACCGGGCCAACCAGAACCCTGTGGCAAAACCTGGGCTTAGAAAGCGACTAAAATATACAAAGCCACCTCAGGGTGGCTTTATTCATTATTGCTTCAAGGCAATCAATGCAAACAACAATGTTTGAATTTTTTGCCGCTGCCGCAAGGACAAGGATCATTCCGGCCAACCTTGTCAGTCTCGTGTTCAAACGGTGCCTGATCCTGCTGTTGCAAGGCCAGATAAATAGACCGCCCCATCTGGGCATAAGACGCCATCGCCATATCCAGACGATCAACAGTTACCCCCGCCAGACTCTCAATTGCCACCGGCTCATCACCAGCCTCGTTTGCATAGGCCTCAGCCAACTCCCTGCTAGAAAAAAATGTCAGTGCCATCAAACAGGCCGCAAACTCAGACTCCATTTCCTCTAATAAATAGTGATCCCAAACCTCACTCAACCAATCATGGCCCAGCAAAAAACCTCGTGCCCAATAAGTCAACGGCGCTTCGTCATCAAAATTTTCCAGAGGCGGGCTTAAGACTTCCAGCCACGCCGGCAAACCCGGCTCCGCAGAAATAACGCTGTCGTTTATTTCATTGTATGCCGCCATAATGCCGTCCATCACCATTTTGGCCTCTGTCTCACTGGCGTAACCAGGCTCCTCGCCATTAAAGACCAGCGGCATCCAGTCTGAAGGAGTAGTCATCTCTGGCCCGCAACACACCGCAAACAGAAAGCCGTATAATTCGGGATAAATCATTGTCTCTTCAGGCCGCTCATCAGCAGCTAGAAACTTTGCAAGTTCGATATTCACATTAATACTCCAACAATGAATGAGCCTTTAATTTAGCCCACCACATCCAGTTCACGATCTCTAAACCGCACACCTAACTCAGAGGCAACCTTACGACAAGCTTCAATATCTACACCCTCCAAGCCATTAATCGCAGTCAGGGTAACCGATGGCACAAACGCTTTAGCCCTACTGGCAAATTCCAACATCGCCTGATAAGCACCAGGATATTCTTTCTTGGGCCGACAATGGCGGTTATAAACATCTTCGTTCTGAGCATTCATGGAGATAGACAGCGCATCAATCAAACCAGACAATTCCGGCGCAACGTCACGACCATGCACCAGACTCGCCAGACCATCACTGTTAAGCCGAATCCTCGCCCCCTGCTTTTTCAATTGCCCCGCCACCTGCAGCAACACATCCAGCCGTTGAGTCGGCTCACCCAAACCACAAAAAACAATCTCTTTATAACGACTCGGATCACCCACCGCAGTCAAAATATCATCAACCGATGGCTCGAACTTCAAGCGCAAGTCATAGCCCTGCACCTCAAAGATCTTGTTGAACTTGGGACAAAAGGCACATCTCAATGTGCAATGGTCAGAAATATTGAGATAACAATTGCCGTGCAGCTCATAGGCAATCACCTCGTCAGATGCACTATTGGTTTTGACTTGCTCTGCCATGAGCTTACTTCACCTCTGCTGCCAGAGGCTGCATCCAAATCAATATTTTTTCAATTGATCTATTCACCATCCCAGCAATATATCTAATAAAAACAGACTACTCTTCACAGTCCGCCACAATCTTTGAAGGGGTTTCCATCACTCACGCCCTTTAAAAAAACTCATTTTAAATGACACCTTGAGAAAACCAATATAGGCGTAAGATATTGAATCAGGATTAAAACAACAAGCGTTTTTGAGTCTGCACGGTCTAAAAAATTTAAGGCTGCACAACATTAAAAATTAGCCAACCACAATTAATCACCACCCTTATCAGGGCCAGGCAAGGTAGATAACTCTTTTTGCAGGGACTCATGTTTGTCACCCCGCCGAAAAAAGCCAGCAATCCGCGCAAACAACAGCTTGATGCCACGCCAAATCTGCGGCAACAACCAAGCCATCAGTACAATGGCAAGCACCATAAACACAAGAAATACGACAGGCGAATTCAAGGCCGTCCACAAACCGGCAATCACCGCAACATCTTCTGCCAAGGATGCCGTCCAATTGGTCACCGGTTCAGGTGAGGTATTAATCAGGACGCGCCCCCCTGCCTTGGTGGCATGAGTCGCTGCAGCCAAACCACCACCAAGCAGAAATGCCGCCAGCTCAGCCCCCTGCCCCAGCTCACCCACAGCACCCGCGGCCAGAATGGCCCCGGCAGGAATACGAATAAAGGTATGGATCGCATCCCAACCCGTGTCGACACCAGGTGTTTTGTCAGCGAAAAACTCAACCAAATACATAAAGCCGGCAACAAACATCACCATCGGGTCGCTGAAAATCTGCAGCTCCTGTGGCAACACCAGATTCCCTGTGCTACCCAACCAGCCCAACACAAAAATGGCAGCATAGAGATTTAGCCCACTAGCCCAGGCGACCCCCATACTCAAGGCAATAATCTCTACAGTTTCCATAACGCCCCCTTGTTTCGTTAACACTCACGATATAAGGATAGAGCGGCCCATTGTATGAAAAAACAGTTCACCTCAAGGATTTACAATATTTGACCTTCGATATAACTAAAACCAACTAAAGTCTGGTGCTTTAATAGTAAATCTGGTGATTTCACAGTAAAACAGACAACTATGCTAAATTGCTGCTTACCAGCCACAACAACCAGAACATTTAGAATGAATAAATCAGGCACACCTACCTTCTACTGGTACGACTACGAGTCCTTTGGGCTCAACCCCATGCAGGATCGCCTCAGTCAGTTTGCCGGCGTCCGCACCGATATGGACCTGAACATCGTCGGCGAGCCATTGAAGATGTACTGCAAACCGGCCGATGATTTTTTGCCTAATCCAACTTCATGCCTGATCACCGGCATTACGCCACAAAAGGCGCTGGCCGATGGCCTGCCCGAAGCTGAATTCATTCAGCGCATCAACAAGGAGTTCTCCCAGCCCAACACCTGTGTACTGGGTTATAACAACCTGCGTTTCGATGATGAGTTCACCCGCCACGTCTTATATCGCAATCTGTTCGACGCCTATGCCCGTGAATGGCAAAACGGCTGTACGCGTTGGGATCTGCTCGACGTAGTCCGCATGACCCGCAGTCTGCGACCAGAAGGGATCGAGTGGCCCATCAACGACGAAGGCCGCCCCAGCGTGCGCCTCGAAGACCTAACCGTCGCCAACGGCATTGCCCATGAATCAGCCCATGACGCCCTCTCTGATGTCTACGCCACCATTGCCATGGCCAAGCTAGTTAAAGAACAACAACCCAAGCTATTCGATTTTGCCCTTAACAACCGCAGCAAAAACAAACTGTTCAAACTGCTCAATCTGCGCGAACAAAAACCAGTATTACACGTCTCGGGCATGTACCCACTTGAACAAGGCAACATGGCCGTAGTCGTGCCAATCGCTCAGCACCCGGTCAACAAGAACGGCATTATCGTTTATGACCTCCGCGTCGACCCCAAAGACCTGATCAACCTCAGTCCAACCAAGATTTTTGAGCGCATCTTCACACCCAATGCCGAACTGCCTGAGGGTGTCGAACGCATTCCGCTCAAGACCGTGCACGTCAACAAGTGCCCCATCATCGCTCCCTTCATGACTCTGGATGGCAAAGCGGCCAAGAAATACAACATCGACATGAATGTCTGCCGGGAAAACCTCGACGCCATCAAGAATCATCCTGGCCTGGCGAAAAAGATTCAAAAAGTCTTTTCTGAAACAAAATTCGAAAAACGCACCGACCCAGATCAGATGCTCTATGGCGGTCCCTTTTTCAACGATGACGACAAAGAACGCATGAGCCACATCCACACCATGCCACCTGAAGAACTAGCCGGATATACCCCTGCCTTTAATGATAGCCGCCTACCGGAAATGCTATTCCGCATGCGTGCCCGCAACTGGCCTGAAACACTCACTGACGAAGAGAAACAGCGCTGGCAGGAGTTTAGACAATCACGCCTTGATTTCAATGCCTATCGTGCTGAACTGGAAGAGTTACGTCAGTCACCTGAACGAACTGAAGCTGAGCTGGCGATACTGGATGAGCTGAAGAACTATGCCGAGCAGATTGCTATATAGCAGCTGTGTACAAAAGCATGGATTGGCGAGCAAATGTGTTTGATCACTGTTCGAGCAGCTCCGAGTAATCGGGGATTATCAAAGCGGCTGATTAAGATTCAGCACAACCTTCACTATGTCCCATGAAGTATTTTCTTAGCAGCATAATGATGCAGCACCGCAGTAGACAACAGTCAGTCATCAAGCGATTTTCACAACAAACCAAGTCAACGACTGACAAATAGAGTTAAGCAGTCATTTCCAAACTTCCACGGTTTTTGGTCCGCGTTATTTCTAATCATATCCACTTTTGATGTTTGAGAAACCACTAAGAACAAACCACTTAGAAATATTACTGGTTAGGCTAGACATGCCATTTATTATTAATTTACCGCTCGATTTCGCCTTGGCTAAAGATATATCACCAAGCCATAACTGAGTCATTGTCGTCAGGTCAGCAACGAACGTTACATCAGGTTCAAAGCCTGGATCATCGATACATAGGTCTATTTCGCCATTTTCGGCAATCAACCACCAGCTACGGTATTTATCGTCAAGGCCTTCAAAGTCAAAATGTATGACCGTTTTTCCTGGAGGCAGTCGTGAGTAATTAATTGTGCGGCGAACATCCCACATCAGCAACTCTACACTCAAGTCATCTTCAGACATTTGGCTGCGCACCCAACGGGCTCCCCAATTTCCTAATCCCATCACGATGGGTTCTAGCTCCTGTCCTGCCTGGGTAAGGTGATATTCCCAGCTCTTGTGGTCGTTAGATCTTTTGCGCTTTACAAGACCACGTTCCTGCAATGCATTAAGCCGCTGTGAGAGCATAGTTGGCGAAATTAGTGGTAAGCCACGTTTGAAGTCATTGTAGCGATGACTGCCGCATATCAATTCACGTATCAATAAAATCGTCCAGCGCTCGCCTAATGCTTCAACTGCCTTAGCAATGGGGCAAAATTGCCCGTAACCTTTCATACCCAGCCCTCCTTTAACTACAGATTTCGTAGCTTAAACTACGTTTTTTGTACTTAACAATAAACCCTTCCACTGCTTTACTAGAAATACAGCGTTAATCAGTCAGCATAGGAGGACAAAATATGAACACAAAGAAACAATATCACGGGAGCTGTTTTTGTGACGAAGTTCAATTTACAGTAACGGGAGAACCCACAGGTCAGGGATATTGCCATTGCGAATCATGTCGCAAGTGGTCCGCCGGCCCTGTAAATGCCTTTACCTTATGGAACCCGGAATCAGTGCATATAGACAAAGGTGCTGAAAATGTGGCGACATTCAACAAAACGCCAAACAGCTATCGAAGCTGGTGTAAGGTCTGTGGTGGCCACCTATTTACTAATCACCCCACCATCGGGCTTACCGATGTCTACGCTGCTGCCATCCCGGGATTTTCTTTCGTACCCGGTGTACACGTGCATTACCAGGAGAGCACAATGCACATGCATGATGGTTTGCCTAAGATGAAAGACCTGCCTCAGGAGGCGGGTGGTTCGGGTCAACAGCTGCCCGAGTAAGTTTTCAATAACAATAGAGGTATTGTACTCATGGCTAAAATTGCGATTATTCAACAAGCGTCTGTATTTTTAAACAAACAAGAAACCATTGCCTCGGCTGTGAAAGCGACTGACGAAGCCGGGGCACAGGGTGCTGAATTGGTGGTGTTCACTGAAGCATTTATCTCCGGCTATCCTGCATGGATATGGCGCCTAAGACCCGGTGGCGACTGGGGACTAAGTGAAGAACTTCATACCCGTCTTTTGAAAAGTGCTGTCTGCCTGGACGATGACGATCTTGAGCCGCTATATGACGCTGCACGTCGTAATAAAGTGACCATTGTTTGTGGCATGAACGAACTAGACCACAAGCTTAGCCGAGCAACACTCTATAACACTGTCGTGGTAATCAGCCCCGATGGTCAGTTACTAAATCGCCACCGCAAGCTAATGCCAACCAATCCAGAACGAATGGTTTGGGGCTTTGGTGATGGCAGTGGTTTGAAAACCATTGATACGCCTGTAGGAAAAATTGGCACGCTGCTTTGTTGGGAAAACTATATGCCTCTGGCGCGCTATGCACTTTATGCTCAAGGTGTAGAGTTATATATCGCTCCAACATACGATAGTGGCGATGGCTGGATTGGCACTCTTCAGCATATTGCCAGGGAGGGGCGCTGCTGGGTAGTTGGCTGCGGTAATCTTATTCACAACAATGACATTCCTGAAGACTTTCCGGATAAAGCCACACTCTATCCAAATGAAAATGAATGGATAAATGATGGTGATTCCGTTGTTATTGCCCCAGGTGGCGAAATTAAAGTAGGCCCTTTAAGGCAAGAGGAAGGCATCCTCTATTATGATATCGATCGTGAAACAGCCACTCAGGCAAAACGTACCTTGGATGTAGCTGGCCACTATTCAAGGCCAGACATTTTTTCACTACATGTAAATACCAAAGAGCAGTCATCGATTGAGTTCGATTAATTCTCTATTTTGAATTGATAAAGGTAGGCACTACTGAGACTCTCGCCAGATAGATTCATGCCATTGGCTAACTTATGGCTTTCGTTCACATTACGGTATTAATTTCGCGTGACAAACTATAGCTTCAGATAAGCATAGCCGGTCTAATTTGGACAGCTTATGCACTCGCGCGCACATATGCGCCTTGATGAAGCATTAGATAATTTAGCCAGCCCATCATCAGTGCATCAACCTGGCTATCAGCGCTCAACATAAACACCCCCTCAATAATAATATTTAAAAATCAGACAGATAATAAACAAATTCTTATTTGGCATAAGAGTTGCAAAATTTCATTTGCATGTACACGTGTTGCTAAAAATATCTTTGAATAATTAATGCATTAATTGCAGGAGAGAGAAAACTTTATGTCTTATTTAGAACCCTCAGAGTTCGTTACAAAAATGGTGGATTCAGGCGAATCCAAAATCTATATGTCAACCAAGGATACGATCATTCGCGCCTACATGGCGGGTGCAGTACTTGGCCTTGCCGCGATGTTTGCGATCACGGTTATGGTTAAGACGGGTAGCCCCTTAGTTGGTGCATTACTCTTTCCGGTCGGCTTTATCATGCTGTACTTGATGAAATTTGATTTGTTAACCGGTGTGTTCACACTGGTTCCGCTAGCCTGGCTTGATAAACGTCCAGGTGTGACTGTCGGGCAGATTTTACGTAACTGGGGCTGGGTCTTTGTCGGCAATCTGGGTGGGGCGCTGACGGTGGCATTTATCATGTCCTTCGTTTTGACCTATGGCTACAACATTGATGGTGGCGCACTTGCAGATAAAGTAGGCAGCATTGGTGAATCACGAACCGTCGGTTATAAAGAACATGGCCTCGAAGGTTGGTTGACCATCTTTATGCGCGGCATGCTGTGTAACTGGATGGTTTCCATGGGCGTTGTTGGCGCTATGATCTCTACGTCTGCAACTGGCAAGATTGCAGCAATGTGGATGCCGGTTATGCTGTTCTTCTTCATGGGTTTTGAGCATTCAATCGTAAACATGTTCTTGTTTCCATTCTCCATGATCATGGGTGGTGACTTCACAGTTTCTGACTATCTGATTTGGAATGAGCTACCAACTGCTTTAGGAAACCTGGTTGGCGGCCTGGTGTTTGTTGCATTACCGTTATACTACACGCATGTAAGAACAAGCCCTGATCGTTCAATCAGCAAGTAATTTATAATATAAAATTGCATCTCGGCCCCTGATGGGGCCGAGTTCATATAAAGATGACGAACCAATTAAACATAGCCATTGGGCAAGGGTCTGACAAAGGTCGCAAGGCGATCAATCAGGACTTTCATGGCGCCAGCATACCGAAAGAGCCTTTGCTAACATCAAAGGGAATAGCTATTGGTCTAGCAGACGGTATCAGCAGCAGCGAGGTCAGCCAACACGCCAGTGAAGTCGCTGTTAAAGGCTTTCTGGAAGACTACTACTGCACACCAGAATCATGGACGGTAAAGACATCTGTTCAACGCGTACTAAAAGCAACCAACTCCTGGCTTTACCTGCAAACACGCAACAGTCCCTATCGTTTTTCTCCTGACAAGGGCTATGTTTGCACTTTCTCTACATTGATTATTAAATCCAACACCGCGCATATATTTCATGTGGGAGATTCGCGTGCTTATCGTTTGCTTGATAATCACCTTGAGCAACTGACTGAAGATCACCGGCTCTGGGTGACAAAAGATAAAAGTTACCTCAGACGTGCCCTGGGAATGAAAGACCAACTTGAGATCGATTATCGCTCACTCGCCGTTGAGGTTGGCGATACCTTTATTCTCGCCACTGATGGTGTTTATGAATTTGCCGATGAAAAATTCATTATAGACACCATCAACAATCATAGTGATGATCTGGATAATGCAGCCGCATTAATTATCGAAGAGGCACTCAAGCAAGGAAGCGACGACAACTTAAGCATTCAAATCATCAGGGTTGATCAACTACCTAGTCAGGATGTGGATGAGGTTTATCAACAATTAACCACTCTACCCTTTCCGCCTGAACTCAAACCAAGAATGGTGTTTGATGGCTACGAGATTATCCGTGATTTACATAAAAGCCACCGTAGCCATATCTATCTAGCCTTTGATGTCGATACACAAGAACAAGTCATTTTAAAAATACCCTCGGTTGATCTGCGCGATAGCCCTGAATACCTTGAGCGGTTTCTAATGGAAGAATGGGTTGCACAGCGAATTAATAATGCCCACGTATTAAAACCATGCAAGCAAACGCGAAAACGAAATTTTTTATATATCGTAACGGAGTTTATACAAGGACAAACACTTAAACAGTGGATGATCGATCACCCTGAACCTGAAATTGAAGCAGTTCGCGGCATTGTCGAGCAAATCGCCACAGGCTTACGGGCATTTCACCGTCAGGAAATGCTGCATCAAGATCTACGCCCTGACAACATCATGATTGACCATACCGGCACAGTGAAGATCATAGATTTTGGCTCGGTCCAGGTCGCCGGGCTTACGGAGGTCGCAAGTCCTATTGAACAGCAAAACATTCTCGGCACAGCACTCTATAGCGCGCCCGAGTATTTTCTGGGCGAAACTGGGTCGACACGCTCTGACATGTTTTCCCTGGGGGTTATCACCTACCAAATGCTTACGGGAAACCACCCCTACGGTACGCAAGTGGCCATGTCTCGCACCAAGGCGGCACAAAGCAGACTGAAATACCGTAGCGTTGTTGACGATGAGCGCCAAACACCTGCCTGGATAGATGAAGCCATCAAAAAGGCCATACACCCGGATCCATATAAACGCTACGAGGAGCTATCGGAATTTATTTATGATCTTCGCCACCCAAACAAGGCATTTCTAAATAAAACACGCCCGCCACTCATGCAACGTAATCCAGTGTTGTTCTGGCAGTGCACATCGTTAATTTTAGCAATCATTATTATTGCATTACTGGTTGATCATCCGGCAATCAAATAATCAATCAAAACACATTACTTACCACTACATTAAAAGGAGACAGCAATGACACGCGACGAAGTCACCCAACTCATACTCACCAACAAACGCCGTAAAAAACTTAAATGGAGTCAATTGGCAGAGGCGACAGGAAAAAGTAAGGAATGGAGCACCGCCGCACTGATGGGGCAAATGACCCTATCAACAGAACAAGCTGAAAAAGTCGGTTCTATGCTGGACTTGCCAGAGGAAGCGGTCGAAATGCTGCAAGTCGTGCCTTACAAAGGCTCGTTGCCTACTGCCATACCCACTGACCCACTTATCTACCGTTTCTACGAATTGGTAAACGTCTACGGTACCAGCTTCAAGGAATTGATCCACGAAGAATTCGGCGACGGCATCATGAGCGCCATCGACTTTAATATGGATATTACCCGCGAACCTAATCCTAACGGCGATCGTGTCAATATCGTCATGAGCGGTAAGTTTCTACCTTATAAGGAATATTAAATATCAACACAAAATAACACGCAGAGCTGCTGGACAACAAACGAAACTCAGTGTTCTGAAGAAGCTCAAGATGGCAACACTTGGTGGGGAACGGAATATAAAACACTCCTACCCCACCATAAACTACTTGGTTTCAAACAATAAACGCAATCAAATTGTGCTGCGAATTAGTAGTCGGCTTGTTGCCTCATAAATAATTTGTTTGCAACCGGCCGCCACCAGTTTTTTCAGACGCCATCTGGTGAAAGCGGAATACGCCAGAAGGCCGGCCCTTTTACTTTCTAGGCGGTCGGTAATTGATTTGATTTATTAGAAACACCAAGACATTCTTGCTGCGTGTTAGCTAAGTCTTAAACATTTCCCTCCATCCCGGCAACCACATCTTTTATTATCTGCAAGCCGCGCGAAACATTTTCACCAATGGCAGTTGCACCAGCCTTTGAGATAACATCGCTATGAGTGACAGAAACATGTCCACCAACAAATACCGGCACTCGTAGTTTGCCAGTCAAATCTTTAAGCCCCTCGCGACATGGAGCTAGATTATCTGGATACCTGCCAGCCAACACCACAGCCTGACTGCCTGAACGATCCACCACTGTAGCTAACTCACTTAATGGCAAGTTAGCCCCCAGCAACAGGGTTCTAAAGCCATGCGTCTGGGCCGACAGTGCAAACATGAGGATACCCAGCTCATGATACTCCCCCGGCAAACAAGCGATTACCAGCTGTTTGCCGACCATAGATTTCATACCATGGTGTAGACGAGCGCCAAGCCGATTGCGAATATAAGCGCTAAAAAAGTGTTCTTCGGCAATACTGCCCTCATTGTCCTGCCAACGCCTGCCCAGCTCTTGCAGTGTCGACACGACCAGATGCTGCATCACCATATCCACGGGGTATAAGGACAGCACCTCATTGTAGATACTGTCAATCGCGACCTCATCATAACGACTCACCACGGCTATGGTCTGCTGCAAATATCGATCCCAGGCGCTTGGCGACTCCGCTGACCGAGTTTCACGCTGAGACTGCCGCTGCTCTAGCACCACCTTGGCCTGACTGATCGGGATTCCCTGATCAAGCAACCCCACTACCTCATTAATCATGTTGACATCGTCTTGGCTATAAAGCCTGTGGCCCGAGTCAGTACGATGCGGCTTAAGCAATCCGTAGCGGCGCTCCCAGGCACGCAGGGTTATGCTATTTACACCAGTTAACTTGGCCAATGTGCGAATCGGTAACAAACTCGCAGCCTTGTCTTGGTCATCGTTTAATTCAATGCTCATCTCATACCTTTATAAATGTGTGCATCGTTTGATTATGGCTACAGCCATATGTGCTTTAGGTCAGGCTGTACAACTACTGTACAGGATTTAGTTAGAGCGCTGGGCATTCATCATTATATTGACTCAAACAACACCGGCAACCCAAGTAAAATAAAACGATAACTATACATAATTAATACGATATTTATTTAAAATACATTAAATCACTGAATTTTAAGTAAAAAAATATTTTTATAAAAAACCATATTAATTCTTGATTTATTATACAAAACATCTACAATTGTTTTCAAGTAGCCAAAACACCGACCATAACGACTCTTAACCACGAGGATATGAAAATGAACAACAGTGAAATGACAAACATAGGATCAGGCGAAAGAGTATTGCGGACAGCCGTAACAATGGGGCTTATAGCCTTAGTACTAAGCGCCAACGGTACATTGGGCTACATGACCTTATTAGCATTATTCGCGATCTACACCGGCATCACCGCACTTACCGGCTGGGACCCAGTCGACTCGCTAATCAACAGCATCAAGCAGTCAGCGACAAACAGTAGTGTCGACAATGGCCAAACCCATTAGCAGCAAGGTTTAAAAGCAGTATTGCAGTTACAAAACGTAAGTTAATTTTGATTAATCCAGGAGGATATAACAATGTACAACAACACATGCAAAAACATCAGTATATCTGGCGGCATTTTCAGAGTTACATTAAGTGTCGGGCTAATTCTTGTAGTAATGAACAGCAACGCTCCCTTAAACGACGCAGTGTATTTAGCTTTTGTTTCTATTTATGCTGGCATTACCGGGTTTATCGGCTGGGACCCTGTTAACGCAATAATGGACAGAGTTAGTGAAAAACTAATCGCCAAAAACAGAGCCCAAAATACTCGTCTAGGTGACTGGGCGACTCAGTGATTCAACACATTAATCCTACCCCGTTTGTAGGGAGGCGGTGTACACAAGGTGGTTGTTGGTGCACACCGTTTTTTTCTCAATATTAGTGATAAAAAAGCCCTCTGAATGGAGAGAAGCACATGAAAACACTACGTTTACTATTCGTATCAATTCTCTGTAGTACAAGCTTTATAGCTTCTGCAGAGGATTGCCCTGCGGCACTGAATTTCGAATTTAAAAAACTGGCATCAAAAGAACGCATCAATCTTTGCGACAACTATCTCGGCAAAGTTGTTCTGGTCGTCAACACTGCCAGTAAGTGCGGTTACACCTATCAGTATGATGGCCTGGAGGCCCTATACGAAAAATACAAGGACCAGGGACTAGTGGTGGTTGGATTTCCATCCAATGACTTTGCAGGCCAGGAACCAGGCAATGAGGAAAAAATCGCCACGTTTTGTAAGATGACCTATGGTGTCAAATTTCCCATGTTTGAAAAAAGCCATGTTCGCGGCCCCGATGCCAACCTTCTTTACAAACACCTAACGAAGGTGGCTGAGGCTCCAGGATGGAATTTTCACAAATACCTGATTAATCGTGATGGACAGGTTGTAAACAGTTTTTCAAGCAGGGTTGAGCCGCAGAGCCGTGAAATGATCGTAGCACTTGAACGTCTTATTTATTAATTTGACAAGGAGATCATGATGAAAAAAACAAATGATTTTGAAACTGAAGTCATGCTTGAAGTGTTAGGCAGCCATATCGTGATATTCACTTCAGGGCTAACAGACATTCGCGGCTTAATCGCACAGCTAGAACAAAACAACCTCGACTACAAAGAGATTCGCATGGGCATGAAAAATCAAGAAAGTCGAAGTTATTTTAACGCCTTGCGACACATAACTGATTGGCCATATCTGCCACAGATCTTCGTCAATGGAAAATTTGTTGGTGGTATTGATGAGCTATTGGATTACCCTCTTTTAAAAGAAGACACCAATCATGAAAAATTACACTAAAAACACTATCTCTATTGGCGTCAGTCGCTGCTTATTAGGTGAGCACGTCAGATTTGATGGCGGGCATAAACATAACTGGTTTATGACTCAAACCTTGTCGCAACACTTTAACCTTGAGCCTTTTTGTCCTGAATTAGAATCAGGCATGGGGGTACCCCGACCAGCCATACATTTAATGCAATCTGGCGAAAAAATTCGTGCTGTGGCAACACGAAACTCAGAGCTCGACTACACCGACATACTTAATCAACATGCGAAAAAATCACTCTCTCGCACTGAGAATCTAAGTGGTTTTATATTTAAAAAAGGGTCTCCCAGCTGTGGCATGGAGCGTGTCAAACTATATGACGAAAACAATAATTTTGTTAGCCAAACTAGCGGCCTATTCGCCAATGCCGTCATAAAACACAACCCGTTATTACCTTGCGAAGAAGAAGGCCGTCTTAACGACCCTTGCCTGAGAGAAAGCTTCCTCGAACGTGTTTATATATATAATCAGTGGCAACAGATTGGCAATAAGATTGCGCCAGCGGATTTAATACGGTTTCACAGCCAACACAAATTTACTTTACTAGCTCACAATGAAAGTATCTATCGACAACTTGGTAGATCAGTGGCCTCGGCAAACAAGGTAAACATAAAAGAGGTAGCGGCTGACTATATTTTTCAGCTAATGCAAGGATTAAAAAAACCAACCACCGCCAAACGACACTCCAATGTATTGTTGCACTTGTTGGGATTTCTGAAAAACTGGATAAGCACTGAAGATAAACATGAACTGTTGCATAACATCGATCAGTATCGGATTGGACATATTCCACTGATCGTGCCCTTAACCTTGCTTCATTACCACCTCAAATCACAGCCTATACCTTACCTGAACCAGCAAAGTTATCTGCAACACTATCCAGCTGCGCTAAAGTTGCGCAACGCCCTATAACTCGCATGAAAACTATAGTCTGGTTTCGGCGAGACCTGCGCCTGAGCGACAACCCGGCACTGTATCACGCAGCATCCGCAGGCAAGGTGATACCGGTGTTTATCTATGACCCCGGTGCAGATGGACCATACCCCCCCGGTGGTGCCAGCCGCTGGTGGTTGCATCACAGCCTCGCTTCCTTACAACGCGACATTTGCGCACGAAATAACAACTTAATTATTCGCCATGGAGACACAGCGGAAACAATAATCGAACTTTGTTGTCAAAGTGGAGCGGACAAGGTTTACTGGAACGATTGCTACGAACCCACTGCCTTGGCGTTGGCCAATCGCGTAACCACTGCGCTCAATGCCCACGGTATTGAGCAGAAAAACTTCAATGGGCAACTGTTTTACAAACCAGGCACGGTGCTGAATAAAAGCGCTAAGCCTTATCGTGTTTTTGGTGCCTTTTGGAAAGCTTGTCTGCAACGCGGAATACCATTGGAGATTCTGACAGAACCAGCAAGCATGTCGACAACGGACCATAGATTGGAATCTTTATCGCTTGAAAAGTTGGCATTGCTACCGAGCAATCCCTGGCATAACAAACTTAAAACCAGCTGGAATGTTGGCGAAGCTCATGCTCATGAACAGCTCGATGCCTTCTGTGAAGACAGCATTCAAACCTATACAATCTCTCGCGACTATCCCGCTGAATCTGCAACAGCCAGGCTATCCCCCCATCTTCATTTCGGCGAAATTTCAGTACGACAGATAGCGGTGAGACTTGAAGCGTGTGTCGCCACCAATACGGAGCCAGGGATACTCAAAACCGGGGAGCATTTTCTTCGCCAGCTGGGTTGGCGGGAATTTGCCCACCATCTATTGGTACACTTTCCCGATACGGTTAGAGAGCCATTTGACCTTAAGTACAAGGCCTTTCCTTATATCAATGACCAAGATGCCTTGACTGCCTGGAAGCAAGGTAAAACAGGTTTTCCAATCATCGATGCCGGGATGCGCGAATTATGGCAGACCGGCAGCATGCATAACCGCGTACGCATGATCGTCGCCTCGCTACTCACCAAGCATGCTCAAATACACTGGCTCGATGGTGCACGCTGGTTTTGGGACACACTGGTCGATGCCGACCTTGCCAACAACACCATGAACTGGCAATGGGTTGCAGGTTGCGGGGTGGATGCCGCACCCTATTTTCGGATCTTTAACCCCATCAGGCAAAGCGAAAAATTTGATCCTAAAGGCAGATACCTGCGTAAGTGGTTGCCAGAACTTAGCAGACTTCCGCACAAACACATTCACGCACCCTGGCTAGCCCCCCATTCTCTGCTCACCGAGACTGGGATAGCACTGGGTGAAACCTACCCGCGACCTATTTTAGATCTCGCCGCAGGTCGTGATCAGGCATTGACCAATTACAGACGCTATATCCAAAGACCAATTGCACAAGACGACTTAATGCGTCTGGAATGACTAGAATAAGATATTCAAACGATCTTTAATCTTGCCCTTGCAAAGGACTCCTATCAGCACCACCTGGATTAGGAAAGCAAACAAAACATGCCTTCATGGACACACATTACTGCGGCCACGAGTCATTGACAACAAAACCACGCGACACCTCAGACCAACCATCTCCACCTGCTATGAGTTCCACCAACAACAAGGCCTTGTAGTGCTCAGAAAAATAATCATCCAAACAATCCAACAACTCTTTTCCGTTCATAATTTCAACCGTATCAACGCTGGTCACTGGCGAAAGCCACTGTAATCGCGGCAACAGCATCCAACGATTTCCGAGCGGAGATGATTGCAACCGAACAGGCACTTCAGCATGACGGCACCACCAGCCTTTTAGATGATTGACTGAGACACCCGCCGGTATATGTGTTGGCAGTCGCCAATTGCCATCATGAGGATAAAACAGATAACCTTTGACAAAGGCCTGCGGGGTTAGCTGCTGCTGACCCAGCTCATCCAGCAAAACCTGCTGCGCCTTTGGATGATCGGACAAGCACAATTGGCATTCAAACACCTTATTCAATTTTCGCTGTAGGCTATCGCGCGGGTTTGGCCCCAGCCACTGATAGTCAGTCTTGCCAACACGCAGATAAAACTTCACTGTCACTTCCCAGTGAAACAGCTGCTGCTTGACCAGATCACGGAACAGCAGATCAAACTCACCCAACTGCAAGCCCGACTGTCCTACCACCAGGTTTTGCGCCAACAATTCCGTATCTGGCAGATGCTGCAACCAGAAGGCCAACAGCGATTCAAAATAGATTCCAAGCAAGGGACTTGCGCGTTGATTAAGCCATTGCTTCAGCAAACCAGGGTCAGAATCCAGCCGTCTAAGCCACGCCAGATTTTTTTGATAAACACCGTGGCACCAAGCATCGCTGACCTTTCCTCCGACATACGTTATCTGATCCCGAGTCAACAATGATGGGCTGCACATCACCCAGGCGAGGTCAGAGACACATTGATGATTAAAATTTTGGATAAAAATATTTTATTCCTTTGACACGATCACCATTTCTACAAACAAGCTCATTTAATGGATAGCCTAAACATCCGAATTTCTTCATGAAAAACAGGCAAAAAAAAGCCATCTCATGAAGAGATGGCTCTTGTACAACATAGTGCGACTGCTAACAGCTACAATTTATTAAGCTTTGTTACGACGCTGACTAAAACGCAAACCAAGCAATCCTAAACCCATAAGTACAAAAGGTGCTGGTGCTGGCACTGTATTAACGTCGAAGTCATCAAAGCCAATACCACCAGAGTTTCCGGTAAAAGTGACAGCTTTTACGTTCTGAAATTCAGCACCCAGGGAAATAATTGGATCTAGACCTAAACCCCATCCCCAATCCTCTTCCTGCAAAGCCACTGAATGAGAAACATTAACACCATCTTTTAGGGCGTTAACCGACCAAACATTTACACCAACCAATGTTGTGAGCATAAAAGAATTTAGGTCAAAGCTTGAACCATCTACAGCTGTTAAAGTGGTTAAGCTTAAATCAGGTGCATGGCCGTGAAACACATCACTACCATTTCCAAAGTAATTACCAACTGATGTTGCAAAACCATTGCCATTACTTGTGAAATCAAATTTGAAACCATCTTCCACGTAGTAATCAATACTCTGCCAATCATAGGCAGTTACATTATCGGTTACATAAGTAGTTGTATCGGTTCTTACAGCTGTTCCACCTGTAAAATCTATCAGCCCGGCGTAAGATGGCACAGAAAAAGCCATCGCCAAAGTCATAACTGCTAGTTGTTTTTTCACTTTTATTATTCCCTATCAAATTAATCGTGCCTGCCTCACAATGCAAAAAACTTGCCAACCTACTAAATCAATAAGTTATAAATTAATAATCATAACAATGTAAATATTTCCGACAAAAAAACTATAGTTATGTAAAATCCAAACACTCAAACTGCACAGCCACTCAATTCGACAGCGCTCAAAACCTACAAACGGCCGCGGACTTAACTCAACCTCCAATTAAAACAACATTGGTTTACATCCACCCGAGCAACCACTTACATTTTAAAGACAGCCTCAAAAAATTAAGCATTAAATATCATTTCATGCTCTATTATTGAGCCCCACCCTGTAGTCGCACCCTGCATTTCAAGGGTTATTAGTTGTATTTAAATACTAGCTTATCCGTCATTTTATGCTGAAAAGCTGCATTTACTTCTGCCTGACATAGCCCCTTCCCTTATAATCATGACATGAATAATACCGACCTGATTAAACGCGACCTGTCCAACCTCTGGCATCCCTGCACTCAGATGAAGGACCACGAATGGCTGCCACTGGTGCCGATCAAAAAAGGCGATGGCATCTGGCTGGAAGATTTCGAGGGCAGGCGCTATCTCGACGGCATTAGTTCGTGGTGGGTGAATATGTTTGGCCATTGTAATCCACGCATCAATGACCGCATCAAACAACAGCTCGACACTTTGGAGCATGTCATTCTGGGGGGCTTCAGTCATGAACCGGTGATTGAATTATCGGAACGACTGGCCAAGATCACCCCCAAAGGTTTGGAACGCTGCTTTTATGCTGACAACGGCTCTTCCGCCATCGAAGCCACGTTAAAGATGAGCTTTCACTACTGGCGCAATAAAGGCCAAGTCCAAAAGACCAAATTCATATCACTTGGCAACAGTTACCACGGCGAAACCCTGGGTGCTTTGGCAGTAGGCGATGTCGCTCTCTACAAGGAGACCTATGCCCCACTGTTAATGCAACCCATCAGCGTGCCTTCACCGGATTGTTATGAACGCGAGACTGGCGAAAGCTGGGCTGATTATTCAACCCGCATGTTCCAACACATGGAAGCCACACTGGCACAACACGCCGATGAGGTGTGTGCCGTTATCGTCGAACCGCTGGTGCAGTGCGCCGGCAACATGCGTATGTATCACCCGGTCTATCTCAAGCTGTTACGTGAGGCCTGTGATAAATATGGTGTGCATCTAATCGCAGACGAGATCGCCGTTGGTTTTGGTCGCACCGGAACAATGTTTGCCTGCGAACAGGCCGACATCACACCTGATTTCATCTGCCTGTCAAAAGGACTGACTGGAGGATATCTACCGCTGGCCTGCGTCGTCACCCACGATCAGATCTATCAAGCCTTTTATGATGATTACGAAAACCTGACCGCCTTCCTGCATTCGCACAGCTACACCGGCAACCCACTCGGTTGTGCAGCAGCATTGGCAACACTGGATATCTTTCGTCAGGATGATGTGATAGAAAACAACAAGCATTTGGCCACACACATGGGCAGTGCCGTTGCCCATTTGCAGGATCACCCCCATGTCGCCGAGGTACGCCAAACCGGCATGATCCTGGCCATTGAGATGGTCAAGGATAAGGCCAGTAAAACAGCCTATCCATGGCAGGAACGCCGCGGCCTCAAGGTCTATCAACATGCGCTGAAAAATGGCGCACTGCTGCGACCACTGGGCAACGTCATCTATTTCATGCCGCCCTATGTCATCACCCCGGAGCAGATCGACACGCTGGCCCGTATTGCTACAGAAGGCATTGAAATAGCCACGAAATAAAGCAATGCGTATTCCAAGAATTTTTACACCATCAGATTTAAACAGTGGCACTAGCATCGAGCTGGACGAAAACGCCTTTAACCATGCCGTGCGTGTATTGCGGCTGAAACAAGGTGACAGCCTAATCCTGTTCAATGGTCATGGTGGTGAGTTTGAAGCTGAACTGGCTGAAGTTCAAAAGAAACGCGCCAGTGCCAGCATCGCTCAGTTTCACGACAAGGACTGTGAATCACCGCTGCCTATCATTCTCGGCCAGTGCATCTCCCGTGGTGAGAAGATGGACTACACCATCCAGAAGGCAGTTGAACTTGGCGTCACCGAAATTGCGCCCCTATTCAGTGAACGCTGCGGCGTAAAGCTGAACCAGGAACGGATGGAAAAACGCCTGCGTCATTGGCACAGCGTTATCATCAGCGCCTGCGAACAGTGTGGCCGCAATCGCATTCCTGAACTACACGCAGCAATTTCACTAACAGACTGGCAACAACAGCTTGATGCCTCCCTCAAACTGGTACTCGATCCCTGCGCCGACGAGACATTAAAAACACTAAGCAAACCGGAACAGAATGTAGCGCTATTAATCGGTCCTGAAGGTGGCCTGAGTGATGATGAAATCAACAGCGCCATCAAACATGGTTTTAACGGCATTCGCCTCGGCCCACGCATCCTCCGTACTGAGACTGCCGGGCTGACCACCTTGAGCGTGATTCAGCAGCTGTGGGGAGACTTAGCTTAAACGGGCACGGAAAAAGTGCTTATGTACCGCCACTGACAACATGCAGCTATGCCCATTTCTGCGCTAATCCCCTACGTAAGCCCGGTACATGCCGAGCATTTGCACACCCACACCCAGTAGCATGATCAAGAATAACAGCAGCGCTCCAAGCAGCGGCACCAGACCAAGCAGCATTAACACAATCAAGGCAACAACAAACGACCACAGCCGCCTGGCTCGGGTCGCCTCGCCACCTCCGAGCAAGCCCAACCCAAGGTTGCCGACATGGAAGGTTCCGGTTAGAAACCCAGCAAGCAGCAGTATCGGGTAAAGGGCAGCGATGATGATGGCCGGCAGCCAGCCAATTATCGTTATGAAGAGCACACTGATCACCACCGGTGTTGCGGCGAAGACTGCTAGACCAAGCCCCAGGCATTTCCAGGGCTCGGCACGGGCAGTCGTCACCGCCGTTCCGATAAAACGGGGAAACATCAGGAACAACGCGCTGCCGGTGACGATCAGGCTCAGAAAGACGACGATGCCCACACCAGCGACCGCCGTGACGACTGCCTCCACGGGCTGCTCAACGGGTTCATAGCTAATAGTGCCGCGGATCTGTGCCCCGCTTGCGATCTCCGCCTCCCGCGGACTGCGATAGAGCAAGTCACCGTCGATGATTGCGCTGTCCAAGATGCTTATCTCACTTGCTGTGATTTCCACATCGCCGTTAACTCGTCCGGAAAGCACAACCCGACCGCCGGCCGCCTTAAGCTCTTTGCCGACTGAACCAGCCACATCAATGCGACCGCCACTAAACCAGGCCCGGCCATTAACGCTACCATCAGACGTCAGCATCACGTTGCCACCTGCCGCAATGGCGTCGTCAGCGACTACACCGCTGAGCATGATATCCCCGCCCACAAGCCGCACATCATCCCCAACACTAGCCCGCACGCGCACCGCGCCGCCAGCCGCCATGACATCACCACTGACGCGTTCACCCACGGTTACACGGCCGCCAGCTGCCACCACATCGCCCTCGACAGTCGCCAGGACGTCCACCGTGCCACCTGCCGCATAGACATCCTCGGCGATCATGCCCTGGATGCGCACCGTCTCCCCGGCTTCTTGTGCAAGCAACGGAGACAGTACCCCGCACAGCAGCACGAATAGCAGACAACACTTCGTGATTGGATTTGCCATCATAAGCCTCCCTTCTTGTGGCTCGAGAGAAAGTGGAGTAATCGGAATCCGATCAGAGCTACCAGTGACACCCCACGAACAGGCCGGCGTGTAGACCTCCCGCGTCTCGATCCTTATTGAACAACGTAACATCAGCCTGTGAGTAGCGGATATCAAAACCCAAGTTGAGCTTTGGACCCGCCGTCCAGTAGCTACCCGCTCCCAACCAGATACCCGTCCCGGTATCGTCTTGCGTTACGGTAGTTGCACCGGTTTTACGCTCAATCTCACCTGATACCATGGCAACGCCGCCGCCAATGTATGGCCGAAATGCAGAGCCGGTGTCATCCCATATCTTGCGTACACCGATATTGTTTTCTAATGTGTAGCCTTCGTCTTTGTTAACACCTCTTTTGCGCACATCCGCTGATCCTAAAATGTCTATGGCAATACTTACCGGCCACTCCTCTCTCCTGAAATCAATCAGCGCTCCCAGCACAAGCTGCGACTCAACAGGCTTCCAGTCGTCATCATCCAGTTGCTTGTTGCCCAGCAAAAAATTTGCATTACCTGTCCAATCCTCTGCCTGGGCCATCGGCATCGCTAACATAGCTGACAAGGTAAGTGCGGAAACGATGGCTGTTTTATTGCTACGAGCTTTAGATACTGTATCGCTTTTCATCTCAAACTCCTTTTTAAGAATTAGCTGTAAATACAAGCATGTCGTAGTAGTTGCTGAAGAATTGATCCGTCATTGATTCAATTCCACTGCGCTTGGCAATATCCTTATCGCCTTGCTAAAGAGTCGGCTTCCAAGTATCAACGGCGCTTGCACCACCTCGCTCACTATTCACATCACTATTTAAATTTCGCGGCGATGGCCTCTTTGTATTAAAAATAGCAGATTAGCTGTAAATTGCTGTAGATGAACTTTCGGCGACTGGAATTTTCGTCTCTCAAATATTTGGCATCAGGACCAACACCCCTTTCAAATAGGTCTGCTTGCGCTACGGAGGAATCGAAAGACTGATCTATACTTGGTTATCTGCTTCGAAGAAGGAGAATGCAATGAGGATCATAGTCGGAATCCTATGTTCGTCGCTCTGGCTCATTTACGCCGGACAGGTCATCTCAGTTGTCAATTTCCGCCTGGCGCAACGACTCGGTCTGCAGGAAAAGCAGGACAACGTCGATCCGCTTTCTAGCCGTCTTGAACTTAGTGCGGCCCGCTGGGACCTATTGTGGCTATGGACGCTACCCAGCGCAGGAATTTTGATGTTGATTGATCACCCCTGGTGGCCATTCGCAGCAATGATCGGCGGTGCTTGCTACGTCGATACCGGCGGACGTGAGGCTGCGAAGGCGCTCGGACTCAAACAGCAGGGCGTACGCACTGGTTCACCCGGTGAACAAAGGCTGGTCATGGCCACGTTTGTGTTTTTTGTAGCAATCGGTGGGCTCGCAATCGTGACTGGCCTGGTCGAAGCGACCTGACCGTCAAAGCCCTACTCACAATCACCACCGCCACATCGACATTGTGTGGACGTGATCTCTTGCACTGAAAGGAGAACCGATGGAAGTCACCGCATCGACCTGGGGCATCGCCATCGCCGGACTGCTGATCATAGCAGTCCTTGCTGGACTGCAGTTGGTCGCCGCCCTTCGACCACGGAGTAGCTGGGTAATCAAGAACATCTACGGCGGTCGCCCGGAAGCCACCGACCCGAAAGCATACTTCGCATTCAACCAGGGCTATGCCTGGGCAGACCCGTTCTTCTGGGCGCCACTACAGATCGCCGGTAGCATCGGCATGCTGCTAGGCGAACGTTGGGGATTCCTGCTTGCGTTGATGGCGTCGGTGCCCTTCTGGTACAGCGCGATTCTGATATTCATCTGGGATCGCGACCTTGGCTTCCGGCGAAACACCGTCTTCTACTGGGTGATCGTCTGGGGCACGTTCCCGGTGTTCGGTGTCCTCGAAGGTCTGTTCTGCTTCGTCCGCCTACTCGAATAACAACGACGCTTGCAAACGTTCTTCGAACCACATTGCTACTGATGCATCCGATGTGACGTGCTACTCACCAAACCCCTGGCATCAACCGATAGCGCGTTTGCTTGGCGTACTCTGGAGGCCCGCGATAAAAAACAAGCAGCATCAAAACCTTACCCCAAGCCTTTTGCCCTACCTGCACTGGGCTAGCTTTCAGGCGCTCTACGAGTAATGCAGGATCGTAGCGTGACAAAAATACAGTAATTTCAAGCGCGAAGGCTAACCAAAGCTCAATCAACGCAAACACTTCCCACCACTGCCAGCTTCCCGCTGCCACCAGGTCTTGATTAACGCTGTCGTTCATCAGTGAACACTTTTTGTTTTGATGTCAGTAAAAAAGGGTTCATCTGACTTTACAGTTTTATTGATTCACCTTTATCTAAAATAACGCATCTAGCTCCCGTTTTTTCGACTTCTGTTTTAAACATTGTGTCATTTGCAGGGTTATATTTTTTTGTGAAAAGTGCCGGACAGTTATAATGACAAGGAATGACAAGTTTTGGGCGAATTATTCTTACCGCTTGCACGGCCTCCCTTTCATCCATCGTGTTATGAATGGTTCTTCCACCAATGGGTATCATTAAAACATCAGGATTATTGATGCTTTGCCATTCATCTGCATGAAGAAGAGTATCACCAAGATTAACCACACGCCTGCCATTGAGCTGAATATCAAAGCCAATCGCCCCCCAACCAACCCTCTCTTCCGGCCCTGGTTTTAGTGTTTTAGAAAGAGGACCAATTTTAAGGGCAAGTTCGCCATGAGTTGCTTTAATTCCGGTAATCGACATTTCATCAAGCTGAATGGTTTCACCCACTGTAATGAGATAAATATTTGTCATTGATGTCGTAAATGCCAGCCCTTTATCTCGGGGACCAAGCATTAAGGTTTTGCCATTGATATTTCTCACCATTGTTTTATTGCAAATAACAGGGGCCCCAGAGACTTCTGCCATTCTATCTGTATGCCAATAATGATCAGGATCACCATGGGTCACAAAGATATGCGTGATGCTTTCCCATTCTGATTTTGGGATGAGAGATGTAAATCTAAAAAAATAAAACAACAGTGCGCCAGGATCAATAGCGATTTTCTTGTCGCCTGATTCAATGACAAAGGTGTTATAGAGGTAGTGCGTGATTTTCATATACTCCTCCAAAAGTGACAAAATTAATGCCGCAAACAGGCTAGCCTATGGAAACAGTCTGACTGGACAGAAATAGTGAACATTTATAAGTATAGGCAGAAACAATGGACAAGATTGCTGAGAATATCTTTACCTATGATTACACCACTAAGATCATGCCCGGTGTTCGCTTTCCGGTAAGGTCAACGTTTATCGCCTTGGACAACAATGCCTTGATGGTGATTTCACCCGGCCCTTTCGAACCGGAGATGATTCAGAATATCATCACCAAGTACCACACGGTCCATTGCGTTGCGCCAAATGCCTTTCACCATCGCTATCTAGAACACTTTAGGGATCTTTTTCCAAATATCGATTTTTACGGACCCTCCTCTTTAAGCAAGAAACAGCCCTGGCTATCAGGACACCTCTTAGGCTTTGATGCGCTCCGGGAAATACTACGGGATCAAGTTTTAGTCATTCCCATTCTTGGCAATGCTACCTTGGATGAGACAGTTTTTTATTGCCAACAATCGAAATCTCTGGTTGTCACAGATCTGTGTTTTAACATGCGTAACCCGATGCCGTTGGGTAGACGATGCTTACTTAGCCTTGTAGGGGCAAGAAATAAAATGGCCCAAAGCAAACTGGTGAAAGCCACCATTAAAGATGCAGCGGCCTTTACACGGTCGATTAACATCCTTAGTGAATTGGATTGTCGGCGCATTATTGCCGGCCATGGTGAGATTATTGAAGGAGCAGCCGAGATAAGTAAAGCGTTTCGGCTGATGGGGGCAAGTGTATAGGATATCGACATCTCCTTGCCCCAACGGTGTTTTTTTAGCTCATTTCGCGCCCGCTCAATCTTCGCACCGCCTCGATGGCAGCATGGGCAGCCACTTCTACCTCTGACTCGCGACCGGACATAATCAAGCGGCCGTAGGCGCCAACAGCGCGACACTCAATCAGATTCACATTAGAAGCCTTCTCAGCCTCATTGGCAGCGTAAACGATGTAACCTGCGGGTTCAGTCTCGAGGATGAACATGCTCTGCCCTGGCAAAATCATATTACCTTTACGATCCTGACGATTAATTAGCACGGCATGATCAGGCATGATTGAGCGGACAATTTCACTCCAGGCAACGCGGCACTTTTGGCGTTGATCTTCACGAGTTGAGAGACTGGCGAGGATGGCGCGACCAGCTTCTTCTACATCGCCCTGGTCACGGTGATGGAAAATCATCGAACCAAACGCACGCTCAACAATCTGCTGTCCCAGATGAACACTGGTCGCCTTCAACGCTACATCGGTCACACGATGCAACGCCATGCCAGGCTCACACTCGACCCACAGGCATGCATTACCAGGCACCGGCAGGAAACCTTGGGATACTGTACCCAGGTAGGTCGCCAATTGAGGCTGTAGTGAATCGATATATACGTACGTACGAAGTTTAATCACAGGTAATATTACAACTCGGCGTTGTTCAACAGTGGAAATAGATGATAATTGGAGCCCATTAGAACATGTTTATTTGGAATCACCCTATTGTACTTGTCGATAAGCAGCATAGAGCTTATCGATATGTATTCTATTTATCATCATGTTAACTTATACAACATCAAAGGAAACCAGTTCTTAAAAATGCATCGGCAGGATCTAATACAGCGACTTTCAAAATATCGCAGCGATTTTATGGAAGAAGCTGCCATGATCAACCGTACCCTGCGGTTTATCCTAGCTCACGAAGATTGCTTTAATCGTGAGTTGATGCACGGCCACGTCACGGGATCTGCTTGGGTTATAAATCCCAATCGAACACATACTCTTATGCTGCACCACCGTAAGCTTGACCGCTGGTTCCAACCAGGCGGTCACGCGGATGGTGATCCCGATATCCTGCAAGTTGTTTTAAAAGAGGTTTCGGAAGAGAGCGGTATCGAACTGGACCAGGTCAAACTCCTTTCGGAGAATGTTTTTGATGTCGACATTCATACCATTTATCCAAGCAAGCATGACGACCGGCATGAACACTTTGATATTCGTTTTTTGATCGAGATTGACGACCGGCTTGACATCCCCGGCAATAGCGAGTCGCATCAAGTTGCCTGGATACCTCTAGATCAAGTGAGCCGCTTCAATAACATGCGCTCACTGCATCGCATGGTAAGAAAAACTAAGCAATTATTCCACTAGCTTGCCCCGCCTAATATTCTTAAATATCTTATAAAAACGCAGACGAATTTAACGCCGAAAGACTATTGGTTCTTAGGCATGCTACGCCAGCGTTCCTGGTGGATCAGATCGAAATCAGCGAGTAGTTTATCCATTTTCTGCTCGATCGCTGCACTCTTGGTCTGAATAAACTTAACAAAGGTCTGGGCAATGAGTGAGAGCTCGCGCTCTTTGGAATAAACCAGTTGCCACTGACGCTGAATGGGGAACCCCTCCACATCCAGAATATCCACGGGGCCGGTCGCCCCTTCCAGACTGAGAGTATGAAGGGAGAGCATTGAAATGCCCAGACCACCGACGACAGCATGCTTGATCGCCTCGTTGCTGCCCAGCTCCATTCGCACTTTCGGGTAGAGATCACGCTCTTTAAACAGGCGCATGGTAATATCACGCACGCCCGAGCCGGGTTCACGCAATATCAGCGGTTCCTCCGCCAAGCGCTCCACGCTAATCCTCTGCTCATAGGCCAGCGGGTGCTGCTTGCTTGCCACCACGACCATCGGATTCGGGGCAAAAGGAACTGAAACCAGCGTCGCTTCGTCCTGAGTGCGGCCTAGGATGTAGAGATCATCCTCGCCATGTTTAATTCGCTCATGTACCCGCTCGCGGTTGGTAACCTTAAGGGAAACATCGATTTCAGGATATTCTTTACAGAATTCACCGAGGATTTCCGGGGCAAAGTACTCAGCGGTGGTAATCACCCCCAGCCTTAATTTACCCCGTTTTAAGCCCTTGAATGCCGCTACCGAGGCCTCAACATCGCTCAGAATATCAAACATAGCACGCGTTGCGCGGTACAGCTCCCGCCCTACTTCCGTAGGCCGATGCTTGCGATCAACCTGTTCAAACAGAGGCAGTCCAACATTATCAGACATCTTCTTGATCTGCATTGACACAGTGGGCTGGGTCAAAAACAGTTCTTCCGCAGCCTTGGTATAGCTACCAAGCCGAACAATGGCTTCAAAAATCTGTAGTTGGCGCAAGGTTATGTGCCGAAGCAACTGGTCCGGCAGTTCACCAGTATGCGAGATGTTACCTTCCAATTTTCAACGACTCCCACTGTTTCCAGGGAGGCATAATACCACCTGATCTGCACTACTCGTTATTTTTATTCCAGTGGCTTAGAGAACTTAGAAGGTGTAATCACTTCCACATCGGAAACAAATATGGTCAGGTGATATCCCTTATCGATCTGTCTTTGCAAGCCGTCGAGTAGGCGCTGTAATTTTTCTTCAGGAACAATTACTTTGATCATAATACTGGCTTCGAAATCCAGGGTCCCCGGAGACTCCCCCGACGCCCCTTCACCGCGAACCCGCAGAATACTGTAGCCACTCACCCCATGACGTCGAAACATTTCCGTCAGCTTATCCTGAAGGATGTCCATGGTTATGATATTGACTAACTTATGTGGATATAAATTCGCCATATTCTCAATCTCTAATGTATCTCGTTCCTAAACACCCGCCAAATACTGGACAAACCAGTAATAAAGCGGAATACCGATCAGTACGTTAAATGGAAATGTAATCCCCAACGACAAGGTCAAATAAAATGATGGATTAGCCTCGGGCACGGCCAAACGCATTGCCGGAGGAACCGCAATGTAGGAAGCACTCGCACCCAACACCGCAACCAGAGTGGCACCTCCAACCGAAAAATCAAGGATATTATACCCCACAAACGCACCCACAACACCTCCCACCAAAGGCATCAACACGCCAAATAATGCCAGTGGTAGTCCCACTTTTTTGAACTCTTTAATGCGTCGTGCAGCTTCCATCCCCATTTCAAACAGAAACAAACACAGCGCGCCCATGAAGATGTCGTCAATAAACGGCTTAAGTGATTCAATGCCAGAAGGCTTGGAAATCGCTCCGATAACCATGGAGCCGATCAGAACGACTACACTGCCGTTGGTAAAGGCTTCATGCAACAAGTTTCCAAAGCCACTTTTGTCGTCGTCATCATCATTGCGCATTACCGTCGTGCCATTCGCTTTGGCCAGCTGTTTTCTTGCCATCGCGGCCAACAACAGCCCGACAATAATTGCTGGTGACTCCATCACCGCCAGCATGATCAGTGGGTAGGATTCGTACTCAACATTAGAGTTATCCAAAAATGCGATGGCAGTTAGAAACGTACCCGCACTTACTGAACCGTAGTGAGCTGAAATAGCCGCGGCATCCATCGGGCTTACTTTACGCGTGACTACCAGCGCGAAATAACCGATGATCGGCAGTGAGAATCCTAATATCAGGGCCCACATGATGGCATTTACGGCTGTGCCTATATCTGCCTTAGAGAGCTCATACCCACCATGTAAGCCGATGGCCATCAATAAGTAAATAGACAGTACTTTTGCGAGGTCAGGTGGAAACTTAAGGTCTGACTTTACTAATCGGGCAATAGCACCCAACGCAAAAAACAATACCGCAGGGATCAATAGATTACTTAAACTAGACATAGTACTGCTCCGGAGATAAACCCTTGTTTTTCTAAATGATTTTACTTTATATAGATGCCTGGATTATCCCGGTGATCAACAAAGCGAATCAAATTAATAATAACCCTAACACTCATAGTTATCATCTATATTAGAAATAATTAACTTACTGGGTTTAGCGAAACCTTATCGATATGAGCTAGATAAAACCTATCTTCGTTTCAGAGACCTAGCTCCAAAATAGAAGCGCCCCCTATATGCGAACCGTCAGGCAGGTATTCCACTTATTTTGGGTCAGGAGCTGAATCACGAGAAAATATAAACAGCGAGAAAGGCAACCCAGGCCAGTAGAAATCAACGACTAAATTAAATTTTATATCTACAGGAAAAAGTATTGAACGTCCCCCCATAGATATTAGTTATGAACGCATACTCCAATCCCCCCTCTCAGAAAACCCTCAAGCAGAAAAATCGGTTATATCGAACATAGGCTATCTTTTGCTTAAGAAAGAATAGATTTACATCCCGGTAGAAAGACCGGGATGCAGGTTACGATTCTTAGTTACTGAATTTCACAACCCTAGTAACCTGAATATCCGAGACAAATACCACGCCCGAGTGCTCGCTGTAAAAAGGCCCCAAGCCTTCAAGAATTGGGTCAACCAATTCCTCAGGCACTGCCGCAATAATCATGATCAACACATCATCTTCATTGAACATGAGATGCCCCTGATGAAATCCATGAGCACCTTTACCAGATAGATTGTTAACGATGGTATAGCCTTTTACCCCGGCTCGATCAAGCAGGTCAGTAACAAAACTCTTGTGTTCACCATCCAGAATGATTTCAAGTTTCTTTAGCGGGCTTAAGTTTAGGTTTTTCATTGTGCGCTAGACTCCTCAAGCAATGTTTCTTCAGCGATGTTGGCAGGACGGTCATGCCATTCACCATCTTCAAAAATATAGATCTTTCCTACCTCTGGATCGATCACCATCAATCGAATCCAACCATTTCGAACCAGGTGTTTGACCGAGACCACGCTTTCAACAGCACGCTGGGCATGTTCGAACGGAGCTTCGATCAGGGTAATCAGACGAATCGGTTCGTGATAGGGCTGCCCTTCTTTCAAGACCGTTTGCGAAGGCAGACCGGTGCGCAAGTCGCTCAGATTGCCTGTCATCACGCCAAAACGTCCTGCGACATTGTGATAGGCCTTACTACCGCTGCCAAAATTTTCGTTATCGACCGCCGAGAAATAGTGCTCCATGTTGATCCATTGGCCAACCACCAACGGGCCAGTGATGATACTTTCCAACATACGGTGTTTTGGATCGACACGGTAATCGTAAGAGTTCAAGAATGAACGGCCATCCAAATTGAATTGTTGCGTCAGATCCCGGCGTCCAATGATGAAATAGCAGTTACGCGACAAACCCCATTCAGGACGCACTTGCGACCAATCCATGGAATTACGCTGGGTCTCCAAAAATGCCTTGGAGGCATTCTCAGGCACAGTCTTTTGCAACGTCGGAAGGCGTTCTTGCGCAGCCAAATGGGAAGCAGATACCAGACCGTTCTTCAGTCGATCAAGATAGAACAAGTGTGATGGCGGCATGGTATCAAGGTCATGCAGTTTAAGTTCGTCCGTCGTCGTGTTGTGTAAACCAGGGACAAACCATGCGTCATCAGGAATATCGACACCCATTTCACGTACGCGCTTGCGAACCTCTGGCTTATTCGCCATTTGAGTAATGACGCGAGCACTGACCAAACCATGGTTACCACCACAAGCACCACAATCCAACGCAGACTCATACGGATTGTTGTCAGAACAACTACCATGGCCCATGATGAGAATAAAACGAGAAAACTCTTTGGTCATACCAATTGAGCTTAATGCGCCAGCGACAAAATTGGCCTGCTCGTCGAGAGAGAAGCCAATGCGGGCCAATTGCTCCATTTGCAAATCTGCAAAAGAAGGATTGATGCGATAGCCGTCTTGCAGACGTTTCACCAGCTCATTGAAGCGCCCGTCAGAGACATTCAGTTGACGCAATAGGTCACCGGTTTCCTGTGGATTTTCCATCGCACATTCACGCAGGCCACGGATTATGTCATCGGTAATCTGCTCAGGTTTAAAGCCCAACTCCTGTTCCACCGCCTTGATGATGACTGCACGTTGTACGGTACGTACCACAGAATCGGCTTGCTCACGTGTCAGTTTGTCGAGCAATAACAGGGTCGAAGGTTTGTCTTCATGGAAACGTTTACGCCATGAGTTATATGACTTGGGCGCGATCGTTTTACCAATCATGTCCAAACCAAACAGCAGGCCGATGGCTTCGACTGTGACAAACGGCGAGACGACTGATTCTTTCAGCTCGTGCATGGCATGCTCCAATGCAGTGAGCGCAGCTGTGTCTTCCGACACCCCTTCTGTAGTGACTTCAAGTACTACGTTTTTAGGTGTAACAATCACTGGGGCGAGGTGGCTCTCGCTACCTTTGCCCAACTCCATAAAACTCACGGGTACGCCAAAGAAACCTGCAATACCAAATGTTTGATAATCCCCCACACCTTCTAAATGACGGCGCACGCGCTCTGAGCGTACATCGATACAGAACAATGTTTGGGCAAACGGGCGTTTTTCGCGCTGAACCGGCGGCACCAGTTTGACACCATCCATCAACCTTTCCATGGCCTGCTCTTCCATGCTGCGCAGCCAGCACATGCCCTCCTGTTTTTCAAATGTAGTTAGAGAACTGATCAATGCAGAAACCTGTTCTACTGACAGTTGATCCAATGATGTGCCCGCTTTCTGCGCCAAACTACGCAGGCGCTGCACTTGGTCATTGGCAGTATGCACACGCTTGGCTTGCGCATATTCATTGAAGGTCTGCTCTATCAACCCTTGGTCTTTACTTGCCAGTGCCATATCCACTTTGTGCGCCATGGCTGGCATGACATGGCGGCTATGGAATTCATGGCGTAGATAAGTCTCTTTTGTATTGTTGGCAATCAGTGCGTCGATGTCACCATTGGTATAGGCCTCATGATGACGACCACGCTCTTGCATCAACGCCAAAGCCAACACCATGCGCACCGCCATGAAGTCGACTAGATCACCGGGATACAACTGACTCCAGTGGTAATGTTTAGCGGTTGCACGCCAGCGGATAAAGCCCGCCCAACCATGTAGGTGCGCTAGCTCACGGGTAAAGTAACTGGTCCAATATTGTTCTGGCACGCCCAGTGTGTGCAAAACATAAGCGATTACGCCCTCGGGCGAATCTTCAGCCTCCAGAATGTCCTTGATGCGTATGCCGCGTAAAAACAGACGCACATTGCGGCGTGCAACGTTACTCCACGCTGAGAAGAAGCCCTTCTCACGTTTCGGCATTGCCCAAACAGACTGCCCTTCATCAAAAAAGTCGAGACAACTTTTCACCACCAGCTCATCAAGATCGTCACCAATCTTGCAGCCATACAATGCATCTACCGACTCATACATTGGGCGGTCCTCAAGCAACTGACTACGCAATTGCTCTGCCAGCGCATCACTAACGTCCACAGATCTAGGAGACAACGATTGACCGTTAAGCAGCGCATGGATATCACTTTCATCCACCAGAATATCTGAGTGAACAACAGATTCCTCTGTTTCGGTCAGAAGGGCCATCAGCCATTGCTTCAGGTCAACGCCTTCGACGGCATTGGCTTCTGCAAATTCCGACGCAATAGACTCAAGCTTTTTGCGGTCTATCTTGCCTTCAGACAAATAACCCTGGTAGACAGAGCGTGGCAAAAAGCTACGACCATGAAAGATTTTGCTGCCTTTCGCCGCAGCTTCAGAAAAAGGTAGATGCTCAAGACCATGCAGTGGGTTGTGGTGGATAAAGGTACGCATCGGCCAAAAGAACGGCACCGGCTCCGCCGCCACATAAATCATGGAGCGAATTTTAAGTTTTTCTCCTAGTGACAGACTCATGCCAGACCTCCTGTCATGCAAACACCCACGTAAACCAACACGCCTAAGATTGCTGCATATATCCAAGCCTTGCCTGCAGTTACGTCCACCACAGCAATATTACTTTCTTCACCGATGAGTAGACCTTGAATCAACCTTGCGCCAGCCCAACCCCAGATAAACCAGGCCACGGCCAACATCAGTGCCAAAATAAACGAGTCATCCGCAATGTTCAGCATCGCAGTCATTAGGGCAGAAAAACTTGGAAATAACGGTGTGGCGATAATGGCCAATACAACAATAACAATGAGCCAGCTCAAACGAGGCAAGGCTTGCGCCAAACCGTTATAAAGTCCGGTGTATGCCGCACCAAAACGTGATTCCAATTCACCGCCAAGCATGAGCAACAGAACAAAGGGTACGCTGAAGCCCAGGCCAAACCACATCAACTCCGACCAACTTGCTTCATTTACGCCAATCACTAACCACAATACTGCCCAAAGCGATGTCGCGATAAAACTGATCCAAAGGCCAACTTCGCGCAACACTAGGGCGCGGAAGCCATACAGGATAGCGGTCAACAAGGCCCAGACTATGATCCAGCCGGGAATCTCTACGCCGAGCGCGCTGACGATAAACAGTCCGATCTGTGGCCATACCAGCAAAAGAACCGTACGCAGGTTTTGATTACCCAGGTGGTTAAACAGCCCGGTAAACACCATACTCAATGGAAATAGCGGTAAAAATAATCCCGCAACTATCAGCAGAATTTCAGACATTAGCGCCACCTCAGCAATACATTCAAACGCGCAGATGCTTTTAACAAGGCTCGGCTTAACCAAGCGTACAAGTCAGTCAAGTAAAACTCTCGAGAAACCAGGGCGTAGAAACTTAGCCACAAACGATTGAGTTGCTCCCCCCCCACCAGACGCTTCTGTTCGGAGTAGTAAGTCAAAACCCAACCAGCGACGATGATAGCGGTCGTTAACACCACTAACACATCAAACCAGAAAACATCGATATGTGCCGCCGCATAGATCTCTGAGCGGAAGGCCGAGTCAGGATACAAGAACACATCAAAAGCATGACTGATCAAGACATAACCAAGGATGACCAGGGCAAAGGAAAAGATGATCATACCCACCAAGCGCCAGACATTTTGCACGTCCATACGGTAGGTATTAAACAGCAATTGCGCCCCCGTGATCCAACCAAAAAACAGCAGAACGATCGCCCCTTGCTTCTGGAAAAAGTCCTGTGCCACCAACCAGTGCGCCATAAACAAGATAACAATTGGCACGGCAAGTGTAATTCCCGCCATTACCAACCACGGTTGCCTTCGTTTCGCTGTTCGCCGTTCGACAATAAAGGTATAGAGATCCTGTTTAGGTACACCATCGTGTTGGCGTGCTTCATTGATCACACTACCCGCGCTCAGAAAGAGCGTACCTTTAAACAAGCCGTGAGCGATGAGGTGATAGATTGCCAAGGAAAAGGCACCTACACCACATTCCATAATCATGAAACCCATCTGGCCCATCGTTGAATAGCCAAGCGCCTTCTTGATGTCGTTCTGGGTCAGCATCAGCACTGAGCCAATGATGGCAGTGACCAATCCCATGACAAACAGCAGGTGCATTACACTTTCAGTCTGAACAAAGACAGGTGCAAAACGGTTAATCAGGAACCCACCTGCATTTACAATACCTGCATGCATCAAAGCAGATACCGGCGACGGCCCATCCATTGTGTAGGGTAACCAGGTATGCAAAAAAAGCTGCGCAGAGCGGGCGAATGCTGCCAACGCTAGCAACAAACCGACAGCCTCTTCCACCGCCATGCCAAAGTAGTGGTGTTGTCCGGGGTTCGCGGTAATCTCCGCAAAGATTTCATTCAGCGACCAGGTGCCAAAGGCGTGGTACAGCAGTACGGCAGCCAACACAAGCGCCATATCGCCAATACGGTAGGTGACCAGCGTCCAAAGGGCATACCGCGATGCAACGGGGCTCTTGGTGTCGAAGCCCAATAGGAAATACAACACCACGCCAACCAGGTGCCAGGCCACCACCAGCGTGATTAGATCACCAGATGCCACCATCAGCAGCAATGAGGCTGTCATAAGGTCTAGCAACATGAAGAAACGACCATAGCCCGATTCTTCGATCATGTAGCGTACCGAATAGATACGTACAATTAGGCTTATGCCGGTAATTAATACAGCCATCAAACTGCTCAAGGGGTCAGCAAGCAGGATCCCCCAATTATCGTTCAACGCTACCTGGGCAGTGTGATCACTGCTGAACATTTGGGCAAGCAGGAGGAGCGCAACAACAAATGTCACCACTGCAGCGTAGACGCTCAGTTTGGCCGAGCCATACCCTAAGGATCTTGAAAATAGTTGGTTAACAATGCCTGCGAGAAGAGGCAAGCTCACTAAAAGTATGACGAGTTGTTCCATAACGTTGAACTGTCTCCAATCAAACGTAACGTGCAGCGAGTGGCAGGATGAACCTGAAACCTAGAACGCTGAAAAGTGCCCCTATTGCGGCCAAGCAATAAAGACCAGCCCTCCTATCCCCCCAAATACACATCAACGGTGTACGGTATTTTCTGTTGGGGCATTAAAGCATTTTTGCCCACTTAAATTATCCCCCTTTGATGATAAATGATAAGAGGGAAAGTTTTATAGCTATATTTAATTCAAATAGTTATTAAACATCAAACGCAATCAGCAAAGCAATGCTATTTGATCCAAAGTAATTTTGAACCAGTATTTCCTAAACAAACAGTTGATAACAAGAAGGGGCTAAACAGCCCCTTTACATCTATGCACAAGCAAGCCCAAATTAGTCAGGCCAAACACGGCGGGTTGAAAAACTTGCCACTTCTTCAGATACTGCTTTACTCGGCTGAGGCTTGTTCACCATCGCAGTTGACTTTTTGGTAGCTGCTTTTTTTGGCACAGCTTTTTTTGGTGCTGCTTTTTTTGGGACCACTTTTTTTGGGGCCGCTTTTGTTACAGTCGAAGGCGAAGCTGCGTTTTCGTTTTCTGTAGTCATTTTAGTCTCCTTTTTGATCCGTATAGCCGCCATCCAAGGATTGTTGAACCTTGTCTGCCGGTGCATATTCATTCACGTGCTCTATAAATGCCTTCTGCTTCGCAGTCAGCCCGACCGTTTCATCTTCAATATTGATGGTCATCGACACATGAGTGGAACCAAAATTCATGTCAGGATAGAAGTCTTCACGCTCAGATAAATCTCCGGTAAAATCCAGAAACTCACGTGTCGCGTCGTAATCAGGGAACTCAATGCGTCTTTCCAGGCGTAATGGCCGTTTACGCTGGGTCCAAAAATCAACCATGGGCTCTTCCCTTGAAAGACATCAATCTTTTATGTACTTGGTTTCAACATCTGCTGCCAATTGGCAAACTCATGCACGTGAGCCCGCTCCTCCTGCAACAGTTGTTCAAAAAATAGTTTGTTATCAAAATCATCATTAACCGCGCAGTGCTCAACAGCGCGCTGATAAAATCCAACCAGCTCTGTTTCAAGTGCGTGTACGGCCGCCATGACCTCGGGTAAAGAGTCGCCAAGCTGAGCAGGGCGTAACTGCGTTGCATTGGGTGCAACACCAAGCATGAGCATTCGACCAATAATACGATCGGCATGCCCCATCTCCTCATGTGCTTCGTGTTGAAATTTTTCACTAATTTCATCAAAGCCACGCAGTTTAAGCAGACGCGAGACAGTCAGGTGTTGTTGAACAGCGGTCATCTCCAGACTCAAAGCCCTGCCGAGAAAACCAAGAACAACCTTATCTGTCGTAGAATAGATCATGCTGGGGTTAAATTCTTGAAATAAATATATTGAACCGGGCTTGGATGAGGGGATCGCCTCCATCGCGGAGGCGATCCACCCGATTCTGCGCTAAGCTTAGCCTTTGCTCAGGACAGGCTCAACTTCTTTGTGTGGACGTGCAATGATGTGCGCAGCAACCAGGCCGTCACCTACACGTTCACAAGCGTCAGCACCAGCACGAACAGCCGCGTTAACCGCGCCAGTCTCACCACGAACCAAAACAGTGACATATCCACCGCCAACAAACTCGCGACCAATCAGGCGAACTTCAGCAGCTTTAGTCATGGCGTCAGCAGCTTCGATAGCTGGAACCAGGCCGCGAGTTTCGATCATACCAAGAGCGATACCGTAAGTGTCATTTGACATTGTTTTAACTCCTTCAGTTAAGTTAATTGATATATTAAAAAATTATTCAGCGGCAGAGCCAGTAGGCAATGCTCTTTCAACTTCGTTGTGAGGACGCGCAATGATGTGCGCTGCGACCAGACCGTCACCTACACGTTCGCAAGCGTCTGCACCGGCACGAACAGCAGCGTTAACAGCACCAGTTTCACCACGTACCAAAACAGTTACGTAACCACCACCAACGAATTCACGCCCAACTAGACGTACTTCTGCAGCTTTAGTCATTGCATCTGCAGCTTCGATTGCTGGTACCAGACCGCGAGTTTCGATCATGCCCAAAGCGATACCGTATTCATTTGCCATTGTATTCTCCTGTTAGTGAGTTGTTTTACAGTTTCAGCCGCGCTTAGTAAGTCGCCGCTGAGTTTGATTCTTCAATTTCCCAGTTTTCTATCACACCACCGATGGTTAAATCAGTGATCAAAGATTTATCCGGTAGCGCCAAGCGAGCCGCCGAGCCGCTGATCGTATACACCCAATTGCCAGTACGGCTACCTATAGTGTCTACCGCTACCATGTATTTACCTTTTTGATTTTTGAGCAATCGCAAAGGTAGCTTTTCCATTCCTTCATGACGATGGGTACAAACAATCGACCCAGCCACTTGAAAAATTTCCATCGTCTTACGCGCCTTGTCCTTCTTCAGACTCTTCAGGCGGCCATTGGTCTAGAATACCGACAATAGTCAGATCCGATGGGTACTCTTTATAACCCGCCGCATCGCGCGCCGCGGAGCTACCTACACATAAAACCCAGTCACCTGGCGCCGCACCTACAGAGTCGACAGCGACCAATCGAGCAGAACCATCGATCACTACCTGCAGGTGTTTATGGGCAAGCGCCTCGATTCGATTCGTAGAAACCAGCGGTCTTTCTACCTGACAAATTTTCATTAGTGATGCCCTCCAGTATCTTCAGGAGTCACCGAGCTAGCGACAATTTCAATCTTGTTGTCAGCGTTACAATCACGCACAACCAACAATGTGTGCAACAGGCCTTTTTCCGCCTGTTCTGGAAAGCGCTGACGCATCGCTGAATCCAGGCATTTACAGCGTGCTACTGCACGGTCTCGCTCACCTGGCACGTTGCCGTGATAGTCGTATCGAATTACTACTGGTGCAGGCAGTCCACGCTTAATATTTAGCCCAGTAAAAATCTTGATGCCGACATCCAAATCTTTGGCTCCTTGCTCAACCGTCTTCAGGTAGGCGAAGTAGGTAAGATTACGCAATTGAACTTCTTCAAAGCCAATCCCCATACCGATAAAGCGCTCTTGATGACCAGCATCGCTATAGCTGCCTTTGAAATATTTCCGCACGTAATCGATTTGAGAAATATTGTTTAAAATCAGCCGCGTAATCATCCGAACCATACCGTCAGTTGGTTGCACACCAAATTCATTGGCCTTTTCGTTTAGCAGATCGCCAACTACAGTTTGGTCATTACTGGCATTTAGATGACGTGTCTGGTTATACACATCACCCGCATCTATAAAACACTCCCCAGAAATACGACCTTGAGCATCTGGAATATGAATACGAATCGAGTCATTATCTGTGTCGATACCGATTAACATTAGATCGATCGATGCGCCACAACAAAAACTGTTTTCTACGCCCTGTTGGAACGCCTCCAGGCGGCCTAAAGCTCCAGCAGCCGCTTTTACAGAATCGCTACCGTGAGCGGCGCAACCTTCCACATCAGGTTGACTGGAGCTGTAATGGTACATTGCAGCTTTTAAATAACGCGTTGGTTCAGAGGCCGCATTTGGCTTGCCTTCGCGATGACGTATATGCTCGATCTTCACCCACTTTTGCAGGCTGTCCTCTACATCAAACATGGCACCTGCATACGACTTACGGCGTACGTGCTTGTGAGGCAAACGCAACACATAGCGAACAGCGTGGGCTAAACGGCCATCGGCGCAGGGAGACACATCAAAGATGTGAAAGCCACAACTCTCAAGAAATGCCTGAAACTGTTGGTCTTGAGGATGCGCTAACGGTTCAGTTGTATAAAACTCATCTGCAAAACGATGAAACGTTTCAAATACACACCAAGCATAGATAGCCTTCATATCCAAAGGCGCCACCCAGGTGTTATCCAACATTTGCTCGGGCAACGCAAAACCAAATTCTTGCTTGGTTATATGCTGTGCCTGAGAGACAAAATCTACACGGTGCTGATATTGTGCAATTTGTCGCAATACCCCTTCAATTTTATCAAAAGCCGCTTTGCTACGGCTCTCATACTGATACAGACATTCATTGTCAGCAAGACGAGCAAACGGGTGGCCGCCGACATGCGCATTGGAGGCAGCTGGTGCTACTCCCCCCTTGCGCTGACGGTGCACGACATCTTCAGCGGTGCGTACACGCATACGCTGCTGAGGTCTTGCCCGATTATTTTGCCTTCCTACCAACATCTAAACGTCCGTAAATAATTCTTTATATGATTTGATTTGCTTTGCTTAAGGAATGGAGGCAGGGCGAACCCTGCGCTCCAACCATTATTGCTTCGTGCTGATCACTCAGTGATTAGCCGCGCGCACCGCCTGATACAGTAACAGCAGAACCTTTGCTACCGCCGCTACCGCCCGTTACATTGGCCGATTCACGTACTATTTCTGGCTCACGCTTTGCCGCCACATCTGGCATGGCGCTCATGGGGCCTCGACGCGAAGGGTTACGACGAGCAGCAGTACCGCCCTCAGTACCCGTTACACGATCACCACGATCCCAATCATCACCAGTGATGTTCAGACCAGTCTCGATGCCTTCACCAGTCACGCGACTAGCTTGAGCTTCAGACTCCTCTTTAGGCGCAATTTCGATTACGTTGGCTGAACGACCGCCGAAACGGAATTGTTCAGTACCAGAAATCTTGCCTTGACCCATCGAGAATGCACCAGTGACAGGACCTTCACCTTCGTACCCAGCACCAGTCACACTAGAACTAGTCTTGGTTACGTCAGTCGCTACAGTTGGTAGCACACTGAACTCTCCTACAGCGATAGACCGTGGAAAGTCAGGTTCCTCTGCACCAGCAGGAGTTGCACCACATACATCCTTCACTTCAGACGCTGCCAGATAAGGTGTACCACTTACAGTTTGACATGCACCTTCTTCGGTACCGGTCATTTGCTTACCGCTCAGACCAGGTTGAAGACCAGTGATATCTTTCCCCACACCTTGGCGAACAGGCATCACTGAACGCTGGCGACTTTGACGCTGGTCTTCTGGAGCACAGAAAGACTCAAATGTCTCAGAACCAGCGTATGGAGTACCGCTTACAGCCTTACAAGCGCCAGACTCATTACCAGTTACATTTTCTGAACGGCTTGCTTTAGGTCCAGAAATCACAGTCCCACGAGTGGTTTGTGAGTGACTGATCTTCGCCGCACTAGGTGTAGGTTGCACTCCACAAGAAGCAAACTCTTCCTTACCCAAGTACTCGCTACCAGTAACATCACGACAGCTACCTTTTTCCGCACCAGTCAAAACTGAAGAACCACCGACCTTACCGCCAGAAGTCACAAGACCACCGCTCAGCGTTTCAGTTGTTTCTACTTTCTTAGGTGCCTTAGGCGCTTCGCCCTGACAGAACTTGTCAAATACCTCAGCTGACATGTAGTCAGTACCAGTAATACCAGCATTACACAGACCTACTTCGTCACCAGTCATCTTCTCAGTATGAGCCACATTAGTGCCGCTAACAGCCTTCGCCTCAGCTGCATTACGAGGACGACGACCGCGTGCAGGTGCAGAAGAAGCGCTACCACGCGAACCGTTTTTACTACGCGATTCACGCACTGTGCGAGCAAGATCCCGAGCCGAGATGTCCGGATTAGCCTGACGCGCAATCGAAGCAGAAGAGTTTTTGCCGTGAGCTTCTAAGCCAGCTTTACCACGACCAGCCATCGCGGCACGGCGTGCACGTGACAACATACGGCCAGTATCACTAGCGCTCACAACAGTTTTTCTCTTCGCAACAACACTGTTAGAAGCAGACGCACTCACTGCTGGAGCAGGAGCAGGAGCAGCTGCCGCTTTCGCCTCAGCTTCTTGACAGCATGGACCACCACAACCGCAGTTGCCTTTGCTGGCTTTAGCTTCCGCAGCTGAACGACGTTTCAATGCCATTGCACTGTCACGCTTACGATCACTACTTCTATCTGCCTGTTTGCCACGAGCTGCCAAAGATTCACGACGCTGACGCGACGCGCTCTTTCGAGCCGGCTTTGGCTTAGGCATACTCTGAGGCGCAGCAAAGCTAGGCGCAACAGGAACAGCGGCTTGTGGAGCAGACGCAGGGTTCGTAGCAGGAACCGGCTTACGCTCCCTTCTGTTAGGCTGACGGGTAGGCGCAGAAGCAGCAGCTGAACGACCTTTGCCCTTCACTTGCAGTTCTCGGCGTGCCCGAGAGGCAGCACGACCAGATTGCTGTTGGCTTGCCATAATATTTCCCATCCGTTCTTAAAACTAGAATTAGATTCGGTGCGGGCCATTGATCTAACTAGGCCCGCACCAAGATCACCCACTTACCAGGCGCGAGAGCCGCCTTGGCCTTTGAATACTACAAAGTTTACGCCCTGAGATTGGGTGTAGTTATCGTAGCCAGTCAAACGGATGTGGTGATCAGGATACTCACGACGGCAAGCTTCCAGTTCGCTAGCAACATTATTCAGATCAGTTTCACCGAAGAATGGCAGCTTCCACATGGTCCAGTAATGGTCGCCGGCATTTTCTGGCAATTCGTGCTCGATGCCAGGCGTCAGACCTTGCGCAATCATGTAGTTGATTTGCGCATAAACTTCCTGCTGAGTCAGCGGTGGCAGGAAACCGAAAGTCTCCAGTGTATTTTTAGTTTGGTAATCACCTGTTACAGACATGATTTTTCCTCTTTAAAATTTGTTTTGAAATATCTAATCAGTGCAAGCGCGCTAACTTAAGCAACGTCCAGCTTGTCAACTGTATCGAATTCAAACACGATTTCTTTCCAGGTTTCCATCGCGATGGCCAGCTCTGGGCTATGCTGTGCAGCAGCAGTAAGAATGTCCTTACCTTCACGCTCCAGCTCACGACCTTCGTTACGAGCCTTAACACACGCTTCCAGAGCAACACGGTTCGCAGCAGCACCTGCAGCATTACCCCATGGGTGACCCTGCGTACCGCCACCAAACTGCAAGCAAGAATCATCACCAAAGATGTTCAGCAGTGCAGGCATGTGCCATACATGGATACCACCAGAAGCAACAGCGAATACGCCAGGCATTGAACCCCAGTCTTGGTCGAAGAAAACACCACGACTACGATCTTCAGGTACAAAAGACTCACGCAATTGGTCAACGAAGCCCAGAGTAGACTGACGATCACCTTCCAGCTTACCTACAACAGTACCGGTGTGAAGTTGGTCACCACCAGACAGACGCAGACACTTGGCCAGCACGCGGAAGTGGATACCATGATGTGGGTTACGGTCGATTACCGCGTGCATTGCACGGTGAATGTGCAGCAGCATGCCATTTTCACGACACCAGTTAGCCAGACCTGTATTTGCAGTAAAACCACCCGTCAGAAAGTCATGCATAATGATTGGCTGACCCAACTCTTTTGCATACTCAGCACGTTTGTACATTTCTTCTGGAGTTGCCGCAGTAACGTTCAGATAGTGACCTTTACGCTCACCAGTTTCACGCTCAGCTTTATCGATAGCTTCAGCAACAAAGTCCCAACGATCACGCCAGCGCATGAACGGCTGTGAGTTGATGTTTTCATCATCTTTAGTCAGATCAAGACCACCACGCAGACACTCATATACTGAACGACCGTAGTTTTTGGCAGACAGACCCAGCTTTGGCTTGATAGTACAACCCAGCAAAGGACGACCGTATTTTTGCAGACGGTCACGCTCAAGCTGGATACCGGCAGGAGGACCGCCACAAGTCTTGATGAATGCCATTGGGAAGCGAATATCTTCCAGACGCAGTGAACGCAGAGCTTTGAAACCAAATACGTTACCAACCAGAGAAGTCAGTACGTTAACGATAGAACCTTCTTCGAACAAATCCAGAGGATAAGCAATGAAAGTATAGAAAGCGTCTTTGTCGCCAGGAACGTCTTCAATGCGATATGCACGACCTTTATAGAACTCAAGATCAGTCAACAGCTCTGACCATACAGTAGACCAGGTACCAGTAGAGGATTCTGCAGCTACCGCAGCAGCAACTTCTTCACGCGGAACACCAGCTTGCCCTACTACTTTGAAACATGCTAACAGGTCAGTATCCAGAGGCACGTAATCAGGTGCCCAATAGGTATCACGGTATTCTTTTACACCGGCATCATATTTGGCCATTTTTCTCTCCTACGTTTGTTAATCGAAGTGGTTGTTTAAAACTGTGGAAGGAGAATATGGGGTATGGAGAGCAGTAGCCAATCAATAGAAAATATGATTCACATAGAGAACACCTATATCCCACTATTTACAGCTCACATCGAACTATATATAAGGAATACTAGCAACAGACATGACTTTTTTATGACTATTTAATATCAATATCGATAATACTTATATATTACATAGAGATAAACTATGTTTTTACATTTATTTGATCGCCAACACATACGACAAGGTGATAGAAATAAAACAGGCAGCGATACCCATTAATACCTCGCACATCCTCACCTCCTCGATATCCGCGTCGATTCTCAAGTAATCGAGTCGCTCATCCCGCACTTTCAATGTGAATTTCTTAAATTGAGACATCATCAAACGACGCGCGGAAAAAACCATAAAAACAAGGACTACTGAGCTGCGCATCAAAAATAATTAGTATCAATTTAGTGAAATGCAGCCTCCAAATTCACACGGCGCCCAAATGATCATAAGATGACCAACAAAAAAGAAGACTCAGACAAAGCTAAATAAACAAATACGTACCAACAGACTTTTCAAAACATATTCACCAAAAACAACTATATATTAACCACCCTGATATTTAATTATTACTCACGACAATGTTGCACACACTGAAATTACTGCTGCCGGCAATAGTCCCTTCATGGCGATTTTTTGATTTTATTGCGCCTTCGCCACGGATTCAGTTCACCCTACTCCATACGGCAGATGAAGCTCCACAACAGTGGCATGAATTTCGTCCGCGCCCAGCACAGTTATCATTCAAACAAATGCTCGGCCGTATGATCTGGAATCCACGCTGGAATGAGTCACTGTTTTTGGTCAGCTGTGCTGAACGTTTGATGGAACACCCAACTCAGCACAGTGAAGATGAAATATTAAAACGTATTCTAGTTGAGCTTAACAGCCACAGCTTAGCCACTAATGTAATGTCAGCAACCCATCTGCAGTTTCGACTGTTGGTTATAAAACGACAAGACTCACAGCTACAACAGAGCGTTAGTTTCCATTCACGTATTCAGCCATTATCCGGGCAGACCCCCAGATGACCCTCATTGATGCTATCCGCCTGACCGAAATATTACTGGGGTTTGCATTTACCCTACAGAGTATCGAACACCTTAAGTCATTCACCAATGAACGCCACCTGTTCCTGCCTCGATTGTTATTGGCATTATTGCTCATCATTGGCTTTCATACGGCCTGGGTGGTTTTTTTATTATTTTTATTGAGCCTTGCAATTCTGTATCGCTTTCAAGGCCCCTATAATGGCGGTTCTGACCGCATGGGCCTGCTGATTCTATGCTGCTTATGCCTGGTACATTTAGCACCCACCTTACGCTGGCAAGAGATTGCTTTCGGTTATCTGGCCATACAACTGGTGTTATCGTATTTCATTTCCGGTTGGGTCAAGGTAGTAAACCCGGAATGGCGCAGCGGCCTAGCCTTAACCGATGTATTTCAATTCTCAGCTTACCCCGTCAGCGAGTCTTTAAGAGAATGGGCCAAATCACCCCGCCTACTTTTTTACGCCTCCTGGGCGGTGATTTTATTTGAACTGGTTTTCCCCCTCACCTTGCTCTCGCCAACCAGCCTAACGATTGCACTTGGGATAGCCGCCGCCTTCCACTTCAGCAATGCCTGCTTCTTTGGCTTGAATCGTTTTTTCTGGATTTGGGTATCCGCTTACCCAGCCATCATCTGGTTTCAATTTCGCTTTTTCACTGCGAACTAACGGCCGCTATTTATGTTCAATATAGCTCCATGATGAGTTTTGGGTATGAAACGAAGTGGAGTCCAGGGCACGAGACCAAAACTCCCTGGATTACGTTATCACCCCCCATTCGTAGACGACGACTACCCAGCGAGATTACTACTTAATAGACAAAGCTGACACCGCGCATTTTCCTACCCCAAGTATTTTTCTTTAGTTCTTGACGAATTAGGGCAACCATCCTACATTACGCTCAACGTAGGACAGCCATCCTATTCATTTTCATTATTAAGTAAACAGCTCCGATGGGACAGTCCGCTGAAAAGATATTATTTATGAGCAACAAGACAACCCGTGATCGGATTATTGGGGCTGCGGACCAGCTGTTCTATCAGCGAGGTTACGAGCACACCTCATTTTCTGACATTGCTAATACCGTAAAAATCTCGCGCGGTAATTTTTACTACCATTTCAAATCCAAGGATGAAATTTTGGATGCCGTCATCCAGTTACGTTTATCCAACACCCAGAAGATGTTGGATAAGTGGGAAAGCGAAGCAGAACAAGCCGAGGATCGCATCCGATGTTTTATTCAAATTCTGATCATGAATCAGGCCAAAATAAAAAATTTCGGCTGTCCGGTTGGCAGCCTGTGCACAGAGCTTGCGAAGTTAAACCATGGTTCTCAAACCGAGGCAAATAAGTTGTTTAGCCTGTTTCGAGACTGGTTGCGCAGGCAGTTTGAACGACTGGGGCAAAAGGCAAATGCAGACGAGTTGGCGATGCATCTACTCGCCCGCAGCCAAGGGATCGCCACACTGGCAAACACTTTTCAGGATGATAATTTTATTAAAAATGAAGTAAGGCTAATGTCTGACTGGCTAGATAGCCAGGTTGCCTAAAGCCTATTAATACCAATTCACGGAGGACAGAACCGATGTTTATCGTACTACTTAAGTTTTCAGAAAATAAAAGCCAGGCCGGCCAATTCATGGAAGGTCACAACCTTTGGATCAAACGCGGTTTTGATGATGGCGTATTTCTAGTTGTCGGCAGTCTCCAGCCAAATCAAGGCGGGGCAATTGTGGCCCATAATACCGGCCTACCAGAGCTGCAGACCAGGGTAAACGACGATCCTTTTATCGCGGAGAATATAGTCAGCGCTGAAATTCTTGAAATTACCCCGGGAAAAACCGATGAACGACTAACGTTTCTTCTCGGCTGAAAGGAACAAACACATGAACGATCCATTTAAAGCACCCGATGGACAACCACGCTGCGGCTGGTGTGGTGCCGCACCGGAGTTTCTCGACTATCACGACAGCGAATGGGGTTACCCAGTGAGTGATGATCGCCGCTTATTTGAAAAACTAAGTCTGGAGAGTTTTCAATCTGGCCTTAGTTGGCGCACCATCCTGGCAAAGCGCGACAATTTCCGCGCAGCATTTCTTAACTTCGATTTCGACAAGATCGCCTGCTTCAGCCAACGCGACGTTGAGCGACTGCTTAACAATGAAGGCATCGTCCGCCATCGCGGAAAAATTGAAGCTGTCATCAACAATGCCAAACGAACCCAGGAACTAATCAAACAAGAAGGCTCTCTTGCTGCCTTTATATGGCGCTATGAACCTGATGAAAAGTCACTTGAAACGCCACAAACCGCATCCACCTCGACAGAATCCATTGCGCTAGCCAAAGAACTAAAAAAACGTGGCTGGAAGTTTGTCGGGCCAACCACGGTATATGCCTTCATGCAAGCAATGGGGCTGATCAACGATCATGTGGAAGAATGCACAATCAGAACTAAGGTGCAGCGCGCACGCACAAAATTCAGGCGACCAGAACACTAATTAATGCCCGCTCAGTTAAAACAATTTCTGTAATGCCGTACAAATTCCGCACTACACCTATGGGGTAGTGGTGTAAAGCCTAAGCCTCACCAACGGGCACACACCCGGCATTTAAGTTAAAATGCGTTTAACCCAATAAGGTCACAATCTCATGAGCATTGAACACCTTCACACAGTCCCGCATCTGACCACCTCACTCAAGGGGCCGTTGCAGGAGATAGAAACCCATTTCCTGGAGCACCAAGCCAAGATTGAGGCCTGGTTCCGTCAGCAGTGGCTGGAAACCCCGGCCCCATTTTATGGCTCGGTGGATTTGCGCAATGCCGGTTTCAAGCTGGCGCCGGTTGACACCAACCTGTTCCCGGCCGGTTTCAATAATCTCAACCCCGCTTTCATGCCGCTCTGTGTTCAGGCGATTCAATCCATCATCGAACGCGAAATGCCCAAGGCCTGCAGTATCCTGCTAATCCCTGAAAATCATACCCGCAACCTGTTTTATCTGGAAAATTTGGCTACCCTGCAAGAGGTCATCGTCAAAGCTGGCTATGAAGTCAGAATTGGCTCGCTGCTGCCAGACTTAGAAGAGCCCATGACCATTGACCTGAGCAGTGGCCGTAAAGTTGTTCTTGAACCTGTGCTACGTGATGACAATAAGATCAAACTCAACGATTTCGAGCCCTGTATGGTACTGCTCAACAACGACCTCTCCGATGGTGTACCTGAAATCCTGCAAGGCGTGTCACAGCCAGTGCTGCCACCGGTAGAGCTGGGCTGGAACCAACGCCGCAAATCAGACCACTTTGCCCACTACAAACAGGTGGCCGAGGCCTTTGCCGAGATGGTCGAGATCGACCCCTGGCTGATCAACCCGCTGTCTCACCATTGCGGCAAGATTGACTTCAAAAAACAGGAAGGCGGCGACTGCCTGGCCAAACACGTCGGCATGCTGCTGGAAGAGATCCAACAAAAATACGACCAATATGGTCTAACAGACAAACCCTTTGTAGTGGTCAAATCCGATGCCGGCACCTATGGTATGGGCATCATGACGGTTCAGTCCGTAGATGAAATCAAAGAACTGAATCGCAAGCAACGCAACAAGATGGCCTCATCCAAGGGCGGCCAGGGCGTTGGTCAGGTAATCATGCAGGAAGGTGTCTATACCTTTGAGACCTGGGGATCGGATCAAGCCGTTGCCGAACCGGTAGTCTACATGATGGACCACTTTGTCGTCGGTGGCTTTTACCGTGTCCACACTGGTCGCGGCATCAATGAAAATCTCAACGCCCCTGGCATGCACTTTGAGCCACTGGCCTTTGCCGAACCCTGTAACACACCAGACTTGAACAAGGCACCAGATGCCAATCCAAACCGCTTCTATGCCTATGGTGTCATCGCCCGTCTGGCGCTGCTAGCAGCGGCACGCGAAATTGCAGAATCAAGCAACAAGGTCTGAACATGAGTATTAAACTCGGCGTGGTGATGGACCCAATCGAGGCCATCAACCCGAAAAAAGACAGCAGTCTGGCGATGCTATTAGCGGCACAGAAACGCGGTTGGCAGCTTTATTACATGCAGCAACAAGACCTGTCTGTGCGCGACGGCAAACTGCATGTTCGTGCTCAAGCAGTGACAGTCCGCGACGCCCCACATAACTGGTTTGAGCTGGGCGAGCCACAGCAGATCCCGGCCAAAGAACTGGATGTAATCCTGATGCGCAAAGACCCACCCTTTGACATGCAGTACATCCACAGCACCTATCTGCTGGAACTGGCCGAGGCCGAAGGTGTGCTGGTGGTCAACAAGCCACAAACCCTGCGTGACGCCAACGAAAAGCTATTTACTGCCTGGTTCCCGCAATGCTGCCCCCCCACTCTGGTCAGCCGCGACATGAGCCAGCTGCGTAGCTTTCTCGATGAATTTGGTGACGTCATTGTTAAACCGCTGGAAGGTATGGGCGGCGCATCTATCTTCCGCCTTAAGCATGGTGACCCCAATATCAGTGTCGCCCTGGAAACCCTGACCCAATACGGCCAGCAATACATCATGGCGCAACGCTTTATCCCCGAGATCACAGCCGGTGACAAACGCATCCTGCTGGTGGATGGCGAACCCATGCCTTATGCCCTGGCACGCATCCCGGCCAAGGGTGAGACCCGCGGCAATCTGGCCGCCGGTGGCCGTGGTGAAGGTGTACCGCTAAGCGAGCGTGACCGCTGGATTTGCGCCCAGGTCGGCCCAACCCTGAAACAAAAAGGCCTGCTGTTCGTCGGTCTGGATGTGATTGGTGACTATCTAACGGAGATCAATGTCACCAGTCCCACCTGCATCCGCGAGCTGGATGACCAGTTCGACCTCGACATCGGTGGTGCCCTGATGGATTGCATTGCCAGCAAGCTGGAGTCATGAGGCAAACCGTTAACGTAGGGTGCGCATTGCGCATCATTAGAGCTGGAGGAAAACGGAAAGCGAATGGTGCGCAATGCGCACCCTACATTGAGTTTCGCGCCGTTACATTCTTTGTCGTTGTATTTCTCGCACTTTCAGGCTGTGAACAACGCCCCCTGGTCTACCAGCAGCAAGTCTTGGCCCTCGGCACCCTGGTAGACATTTCCATCTATGGCGTCGATGAACAACAGGCCGCCAAGGCAGTCACCGCCGTCGGCAACAAAATGGAAGCCATCCACCACGACTGGCATGCCTGGCAGCCGAGCAGGCTCACCTACATCAATGAACAACTGGCCATAGGTAATAGCGTTTCACTCAACCCCGAACAGCAACAAGTCATTCAAACCGGCATAGAACTAGCTAGGCAAAGCAACGATCTGTTCAACCCTGCCGCCGGCAAGTTGATCGCGCTGTGGGGTTTTCACAGCGATGAACGGCCAGATACTGCGCCACCGGCAGAGAGCGATATCAACGCACTGGTGACGGCCGCGGCCAAGATGAGTGAACTAACGCTGGATGGCAATCAACTCAGTTCGACAAATCCGGAAGTCATGATCGATGTCGGTGGTTATGCCAAAGGTTATGCGGTAGATCAAGGTATCGATACACTGCGCCGCATGGGCATCAACAATGCCATCATCAATGCCGGGGGCGACCTGCGCGCCATCGGCAACAAGGGCGAGCGGCCCTGGCGTATCGGCATCCGCCATCCTCGCCAGGCGGGTGTGATTGCCTCACTAGAAACCCATGCCGATGAAAGCGTCTTCACCTCTGGTGATTATGAACGCTATTTTGAATATGGCGGTCAGCGTTTTCACCACATTATTGACCCACGCAGCGGCCGCCCAGCACAGGGAACCAGCTCCGTCACCATTATTCACAAAGACGCCAGTAGCGCTGACGCTGCGGCCACCGCAATGTTTATCGCCGGGCCTGATCAGTGGCGCGAAACAGCCCGGGCCATGGCCGTTGAAGAAGTCATGTTGATTGATACAGCAGGCACAATCTACATGACTGAGGCCATGAGCCAACGCCTCCACATCGAAATCGACGAGCAAATAAAAACCATCATCGTCCCATGACTCTGGCCGATAAAATCGTCGTTGCCCTGGCGTTAGCGCTACTACCGTTTCTGTATATCGAATTCTGGGGCAATAGCTCTCAGGGTGAAGTGGTACTGATTCGCAGCGCCAGTAATGAAGACATCACCCTGTCGCTGGATCAAAACAAACAACTGGAGATAAAAGGCGCGCTGGGTACAAGTTTCATCGAAATCAAGGACAGACAGGTGCGCTTTGTCGATAGCCCCTGTCAAGGCAAACAATGCATCATTACGGGCTGGCTAAATAAAGATGGTCAATTGGCGGCCTGCTTGCCTAATGGGGTAACTGTGCAAATTATTGGCCGCGACCAGCGCTTTGATGCAGTGAATTTTTAGGTAACCTCACCCTCGCCTTTGTCCAGGACTTGAAACAACATCTTGCTTAGATCTTCCGGGTTGAATTTAGGTACATAAAAATCCGCCCCCACCGCCTTACCCATCGAGATATTGGCATCAGCTGACAATGATGAATGCATTACCACAGGAATATCCTTCAAACGTGAATCTTCCTTTATATTCTTGGTCAAAACATAGCCATCCATCTCCGGCATCTCGACGTCGGTTAGTATCGCTTGGATGTGCTCTTTCAGCTCGACGCCATTAGCAGTAGCTCTGTCTGCCAGTTCCTTAAGTTTTTCCCAGGCCTCCAGTCCATTCTTGGCACTGATGTATTTAATCCCCATCGCATCCAGCGTCTTGGAAATTTGTTTGCGCGCCACTGATGAATCGTCAGCAAACAGGATCATCTTAGGGCTACTGACTTGCTGGATATCCTCGAACATCGCCTCCTCATCCTCATCATTTTGAGATACTGAGGCCAGAACCTTTTCAACATCCAATATCATCACAATACGGCCGTCACCCAATTCAGATACAGCAGTCAACAAACCACCCATGCGATTTGCCATTATCGGTGGTGGCGCCTTGATCTGGCTCCACTCCATACGCAAGATATGCTCTACCGAATGCACCAGTAAACCGAGCAGGTTTTTGTTGTATTCACTGATAATCAGGATGCCTGGTTTTTCCTCGACGTCCATCTCACAAAAATGAGCCAGTTTGATCACCGGCACCATTTCTCCACGCAGGCTGACCATGCCCTCAATGCCCTCAACAACATCAGGCGCACGTGTTATTTCAGGCACATTCATCACTTCACGCACTTTAAAGACATTGATGCCAAACACCTCTTCTCGGCCGGTATTTTTATCCAGCCCCAGGCTAAACAGCAGGATTTCAAGACGATTGGCACCCGCCATGCGGGTACGTTCATCAACAGACTGCATAAACTGACTCATTGGAAATTCCCTTTAAAACGATTAGCAGACTATAGATCGGCCAGAATTTCGATTTCTAAACTAGAAATTTAGGTATATAAAATTTATTTGAGATGCCCAAAATAACTAAGCTTCCATGATTTCATTTCGCTACACTGAGCCAATGAAGCTAAGCATCCAAACAACCCGCGAAGATCAACGTATCGCCTGGCTCGCGGCCCTGGCCATCACCATCCATATCGCCGAAAGTGCCCTGCCCAGCCCCATCCCTGGCGTCAAACCCGGGCTGGCCAACATCATCACCATTATTTGCCTGATGCAATACGGCTGGCGTTGCGCTGCCTGGGTAGCGACTCTGCGGGTGCTGGTGGGATCTATCCTGATTGGCACCTTTCTCTCACCCACCTTTGCCCTAAGCATGAGTGGTGCCCTGGCCAGCATTATCGTGCTTGGCTTGGCCAGTCGCCTGCCCGTAGAGTTCGGCGCGGTCGGTTACAGCCTGCTGGCAGCCATTGCCCACATGACAGCACAATTTTTCGTCGCTTATTCGCTGTTTATTCCGCATCAAGGTTTATTCCACTTACTGCCGATACTAATCACAGTCGCCGTTGTATTCGGCATAGGCAGTGGCATAATCGCTAACCACATCATCAATAAAATAAAGGAACAGCAGATCGAACCATGAGTGCAGCCGTTACCAGCGCCAAAGTCTCAGCCAGTGACCGACTGGTCTTTACCCTGTTTCTTTCTATTGCCCTCAATGCCATTCTGATTCTGGGGGTCGGCTTTGAATTCACCGACCCGTTTTCACAGGAATCGCCACTGCCGACACTGGAAGTGATTCTGGTCGAAAAAAATGATTCCGAAGCCCCGGAGGATGCCGATTTTCTGGCCCAGACGGATCAAACCGGCATGGGCAATACGCAAGACAAAAAGACACCGCGCACCACCGAGGCGGCACAGGACCTGCCGGTCCCCTTTGACGGTGACTCCGACATCCTGACACCGGAGCAGACCACCAACCAGACCCAGATCACTCAGAAAGATGTACTGACGCAGCGTGAATCAGCGACCCAGATCTTCGCCCTGGAAAACCCGGACAAACAACAGGCCGAACAAACCACCTCAGCCGAATTGATCAAACGGGGCCAGGAAATTGCCCGACTGACTGCAGAGATACAGGAATCGTTCGAGGTCTATTCAAAAAAAGAAAAACACCGATTTATCTCGGCCAGCACCAAGTCATTTCGTGATGCTGCCTATCTCGATAGCTGGCGGCGTAAAATCGAACGGGTCGGCAATCTTAACTACCCCGATGCCGCCAAGCGCAAAGGCCTGTCCGGCAGTCTGATCATGGATGTCGCCATCAATGCCAACGGCACCATTCGTGAAGTCAATGTGCTGCGGCCTTCAGGCCACAAGCTACTCGATGATGCCGCCATACGCATTGTCCGCCTGGCGTCACCCTACGCGCCACTGCCGAAACAGATGTTAAAAGACACCGATGTGCTGCATATCACCCGCACTTGGCAATTTACCTCAGGCAACCAGTTAAACACACGCTAAAAAACATTTATTGCCCATCTACAAAACCTAAATAAATTAAGAATTATGAATGACGTCTGCCTTACCAATCACTTTCTCATCGCCATGCCTCAGCTGGATGATCCCAATTTTTTTCACAGCGTCACCTATATCTGCCAACACGATGCCGAGGGCGCCATGGGCGTCATGATCAATCAGCCACTGGGGATGAAGCTGGCTGAGATTCTGGAACAATTGGAAATCGACAACAAAGATGAAACACTGGCACAACAACAGCTCTTTTTTGGTGGACCAGTACAACAGGATAGAGGTTTTATTCTGCATAGCCCCAGCAAAAACTGGCAAGGCACCCTGTTTATCTCTGACGACATCGCCCTGACCACCTCCAGCGACATACTCAAGGATATGGCTAACAAGAATGGTCCAAAAGAGTGCCTGGTTGCGCTTGGTTACGCTGGTTGGGGCGCCGGACAGTTGGAAGACGAACTGGCGCAAAATGCCTGGCTCAGCGTACCTGCCTCAGCTGAAATTATTTTTAACACCCCGATTGAAAAACGCTGGCATGCAGCCGCCTCACTGCTGGGCGTTGACCTGCAACTTCTTTCTGACGACATCGGTCACGCATGAACACCATCATGGCCTTTGACTATGGCAGCAAACGCATCGGCGTTGCCATCGGCCAACAGCTTACTGCCACCACCCGACCACTGGACACCGTTGCGGTAAGACAAAACAAACCGGACTGGGATCACATCAGCCGTCTGCTACAAGCGTGGCAACCCGACCTGTTACTGATCGGTCTGCCGCTGACGGAAGATGGCGGCGAACAGGAAATGAGCATCGCGGCACGACGTTTTGCCAATCGACTCAATGGCCGCTATCAGCTGCCGGTAGAGCTGGTGGATGAACGATACAGCTCCATGGCAGCCGAAGAGATAGTCATCGACAAGCGCCGCAACGGTCGACTGAAAAAATCCAAGGCCAAACAGGCCGTCGACCAAATTGCTGCCGAGCTAATCATCCAGACCTGGCTGGCCGAGCGGCAATAACCCTTCCCCTCTCAACAATTGTAGGGTGCGCATCGCGCACCAATTTCTATATGCCGGTGATGTCCCCGGGGAATGGTGCGCGATGCGCACCCTACCTATTGCCGCTGTTTGCAAACAGACGGATCACTCCTCTTTGGCACTGGCATGATTCAAGGCCCGCAATTCCTTCATAGCCACCGTCAACATGGCCAGCTCAGCCTTGCCACTGGCGCGAATATCTGCAAACACAGTGTGACAATGATCGATGCCGAGGCGGTTACGTGACAGCCATGCATTGATGCGCACAGCCGCTTCATCAGCACCACCAGTGCTGGTCAACACCTGGCTGGTCAGGGCACGCAATTCACTGTTGAGTTCATCTAACAAACCGGTACGAGCCTTGCGTTGCCAAGGGTTAAGGCGTGGCAGCAGTTTGATCTGTTCTGCCAGCCAATGCAGGTCCAGCTTGCTGTAGAGCGCAAAATACATTTCCGCCACGGTCAGAACATCCATTCCGGCATCATTGGCCACCTCGGTAATATCCAATGAGGCATACCAGGTTTCCAACCCAGCGATATGCAAGGCCATGGCTTTGCTAACACCAGCACTGGTATAGGGCCGCATCCGCTCACGCAGGGCATTGCGATCGTCACTATGCAGCAGCTTGGTGAGCTGCTCGTCGATGGCTGTAGCAGCCGGTTGAAACTGTTCAATCGTCTCTGCAATACCCAGCGGCGGGCGACGATTACGCAACAACCACAGCGTGGCGCGATCGAGCAAACGGCGGGTTTCTATCAGCATGTTCAACTGTGTCTCGGCATTGACCTGGTTATCCTGCGCCTCAACCTGCGACCACAGGGATTGAATCTGAAACACCTCCCGCGCCACCGTATAGGCACGGGCGATGTCGGCGGCATGATCACCGGTGGCCTCCTGGGTGCGGGTCCAAAAACTGCCGCCCATGCGATTGACCAGGCTGTTGGTGATCTGGGTGGCGATAATTTCATGTTTCAGTGGGTGTTGATCCATCTGTTGCACAAACTTGTCCTGGATCGGCATTGGAAAGTAGGCGACCAACTCCTGCGACAGATAAGGGTCACGGGCGACATCCGAAGCGACCAGATCTTCAAATAGCCTGACCTTGCTATATGCAATCATGACGGCAATTTCCGGCCGCGTTAAACCTTGTTCCTTGGCCTCCCGTTCGGCAATCATTTCATCGTTGGGCAGAAACTCCAGTTTACGCTGCAGCCGACCGTCTTTCTCCAGCCGACGAATAAAACGAGCGTGATCGCTAAGCAGAAAGGGCGCCTGGCTGGAGGCGATACTGATGGCCTGGGACTGAAGATAGTTGTGTTCAAGCACCAGCCAGCTCACTTCTTTGGTCATCTCGACCAACAACTGATTGCGCTGCTTGAGCGTCATATCGCCGCTAGCCACCACCTGATCCAGCAGGATTTTGATATTCACTTCGTGGTCGGAACAGTCAACCCCACCAGAGTTGTCGATGGCATCGGTATTGATCAGACCACCGTTGAAGGCATATTGAATTCGAGCCAACTGGGTGAAACCCAGGTTGCCGCCTTCGCCAACGACCTTGCAGCGCAGTTCAGAAGCATTAACGCGCACGCTATCATTGGTACGGTCACCGGCATCGCTATGCTGTTCGGATGAGGCCTTGACGTAGGTGCCGATGCCGCCATTCCAAAGCAGATCCAGCGGCGCTTTCATAATGATGCGAATCAGTTCATTGGGAGTGACTGTCTCGGCATCGGTGCCCAGCGCCTTACGCGCCTCTTCACTCAAGGCGATAGACTTGGCCCGGCGAGAAAAGATGGCACCGCCTGTGGAGATCAAGCCCACGTCATAGTCGGTCCAGGCCGAACGGGGCAGGTTAAACAAGCGCTGACGTTCGCTAAAACTGATGGCGGGGTCGGGGGTCGGGTCGATAAAAATGTGCATGTGATTGAAGGCTGCTATCAGTTTTATCTGCTGCGACAACAACATGCCGTTGCCAAACACATCGCCCGACATGTCACCAATACCCGCCACAGTAAAGGGCTCGGCCTGGGTATTCACACCCAGTTCACGAAAATTACGCTTGACCGACTCCCAGGCACCACGTGCGGTGATGCCCATTTTCTTGTGGTCATAGCCAACCGAACCGCCGGAGGCAAAGGCATCGCCCAGCCAGAAACCGTATTCCTTAGCCAAATCGTTGGCAATATCTGAAAAGGTGGCGGTACCCTTGTCTGCCGCCACCACCAGGTAGGGATCATCGCCGTCGTGGCGCACCACCTCAACTGGTGTAACCACCTCACCTTCAACCAGATTGTCGGTAATATCCAAAAGTCCACGGATAAAAGTTTTGTAACAGTCAACCACTTCAGCCTGCAGGGCGTCCCTATCATCAGCGACTGGCAGCTGTTTGGGCACAAACCCACCCTTCGCCCCCACCGGTACGATGACTGCGTTCTTGACCATCTGCGCCTTCATCAGGCCAAGAATCTCGGTGCGGAAATCCTCGCGCCGATCCGACCAACGCAGACCACCGCGCGCCACCAGCCCACCGCGCAGATGTACCCCCTCAACCCGTGGCGAATAGATAAAAATCTCGAACATAGGGCGTGGCTCGGGCAGGGCCGGCAATTCCCTTGGATCAAGTTTGAAAGAGAGATAGCTTTTAGGCTTGCCGCCATCATCGGACTGATAATAGTTGGTGCGCAACATGGCCTGAATCAGCAGCATGAAATTACGCAGTATCCTGTCTTCGTCCAGATTAGCGACCTGATCCAAGGCCTCACTGATGGCGCTAACCAGCTGCAGGCTACGCTCTTCGTCCTGTTGCTGATTGGGCGAGAAACGAGCAGCAAACAGGGCCACCAACTGGCGGGCGATATAGGGATGGGTGGCCAGCGCGTTTTCCATATAGGCCTGACTGAAGGGGATGCCAGTCTGCAACAGATATTTACACATGGCGCGCAACACCACCACTTCACGCCAGTTCAATCCAGCCGCCAGCACCAGGCGATTGAAACCGTCATTCTCCATTTCACCACTGCAGACCCGGGCAAAGGCTTGTTGAAATATCTTTTTGACCTCGAGCACTTCGACATCGATATCAAAAGCGGGCAGCATGTCGAACTCGATAATCCAGTAAAGACCATCCTGGCGTGGTTCGACCTGATAGGGGCGTGCGCTCAGCACCCGCAGTCCCATGCGTTCCAGCATCGGCATAATGTCTGACAAGGGTGTGGCCTGCTCACGACCGAAGACCTTGAAGCGCAGCAGTTCAGCCTCTGTCTCGGGCGGTTGATACAGATGCATCGCCAGCGGCTGTTTGTCATCAACGCTCTCCAACCGCAGAATATCGTGCACCGCGGTACGCGCAGGATAGTCATCATGATAGGCATGAGGAAAGGCTTCGCTGTAACGATCAAACAGCTGGGTGGCACGGGCCTCACCAACCTTGTTGTAGAGCGCAGTCAGCAGCCCGTCTTGCCACGACACCATCGCCTCACTCATCAGGGCCTGCAGTTCTGCTTCGTCATAGCTGACTGGTTTTTCCGGCCGGGTACGGATAATGAAGTGCACCCGTGCCAAGGGCGATTCCGACAACTGGATATTGAATTCGCAAGCCTGGCCGTCAAGCTCTTGTAACAGAATCTCCTGAATCCGCTGCCGCAAACGTGTGTCATACCTATCCCTGGGCACATAGACCAGAGCAGTGACAAAGCGGCCGAACAAGTCACGACGTAAAAACAGTCCCAGCTTATGGCGCTCCCGCACTTGCAAAATACCCATGGCCACAGCGAATAGTTCATCCTCACTAAACTGGAACATCTCATCACGAGGAAAGGTTTCCAGAATATGCTGCAGGGCCTTACGGTCGTGCCCGGCCACTGGAAAGCCCGCTTGTTCGATGACGTAATCAACCTTGCGTCGCAGGATAGGGATATCGCTGGGGCGGGCACTGTAGGCAGCCGAACCATAGAGACCAAGAAAGCGCCACTCACCGATGACCTCATTGGCGTCGTTGTAACGCTTGATGCCAATGTAATCGAGATGTACAGGACGGTGTACAGTCGAGATGGCTGTCGATTTGGTGATGATCAACAGGGTATGCTGGCGCGCAAGTTTGCGCAGCGGTGGCGGGATGTGAGCAAAGCCCTGGGAAGCACGACCAGTGTCGGCCTGGGGCTCACGCAGAACCCCCAATCCGGAACCGGGCACCAGCCGTAACACATCCTCGCCCTCTTCCTCCACCAGGTCGTAGGCGCGGAAACCTATGAAGCTGAAATGATGGTTCTCCATCCAGCGCAAAAAGGCCAGTGACTCCTGCTTTTCCTCCTGCGACACAGGCAGTGGCTGTGCTTCGATGAAGGGGATGATCTGCTTGATCTTATCCCGCATCGGCGCCCAGTCTTCCACCACCAGTTGCACATCATCCAATACCTGCTCGATTTCCATTTGCAAGCTTGACAGGGCTTCTTCATCCATCTGCCGATCGACTTCGAAATGCAATACCGCCTCGGTCTGGGCCTCCCTGCTTTGCACGCCACGAGGCAATACCTGATTGATACAGCCTTCGTCGTTACGAACCACCTGAACAACCGGATGCACCACCAGATGAGTAATCAACTCCAGGCGCACAAACAGCATGCTGAGTGAGTCGACCAAAAATGGCATATCATCGGCGATGATTTCCACCACCGAATGGGTGGATTGCCAGCCATGCTGTTCGAAATCGGGATTGTAAACCCGAATCAGTGTTTGCCCTGGCTGGCGCTGCCGCCCCAGTCGCCACTGTGCCAGCATGGAACCGTATAAATCATCTATGGCACGATCATGCAGATCCTCTAAGGTGCTGGCGCCGTAGAATTGCAGCGCAAACTGTTTTACCAGTTCAACTTCTTCTGAAGAAAGACTTTCGGCAACCAGGTCGATAATTCGTTTGAGGATATGTTGGCGTTCGTGCTCTTTGACCTGTGACATACGTTCTAACCTGACTTAGATCATAAATGTGTTTAGATACTTTTAATCATAGTACACAACCTTGCCCCCATCGCTAATATCAAAATATCTCGGTACAATATTGGCCACATACAGCCAGGTCGCAGCAGCAAGGAAAAGGTTATGACCCAAGCCGTCGATATCGACAATCTACTCAACGATCTGGCCGAAAGGCTGACAGAATATTTGGCCAACGTCGGCGCAAAGCAACCACTCATGATTGGCATTCACTCCGGTGGCGTCTGGGTCGCAGAGCGACTCCATCAACAACTGGATCTACATGATCCGCTTGGCCATCTCGACATCTCTTTTTACCGTGATGATTTCAGCCGCATCGGCATGAACCCGCAGGTCAAACCTTCACACCTGCCCTTTACTGTCGATGACCGCCACATCATTCTCGTCGATGACGTGCTCTACACCGGCCGCACCATCCGTGCCGCCCTCAATGAAATCTTTGACTACGGCAGACCCGCCAGTGTCAGTCTGGCGGTATTAATCGACCGTGGTGGTCGAGAGCTACCCATCGAGGCCAACATCACCGGTCTGAAGATGGATCTGGCCAGCGGCGAAAACGTCAAGTTACAGGGCCCCGACCCCCTCAGTCTGCATGTCGCCAACAAAGACGCTGAACAGGAAGGCACGGAATGATCCGACGCAATATCCAGCTGAACCAACAAGGCCGGCTGCGCCACTTTCTCACCATCGAGGGACTCAAGCGGCAGGTGCTGGTGGATATTCTCGATACCGCCGAGTCGCTCAGCGGCGTCACCGACCAAACAGTCAAGAAAGTCCCATTGCTACGCGGCAAGACCATCGTCAATCTGTTCTTCGAGGCCAGCACCCGTACCCGTACCACCTTTGAACTGGCAGCCAAGCGACTGTCGGCCGACGTGCTCAACCTGAATATCGCTGCCTCGGCCACCAAGAAGGGCGAGACCCTGCTCGACACCCTGCACAACCTGCAGGCCATGCACTGCGACATGTTTGTGGTCCGTCACGCCGACAGCGGCGCGGCCCACTTCATCGCCAATCATGTCGCCCCACACGTCAGTGTCGTCAATGCCGGTGATGGCAGCCATGCCCACCCCACCCAGGCCATGCTCGACATGTTCACCATACGCCGGGTCAAGGGTGACTTTTATCCACTCAAGGTGGCCATCGTCGGCGACATCATGCACTCGCGGGTGGCCCGTTCGCAGATTCATGCCCTGACCACGCTAGGCGTGACAGAAGTTCGCGTGATTGGCCCCAAGACCTTAATGCCCAAGAGTGTCGAAGCGTTAGGGGTGCACGTCTATCACGACCTGAATCAAGGGCTGAAGGATGTCGACGTCATCATCATGCTGCGACTGCAAAACGAACGCATGCAAGGTGAACTGTTGCCCAGCGAACACGAGTATTTCCAGCTCTACGGCCTGACCCAGGAACGACTGGAGCAAGCCAAACCCGATGCCATGGTCATGCATCCTGGGCCGATCAATCGCGGTGTCGAGATCGAATCCAGCGTCGCCGACGGGCCCCGCTCGGTAATCCTGCAACAGGTCACCCACGGCATTGCCGTGCGCATGGCGGTGATGTCTACCTGCCTGGGCAGTCACGCAGAAGGAGGGGCCGGTTAATGCATATCCTGATAAAGAATGGCCATGTCATCGACCCTGCCAACAACATTGATAAAGTCACCAACGTCTACATCGCTGATGGCAAAATCAGCGCCGTGGCCGACTCATTGGACGGCTTCATAGCCGATCAGGAAATCGACGCCAGCAATCAGCTGGTCTGTCCCGGCCTGGTCGACCTATCGGCCCGCATGCGTGAACCAGGACTGGAACACAAGGCCACCATTGACTCTGAAACCCGTGCCGCCGCAGCGGCTGGCATAACATCGCTACTAACGCCACCCGATACCGACCCCATCATCGACACCCCGGCGGTTGCCAAGCTGATTCGCAAAAAGGCTCAAGACGCAGGCTATGCCAAGGTCTACAGTCTCGGCGCTGCCACCCAGGATCTGCTCGGTGAAAATATCAGCGAAATGGCCGCCCTCAAGGCTGCTGGCTGTGTCGGCATCAGCAATGCCCTAACCCCCATCAAGAACCCGCAGGTCATGAAGCGCATCATGGAATATGCCGCCACTTTTGATCTAACCCTGTTCCTGTTTTCCGAAGACCCCAGCTTGCGTCACTTGGGCTGCGTTCATGAAGGTGCCATCAGTACCCGACTGGGGCTGCCCGGCATCCCAGAGGCAGCTGAAACCGTTGCCGTGGCCCGTGACCTGGCCCTGATCGCTGATACCGGCGTCCGCGCCCATTTCTGTCACATCTCCACCCTCAAGGCCTTGCAGATGATTGCCCGAGCCCAGTTCGATGGCCTGCCGGTAACGGTAGACGTAGCAGCTCACCAACTCTATCTAACCGACATGGACATCGGCGAATTCGATAGTCAGTGCCATGTCCGCCCACCGCTGCGTGACCAACGTGATATGCAAGGTCTACGAGACGGCATTTGCAAAGGCAGCATCACTGCCATTTGCTCCGACCATCAACCCCATGAGGCCGATGCCAAACTAAACCCTTTCAGTGAAACAGAAGCAGGAATCTCAGCCCTGGAAACCCTGCTGCCTTTAACCCTGAGGTTAGCCGAGGAAAGCAGTATTTCACTGTCTGATGCGATTGCCCGGGTGACTATTGGCCCAGCCAGAATTGCGGGGCTTGATGCCGGCACGCTGGGCCTGGGTAAGAACGCTGACATCGTCATTATTGATCCGGAAAAATACTGGAAGGTGTGCCCTGAAAACCTGCTCAGTCACGGCCACAACAGCCCATTCCTTGACTGGGAGCTGAAAGGCCAAGCCATTCACAGCCTGCTGGCGGGCAAAACTGTTTTCGAACGCGCATAAACCCGGATAAATGAAAGGGCCGTTGCCGGCCCTTTCATAAACATCTTATCCTTTATTTACGCTTTGGCCGAGTTCGAACACGGCTGCTATGATGCATGACCGCGCTGTCAGCATTACTGTTCACATCAGAACTATCATAAGTCACACCCTGCATAGCCGATGTCAGTTGATTCGGATCAAGCTTGCCACCCAGCTTGATCATCAAGCGAATCTCGTTGGGAGAATCAGCGTACATAATGGCATCATCGTGAGTAATATCACCATTTTTATATAACTCAAACAAGGCTTGGTCAAAAGTCTTCATGCCTTGCTGACCCGATTTCTTTATCACATCGCGCAGTAAATGGGTTTCACCACGCAGAATCAGATCCGAAATCAGAGGACTATTAAGCATCACCTCTACCGCCACACGACGACGTTTACCGTGAGCCGATGGAATCAGACGCTGGCCAACTATAGCCTTCAAATGCAAAGATAGATCCATCAACAACTGTGATCGACGTTCATCAGGGAAAAAATTAATTACTCGATCCAGGGCCTGGGAGGCATTGGTGGCGTGCAACGTTGATACCACCAAATGACCGGTTTCGGCAAAGGCGATGGCATGCTCCATGGTTTCACGACTGCGAATCTCACCGATCATGATTACATCCGGGGCTTGCCGCAAAGTGTTCTTTAAAGCCGCGTCATAGGAGTGAGTGTCAATCCCCACCTCACGCTGGGTAACAATACAGCCACTATGACGGTGTAAAAACTCAATCGGGTCTTCAACACTGACAATATGCCCCTGACTGTATTGATTGCGATGACCAATCATCGCCGCCAGCGTGGAGGACTTACCGGAACTGGTGGCGCCTACTACCAATATCAGGCCACGTTTACGCATCGCCAGATCTTTTAACTGCGCCGGAAGCTGCAATTCTTCAACACTGGGAATGCTGGTATTGATACGGCGGATGACCATGCCGATTTCATTTTGCTGCTGAAAGACGTTGACACGGAAGCGGCCAACTTCTGATTTCTGAATGGCAAAATTTGACTCTAGGGTTTCCTCAAAGGCACTAATCTGCTCCGGCGTCATAATACTGTAAACCAGCGAACGAACCTGGCCAGAGCTCAAGGACCAATCAGACAAAGGTTTAACAATGCCGTTAACTTTAAGACTAGGTGGGGTGCCCTCGGTAATGAACAGATCCGAAGCTTCTTCATCGACCACTATTTTTAACAGCGCATCGATATTGGCGGGTTCTATTTTCTTTTGATCCAAAATCACTAAAAAGCCCCCAATTGTTGGTTATGACTTGCGATATCCATATCTAAGCAGCGCCATCGTTCACATAAATATTAGGCGAATTATACCCAATTTGTCCGTTCCACTCAGACTAATGTAAGGTTGCTGGGCGAATATCGACCAAGTTTGTACAGGCTCATGATCAGAAACAATAACTTAGACTAACAGACAAACATGAACAAAACAGAATTTGATATTTGCGTCATTGGCGGTGGTGCCGCCGGACTTGTCGTCGCCGCAGGCGGTGCTTCACTGGGAGCCAAGGTCGCGCTGGTAGAGAAACACAAAATGGGCGGTGACTGCCTCCATTACGGCTGCATACCAAGCAAAACCCTGCTGCAATCCGCTCGTGTTGCCCACACGATGGCTAATGCAGATGCCTTTGCCATTCCAGGTCATCACCCCCGTACTGATATCAGCTCAGTCATGGAGCGGGTTGCCGGCGTCATTAAAAGCATCGAACCACACGACAGCCCAGAGCGCTTCCGTGAACTGGGCGTTGATGTCATCCTTGCTGCCGGCCAGTTTACGGACCCGCAGACATTCACCGTAGACGGCCGCCAGATCCATGCCAGACACTTTGTTATTGCTACGGGCTCCCGTGCGGCCGTGCCCGCAATAGAAGGCATCGAAGACATCCCCTACCTTACCAATGAACAGATATTCGACCTACGCGAGCCGGTCGACAGCCTGATAGTCATCGGCGGCGGCCCCATTGGCATTGAAATGGCACAGGCCTTTGGCCGCCTTGGCAGCAAGGTCTATGTGATCCAGCGTGGAGCACAGATCCTGCCTAAGGAAGATCCGGACATGGCCGAGGTAGTCGCCAAACAGCTGCAAAAAGAAGGCATTGAACTGTTAACCGAACACAATCCAATCAGGGTTGAAGGCACAAAGGGAGATATTCGCCTGACATTGCAAGATCCGGCCGGCAATAAAAAAACCATCAATACCTCTCACCTGCTGGTGGCGGCTGGTCGTCACCCCAACATCGAAAACCTGGGATTAGAGAACGCCAAAGTAGAACTGAAAAACGGCCACATCGTTAGCGATGCCCGACTGCGCACCACCAACAAACGCATCTTTGCTGCCGGCGATATAGTCGGTGGTCCGCAGTTCACTCACATGGCCGAACACCATGCCGGTGTGGTGCTGCGCAATGCCATCTTTCGCCTACCGGCCAAGGTCGAAAAAAAGGTTGTTCCATGGGCGACATTCTCAGAACCGGAACTCGCTCGCGTTGGCCTGTCTGAAACCGAAGCCAGACAACAAGGCGTTAATCACAAGGTCTACAGCTTTCCATTTCAGGACATGGACAGGGCCAAAGCCGATGGCACAACAGAGGGCTTCGCCAAGATCATCACCAGCCCCAAGGGCAAACTGTTGGGTGCTGCCATCGTTGGCCCCCATGCCGGTGAACTGATTCACGAATACGTGCTGGCCATTGCCAAGGGCATGACGGCGGCTGATCTGTCCAGCGTCATCCACATTTACCCCACCCTGGCGCAAATCAATCGCCGCGTTGCCGATGCAAGAATGAAAGAAGGTCTAACACTATCAGCGAAAAAATGGATAAAACGAATTTTTAGATTACGTGGCGAGTAAAAGACAAAACCTTGACTGGCTCAGTCCTCATCCTCTATATCGATACTTTCCAGGTCAGCCAGCCCGGTGATGACTTCATTAAAACTGGCTTTTAATGAATCAATCTTGGCGATGGCCGCATCAGCGTCTTCATCACGACAACTCTGCTCCACACTGGCAGCGATTTCGTATAAACCTTTGGCGCTGATATTTCCACCACTGCCCTTGATCGTATGCGCCAGACTCTGGGCATCCGTCCATTCACCCTGGCGAATATATTGCTCAAGCGTTTCAGCGGTATCGGCATGGGCATCGCGAAAACCAAGCAGAATCATTTTATAAGCCGTCCAGCTTCCACACATACGCTGCAGGCCATCAACCAGATCAATCCCAGGCAGCACAGGCAAAGCCTCTTTCGTTTCAATGATGTCTGGTTGATCAAGTTTGAGAGGGGCAACTTCTGACGTAACCCAACGTGCCAATATTTGATACAACATTGCCGGATCAATTGGTTTGGTGACATGGCCATTCATACCCGCTGCCATGCTCTTGTCGGCATCACCGCTGAGCGCGTGGGCTGTCATGGCAATAATCGGCAATTCAGCATAGCCCCCGCCAAGTGCACGAATCCGCCTTGCCGCTTCCAGACCATCCATGACCGGCATCTGAATATCCATCAGCACTGCATCGTAGTCAGTTTCCTGCACCGCACGTAACGCTTCCAAACCATTTTCGACGATATCAAGACTAAAACCCACATCAGCCAGAACGGCCTCGGCCACTTGTTGATTAATTTCATTATCTTCAACCAGCAACAATTTACTATCACCAAACCATCTTTTCATTGACATGTGACTGGCATTGTTTTCACACGGATCTTCATGCTCTTCACCAAGCAAATCGAGTAGCGAATTAAACAATTCAGCTCTGCGCATTGGTTTGCATAACCAAACATCCAGTTCTGGTGCAGAAACATTATATTCCACACCACTAAGCATTATCAGTTTCATGCCAGACAGAGTGGCATCGGCACGAATAGTCCGTGCCAGCTCCAGACCATCCATGCCTGGCATTTTTTTATCCAGTATTGCGATGTCATAGGCTTCATTGGCAGCAACGGCTGATTTCAATTGCGCCAAAGCATCATCACCATCCACAGCGATTCCAATATGGCTGACCTGCCACAACTTTAGGTTTTTACTGAGCAAATCACGCATGGATGCATTGTCATCCACTATCAAAATACGCTGTTGAGCCAATATGTCAGATAGATATGGCTTTGAAATGCTGTTTTCTACCACTTCAAGTGGCAGCACAAAACTAAAGTCTGAACCAAGCTTTGGCGAACTTTCTACAGTAATTTCACCCCCCATTACTGAAATAAGTTTTTGGCTAATCGCCAAGCCTAAACCAGTGCCACCATACTTACGTGTGTGTGAGCTATCAACCTGACTGAATGCTTTAAACAGGCTTTGTTGTTGCACCTTAGTCATACCAATGCCGGTGTCTCTCACACCAAACCGGATACGATTCCCGGCCAACGATTGCGCATATAAAACCACCTCACCTTCATCAGTGAACTTAATGGCATTACTGATCAAATTAGTAAGTACCTGGCGCAAGCGAGTAGGATCACCCCGGACCTTGTCTGGCAAACCGAAATCCAGTGAATAAAGCAGCTCAACCTCTTTCTCTTGTGCGCCTTTTGCAAGCAAGGCAATGCTCTGCCCCAACAAGTTTTCCAGATCGAAGGGGATTGATTCCAGTTCCAGCTTATCTGCTTCAAGTTTAGAAAAATCAAGAATGTCGTTTATCACACTAAGCAAAACCTTGCCCGAGCCGGTCGCCGTATCGACTAAGCGTCGCTGAGTAGCAACCAGCTCGGTCTTACCCAGCATATGTAACATGCCTAGCACACCATTCATTGGAGTACGAATCTCGTGACTCATGGTCGCGAGGAATTGGCTCTTCACATTAGCTGCTGCCTCAGCGTCTTCTTTTGCCTGCGCTAGTGTCTCTTGAATTCGCTTGTGCGCACTGATGTCATTGTAAGTCCACACATGACTGCGAAAAATTTCACCACGCTCGTCTTCCACAATGACAGGCACATAATTTTGCTCCAAAACCCGACCATCTTTCAGCACAAACTCCTTACCAGCAACAGTATGCTCACCTGCCAAACATTCCTGGCGATGCTGCAAAAAATCGTCACCATCTACAAATAGTTTTTTTAGTGACTCAAATTCCTGCTCGCACGCTTCACCTTCTATCATTAATGGCAGTTCATCTTTTTCGAGCATGTCGCAGTAAACTTGATTCAAGGCAAAAACCTCACCTAACTCGTTCTCTACCAAAAGACCTGCCTGAAGGTTTTCCACCAGGGCAGCCATAAAACTGTTGGTTCGATTAAGCTCCAGGGCAGTACGCTGTCGATCCCGGTCTTTGGCGATGGCATTGAAAAGCTGAGCACAGGTACCCAGAATTGGTTCTAAGCATTTGATGACAGACTCGTCATAACCCCCAGGGCGATTAGCCAGCCCGATCATACCCAGCAACTGCCCCCCCTGGTGGATGGGCACACCGAGAAACGTTTTTACGCGAGGATGTCTTTCTGGCAGCCCGGTATTTCGTGGATCGTTGTCAGGCTCGTTGCTAATCACAACCTCACCACTAAGAATCACATGACCAAACAAAGTATCAAGGTTATGAAACTCCAGCCCCTGAGGAAGATTTTTTTCATAAAATTCACGCGAGGCATCATCCCAACTAATATCGGTAAGGGCATAAGCCTTAAGGTATTTCGCACCATTCGAATCAACCATAGCCTCACCAAATAAACCGAATTCGCTCTCGGTGAGCGCGAGGATATCTGGCAACATTTGTTCAAAAAAATCACGCGGGTCACCACCTGCAATAAATTGCGACTGAGCACCGTTGATAGTCTCAATCTGAAGGCGTTGCTTCTGCAACTCCGCTTCGGCCCGCTTACGATCACTGATGTCACGCATAATGCCGGTGAACATTATTTTACCATCGACCTCGATTGTATTAACCGCCAGATCAACTGAGAAAGCAGTGCCATTTTTATGTTGAGCAAGCACCTCGCGGCCTTTGCCAATAATCTCCCCCTTACCTGTCTCAAGATAACGACGGAGATAACTATCGTGATGACTACCATCCGGGCCTGAAATCAGTAGGCTAATATTCTGACCGATGAGTTCATTGCTTTGATAACCAAAGATTTTTTCTGTAGCGGGATTAACTGAGGTGATAAGCCCCTTAGCATCGATGGTAATAATGGCGTCAAGGACGTTATCCATAATAACCTTTGCTTGAGCCTGATGATCAGCTTCGATTTTCAATGTCTTCTGGTAAAACTGAACACTTTCGCGCATGGCTTTAAAACCTGCGACCAGTTGGCCGACCTGGTCCTTGCCAGCGTATGACAACGGGGCACTGAAGTCTCCTTCGGACATTTTAGATGTAGCTAGACCAAGCTGGCGTAGCGGCCGGTGTAACACAACTTCCTGCCACCAGGGCACGATGAAGACCATCAATAAAATTATTCCCAAGATAGAAAATGAAAAAAATGCAGCTGCTTCTGTTTGTTGAGCAACAAGGAATTCAATGTCGATAAAAACTTCTAAATGACCAATAGTTTTATCTTTAAACCGTATCGCTTGTTGTAATAAAAACCACTGCGGCTTACTTTCCCTGGCCTCTTCCAAAGGAAAAATAACTATTCCTTCGGCGTTGTATAAACGTATCTGCTGCCACTCAGAGTTCAGTTTGTGTTGCCCATCAAGCAATACCGTGAGTTCCGCAAAATCACTTTTCATCAGGGGCGACAAAACAGCAGCCGACAAGGCCTGCAAGGTGCGATTTTGGTTTGAAATAATATCCTGCTCAACCTGACTGCGGCTTGATGGCAACCAAAAGACATGTACTACTGTGGCTACCAACAGGAACAGGATTAATGGCGGCAGCAAAAGTTTTAAGCGAAGAGTCATGATCTAGACTGGTTTTTATTGAAAACGGTTTGCCATAACCCCATTTTCAATACAACATAGTTAGAAGTAATAAAGCATTCCATGATCAAAAGACATTAACGAACATTGAAAAAAAATGATTCACCTAAACCCCTAAGCAAGTTTTATTTTAAAAAACCGTATATAACCTTGTTTTTACTGCCAGTTACACAATAGAGGGACATACATCCTCACTGCATCACTTTATACTTAACGGCAAGAACCTCATGTTTTTTTAGGTAAAAATTTAACCACGACAAATATATTAATAAATCACTCTATCGTTAGTGGCTGCTTGACAAGCTAGAAGTATTAACAGGGTTTTCTATTACAAAAACATAAACCTACTGAATAATTTATATGCGGTTAAGAGGCTATCTAGGGGTGGTATTTAAACCAATTGTTGTTGGTTTCACTAGCAGCTTACAGCGGAGAGTTAAACTTAATTCAGTCAAACACAAATCGTGTTCATTCTTTAGTGGTCAGATAACTAACGACATTACTAAACATGCTCCAACGGGTATTGCTCCAGTAAACATATTCATCAGCAACACCAGCAGCACCATCGAGAATGATTTTTGAGCCACCCTCATCCGTAAATTCGACGATAGCCGGTGCGGCCTGATTGCACATCCTAGTGCTGAAATCTGCCAGCACATTCCAGTCTTTCGGACTAGCGGAGTCACTGGCATCGGTTTCAATCGCCAACTCATCCATGCTGACCGCCTCATCTGATTCCAGCTCGAGAATACTGGTCACATCTATGTCCGTAAACATGGCATGAATATCATTTGCATCAGCAGCGGCCAGCCGCATTGGTGAACAGCCGCTGTCAGGGGTAACGCTTATGCCGTAACGCCCTGCAGCCGCCAGTGAACTAGCCAGCGAGGTAGCCTCACCACCAAAACTCAAAACATTGACCTTGGCGCTGATGGCCGTATCAAAAACATCCAACACCACCTCATTAGAAAAAACATCACTACCAAGGATCACCAACTGCTGTTCAGCCAGCGCATCAATGACCCCAGCCGGGGTTAGCCATTCAACCGTAGCCAACTGATCTGCTGCTGCAATCTCTTGGCGAAACGCAACATCCACCAGACCACGTCGCCCATCCAGCCAGGCAATCTGGCCATCGACCAACAACGGCCGAGTCTGCGGTGTGACATGTGGACTAACAGCTATTTCCTCACCTGTAGAGATGCGGTAGGCATAGATGTCGTAGTTGTCATCACGAAAATCCTGCCAGGCAATATAGTCGCCATCGATCACAGGATTCACCTGCGCCTTACCATTGCCATCAACAACAATGGGGATCTCTCTGCTGTCCAAAAGGTTATAAGCATAAATATCGTAATCAACACCATTACGATAATCCTGCCACACCACGTATTCACCCGAGACCTGAGGACGCCACTGCTGACCCGCTGTCGCACTTACCAGCAAGGTTTGACTGGTGATCAGGTTATAGGCGTAAAGATCATCATCACCGCTGCTGTTATCAACCCAAACCACATATTTTTCTGACAGCACTGGCATATATTGGCTGCCGTTTGCATCACTGATCACAAATTGTTCTTTATTAGCAATACGATATCCATAGATATCGTTAAAACCGCTCTGAAAAGAGCGCCAGATAATATTGTCGCCATTGATCAGGGGCGCCAACTGCTCACCATCACCGAACTGGTTTGACACCCCAATCTCATCACCGCTGGAAATTTGATAGGCATAAATATCCGGCTCGTTATTGCGTTCATCCTGCCAGACAATATAGTCACCATCGATTTGCGGATAACGCTGCTGACGCTCAGCCGTGGTCACGGCAAATTCAGTTGCAGTGGAAAACCGATAGGCATAGATATCGGCATCACCATTGCGTTCGTCTTGCCAGACGACGTAATCGCCAGAAACCTGTGGCGCTGACTGTCTGCCAGCCGCCAGAGTCACGGGGAACTCAGTCGCCGTCGAAATCTGATAGGCATAAATATCGGAATTGCCGTTACGCTTATCCGTCCAGACGATGTAATCACCTGCCATCGCATGCGCTGAGGCTTCATAGGATACATAAGGCACGTCGGTAACATCATAGCCCCTAACCTCAAGCAGGTCAGCCAACCTGGGGGAAGCCACATCCCCAACAATCATCACCTTGGCAGCGACAGTCTCGATAGGGCCATCCAGCGTTGCTGTCGCCGTCAGGTCGAGACTTCTAAAACTATTGTCATCATTGATGCAGCCTGCCAACGGCAGGATCAAGGCGAACACAGCAACACGCTTTAAATAAACCGTTATGGCAGCAAGTCCCACTGTTTTTCCTTCTCTAAAAGCATCAATCTTCATAGCAAAATTCTAACACAACCACCTCAATCGCTTGTCACACTGCTGTATCGCAACCCAAGGCCATATATGTTAAAAATGATGCCCATGCATAGCCTCTCAGACCCAAACACCTGGCCAGACCAATACGGCGATATTCTCTATCGCCATGCCTATTTCCGCCTGCGTGATGCCATGCAAGCCGAAGAAATGGTTCAGGAAACTTTTCTCGCCGCCCTCAAATCTAGCGACCGGTTTGCCGGAAAATCCAGCGAAAAGACCTGGCTGGTCGGCATACTCAAACACAAGATCGTCGACCACATCCGTAAGGCGGTGCGCGAACGCCCACATGAGGATGACCATATGATCTTTGACCCACTGGAACAGGAAAGTTTCGATGGCCGCGGCCACTGGAAAATCGACGTCGAGCAATGGAGCCAGCCAGACGCCAGCCTGGAACAGCAACAATTTTGGCAAACGCTAGAGGCCTGTGTCGCCCGCCTGCCCAAGCGTCTAGCGACACTCTTTATCCTGCGTGAGATAGATAACCTCGACAGTGAAACCATCTGTAAGGAAATGGCACTATCTACGACTAACAATCTGTGGACTATGCTTTCCCGGATGCGCATGCGCTTGCGCCAGTGCCTGGATCAGCAATGGTTCGACAGAACAGAAACATAACGGCGACCAACATGATAACGTGCAAACAAGCAACACAACTCATCTCTGACAAGCTCGACCAAAATTTAAACCTATGGCAACGGCTCAATCTAAAAATTCATTTGCTGTTATGCCACTACTGCCGCAAATACGCCCGCCAGATAGGCTTTCTCCACAGTGCCAGTACCCAGCTTGATCAGCATATTGAAAGCAATGATCAACACGCTCTTTCGCCTGAATCCAAGCAAAAATTAAAGACAGCGATTAAAGACAGCGATTAAAGACCAATACTAACCAGCAATTGATAAGCCAACGAAAGTCATTCAGAAATATCAAAGGACAGCTGTTAACTCAAAACTAATATTCTTCTGAACCCGTAATAAAAAAAATAAGCCAGCATCTTTTGAAGGTGACACAAAATGATTTTAGTATCTTTCCATTCCCAACAACCCGTTAAGGCTCAAGCATTACCCCATAGACAAAACACTGCCAGCCTTGATCAGAAATCTCCCTCCTCCCCGAAACTCTCATCATCGTCGGCTTTGATACCTGTGGAATATCAAACAGCAGATTTATACGATGAGACTGCTGACCGCCACTAGATTCACTAACGTTGATAACAACACTGGTATCACCCATATGAACGGGAAAAGTGGTCGATGTAACCTTTTTTAAAGGCAACAAAGGTAGCTGGCCTTGGTTTCCCTTCTTATCAAACTCAATTTTTCCATCAGCTAATGCAGCATGTAGCACCATAGAAAATGGCTCACCCGATTTAGCCCAGAGTCTGTCTTGCTCCATCCACATTCCAGACACCGCACAAGCCGCATTAAGATTCTGGTAGCTGACAACCGTTGGTAAAATCAGCGTGCCCTGCGCCTGCTTGGGTGCTTTCAGCAAACCAAGCCTATCGCCCTTCTGCAGCCTGAAATCAATCAACCATTCACCGAGATGTTGCCTGGCATCATGACAACGCACCGAACCTGCAGGGGCATCCCACTCATTCAACTGTAGCGGCGCAAGTGCCTGTGATTGCCAGCGCGATACCTGAATAACTTGGTCCACTTTTCCAGCATTAGCAACACAATAGCTAGGACTACCTTCTAACCAATACTCTTGAACAAATATCTGTTTGCGTCCGTCCAGGCCCAGCGGAATCTGACGGGCACTCACGGCCCCAACAATAAAGCACAAAATCAGGGACAGCACTACCTGAAACAAATAAGGCTTATTTAGCATTCTGGCTCCTAAAGCAAAAAAGCCGACCCAAGGGCCGGCTTTTTATGGACATTCAGCTCACTTAAATATTAAGAAGCACGGCGAACCTTAAAGTTCCTGCGGCTGTAACCCAGCAACGCCAATCCACCTGCCAGCAAAAAGATAGCTGGTGGAGCTGGCACCTGAGCAGATGGGTTAACACCGAACTGAGTGTAACCAATATCCCGCATCATACCGACTTCCACCGCGCTGATTTGTCTGGTGCTCAAACCTGCACCTGTTGCCGCTTCCATCATGTATGTGCCAGAGTAACACTGGTCATCCAGATGAGAACCGGAACTACCGTCTTCCCAGGTATTGGGAGAATAAAGCGCAACAGCGTTGCCACCATTTGCGGCCATGGCATTCGCTCCGGTAAACAAAAGCCCCGTGTCACAAGCCCCACCTAAAGATGCCGAGTTCCAGCGGGTAATATCCAGTGAAAAACTTGTGTCATCAATAAGCTCGCCGATACTATCGGCAACAAAGTTGTCGAAGGGGCTCCAATTGCCAGTCGGATCGCCAGTAACTGGGTCATCACCATTTTGGGCTATATCAGAAGCAAAACCCAGAGCATGTACCAACTCATGCACCGCAGTAGAAAAGAAGTCGTATTCGCCGGGCTGAAAGTCAGCGCCCAGCTCCCACTGGAAATCGGAGAAATTCCAAGTCACTGAGCCATCAGCAGCTCCCACATTAGGGTCCGCAGCGTCTCCGCCCAGGATCTTCATCATTACATCGCCCTGGTTGCCAAAACCGGTGCTTATTGGACCATTAAAATTTGAACCCGCCGCCGCCAGCGTGCTGCCATCAGCAACCGAACCGTCGACATCCATTTTAATGGTGGCGTTGTAGCCAGTCAGAAAGCTGCTCAAGTAAGTGCCAGCACTCTCCAGTGCGCCCTGCCTGGCTGCGCCGTCTGTAGCATCATTGAACCCGACGCCTACATCGGTATAGTTAAAGTCCCAGATTACCGCAGCCTGCGTCGGCATCCCCAAAACCATCAGCAAACCTGCTGCTGGAAGTGTTATTTTTTTTAGCTTCATCATTAAACCTACCCTTTAATTTGTTTTCCCTAAACACCGAAATGTTTCAAGTTCTCGGAAATGCAAACTTTATGCCAGCTAAGTATTTTTAGCTTTCAAACAAAAACTTAAAAACACCATTATTTTCTAATAGAGGTGCAGGTTGTAAAATTAATCGACAAACATAACATTCGGAATTAAACAACAATCTTCAGATCCTGCTATTCATCATTGAGGGTTTGAAAACTCGTCTAAACTGCAAAAAATTTAGAACATGACGAGTCATCAATTTAACCGTTGAAACCCCTTAGCACACAACCGTATTTGAAATTCGACGACACAACATGAAATATCTAATGTGGTTCATCTTTGCTTACGACTATTAGCAAAAATATTGAATCAGCTCCCTGGTAGGACTTATGTAAGTGATAACAATCAACAGTTAACAACTTCTCTTGAACAGCCACGGCCTAGAGACCATGAACATCTGGAAAATTGCTATACCGAGTCAGAGGAAAAATACTAAAGGTTGCTAACTTAATACCGTCGAGGCCCACTCAAGCAAATAGGTAAATAGCCATGCGATCAATAGGAAAACTATGTGTAATTTGTTAGCATTAACCGTAACATCACCTATTAGCCAGATACTTGGATACATTGATATGAAAGATCGAATATGCACCCATTGTTATCACGTTGGCCAACCCACCACCCAGGGCATGGGTAGTTTCGCCGTCGATGCCCTGATGTGGATGATATTCCTCAGCCTGTCGATGTTTTCATCCATTTTTCCATTAATGCTGATTCCACTTGGCTGGACCATTTATCATATTGCAATTTACAGAAAGTCCACCTGCCCTGAGTGTGGCAGACTCAATATGGTCAGCATGACCAGCAAGAAGGGGAAAAAGGCGCTAGCGGGATCAGACGTGGTTGTTTCCTATAGCGCCGCCGAAGACCCAAGCAGAACAGATGTCCAACCTCAACAGGAAAGAAGAGGTCGCAGAGCCCAGGACTCTAGAAGCACAGACAAGTAAAAAATATTGGTCTTGTTGATCAGTCTTTTTGAAAATCTATTATTCTCATCAGCTGCTCCAAATCGATTGGTTTATCAACAAGACCTTTCAGGCCGGCTTTCTTAACATCGTCATTATTAATTTTTCCGCTATAGCCAGTACAAAGCACAATCGGTAACTCCGACCGTTTGGCCAGCATTTGCACCGCCATATCCATACCGGTCATCTTAGGCATCATTTGATCTGTCACTACCAGATCAAACCTATTAGGCTCAGATTCAAATAACTGCAAGGCTTGCACCGGTGAGTTTGATTCAATACATTCATAACCTCGCCTTGTTAGCAAGGTACAGAGCATTTTGCTTATTTGTACTTCATCATCAACCACGAGTATCGTCCCAGATCTGTTGCTGTCGATATTTTTCGACATATCAATCACAGTCCGTTCAAATTTTTGCGCGGAAGACTTAAAAGGAAAATACAGAGAAAAACGACTGCCCTGGCCTAGATTCGATTCAACCTGAATATGGCCATCATGACTATGCAGCAAACCATGCACCATCGCCAGCCCCATGCCCGTTCCCTTGCCAAGTTCCTTAGTTGTAAAAAATGGTTCAAACATTCTGACAATGTCCTGCTCAGCAATCCCTTCACCATCATCAGTCACCGAGAGTTCAATAAAGTCGCCCGAAAACGACTGCTGGCAGGAAGTGCAGAGACAGTCATTCATCTGTCTTGTGTGCAAGCGAATATCAACCTTGCCAAATTCCGGAATGGCATCACTGGCGTTTATAACCAAATTAGTAAGTACCTGATGGATTTGAACAGCATTGGCACTAATCAAAGGCAAACCTTCTTCAATATAAGAACTCAGCTCTACCGCCGCAGGAATTGTTGGTTTGAGCATATTCAAGGCCTCGGTCACCAGTTCAGCCAATGAGAGCTGCTCAGCTTCCTTGGTTTCACGCCGACTAAAAGCCATCAATTGTGCAATCAGCTCTTTTGCACGCGTACCAGCCTTGCTCACCTCCTCAAGATAACCAAGATACTCCTGGTTATTCTCAGGACACTCCTCTATTGCCAAAGAGGTATAACCCATTATGGAAGACAAAATATTATTGAAATCGTGGGCAACTCCACCGGTCAGCTGACCGATAGAATCAAGTTTTTGTGCATGCAAAAGTTGATTGTGGAGCGATTCCCGCTCATTTTCTGAGCGTTTCTGATCGGTGACATCCAACAGTGTTCCAGCAACACGGTTTGCTTTGCCATCATCGCCTGCGTAAACCACCAGTTGAGACATGATATGGCGCTGCTCACCATCTGGTTTAGAAATGCTAAATTCCATGTTTCGAGAAACCACATCCTCGATTGATTGGCTAAGATCTGCAGCAATCTGATCACGTTCAGCCAAACAAACCATTTTTAGAATTTCATCGCAACTAGGCTCTACATCACCTGGCTGGTAACCAAGAAGCGTATACAGTTCATCAGACCAGCTACACTTGCCACTAACAAGGTCATACTCCCAACTGCCAAGCTGAGCAATTTCCTGAGCCCGTTTTAAGTTTTCTTCACTTTTTTCCAGTGCTGCTTCAGCCCGGTCCCTGTCATGCCTGGCCCTGAGACCAACCACCCCGCGAGCAACATCATCAACAAGGCGTTTTAACAGTGCCACCTCGTCAACATCAAAAATATTACTCTCTTGTGTATTAACTGAAATAACACCGAATACATTCTTACCATCCTGTAAAGGCAAGCAGGTAAGCCCCATAGTTCCCAATGCTGAAACTTGCTCATACCAGGGGGAAAACTCCTTATCTTCAGAAATATCTCTAATAACAACTTCTCTTCCACTTCGAACAACACAACCTACCGGGCCGTTACCTAGAACATTATCGCCCCAGCCAACCTTTATAGATTCCAGATAATCATCGCCATGACCAAACTGTGCCATAGACTTAATACTCTTAATTTCATCATGCAATTTATAGCCTACCCATGCATGTGAATAACCACCATCTTCAACCAACACCTGGCAAGCCCCTGTCAGCATTGCCTCTTCATTAGTGGCATCAATAATTACCTTTTCGATATTGGCCGATGCCAACAAGCGTCTGTTTAGACGAAGCAGGTTTTCCTCAGTATTTTTTTGCTCGGTGATATCAGTACGCAACGCTATATAACGTTCAATCTCACCATCACTATTCAAGTAAGGAACGATGGTCGTGCTTACCCAGTAAAGCTCACCGCCCTTACTGCGGTTACATACGTCACCATGCCAAACCTTGCCCGATGCAATCGTTCGCCACATATCTTCAAAAAACTGCCTGGAGTGATAACCTGAATTAATTATTTGGTGGGTTTGCCCTACAAGCTCATCAGCAGAGTACTGACTGATGCCACAAAACTTTTGGTTAACGTAGGTAATAATGCCTCGGCTATCAGTTTCGACAATAATGGCATGCCTATCCATGGCATCTTTTGCGTAACTTATCTCTTGATTGGCCTGTTTGAGGCTTGAGTTAACCGTTTCTATTTCAAACCGTGAACGTTTGATTGCCATTAGCATTAAATCAAAGGACCTGGATAACTCACCAATTTCATCCTGCTGATTAGTTCCAACCGTAAAACTCAGATCGCCGGCGGCAATCTTCTTGACTCCATCATTCAATAACTTGATTGGTTCAGACACTACCCTGGTAAGATAAAGCGTCACGACAATAACAGTTAAAAGCACTATCAGCATTAACAGGCCAAAAAGCCGCTGATACTCATAAATAAGGGAATACGCATCAGACATATCCGTCTCTGATAACAACACCCACTTCAAACCATTTACATCGATACACAAAGAAGTACCAACCACATCAATGCCACGATAATCCAGCCAATAACCACTCATTCCCTGCCCTTCAATCAGGCACTTGTTTACAGACTCGGTATCTACAACAATGGAAAGTGGTGGTTTATCAATAAAACGCGACTTAGTTAACATCAAGCGTTCAGAATTCACCAGATAAGTATCATCACTATTAAACTGAGCATCAGACAAACCGTCATGCAGCATTTCTCTTGCATGATGGTGATACAACAGCTGATTCAACATTGACGCATCAAACCTGATCAAAAAATAGCCTAAGTGGTTGCTCTTATTTGTACGCGAAAAAACCGGCGCCAATACCTCGATAGCAAGTACATTATTATTGCCATCAACAAACAGATCGGAAAAAGTGACTCCGCGGTCACCTTTCCGAGCTTCCAACAAGCCTGAATATTGAATCCCAAGCCTATGTTCAGCGGTTGAAATAACCGCAACAGCAGTTTGATCAAGCAGATCAATGGCAAGAATCCGCTCATCAAGCGGCATTTTATTTTCAAGCAGATGCTGTTTCACGATAGCGGCAATCGTTACCCGATCTTGTTCGCTCAGAAAGCTTTTCAGGCTATCGCGAACAAAACCATCCGAGGCCATGCCTTCAACGCGTGCCTTTAACGCAGAAAGATATAATTCGATCTCCTGGCGCTTTTCCTGGGCAATAACCTCAAGATTGTGCTGAATTTGATGTTCTACTACACCTTTAAAGTTGAAGTAGTTGAAATATCCAATTATAAAAATAGGTATAAATGAAATCAGCAGTATAAGACTGAGCAACTTGGCTCTAATTGACATGACTACCACTATTCCTTGTTACTTCCCTGTTCATTAAGCTTTCACTTACCACGAAACTCATCGCATCACACGTGCTACAGCCTAATGATCATTCCTTTCAAAGAATCACCCCCCAGACAATAATCGGCCTAATTAGAAGACTCTTTAATCAATAATTTAGATACCAACCACGAGACTGGAACAACAATAAGGCAGGTAAAAAAGGGAAATACAACAGCTTTATACATCAAAGCACTGTTTAGTAGTTTTCAATGATACAAATAATAAATTAAGCTTTTTATAAAAAATTTAAACAACTAACATTCACAGACATTCCAACTCAAAAACTCACGACTTTCCAACCGTTGCGGCTGTTTAAAAAATTCGTCAGCATCGGCTTTCTCAATAACTTTTCCATCACACATAAACACTATCTGCCCGCCCAGGCGCCGGGCCTGGTCAAGATCATGAGTCACGCACAAAACGGGCATGGACTGAGCCAAAACCTGAATAGTCTGTTCTATCAACTGCTTTGAGCGCGGGTCCAGCGAGGCAGTAGGTTCATCCAGCAATAGTAGGCCGGGCTTGATGGCCAGGGCGCGGGCGATACAGAGCCGCTGCTGCTGACCCAGAGATAAGGTCTCAGCCGAGGCAGCAAGCCGCCCTGAGACCTCATCCCACAAGGCCGCCTGCCGCAATACGGTTTCAACTAAATCGTCAGCACGGCGTCGTTGCCGCCAGCCCTGGAGACCAAACACAACATTGGCGCGAATTGATTCTGGGAAGACACAAGGCTTTTGCGCAATCAAACCAACATGACGGCGCAGTTGATCCCAACCACCTTGCCAGCTGCGAATATCTTTGCCCGCCAATGCAATTCTTCCTTGCCAGTTTTGATGCAGGCCATTGATACAGCGCAACAAACTACTCTTGCCGGCGCCGGATGGACCGATCAACGTGGTAACACCGGTTTGGGCCAAATTGAGATCAACCGCCTCAAGCACCGCCGTACCCGCCAGTTCCAGATTCAATCCCTGTATCTGCAATGCAACCGGCGCAGACTGACTCTGATTCTGAGACCGGGACAGTCCCGATTGTATCTTTTCAATCTGTGGAATTATCACTCTACCCCCAAGCGTTGAGAATGTTCATAGCGGTTCGACAAACAGCGTGCCAGCAAGGCAAAGCCTGACACCACACCCAACAACACCACTGCACTGCCCCAGGCAACCTGAATCACTGCTTCGTTGTTGCCTTCCTGGGCCAGATAAAAGATATGTGTCTGCAAGGTCGTCACCGGGCTAAAAATCGACTCAGGCCAAACCACGCCGGAAAACACCGTCGCCGTAAACAGAATCGGCGCTGTTTCACTCAAGGCACGGGCAATCGCCAATAATTGTCCGGTGACAATACCAGGCCATGCCTGCACCAACCAGACACGCCCAATCACTGCGCAGTGCGGCAACCCCAGGGTCTGTGCCGCCTCGGTATATTGCTCTGGAATACGTTCAAGGCTAGCAATGCTGTTAAGCACCAACATTGGCAAGATCACCATCGCCAAAATAACCGCACCACTCAGCAATGACACACCCCACTGCAACAGGTGCACAAACACGACCAGACCAAACAGGCCAAACACAATCGGCGGAATGCTTTGCAACATATTCAGCAGTCCAGCCAACAGGCCTTGTTGCCGTGGCGACGCAAACAAGCGGTAATAGAGTGCCGTAGCCAGAGCAAAAGGCGTTGCCACCAGGCATGCCACCAATGCCAGCAACAATGAACCCAGCAGTTGTCCCAGAATGCCACTGGAGGTACCAAAGCCCGCCCCCTCAACCGAACTAAAAAGGAATGACCAACTCAGGGCCGGCAAACCTTTAAACAAGATATAGACAAGGCAAGCACCAGGCAGCAATAAGGCCGGCATAGCCAAGCCGATGATT
>Ga0316207_10000245_pt1 | contig 104963 bp, 107 predicted proteins | sample 6weekpyrite_MG_FD_204943 | JGI IMG/M metagenome (GOLD analysis project Ga0316207, IMG submission 204943) | Microbial mat bacterial communities from mineral coupon in-situ incubated in ocean water Damariscotta River, Maine, United States -... | ecosystem: Environmental > Aquatic > Marine >...
TCATTTTCCCAAGCCTGATAGCCCCGTTTGTGATCAATAACGGCTTTCCCGTTAACCGCAACGACGCGGTTGCCGTCGCCGCCTGGGCCGGGTTTGCGGCGTTGTGGCTGCTTCGTCATCGCGATCACTGGTCGCTTGATGTGTGGTTGATGCAGCACAAGAAAAACAACAAGACTTGAAAAAAACGGCGTGGGTTTAACGCTCCGTTAACGCTCTTTCGTTATTCGTAAAAGTTCAGGATTTTACCGTATTGTCGGTAATATTGTGGACAGTTTTGAAAATTTGCATTTTCTGAACCGGAAAGAAGCGTTAAACTATGCGCCAGCTTGACTTTATCCCCGATTCAGGCCGGTGTTTTGGAGAAATCGATGAACAGTGGTAACCGCGCAAATCCTTATACATCCAGCGCGTCACAGGGTGGAAATCCGCGCGTGACCGAAGGCTGGGCCTTGATCGAAGCGGCCCGGCGGATGGCTGAAAGCATTGTCATGCCCGGCGATGAAGCGGACCGTAAATTGGCGATGAAAACCGCAACCCGTCTGAATTGGCGGTTATGGACGATTTTTCAGGCTGAATTGACCATTGATAACGGCGATATCGAACGGGATTTACGGGTCAATATGTTGACTTTGTGTAAATTTGTCGATAGCCACACCGTCGATATTCTGGCCAAGCCGACTGCGGAAAAACTGGCAACATTGATCAATATCAACCGAAATATTGCCGCCGGCCTGATGGAAACAGCGGATACGGCGGATGCGGTGGAAACCGATGGCGGTGATAAAGACACAGAAACGCCATCCGATCAGCCCCCGCAACCCTTGTCCTCCATCGATCAGAAAGCCTGATTCATAAACCAATTGAATTTTTTAAAATCAATCGGCCCCGGCAATGGCGCTCAGGGCTTTTTGCAGCATGAGTGTAAATGTTTTCGGACTGAACAGCTGTGTTGCCGCGACGCGCCCGCGAAGCGATGAACGGATTTCATCCAGCGCCTTGAAATCAGCGGCAAGGTCCTGGGCAATCCTGATAAAATCGGCTTCGTCCGCTCCGATCCAGTCCCGGCAATCGGCGGCGTTGAGAATGCTGGAGCCCAGCAACGAGACCCTGCGATTACCGGAAAGAGTGATGACCGGGACACCCATCCACAAGCCAAGGATGGTTTCCTTGGCCCCTGACACAGTGGTGCTGTCCAGCAAAATATCAATATCATGGTAAAAATGCGCGTCTTCTATGGGACTGTTATGGGGATGCCGGTCGCTATTCAGGGTCGGCAGGGTTTCAACGATGACCCGGTTTTGCAGTCCCCGGGATTTAAAAGTCAGATCACAATAAGCCAATGTATCGGCGTGGGAATTGACCGGATTGCCGAGACGCAATACGGATGATGGTACCGCATCCAAAACGTCGGCCCACAATGACAGTGTTTTTTCATTTAATCGGGACGGTATTAAAATGCCGCCGAAATTGATACGTTGATCAGCCAGGCAAGGGGCTTTTTTGATATCCGGCATAAACTGCATCGGTTCTACGGCGATGATGCTTTTGCCAAGGCTGATACAGCCTTCATCGGCGCTGTATTGTTTATCGCTTTCAATAGAGATGTCGTCGCTCAGAATAAAATCAATCCCGTCAATCCCACCCACTTCGGGCAGGCCGAGCCATGAAACCTGTTTTTTCGCCGGGTGCAGTTTCAGAATTTCAAATCTTGGTGTGTCGCAAAATCCCGACAGGTCGATCAGCACATCAATATCATCATTGGCAATGATATTCGCCGCCGTTAAATCATCAATTTCGTTAAACGGGCGCCAACTGTCCATCATCCCTTCGAGCCGTGTCGTGACGTCATCGCGTTTGGTGTTGTCGTGATAGCCATAGACTTCAAACAGGGTGCGGTCATAGCTTCTGATGAAACTTTCGATCCAGCGGGCCTCGATGCAATCAAAAAACAGATTGGACAATAGGCCGATGCGGATGAATTTTTTAGGGCCGTATGTTTTGATGGCCTTGTCACGCTCTGCCAGACAGGCATCAATGATTTCCCGTCCGCGTTCCACGATGTGGGCATCAAGCCCGTCGTCTTCGATAAATTCCTTATGGATCGCGGGAAAGGCTTTCCAGTGTTTGTCGTCCTGATACGCCAGATTGCGGATATAGGCGTTGTGGTATTTGGCATTTTCAGGTGCCATGTCCATGGCTCTTTGAAAACTGTCGCGACTGACTTCACGCTGGCCCATGCCCAACATGGTTTGCCCGATCAGCATGTCGTCGTCCGGATTGCCGGGATCAATGTTCTGTGCCGATTTCAAAGGGATCAGGGCTTCCTGAAACTGATTGTCCTGAATATAGCTTTTCGCCAGCAATCTAAGGGCTTCTACATTTGCCGGGTTGATATCCAGTTCCTGCAGACAGTTTTTGATGGCTCCCTGTGTGTCACCGGATTGATAGCCGATGGTGGCGTTGAACATGTGTTCCTGTGGTTTGATAGCGGCCAGAGTCTGGAAGTAATTGTTCAGCTTCGACGGCATCAAATTACGGATTTCCGGATGAGGCGCCACGGCAACGGAAAGTTTGGCGTAGTACAAACCATCGGAAAGACGTCCGATTTTGGTCATGATGTTGGCTAAAACATCCACATATTCGCGGATGTTGTCATCCATTTGATGGGCTTTTTCAATCAGTTGACAGGCCTTTCCCGGATTGCCCAGATCAAAGGAAATCAAACCCAGAATATAATAACCCTCGGAGCCGTCGGGGTTGATTTTCAGGGCCTGTTGGCACTGGTTGGCGGCTTCGTCATAGGCTTCGGAATAATAATCTTCGAGCGCCCCTGCGATGGCGTCCAGATAGTCTTTACGGGTTTGGGTCATTTTGCATACTTCCCGGGAACGGATAAAAAAACCAGATTGTGAAACGGCTCTGTAATTTAGCCTATTAAAACTGTGCCGACACGTTTAAAGTTCTGTCTATATTAATGTCATTGCTTTTTTATTAACAAACTTTGTTTCAAAGGATGCCTTTGTGTCCCGCCCCAGACCCGCCCCGGACCATATTCAGGATCATATTCAGGCGCAATTCAGCGCCATTTTTACGGATAAATTTTCAGGCGGCGTAACGCCCGGGGTTTTAAACGAAGTGTTGGCCGAAGCATACGCCTTTTTTACCGGGGCGTGTGAAGATATCTATCAAAAAACCCCGGAACAGGGGCGTCCCGATTGTCAGGCGGGATGCGACCATTGCTGTCATCAATTCAGTTTTCAGGCAACGGCTCCGGAAATATGTTATCTGGTGGAAAATTTATCGAAAACTCTCGATGAAAACGAAATGAGCGCCTTAAAAACCGCCGTGTCCGGTTTTTTAAAAGCCCGCCGGGATGCACCGGAACAGATTCGTGATCAATACCGTTTCGCCTGTCCGTTTTTGAAAAATGAAAGTTGCATGGCCTATGATCTGAGGCCATTCGTATGCCGGGGTTTTAATTCCTTTGACAAATCGGCCTGCATGAAAAAAAGGTTCGATACGGAACAGGACCCGCACATCCCGGTTCACCGCGCACAGGTTGATTTGTCCCGTGGCATGGCCGGTGGTTTACGTCATGCCCTGATAAAAACCGGGAAAAATGTCGATGTGCTGGATTTTGTCGCTGCCCTTGACATCGCCTTGTCCGACGATCAGGCTTGCAAACGCTGGTTTAGCGGTGAAAGCCCGTTTGTCGCGGCGGATTTTGAAAAAATTGTTGGCTGATCTTTTTCAGGAGAGCACGCTTAAAATCGTACCCGGTTGCGGGGTGCTGCCTTCCAGCAATGATTTGCTAAGGCCCTCGGCAAAACCGCGATTGACTTCAAACGACAGCGAAATGGCCTGCAACAGCTGGCCGGTACGGTTGTTTTCTTCGTCAATGGCTTCCTGTTTTTGTTTGGCATCGACCTGTGCCAGTTCAATCCGGTCCGCTTGCAGGGTTGAAATTTTGCCCAAAACATTTTGGCTGGCTTCCTGTGCGGCGGTGATGGTGACCCCGGTGACGGCCAATGCCGCCTGAATCCGCCCTTGTAAATAAACGGCGAAATCCTGTACCGAACGGTTGGAATTGGTGGTGGCAACTGTGCCTTCGGCGTCAACAACGCCCACCTCCAGCGTTTTGCCTTTTAATTCCTCGCCCAATGTGATGACTTCAAGGATGATATCCGGGCGCAGGAAATCGGTTTGGTAAAGCTGCTGCAGTTTATCAATCTGTCCGACGATTTGATCGCGCACACTGTTGAATTGGGAGACTTCGTTTGCGGTGACATCGGTGGTGTCGCCCTCAAACTGAATGGCACCGACCAAAGCCGATGTGGACGTTGTCAAATCGGTCAGGTGTTCTTCGTTGGTTTGATTGCCGAATGTAAATGCTTCGATCGAAACGGCCGTATCCTGTAACGCAGCCGTTTGCTTGATCAGGCTTTCCCGTTCGCGCCTGGTATTGTCGGCATCGGCAATTTCGGTAACTTTATCGTTCAGACGCCGGATATAGAGATTTTGCAGCTGATTGAACTGGAATTCAAACTGTGGCCGCGCGTTTCCTTGCAAGGACGCGCCAAGTTGTCGGGCTAGACTGGATACATTTTCGGCCATTCTGGCTTCCTGTTGTCTGTATCGAAAGCAACAAACTTAACTTCGGTTTTCGGCATTTGCCATTTTGTGGCAAATCCTTAAATTGGAATTCTTTCAGGAATTCCCCTGAAGAAGTCCCCCGAACGATTTCTTTTGCCCGGAAAACCTGTTCACAAGGCTATAAACTACACGAAATCACCATGAAACACAAGGCTTTCGCCGGGAAGCGTGCGCTGGATTTTGTTATTCCGCCGTGCCCGTTTCCGTATCCGGTTTGTTTTCATGCGGAATGTCGGGCGCTGTCAGGTCGATGAGCTTTTGCTCCATGGATTTTCCAAGCCCTTCAAACACTTCCTGTTCGTGAATGATCAGTTTGTGGGTTTTTCGCAAAGCCTTGTAAATATTGCCCTTTTCCACGGCGTCGTTGATTTCGTCCTGTATTGGTCCGGCACTGGGGCAGGCGTCAATATAGTCCTGTAAAAAGCCGTGGAACAAATCAATGTAGTGCTGTTTTTTTTCCGGAAACATATATGCGCATTGCAGGGCAAAATAGACCCGGGACGCCGGTGTCGAAGCGTCTTCGTCCGATAAAATTTCTTTTTCCCGCAAAATGGCAGAATTGTTATGAAACAATAACGTCGCGTTGGCTCCGACGTTTTCAAACACGGCGCCATTGACCACCAACTTGTCTTTGGCTTTCAATTCGATTTTCAGCGGCATTCATTCGGCCTCTTGATTATAAGGTTCGTTATAAAGATGCGCTGATTACAGGAAGTTTACAAGGGATAACGAGCGAATTCTTGCAAGTGACTGGTAGGATGCCTCCAAGGCTTTGGTGTCATCGAGCAATTTTGTAATAACCGCCGCTTCGTCGATGTTTTCAATATCGTTGGTGCGGGTTTCAAAAAATGTTACCAGGCTTTCATTCTGTTTTTTGGTGCGGTCCATCAAAACCCGGTTATACCCCAGATCAAGGCGGATCTGACCAACATTACTGTCTTCTTCCGGGCCATAGGGCGGGGTGCCGCCTGTGGTCAATGTGGTCGCGCTGTCGAGCAGATAAAGCGCGTCGTTAACGCGGCTCTGGTTTTGATCAAGCCCGCCGTTGCTTCGGAATTTGCCCTGCGCAATGATGGCCATGGCACGGATGGCTTTTTCGAACGCCGGATCAATGGCCGTCGTTTCAAAGTCAAACGCGCGGGTATCGTCAACCCGGTATGACGTGCTTTTGCTGTCGCCGCTGTAATAACTGGCCGATGAAATGGTGCCGGCGACTTCTGTGCCGACAGCCCCTTCGTCCGTTAATTTTTGCTGTTTCACGGTTATAACGGTGCCCGTATTGGCGGTGACGATGTATTTGTCATTGTTGGAAACAGACCCGGTGACGCGGATGACATCACCGACGGAAATATTGGTCAATGAATTTGCCGTTGCGGCGGTGATGGTATCGGCGGCCTGATCGAATGTTAACCCGCCTGATGCGGTTGATGATACCAATGTGGATGCCGCAGTATCCGGGGTCGGCACAGTTGTAATCGAAGCCGACCCGGCTGTTTCCGTTGTCAGCATGTCGGTAACAACCGTAATCGATGTGCCCGTTTTGGCCGATACGGTATAGGTGCCGTTGTTGCTGGTGGTGCCGGAAACGGTGATGGTGGATCCGACTTCGACGTTGGAAAATTCGGAATTGCTGGCGGTGATGACCCCGGTTGCCCGGGTAAAGGTCAACCATGTGGTGTCCGGCGTCGCTTGCGTTGTTTGCGACAGGGAAAAATTTTGCAGTTGCTGATCGCGCGTCGTGCTGTACGTCACCTGGCTACCGTCAAATTTTTCCTGAAAAGCCGCCAGGGTGGACAAATTCAGATTAACCGGCTGGACTTTGGAGCGCCCGCCTGAAAACAGAAACCGTCCGTCGGCTTCTTCGTTAAGGTTGGTTTGCATATCCTGCAAGGCGCGGAAGGCTGCGGCCTGAATATCCTTGTTGGACTGTTCCTTGTATTTGTCGCCAATGTTGAAAGTCGCCAGTTGTTTGCGGAAATCCTTGATGGTTTTTTCAAGGCCGGCGGTGGCGGTTTCCGTCACTTTCAGGCGGACATCAATCAATGCGTTGTTCTGTGAATAGCGTTTCAGAAGGTTGGTCCGGTTTTCAAGGTCAATCAGGTTTTCAGTGGTTCTGGCAACGCCTTCATAGGTCTGGGACACCTTTCCGGTGCCAATCTGGGTCTGGAATTTCTGTAACCGTTCCCGGGTTCCGGCCAGCGTATTGAACAAAGCTGTGTTTGATGCCAAATCGGCGATACGGGTTGCTGTTGCCATGGTTTTGTCTCCTGAACACCGGAACCATACTTTTTCCGGGTGTTGTCATTATAACGGATCACATATCAAAAGTCAGGTTTATATAATACGTTCCAGCGAATCGAACATCGCCTGAATGGTTGAAATAATTCGTGCCGCGGCGGAATAGGCCTGTTCGAATACAATCAGGTTGGATAATTCTTCGTCGATGCTGACGCCGCGCACGTTATCGGATTTCAATTGCAGACTATCGGTCAAATCGGACTGGATCTTCAGGTTATCGGCGTTGCGGTTGGCATCAACAGAGGTATCGGAAACAATATCGGTGCCATAGGCCTGAAAAGATACGGTTGACGCCGACAATCCACCCGCTTTTTTAAAGCTGACCGTGGAGGTGAATTTTTCCGCAAGGGCGGTGACGACCGTATCGTCGGCGCTACTGTTGTAGTATTCCCCGGAAAGACCCAGATTGGCGTCCCATTGCAATTGTCCGCGGGCGATCAGGCCGGGTGAACTCACGATATCGGATCTTACCGTTAATGCCGTGCTGACCCGGACATCGGCCACATCCAGCCCCAGTGTGGTCAGCAATGTATCGGCCCCGCCCTGGGTAATGGTCATGGCGGAACCGTTACTGTGGGCAATGCGTAATCTGGAACCGGAACCGTCGGGCACCACCGAGGCGGTGACGTTGGTGATATTGTTGGTGATGCTGGTCGCCAGATCGGCCAGCGTTGTCCCGGATGTGACCGAAAGCGGACTTCCGGTCAAGGCCCCGGTGCTGTCACGGAATGTCAATGTGGCCGCCGTTGTCGTAAATCCGGTCGAAACCACATCGGATTCCCATAAATTTTCGGACAGATTGTCAACAAAAAAATCGTTGAGGCCGAAAAAGTTTGAAAACCCGCTGACCGTTTTGTCAATGTTGCCGTCACCGTCGCGGTCAAATCCGATTTCCGCATCGCCGGCGTCGCTGCCATTGGCGGTGGCGACCTGATCGCGGATGGCGAAATTCAAGGTCGTTGAATTCAACTCCATGGCAAGGTAACCGGACGAATTGACCGACACCGACGCGCTGGCGGCCCCGTTGGCTTGCAGCCAGTCTTCGATGGTGGCGGCAATTTCGGTAATGTCCCACGGGCCACGGGACGCCTGTGCGCCGGTGCCCAGTGTGGCGTCCTGCATGATGGTATTGAGCGTGGTAATGGCCGACTGATCACCGGAATTATCCAATAATGCAAAGGTCACATCATCGACGCTGTTGGTATTGTCCAGTGTGATTGTTTGCGTGCCGGGGGCGATAAATTGCGTCGTTCCGGTGAGGGACGTGGTGCCCGGAAAAGCGACGCCGCGGTTATGGATGTCGTTGAAGGTATCGCGCAATGTCACTGATAAATTATCGATCTGGCTCTGGATGTCGGTTAACGTTTGATCGCGCAAGGTCACGAGAGCTTGCAGCTTGCCTTCCCTGAGTTCATTGGTGATGTCATTTCCGGCGATGCTGGAGCCGACATAAATACCGGCGATGTCGCCTTCGGCGTGGGTCAGTGTCGGTGTGATCGAAGCCGCCGCGTTATGGGTCAATGTGACGGCGGAATTATCGACCAGTGTGCGCCCGCCCGAGGTAAAGACAACCACATCGCCGTCTGAACGGACAAAGTAACGGATATCGACAAATTCGGCGAGGCTGTCGATGGCCTGATCACGCTGGTCCTGTAAATCGGTGACGTCACGGTCAACGGATCCATTGGCGATAATTTCGTTGTTCAGATCGGAAATCTTTGACGTTAATGTATTGATGGTTTTGATGTCTTCGCTGATGGTTGTGTCCGCTTGCAGTCTCAGTTCCTGTATGGTGTCGCTCATACTTTTCAACTGTTCGGTCACATCCCGGCCCCAACGGGCCAGATCGTTCTGTTCCAGACTGTTTTCAGGCGTTGCCGCCAGTGTTTCAATAGCCGCAACAAAATTCGATAACGTGTGGCTGATGGTACGGTTGTCACCGGGCGCACCCAGCAATTGCTGAATGCGGTCAAAAGTCGTTGTTTTCCCGGATAAAGTTGCCGTTTTTGATATTTCCCGGCGCAGACTTTTCAACAGATTTTCATCAACCCGTCTTGAAATTTCCGAAATCTGAACCCCGGCACCGGTACCGTTGACGACACGCTGTTCGAGGCTGATGACCTTGCGGGAATAGCCTTCGGTGTTGGCGTTGGCGACGTTTTGCGAAACCGCGTTCAGGGCTTGCTGGTTCACCGTCAAGCCGCTTTGTGCGGTCCGTAAGGCCTGGGTTATGGAACTCATGACAGGGGTTCTCCGTCGTCACTTATTTCAGATATTTCAGAATAACAGTGCGTTACAACGTCTGGTTTAACGAAAATGCCGGTGAATGGGCCGCGCCTTGCTGTCCGGGCTGATCCGTTTTCCCGGCCGATGAATAAACCCCGGCACTGGGTGCGCTTTCTTTGACCGCTTCGGCAATCATGTCGATGACCCGGCGGTTGGCTTCGATGGCGATTTTCAGTAAACGGGCATTTTCTTCCATCAGTTTGGCAATCTTCAAACCCATTTTTTTCAGCTTTTCCCGTAAATCCGGCGCTACGGCCTCGAGAAATTCCGGATGGTCCTTCATCGGCTGGACACGGGTTTCGTAAACCCGGCCAAGGGTGGCTTTTTCATCCAGCAATGTGGTCAGTTCCTCATTGCGACGGTTTTTCAAAGCATCATTTTCACGTTCCAGCAATGCCGCCAGCCGTTCGGTTATGACCATGATTTCATTGACGCGATCTGTGGGGTTCATGATGTTTCCAGCTCCTGTAGTTTAAGAATTTCCCGAAAAACGGAATCGGCGATGCCAACCCCGCCACTTTTGGCAATGGCTTTGCCGAATTCATCGACTTGCAGACTGCGCCACATGTTTTCGCCCTGACCGCCACCAAAGGGGGCCTCGGCGTTCAGTTCCTTGAACATGGGCTGCAACATCTGGCTTAAAAATACCGCTTCGAAATCCTCGGCCACCTGACGGGCCTTTTGTACCGTTCTGATGTTACCCGTATCGGGCAACTTCGCCGTTTGTGCGGTTGCCGAATAGTCGCCGTAGGCGGATTGTATGGATAAGTCGCTCATTACATCATCTCGATTTTGGCTTGCAGGGCGCCTGCGGATTTAATGGCCTGTAATATGGTGATCATGTCACGTGGTCCGATGCCAAGGGCATTGAGGCCGTTAACCAGTTCCTGTAACGTGACGCCGTCCGGCAATACCGTTAATCTTTTGTCTTCGCCCTGATCGATTTCGATATTGGTGCGATTGACGGTGGTTGTGGTGCCAACCTCGGCAAAGGGACCGGGTTGGGACACCTGTTGCGCCTCGGTTATGCGGATGGTCAATGACCCCTGGGCTACGGCCACGGTGCTGATGCGGACATTTTCGCCCATGACGATGGTGCCGGTCTGTTCATCAATAATGATGCGCGCCATTTGATCGGGCTCGATGCGAAGTTGTTCGATGTCGGTCAACAGGTTGACCACGTTGTCTTTATAATTACCGGGGACGGCAATACGTACCGTGGTCGGGTCGCTGGGCTTGGCGGCGTTGGTGCCAAGAAAGGCGTTGATGGCCTGGGCAATGCGGCGCGACGTGGTGAAATCGGGATTGCGCAAGGTCAGTTTCAAGGTTTCAAGTTTGTTCAGGTTAAAGCCCAGTTCCCGTTCAATGATGCCGCCGTTGGGGATGCGGCCACTGGTGGGAACGCCTTTGACAACGGTCTCGGCGTTGCCGGTTGATGCAAAGCCGCCAACGGCCAGCTGGCCCTGACTGACGGCATAGACTTCGCCGTCGGCACCTAACAATGGCGTCACCAGCAAAGTGCCACCCAGTAAACTTTTGCTGTCGCCCAGTGAACTGACGGTTACGTCCAACCGGCTGCCTTGCCGGGCAAACGGCGGCAATGTGGCTGTGACCATGACGGCGGCGACATTTTTGGAATCAAGCCCGGCGTCGGTTGGTTTGACGCCAAGACGGTTCAACATGCTTTTCAGGCTTTGTTTTGTAAACTGTCCGTCAGCAAGGCTGTCGCCGGTGTTGTTCAACCCGACCACCAGACCGTAACCAACCAACATGTTTTCACGCACGCCTTCGATATCGACCACATCCTTGATGCGCGATGCGGCAAAACCGGACTGAAGGGTTATGGAGACCAGCAAAGCCGATGCCAGCACCAGCAAGGCGATCCGGCGGAACCATTCAAGCCCGCCTGTTGCGGTGGTGTTGCGGTTTGCAGCTGTTAAAATCTTGTTCATGAATGTATTCCACATCTTTTGCAGGCCATATCAATAATTCCAACCAATGATATGCGAATATCGTGCCATTTGTTTTGATGTGTTATTATATTGATATAAAAGGAAAACTTTAATATTTGCAGGCCCTGTTTGGGACCCCCGGCAAGGCTTGCCCTTTGGTGGCGGAACTTTTTGCCGGGCGTGCGGACATAAATACGGCGGGCGCGGGGTGTTTTCATTATGTCCGTGCCGCTTAATTTATAGTGGCTGCTCGCTGTCCCCTTTTGGATGAATTTTTGCCTGTGTTCCTTGACGTCCGGGAACGGTGTTTTATCATTTTGGATGCCGATTTTCAGACGTCAATTCAGACGTTAATTCAGACGTCAAACAGTGCGCTAAACAGCCGCCAAACTGATAGAGGACAAAATGACAAAATCGAAAAGAAAATTCTGGGCCGTCATTGTTGTTGTGGGTATTGCCGGATGGCTGTGGCTGTTTCCGCCGCGTTGGTGGCTGAACACGATCAAGCCTGTGGACCTGACGGATCCGGTGGCTGCGGGGCAGGCTGTGGTTGCAAAATACGGTTGCCGCGAATGCCATTTAGTCGGTGATGATGGTAACCGGTTGCGCGCACCCAACCTTAACGACACGACCGATCGGCATGATCCCATTGCCTTGCGGTTGTGGTTGCAAGACCCCAAAGCCATTCGCTGGAAAACGCTGATGCCGAATTTTAACCTGTCAGACGATGAAATCGAAGCCATTATGGCTTATTTGGAAAGTTTGAATCCCTCCAGGGAAAAACCGGCGTCCTGATTTTGATCCGGGCTGCAAGGTGAAGAGGAAGGCCAAGTAAAAAACGAGGGTCCAGAATCACGTCTTCAGGTCACGTCTTTAGATCACGTTTTTAAATCTCTGGCGACGCCGACCATTTCATCGACGGTTCTGAATACGGTGGCCGATGAATTATAGGCCTGTTGCACCATGATCATTTTGGTGAATTCTGTGGCAATATCGACGTTGGAAAGCTCGACGGAAAACGGGTTGAGCGAGGCCACGCCGCTGGCGTCAACGGCAACCGTCTGGGCTGCTCCGGACTGTTCGGTGGCTTTGAAAACCATACCATTCAGGGCTTCCAGACCTTCGGGGTTGGTGAATGTGGCCAGCGGCAATTTATAGATGGCCCGCGTGGTGCCATCTTCAAACACGCCGTTGACGACGCCGGTGCTGTCAATGCTCAAGTCCCGCAAATCGGAACTGCCAAAACCGTTCTGGGTATAGCTGATCGGGGTGAAATCCCCGTCATATTGCGTTAATTCGCTGACATCCAGAGTGAAACTGGATGTGGCACCATCGTCCCAGGTGGCCGTAACGGTATAGGTGTCCGGCGTTGACAGGGTTCCCGATGATGTGAACGCCAACGGCGTGCTGACCACCGCCGAAGATGACAATGTTGCATCCGCCGTTAATGTCTCGGTCGCCACCGGCGCTGTGGTTAACGTCAGCGTGGAAAAATCGCTGGAGACGGCGGCAATGGTGTAAGTCGCATCGTTGCCCGCACCGGATCCGGCAAGGGTGATGGTATCGCCGGCCTTCAATCCCAGAAACGAACTGGTCTTGGTGGTGCCGTTGGTGGTGTCTTCAACGGATATTTTTTTGGTGGCGGCGTTGATGTTAAGCCGGGACGAACTCGCCGCCCCGGTTGCCAGCGAAAACGCCGATCCGCTTAATGAAAGGGTCGTTACATTGTCCGCATCGGCGGTAATATTCCACGTGTTATCGGTTTCGGTTTTGTTGAAATTCAGTTTTATGGAACGTTCCTTGCCATTGCTGTCGATGGCGGAAATATTGTATTGTTCAGCCGTCGCGGCAAAGGCATTCCCGGCCGGTAAATTAAGCGACAAATTTGCCGAAGCCGTGGCTTTGGTTTGATCGAGAAAGGCATACTGATCAGCGCGTAACGCGGTCAATGATCCGGTGTTTGAAAAGGTACCGTCACTTTCCGGGGTCCATCCCAGTAAAAAATTGCCGTTGGAATCCTGTAAATAGCCCTGATTGACCGTGATCGTACTGCCGTCATCGGCGGTCACGGACGAGGTGTCATTGGTGACAGAAATTTGAAATTGCCCGTCGCGGGTGAATAATATATCGCCGGATATGTCCTGTGTCGGGCTGACCTGAAAAAAGCCCTGACCAACGACGGCGGCGTCCAGTCCGTTTTCCGATGAAACCACCGTGCCCTGATTGGCGGCGCGTAAAAAACTGTTGGGTTTTACGCCGCCCAGATCAAGATTGTTGCGGCCGATTTCCTTGCTTAAAATGGTTTCGAATTGTACGTCCGTGCGTTTGTACCCGGCGGAATTGACGTTGGCCACGTTGGTTCCGATGACGTCCAGCGCATAAGCCTGACTGCGCATGCCGCTGATGCTGCCCTGAAAAAATGGATTGATCGCCATTTTACGCTCCACACTTTAAATTCAAAGGTTCCGGATTTTGAACCTGACTATCCGTGGCAATGTTTTGCAATAACGGTGCCAGTTACAGCAAAGAGATAAGCTATTGATTTAAGGGCTTAAAATTTTAAGAAAACGGCATCGGGTGGGTGCGAATTTGCCGGGTTGCCGGCATGGGTGGACAGAATTTGCCGGGTTATGCGTTGTCAGGCGGCAAACACAAACCCGTGGCCGTCATTGACCTGTGCCCAGACAAAGCTGCCCGTATCCGGTAAAAACACGCCCGGCATGCGCACCAGAATTTCTTTGGGTGCGCCCGCTTCAGGGGCATCAAACGTCAATGACAAATGGCTTGAATGACCGAGCGAACGGGCCAATAGCACCCGCAATTTAACGCCTTTGTTTTGCTGTTTTGACAGCGTGATGCCTTCGGGCCGGATCAGAACCTGTGCCACATCGCCGGATTTCAGATCCCCGGCGGCAAACGATCCCATGGCGGTTTTGACAAAATTATTTTCAACAATGCCTGAAAACTTGTTCAATGTACCGAACAGCGAACTGACAAACGGGTCTTTTGGTTTGAAATAAATATCCACCGGCTTGCCGTCCTGTTTGATCAGGCCGTTTTCCATGACCAGAATCCGGTCCGCCATGAACATGGCCTCGTCCGGATCGTGGGTCACCATCAATGTGGCAATGCCTGTGGTTTTCAGGAAATCCAGTGTGCGTTTGCGGACAATATTGCGTCTTGAGACATCAAGGCCGGAAAACGGCTCGTCCAGCAACATAATCTGTGGCTCCGGTGCCGCCGCGCGCAGCAACGCCACCCGTTGCTGTTGTCCGCCCGATAAAATATGCGGATAACTATCCTGTAACCCGTCCAGCCCCAACCCTTTCAAAGCGGCCTGAAGCCAGTCCAGGTGATTATCGGTTACGGATGTGATGCCAAACAGGATGTTTTCCTTGACCGTTAAATGGGGAAACAGGGCGAAATCCTGAAACATCAAGCCGACGCCCAGTTTTTCAGGTGGCGTTTGCCTGTGCTCGGGCCCGCCTGCGACAATTTTTCCGCCAATTTCAATGGTGCCCTGTCCAACCGGTTCCAACCCGGCGGCAATGCGCAACAACGTGGTTTTTCCGCATCCGGACGGCCCCAGCAAACAAACCATTTCACCGGGATCAACGTGCAAGGAAACGCCCCGGATAACGGGCGTCTTGTCAAAAGCGTGATGCAAATCCTGTATCAGCAATCCGGTCATGGTCGGGGGTTCTTTTTCATAGGGCACATTGTTACGGCACGGGCGCGGGGGCAGGAGAGGGTTCGGGTATTTCGGTGGTTTTGCGAACGGCGCGATTTTGCACAATGCGCTTGCTTAACAGGATGACCGGAATAATTCCTGCGGCGACGATGGTCAAGGCCCCAAGTGCCGATTCTTCCAGCAATTCGTCCGATGCGTATTGGTAAACGAAGGTCGCCAGCGTATCAAAATTAAATGGACGCAACACCAAAGTCAGCGGCAATTCTTTCATGACATCGACAAAAACCAGCAATCCGGCGGTCAGCAAACTGCCGCGCACCAACGGAAAATGCACCCGCTTTAATGTTTGTCCGGCGCTTAGGCCCAGCGTTCTGGCGGCACCGTCCATGTTGCGGGTGATTTTGCCAAGGCTGGCTTCAAGGGTGCCGAATGATAACGCCAAAAACCTGACTGAATAGGCAAACACCAACGCAAACAACGTCGTCCCCAGCACCGGAGCGAAGCCAAGACCCAGTACATCCTTGAACAGGGACGTTAAAACCCGGTCAAACACGCCCAGCGGGATCATTACGCCAACGGCCAGAATGGCACCGGGAATGGCGTAACCGATGCTGGCAAACCGGGTTGCCAGTTTGATTACCGGATTTTGGCTGATGCGAAGCCCGTAGGCCATGAACAAACCGATGCTTACCGAGATCACGGCGCTCAGGGATGCCAGCCCGACCGAATTGCCGACAATGGTTAAATAATTGGCAGCCAGCGTTTCCTGATAATAAATCAGGGCGTAATGAACCAGAACCGATGCCGGTAAGACAAATCCCAGCACCACCGGGATCAGACAGGCCATAAATGCCAGTGCGGCCAAGCCGCCTTGCAACCGGTAAGACGGCAAATCCTGAAACCGGGTTGTGGTGTGGTGAAATTGTTGGCCGTGACGGTGGGCGCGTTCAAGCCCGATCAGGATCAACACAAATATCAGCAACACTGTGGATAATTGCGCCGCCCCGGAACGGCTGTCCATGTTCAGCCAGACGTCATAAATACCAGCGGTAAAGGTGTTGACGGCGAAAAAATCAACGGTACCAAAATCGTTCAGGGTTTCCATCAATGCCAAAGTCACACCGACGACGATGGCGGGCCGCGCCAAAGGCAGGGCAACCTTGTAAAACGATGACCACGGTCCGTGACCAAGGGTACGGCTGACTTCCAGCGCGCACACCGATTGTTCCAGAAACGCCGCCCGCGCCAGCAAATACACATAAGGATACAACACCAGCGTCATGACAGTGATGGCCCCGCCCAGCGATCTGATTTCCGGAAACCAGTAATCTTTCGGACTGGACCAGCCGAACAGGGCGCGTAATGTTGTTTGCAAGGCGCCCGCGTATTCCAGTTGGTCGGTGATGACAAAAGCCAGCACATAGGCCGGCACCGCGAGCGGCAACAACAACGCCCAGTTAAACAGTTTTTGTCCGGGAAAACGGCACATGGTCACCAGCCACGCCGTCGCCGTGCCGATGACGGTGGTGCCGATGCCAACCCCGATCATCAGCAACACTGTGGTGGAAACGTATTTCCAGAGCACGGTCCGGATCAAATGTGACCAGATGTTATCGCTCGGGGCCAACGCCAATATGACGACGGCGACGATCGGCACCATCACCAGCACCGCCAGCAAAAGCGTTCCGATCGTCCATCCGTTAAAAGCATTTTTACGAAAAAATGACGATGCGGATTGGATACTGTCGCCAAACCCGCCCCCGGATTTCCGGGAACGGGTCTGATGTGATGAAGGTGACGTCATTAAAAATCAGTGATCCATATATTTAACTGTCAGGGCCATCGTTGAAACCAACTTTGTCCACCAACTGACTTGCCGCTGCACGGTACTTGGCAATTTCCTCAATGGCAATGCCGTCGGCTTTAAAATTTCCCCAGCTTTGAACCAGTTTCGACGGTTTGACCTTTGGATTGACCGGGTATTCAAAATTCTGTGCGGCGTAGATGCTTTGCGCTTTTTCTCCGCTTAAAAATTCCAGCAATTTGACGGCCAATTCGGGATGTTTTGCCGTTTTGATAACGGCGGCACCGGAAACATTGACGTGCTGTCCGCGTCCGTTTTGATCAAGGAACTGGATGCGAATGGCTTTGGCCCATTCATTTTGTTCTTTTTTCTTTTTCTCGGTGATCATTTTCCCCATGTAATAGGTGTTGGCGAGGGCGATATCACATTGCCCCTGATAAATGGCTTTGGCCTGGGCGCGATCATTGCCCTGGGGTTTGCGGGCCAGATTGGCTTTCAGTCCGCGCAGCCATTTTTCCGCCGCCGCTTCGCCATCGTGGGCGATGACGGACGCGATCAGGGCAATGTTATAGGCATGCTTGCCCGACCGCAGGCATACCCGGCCTTTGGCTTTTGGGGATGCCAGATCGGCCAGGGTTGTGATTTCGCCAGGCTTGACCCGGTCCGCACTTGCGAACACAACCCGCGCCCGCGTAGTCAGGGCAAACCACAGTCCGTCTTTTTGCCGCAGATTTTCCGGGATATTGGTTTGCAGAATTTTTGAATGCACCGGTTTCAATACCCCGGCCTTGGCCAATTCATTCAAGCGCCCGAAATCGGTGGTCAACACCGCATCGGCCGGGTTGTTGGCACCGGCGGCGCGAATTTTTTCCAGCATGCCTTTTTTGGCAAACACCACATTGACCTGGATTTGGGTCTGTTTTGTGAATTCATCAAGCAACGGTTTGATCAGAAACGGCTGCCGGTATGAATACAGATTGACCGCTTGTTGTTGTTCGGCGCTGGCCGGGGCGGGTGTCAGTTGGGTAAATGCGGCGGCCAGCATGGACAGTCCGAAGACGGCGTTCATCAGGCGGGAGCGGTTGGGGCGGGGATTTGTCATTTTGTTTAAAACTCTTTTCCGGAATTGAAGTTCTGCGGGCAATTTTTTCTGTTGCAGTTCTTGTTTGTACATTTTTTACGCTCTTTCTGTAATGGTTTTATGGGCGGTTGCGGGTTAATGCCAGACATGGGTCATACCTTTTGTTTGTTTTGTTAATAATAGGTTGTCTTGTTTCCTTTGTTTTCGTGGTTCCCTTCGTTCCTTTTGTACTTTTTGCGAAAAATTTCCTCTTTTTAATCAAGGAAATTTGTTTGTGATTGATAATCATTCGCAACTGATGAATATGATCTATAAATCCCTTTAAATGAAATTGCAACTCATTCTTAACAATATGAGAAAAAAAATTTTTTGGCCGGAAAATGGTGTAATATTCAACGCGTTGCCGTTTGGGGGCTTTAATCGTGGTTGGTTCTATTTGCAGAGACCTTTATTAAAGGGTGTATTGCCATGGGAAGAGATAATTGTGAGAAAACTATTAAAAATATTAAGAAATTTCATAATGAAAAGGCTGATTTATTTTCTAATAAAAAGAAAGGCACAAGAGAAAAAATGGTGGTACGGGTATTCCTAAGATGCTTGGGAATATCTTTTAAAGAATGCGAATTAACTGAAAACTGTCCTGAACCCGTTGATGTTATTTTTAGAAATCATTTCCGTTTTCAGATCATGGAAATTCTTGATAATGATCGTCAGAGAGGAGAGGAATATAAAAAATTTAGACAAAAAGTTCATAATGAAAAAAATTTAGAAAATTTACTAAAACCATATAATCCGACTGAAACGCTATCACTAAAATCTACAATAGAATTAATATCGAAAAAATTATTCAAAAAATCTGAACACTATCCATCAATTGAGAAGTCTCAGCTCGACATTCTTGTCTATATTAATTTGAAAAACCTTCATTTTTATGACAAAAGTCCAGAATTTCCACTGGATGAATTGCGAAAGCAAGGTTGGCGATCAGTGTCCTTCGTATGGCCACCATATAGTGTTATTTTGTTTGCAAACAAAGATGCTGATGATTCACTAACGTCTCGTGTTGGTAATATTCTTTCTGAATGGAACGACTATGATAGTTTCTTTGAAATCTAAAAAGCTAGTGGTGCCTACGAACGGTTTTTTAAATGGTATAGAAATACAGATATACCAGTGCCCAAAGTTATGGGGACACCAGGACACCACCGTTATGGGGACACCATATTTAATTTCGCGTTATGGGGACACCATATTTAATTTCGAATAACGGGGACACGTAACGAGTACATGACTCCGCTATTCCAGAATTACGGTGACAATTTACTTGATTCCCATTTTTGAGGTTCAATTAAAGTGACAGTTTCTTTAATTTGTATAAAAAATCCCAACGAGATCAAATAGGGTAAGTTATTTTTGTGTCGACCTGGGATTTAATTTTGTGAATGGATTATAAAATCGAGTCATTGTGACGTAGTAATATCCTTGCAGAAAGTATGCAGTTTTACCATCCCGTATGTAAGTTGGTAAAGATTTGAAAACGACTGGCTTTTCAGTTTTCAGGTTCACATAATATTTGACTGATGAAATTAGTTCTTTTGTAAATTTTATATTGTTAATTGGTTTATCGTTAATATTGGAATAGTTTTTTGTAGCAAATTCAATGTCTTTTTTACAAATTTTTTTTACTAATTTCCAATTTTTCTCTCGGATTTCATAGAGTTTTAATAAATTACGTCTTCTTACAAAAATCTTTGTATATTTTTTATCATCAATGCTTCTTAAGCATGTCAGCAGTGGCTCTGTTAGTTCTGTTAAGGTTTTTGGTTTATAAAAAAAATCATGTATCGAAGAACCTTTTATGTACGCCACAGCTATCACAATGAAAATGATTGTTATAACAGTGACATATGATTTTCGTTTCATGATGTTATCCCTAAGTCCAGAGCGCAATCTGAATACTACAGACTAGCGACATGGTTGCAACAATTCTTTCGAGTTTTTGGGGTTATGTTTCCCGCCGGTTTTATGTTTTGGGTGATGGGATCTGATTTGGGGGATTTTGTTTGCCTTCAATACGTTCCCTGCAATCGGGTGGTGCATCTTCGGTGAAAAAGGGCTATAAGCATTTGTTGCGCATGAAAGCACGCTTTAACGCCTGAACAAGACAAGGTCCGATGATGAAGGTTTCAAAAACAGGTTCGGTTAAAGGTTCCACCGCCGTCGGCGGAAAGAAAAAGGTATCCGCCACCGGTCCGGCGTTCAGCGACAGCCTGAAAAATGTTCAAGGTACGTCCGAAGCGGCGCCGCTTGTCGATGCCCAGGGCGTTGGTTCCGTCGATGCCTTGCTGTCGGTTCAGGAAACGGTGGTTGAATCCGATCACCACAGCCGTACCCAGGCGCGTGCCTACGGGGATGATTTGCTGACACGTCTTGATGAATTGCGAATCGGCATTATCGACGGCCATTTTTCCAAGGAAAAGCTGACCGGGCTTGCCGGGCGGCTGCGGCAAAAACGCCAACTGAGTGACGATCCGGTTTTAAATCAACTGATTGACGAGATTGAACTGCGTGCCGAGGTCGAAATCGCCAAATTGACCCGGTCACATTGAATTTTTTCGGCCCTCTTCACAGCTTCTTGAAAACAATGAAACCTGATCGCAAATTCCGTGCTTGCGACGACTGATTGGAGGCCCTATATTCCCGGCGCGTAGATGAATAACTTTAGGGAAACGTGTTATGAATGTAACTTTGCCGCCGGATTATGTCCCTTCCGCCGACGAAGAGTTTATGAGCGTTCGCATGCGCGAATATTTTCACCGGAAACTTCTGGACTGGCGTGCCGAACTTTTAAACGAATCGAACGACACTTTACAGCATTTGCAGGAAGGCGCGGTGATGGAAGCCGATATCGCCGACCGCGCCTCAACGGAAACGGACCGTTCGCTGGAACTCAGAACCCGCGACCGGGCGCGCAAACTGATCGGTAAAATCGACGAAGCCATTCGCCGCATCGAAGACGGCACCTACGGTTATTGCGAAGAAACCAACGAACCGATCGGGGTTTCAAGACTGGAAGCCAGACCGATCGCAACGTTAAGCATCGAAGCCCAGGAACGTCACGAACGCATGGAAAAAACCCACCGCGACAGTTGACGGCGACGGGTATTGACGGCTGGGCGGTAAAAATCCGCCTTGGCCGTTGGGTTAAAGCAATCCCATGATATTATCATCACCATCCCCGTTGTTTTTGCAGCGGGGCAGTGCGTGGTCCGTTGCAAAGGGAACGGCGATTAACCGGCAAAAGGCGGTTAAGAGCCAGCAAAACCCATATCAATCCTGATTTTTTTTTTAAGGTTTTTTTTCAATAACCATCATTTCATGCCGGGCATTCAGTTTATTGTCAGGTTGATAGTTTATTGAAATGTCACACTATTTATCATGTTTGCCGGAAAGATCGCATGAAAAAACGGATGTTTGAAAAAATAGTTAAAAAAATGCAAAAAAAAACTTGCTATGCCAAAGTGATTTATGTATTATCATTTCTATATAGAAATATTTTCAAGTTAGAATTTGCTTGAAATTTGTGTTAATCGCTGAAAGTAGAAAGCCATGTTAGCGGTTGAAAATGAAGTGAAAGTTGCACCCGGGAGCGTAAATGTCGCTGTCGAGCTTTCGCGCGTGGTGGCTGCCAAACAAATCGAATTCAACGACAAGGCCGAAGAATTGGCCCGCCGCGAAGAAGCAGCAAAACAGGCTGCCAAAGATGCCCGCGAAGATGTTGTCAGTCTTTCCGATCAAGGATTGCAGGCAAAAGATTCCGGTGCCAACCCACCGGACAATCAAACTGCATCTGCCGGAAACGGTTCATCTTCAAATGCTGGCGCATCCGCACCGGCCCGTGTTGATATTCAGGTCTGAATAGGGTCTGTATATCAGGTCGTGTTGTTTCAACATACGAAAGCCAAATACATTTATGAAGTCAGGTAAAACAATAACGCTTATATAAACAGAGTTTTGAATTCAACAGTGAACGACCTCCGAACGGCCGCAAGGCCGTTTTGTCGTTTTTGTCTTTGTGCAAGGTTGTTGCAAGGTTTCTGACATTTTTTGTCGATACCTGCTTACCTCTTTGTTTTTATTTGTTTTTTTTATGTGTGGATGGTTTGGTTTTTTCAATATAGCTGGTTGGTAAATTTTCTGTATGCCCGTTTTATTTGTTTTCCATCCACCATTGGTGCATTTCCAGAAACATTTTTTTTAGCGCAAGCCCTTTTGCCGTGGCTGAATATTCAACACGGGGCGGAACTTCTGCATAAATTCTCCTGTGTACCAACCCGTTTTTTTCCAAGGCGCGCAATTGGTTAGTAAGCATGGTTTGGGTGATGCCGTTAATTTGTCGCCGCAGCTGGTTGAATCTTTTCGTGCCGTTAAATATGAGGATTTGCAGGATAATCAGTTTCCATTTGCCGCCAATTAAATTAGCGATGTCCGGCATCGGGCAAAGGTTTTTATTATCCGCACTTCCCATTTCCGGAGTTTTTGTAGGTGATTGTCCGGGGTTTTGTCCTCGTTTGGATGACCGTTGTTTCGTTGACATGAGCGCCTCCAGCTATAATTAGTATGATTATACTACTGGGTATTAAAAAAAATCCAGAAATAATATTTACTACTATATATTAAAATTCTGCCTACTTGAATTGGTGCCCATAGTCATTTAATTTATCTGTAAATGCGAGGAGATGTGTCAACCAAACAGAAAAGAATGCAGGAACTATGGCACTTTTTTAAAATCCTTTGACGCATCGGGTAAACGAGTATCAGGCTGTTTTGAACGCAAGGGGTGAATAATGGCTTATGAAGACTATTCAGAAACAATATTGGTTACGTCTTCGGCTGAAAAAATTTATACGGCGTTGACGACCGGGTTTGATAAATGGTGGACATGTACCGATGGACAGGCGTTCAGACAGGTCGGTGACCGGGTTAAATTTACTTTCCCGCCCCTTGATTCATATTGGGTTTTCGAAGCAAAAACCCTTGAGCCACGGAAAAAGATTATGCTGGAATGTGTCGAGGCCTACCATGTTTTAAACCGGCAACCCGGCGCGCCCAGGGATGAATGGCTTGGTACGGTTTTGATATGGGATATTGTTCCTGATGGTGATGTGTTTGGTGTTAATTTTGTACATAACGGGTTAACTCCGGACAAATGTTGTTATGAGGTCTGCGAAGACGGCTGGAATGTATTTTTTGTAAACAGTTTGAAAGCCTATCTTGAAAAGGGGGCAGGAACGCCATTCCGTAACTCTATGATCTGAAAAAATTGTTTGTCTTTGTCTGATTGATAGATTGCACTGCATTGAAAAAGGCACTGAAATTTTCAGCGCCTTTTCAGGTTTGAAGCATGCTTTCAGCAGGATCAGAACGGAAACACGATATCCCAGATCTGTGTGCCCCAGCGCGGTTGCTGTAAATCGCTGATGGTGCCACGACCGCCATAGGCGACCCGCATTTCGGCTATTTTTTCATGGGTAATGGTATTATCGGATTCGATATCGCCGGGGCGAATGACGCCGGTGACCATCAATTCCCGCAATTCGGCGTTCACTTTCAATTCCTGGCGGCCTACAATTACCAGCGCGCCATTGGGCAGAATTTGCGTAACCACGGCGGCAAAGGTCAAGCTGATACTTTCAGACCGGGTAATGGTGCCGTCGCCTTTGGTTTCACTTTTATTTCCGAAACTGACAACGTTAGCCGGTGTAATGGCTTGCGGCAGGACTTTGGAAAATTCGGTTTCCAGTCCGATCAGGTTGGTGACATCGCTGTCTTCCTTGTCATCCCGCGCCCGTTCGGTTTTATTGGCCAATGACGCGCTGTCGCTTAACGTCATTTTCACGGTGACCACATCGCCGATGTCTTTGGCGCGGTGATCTTTGAAAAAGGCGCGCGCCCCGGCACGCCACAATGAATTGGGATTGTTTTCCGGCGGTACCGGGTTGGGCATGGGCAAACTGACGGGTTTATATTTCGGTTGGGCAACCGGGTTTTCGATGGATGTCAACTTGGGTCCGCCACCGACGTCGGACAAACGGCTAAGGACATTACAGGCTTGCAATCCAGCGAATGCCACAACAATCACAAACAAACGCAATGTTCGCCTGAACGCTTTGAAAAACCGGGGAGAATAAGAATTTAACATGACTTCTGTCCTTGTTTGCATGAATTAATTGCTGGCGGCAACCTGGCTGAGTATCTGTACGGCAACCTTTCCGGAGCCGATGACTTCGGCTTCGATGACGGTTTTGCTTTCTTTGTTTTCAACCCGGATGACGTCGCCTTCGCTGCCGTTTTGAAGGGCCTTGCCTTTGGCCGTCAACGTCATTCTCGGCAGTTTCAGGATGATGGTGACCAGACTTCCTTTGGGTGTCAGTATCGGGCTTGAGACGATGCTTTGGCGAACCGGAACCCCGGCCTTGATGCCACGAAGCGGCGTTTTCCCGATCAGGGTTTCCAAATTCATCACCGTGTCCCGTGGCAAACGGTCGGCGCGCACGCGTTTCCAGATGATGTCGCGTTCGCCAATGATTTCTTTGGCAAGGATGCGGCGGTTGAAAACCGGAATTTCCGTGACTTTATTCAGCCGTCCGGTCAGGCGGTACCTTTCCGTACCGGCACCGGGAACCGTTGCCGCCAAAACGGCCGAGAAACGGCGGCTTTTCTGTTTGTAGACAAGGTCTTCGATGATCAGTTCCGGAACCGGACCGGCGGCCACATAAATCGTTCCGGTACGCCCGGAAAGTTCGATTTCCATGTCCGCATCGGCACCGTTGTCAATCAGGGCTACCAACAAGGCATCGATGATATCCGATTTGGCGACCATCAGGCTTTCCCGCTGAATGGTGCTTTGGACTTTGGTGCTGATCGGTCGCCAGTTCAGTTTATAGGCCCGGGCAACCCGGTATAGCCATGTGGCATCATAACGCGCCCTGTTGCCGGGACGCGGCGCATAAGCCACCGGAATGGTTTGTTTATCCCCGGTATTGGTGAAAAGATCGCCCAGCAAAACCGTTGGCCCGTCCACGGTGACGTTCTGGTTAAGTTCAACGGGGCCAAAGATCGTGTCTGCACCGGCTTTGCTTTTTTCAGCGACAACAGGCGTTGGCAATATCAAAGCGGCGACTATAAAAACAAACGATAAATTCCGGATTGTCAAAAATCTTGCAGGCGTTGTCATGACGCAGTTTCCTTATCGCAAGTTGGCTACCGTGGCTAACATTTCATCGGAAGTCTTGATCACTTTCGAATTCATTTCATAGGCACGCTGTGCGGAAATCAGAATGGAAATTTCTTCGACCGCATTGACGTTGGCGGTTTCCAGAAAGCCCTGTAAAATCGTGCCAAACCCGTCGTCGCCGGGATTGCCGGTGGTTGGTGTGCTGGATGCCGGGGTTTCCAGATAAAGATTGTCGCCTTTGGCTTCCAGTCCGGCCGCGTTCTGGAACGTTGCGATCTGGATTTGACCGACGGTGCTGAGCGCCGTTTGTCCGGCCAGTTTGACCTGAACTTCGCCCGAACTGTTGATGGCGACGTCGATGGCGTTGCTGGGAACGGTAATCGCCGGGCTGATCAAAAGCCCGTCATTGGTGACGATTTCACCATTTTCATTAAGCTGAAACGTGCCGTCGCGGCTGTAGGCTGTCGATCCGTTGGGCAAGGTGACCTGAAAAAAGCCTTTGCCCTGAATAGCCAGGTCAAAGGTGTTGTCGGTTCCGGATAAATTACCCTGTTCGTGGATGCGGTAAACGGATCCGAGTTTTACACCCAAACCGATTTGCGTCCCCGTCGGTACCGTGGCCCCGTTGTCGGCCGATGTGCTGCCAACGCGTCTCAGGTCCTGATAAATCAGATCGGTAAATTCCGTCCGCCGCCGCTTGTAGGCGGTGGTGTTCATGTTCGCCAGGTTGTTTGAAACAACTTCGACGTTGCGCTGTTGTGCCAACATGCCGGTGGCGGCAATATCAAGCGAGCCCATAATGGTTTCCTTTCAAAGGTGTTTTATTCATTTCGTTGTTTGTCATTCAATTAAATCGATTTCGATAATTCTCTGACCATGCGTTGTACGCGTTCATTTTCTTTTTCCAGAAATCCTTTGACGCCTTCGTATGACCTTTGAACATTGATCATTTCCGCGATTTCAAGAATCGGATTGATATTGGATTGCTCGACCATGCCCTGAAGGACGTTCGGGGCATCGACGGGGGTCGGGACCTGTTCGGTGATGAACTCGCTGTCCGGGCCGGGGCGCAGGTCCTGCATTTTTTCAAAATTGACGACGGCTATTTTCCCCACATCCCCGTTACGGGTTGAAACCGTACCGTCGCGGGCGATGGAAACCTTGCCGTCTTCGGGGGTAAAGAAAAATGGCTGATTGTTATCGGATAAAACCGGCAGTCCTTTTTGGCTAACCAGTTGCCCGGTGCTGTCCAGTTGAAAGCGTCCGTTGCGGGTATAGATATCCCCTTGTTCGGTTTGCAGAACAAAAAATCCGTCGCCGCTAATGGCCAGATCAAGCGGGTTTCCGGTTCTTTCCAACTGTCCGGGCGCCATATCGCGTCTGGTTGCGATATCGCGGGAATAGGACACCTTGTTATTAAATGGCTCCCCGCCGCCCTGGCTGCGGACCAGATGTTCCACAAACACCATTTTTTCAGCCTTGAAGCCTTTGGTGTTCATGTTTGCCAGATTGTTGGCGATGACATCCATTTGCCGCCGTAACTGCCCCTGACGTGATAAAGCGATATATCCTGTGGTTTCCATAGTCTGTTATCCTTCCTCTAAATCCCGTCGCCGGATTTAAACCGGGCGATATCCAGAACTGCAAAAACTTCTGTTTGACCGTTCAGGACACCAAGTTCTCTTGCATGTCATGTGCCAACTTGCTAACCTGTTAAAAATAAAGATTAAAATTGAACTGTTCGGGGGCCGGGGCGGGATAACAAAGGCCTCTGTTGGCAGGGTTTGCCGGGCAGGAAATGCCGGGTGGTATGGTAAAATCCGTTATTTGTTGGAGGTTGCCTTTGTCCGCTGTGGTTTGGTACTGTTTATTAAGAAAAAAGCGTATTTTTTATGCGACCCGGGACGGATGTTGATGGTATGTATGTTTATGGGCCGGGTGCCGGAAAACGGACGGACAATGAAAGTAAATTACAGGTAATGGCTTTATCACTGCAAAAAAGCGGCAACTGTCTTTGGCTGTTGACGGCAAGGATGTTAAAAACGCTTTTTCAACGACTTGTTAACCATGTGTGGTTAAAGTCATTCCTGTCGGGCGCGGGGCGCGTCAAAAACAAGATGATCGATCCTATATGTGTCCGGAGCGCTGAGTAATGGCTGAAGAAGACGAAGACGTCAATGGCGAAGAAGGCGCAGAAGGCGGTGAGGGCGGCGAAGGCGGCGGTGGCAAAAAGAAACTGCTGATTATTATTGTTGCCGTGTTGTTGTTGGTGGTTGGCGGTTTGGCGGCGGCTTATTTTACCGGTCTGCTTGACCCGGTTATTGAAATGATCTCCGGCGAACCGTCCCAAGACGGCGCTCCGGCGGAAGGCGGGGATGGTGCCCCTGTCAAAGGTCAGCCGGTGTTTTATGATTTGCAGGAGATGTTGATAAATTTGAATACCGGAGGCCGGAAATCAACGTTTCTTAAAATCACCATCAGTCTGGAGATGGAAAAACAAACGGATATACCAAGACTGGAATCGGTCATGCCAAGGGTGATTGACAATTTTCAGACCTTTTTGCGGGAACTGCGGATCGAGGATTTAAAAGGGTCACAGGGCATTTTCCGGCTTCGCGAAGAATTGTTGAAACGGGTGTCCGCCGCAGTGGCCCCGATCAAGATTAAAGATGTTTTGTTCAAAGAGATGCTTGTACAATAAACGGGTTTTTAACAAGGAAATTTCTGTAGAATGACCAGCCTTGGTGACGAAGACGAAGATCAAGACGCGTTGGCGGCCGAATGGGAAGCCTCCATGGGCGGCGATGACGGCGGTGATGAACAGGATGATCTGGCCGCTGAATGGGATCAGATGGTCGGCGATGACGGTGATGGTGACGATGTTGATATGGGTGATGGCGCGCCCAGAGAATCGACCCGGGTCCTCAATCAGGAAGAAATCGACAGCTTGCTGGGCTTTGATGAAGCCCATGACGAAGACGATCAGAAATCCGGTATGCAGGCGATCCTGTCCAGTGCGTTGGTGTCCTATGAACGCTTGCCGATGCTCGAGGTCGTGTTTGACCGGCTGGTACGTCTGATGTCAACGTCGCTCAGGAATTTTACATCCGATAACGTCGAGGTTTCGCTGGACAACATCGCCTCGATCCGTTTTGGCGATTACCTGAATTCAATTCCCTTGCCGGCGATGCTGAGCGTTTTCAAAGCCGAAGAATGGGATAACTTTGGCTTGATTACCGTTGATTCGTCACTGATTTATTCGATCGTGGACGTGTTGCTGGGCGGCCGCCGGGGAACGGCGGCCATGCGCATCGAAGGGCGCCCTTATACCACCATCGAACGCAGTCTTGTGGAACGTATGATCCACGTCATGCTACAGGATCTATCGGCTGCGTTCGAACCGTTAAGCCCCGTCACGTTCCGGTTCGACCGGCTTGAAACCAACCCCAGATTTGCAACGATTTCCAGACCGTCCAATGCGGCCATTGTCACCCGGCTCAGGATTGACATGGAAGACCGCGGTGGTCGGCTTGAATTGATGTTGCCGTACGCCACCTTGGAGCCGGTGCGCGAATTGTTGCTGCAGATGTTCATGGGTGAAAAATTTGGCCGTGATTCCATCTGGGAAACCCATTTGGCCGAACAGTTGTGGCAAACCGAAGTGGATCTGGATGCGGTTGTTGATACCCAGACCATGAGCCTGGGCGAGGTGTTCAGTTTGAAAGTCGGTTCCCATATAACGTTGGGAGCGACACCGGAATCCCCGATTGAACTGCATTGTGGGCACGTTCCCATGTATTCCGGGAAAATGGGGCGCCGGGGCAAAAATATTGCCGTGCGCATTGATGATCCGATTATCAAAGTGGAAAAGGATAAAATATGATTTTCCGGTTCAGCGCAAAGCGAGGTATGAAATGGCATCAATGATATTGGATATTCTGGTCGCTGTATTGTTGGTGATCACCATAGGTTATGCTGTCTCGTTGAATAAAAAGCTGGGCGCGTTGCGTAAACACAAAGATGAAATGCAGGAACTGGCCCTGGGTTTTGCCGATGCCACCCGGCGTGCCGAAGACAGTATTTCAAAATTGAAATCCACATCGGAAAGTGCGCAGATCCGTATGGACAAAGCACAAGGGTTGCAGGACGACCTGATTTTCCTGATTGACCGGGGAACGGGTCTGGCTGACAAACTGGAAGCCCAAATCCGTAATTTGCGGGGTGAAACCGGGATCGGGCCACAGGCTTCGGCACTGGCGACTGAAAATCTGTCACCGTTGTCAAAAATCACCGCCAGCGAACTTCAAAACGGCGACGCTGACAAGACCCCGGCAGTCAAGGCAAAAACAAAAAAATCTTTGCCGGACCGGGATTTGCGCGCCCGTAAAGACGATTTTAAAACCGACGGGCAAAGCAAAGCCGAAAAGGATTTGCTGAAGGCTTTGCGTTCTGCGGGGTAATTTGGACCTGGATACGATGGCACTCTGGAAACGATTGAAATGAAATTTTTATCAAAGATCAGGTTTTTGCCGATCACAATATTTTTTGCCACCCTGATGCTGACGGTCAAGGTCAGCGATATCTGGGAAGGTGTGAAAACCTTGCAAAACAATACCATCGAAGTGGCCCAGGTCAGCGCGCAAACGGCCCAGCCGGAACAACAGCCGGATCAACAGACAGATCCAGAAGCCGCCGATGAAGGCGAAGAAACCATAGCCGAAGACAATGCCGCAGATGAAGAAGACGTTGACCCCAATGCGGCTTCGTTGCTGGAAGAAGACCCGTCGTTGATGACGGTACAGGAAATCGAAGTGCTGCAAAAATTAACGGCGCGGCGTAAAATTCTTGTGCAGCGGGAAAAAGAATTGCTGGTCCGTGCCGGCTTGCTGGAAGCGGCGGAACGCAGGCTGGACAGAAAAGTACAGGAACTGCAAACCTTGAAAACAACCATATCCAGCCTGATTATTACCTTTGACGAACAACAGGATGCCAAACTGAAAAGTCTGGTGAAAATCTATGAAAATATGAAACCCAAAGACGCGGCCCGGATTTTTGAAGATCTGGAACTGGATACCCTGCTTGAAGTCGCCGAGCGCATGAAAGAAAGAAAGCTGGCGCCTGTGATGGCAAAAATGAATCCGGTCAAGGCGCGGGAAATGACGGTCGAACTGCGCCGCTTGCGTCAATTGCCGACAGCAGACCAGCGCATAGGCGGGTGACAGAAATCTGCTGATCGTTCACTGGCTTTAACCCAAGCCCTGAAATGAAAACGAGGAAGACAATGAAAACCGTGAAAGCCGATCAAGACCTGACAGCCCGTTTGCAGGAACTCAGGGAAAAACATGGTGATAGCGTCAGCCTTGAAAATATTGCCGAAGTTGTGCAAAGCGTGATGGTCACCATGACCGGTGATTTGACGGCCAATGATCTGGGACTGTTTTCAGAACTGGAAGCGTTGGCCAAATACATTCACGAAGCCAAGGCCGATATTGCCGCCTTGCGTCCTGATGAAGTCAAAGACAGTTACATCCCGACCGCTTCCGATGAACTGGATGCCATTGTTCAGGCCACCGAGGTCGCCACCAATACCATCATGGACGCCACCGAAGAAATAGAAAACGTGATGGCCAAGCTGGACCCGGCCCAGGCCGAGGAAATCGGCAACGCCACCATGAAAATATACGAAGCCTGCGGGTTTCAGGACATTACCGGGCAACGTATCACCAAAGTTGTGAAAGCGTTACAGAATATCGAGGAAAAAATCGACGCGCTGGTGTCCGCTTTTGGCGACGAGATTGAAAAAGTCAAATCAACGGATACGGATAAAGACGCAAGCAAAAAGGATGATAAAAAAACCATCACCGACGAAGACCTGCTGGAAGGACCGCAATTATCCGGCGAAGGTCGTTCGCAAGAAGAAATCGACGCCTTGCTGGCGAGCTTCGACTGAACGGTGTTTGTTGGTGGGCGAGCTCAATTTTTCAAGCGTGGAAACTGTGTGTTGTGAGCGAAATGTCCGAACCATATCCCCTTGACGCCAGCGCCGGTTATGGTGCCGGGTCCGATACGGATTATCCGGCTGGTGAAACTGTCACCCAACCCGGTCCGTCACGCAACACCCAATTGTTTCTCAGTCTGTTTTTGTTGATTCTGGCTTTTTTTATTTTGCTGGTGTCGATTTCGGCCATTGAAACCTTTAAATCAAAAACGGTGATGAACAGTCTGACGTCGGTGTTTTCATCCCCTGTTGTCAGCGACAAGCCGCCGACCGAATTCACCACCCGGGATGGCGAAATAATTTCCAATCCGCAATTTCAGTCGGCCATCGCCGATTTGTTTTCCACCATGATCAATGTCACCCGTATTGAAATTGTCTTGCCCGGACAGGTGATGCGGGTACAGATGCCGACAAAATTGATGTACAAGGATGATGAGGTTCAGCTGCGAACGAATATTACGCCATTACTGGACCGCTTGATTGCCAACCTGAGCACACGCCCGCCCGGCCAACGCTTTGAAGCGCAACTGGTAATGTCTTATCAAACCAAACAAAATGATCAAGCGATAGAGCCATCTGTTATCGCCGGTCATCAGGATTTGGCGATAAAACGGGCCGGTCGGTTTGCCACGGAAATGATCAATCGCGGGGCACCGCCCGACAGTGTGGCGATCGGTATTGAACAGGGCAATCCGGATATGATGACGATCTGGTTTTATCTGCGTGATATGGCCGAACCATCCGGGGCGGACGAAAATCTTGAAGGCACGCCCTCAACGGGTCAGCCATGATGGGGTGTTAAAAACGATGCAGGATTTCGAAAGCGATATCCAGAGCCGCAGAAATGACGGCATGGCATCCGGAAGCATCCCTGAACATGCGGCTTCCAAGGCCTGGTTATTGACGTTTACCGATTTGGTGTCGTTGATGTTGACGTTTTTTGTCCTGTTGTTTTCCATGTCCAATGTCAAACCGGACAAATGGGACAAAGTTGTCGTTGCGTTATCGAAAACGCTGGCCCCGTCTTTACAGGAAAATTCGGTTTTGGTGACGTCACCTTTCAATATCGCGACGGTTTACCGTTTGCGTTCGGTTAATCTGGATTATCTGGCCTCGATCCTGAAAAAAACCATGAATGACAGTCAGAAAAGCGGTGCCATTACCATTCAGCGGTTGGACGACCGCTTGCTGATCGCCCTTGGCGAAGATCAATTGTTTGCGCGAGGATCGGATACGTTAACCCCGTCCGGCAAGCAAACGCTGTTTGTGATGGGCGGGGTGTTCAGTAACATCGGCAATAAAATTTCCGTAAACGGATATTTTGATCCGGCTTTTAACGGCAATGAAAAATTTAAATCGGGCTGGGATTTGTCTTTGACGCGTTCATTGGCGGTGGCGGCAACGCTGCGTGATGCCGGATATCCTAACCGGATTTTGTCTCTAGGGTATCGGGCTCAGGATCAAAACCAACCGGGCAGGGGTCCGGTTTTCGAAATCGTTATTGATCAGTCGGCGGGACTGTTAAAACAATGAAGTCACCGTACCGGACATATTTTTTTATCCTGTTACGGGTTCTGGTTTTGCCTGTGTTGATGGCGATGACGGTTAAAACCGTGATGGCGGAACCGGTCAATGTACGCGGGCAGGCGGTTGAAGATTACGCCAAAATTATTTTTAATTGGCAAACCCCGGTTGGTCATACTTTGACCCGCGATGGCAATCTGGTGCAGGTCCGGTTTTCCAGACCCATTGACGCGACTTTGACCGGTGTTGCCCGGCCCATAAAAAAATTTATTGACCGGGTAGATCCGGGCGATGATGACAATACGGTGACGATTACCCTTAACGGTAATTTTGATGTTTACAGTTACGATACCGGACGTTCAGTCATCGTTGAAATTGCGCCGCTTGAAGGCGAAGGTGGCAATGCTGACAGCGCAGAAAAACCGGCACCCGCTGCAGCGGATCAAAATACATTGGCGAAAATCAAGGTTCGTGTCGGTGCTCACGACGGATTTACCCGTCTGGTTTTTGACTGGAAAACAAAACCGGCTTACGATTTTTCCCGCACCGGAAATGTGGCTGAGTTGGTATTTGACAGCCCGGGCGATATTCAATTGCAAAACCTTGGAGCCCGACCGCCGAAATACATCGGTGCGATCCGGCAGGATACGAAAACGCCTAAATCCCGCGTTAAATTTTCCGTGGCGGCGTCATCGACGGTCAAACATTTTGTTTCCGGACAAAGCATCGTCGTTGATATCACGGCCCCTGCAAATGCCGGTGATCAGGCCGGGCCGATAGAAAATGACAATAAACAGGAAATCGCAAAACAGGAAGGCGCAGTCGAAAAATCCAAGCCGGAAGATGTGCAAAAGACGCCCGAACCGGAAAGCAAACCGGTTCAGGCTTTGACGCCTCAGCCTACGCAGACGGCCAAACAACAGCCCGCAGTCGGTCAGGAAAAAACCAAACCGGCGGAGACGGAAACAAAGACGAAAACAAAAACGGCGGTTGAACAAACGCCTACGGAAACGGCCGAAGCCGAACCAAAACGGTTGGAACCACAGGCCCTGACATCGGCGGCCGATGGTCAGGTGGCGCTGGAAAATGCCGCCGAGGCCAAAATCACATCGATTGCCTCTACGGATGAAAAAGTGTTGGCAACGTTGCGTTTTGACTGGGAAAATCCGGTCGGGGCTGCGGTGTTCCGCCGTGCCGGTGCGTTGTGGGTGGTGTTCGACACCCTGACACAGGTCGATACCGAGGAAATCAAGAAAACCAGCGGGCAATATTTCAAACAAATTCAGCAAATTCCCGTCAATACGGCAACCGTGTTACGGTTTTTGACGGAAACCAAGGTCAATCCGACGCTGTCGCGCGATGGCCTGTCATGGATTCTGACTTTTAAAAAACAGGACCTCGAGGCCCGGACCCCGGTTGAGGTTCAGGCCGACCCCAATTCACCCATTGGCGCACGCATCTTTTTACCGGTTACCGAACCGGGCCGAGCCATACCCATGACCGATCCGGAAGTCGGTGATAATTTGATCGTGGTGCCGTTGGTTCAATTGGGTTACGGCATTCAAAAACCGTTTGATTTTGCCCAGGTGTCGCTTATCCAAACCGGGCAGGGAGTGGTCATTTCCCCGAAATTTGATGAATTGCGTATTCGAACCTTGCGGCAAGGCATCGAAATGTCGGGCAATACGTTGAAAATTTCACCGGTCGGTGCCGGTGCGGCGGCCAGTGCCAAACTGGCGTCCCGGCAACCCTTGGCCAAGATTTTGAAACTGGATCCGTGGCAAATCGAAAAAATCGAAGATTATTATCCGAAAAAAGTTGAACTGGTTTCGGATCTGGCATCCGCTGGCCCTTCGCAACGTACCGATGCCCGCTATAATATGGCCCGGTTTTATTTAGCCAACGGTTTTGGGGCCGAAGCCATTGGGGTTTTGAACGTGATCGCATCGGCGGAACCGGAACAAATGAAAACACCGGAATTCAATATGATGATCGGTGCCAGCCAGTTTTTAATGGGGCGCTATGACGATGCCGATTTGAATTTTTCCAAACCCGCTTTGGCGGGCGCCGACGAAGCCCGTTTGTGGCGCGCCCTGATTGTGGCCAAGCGCGGCGATTTGTCATCGGCCGGGTTTGAACTCAGACGGCTGGGCGGCATTGCCAGATCGTACCCGTCGCCGTTACGTACCCCTGTGGGGCAGTTGATTGCCAAGGCGGCCATTGAGATCGGCGATGTTACGCAAGCACAGGATTATCTCACATTGTTGCGCACGGAAAACACCGACCCCGCCGATTTGGCCGAACTGGACAACATCGAAGCCCGGATGCTGCAACTGAGCGGCGATGATGACGGTGCCATTAAAAAATGGGATTTCGCCATTGAGAACGGGCGCCGCAAAGTTCGCGTCGAGGCCGCATTTTCCCGCATGGAACTGATGCAGGAAATCGACCGCATGACCCGTCCGCAAGCGATTAAAATTCTTGAAGACATGCGTTACGTTTGGCGTGACGATGAATTTGAATTCAATTTGTTGCGCCGTCTGGGTGATTATTACATCGAAGAAGGCCGCTACCGCCAAGGGTTTCTCGCGCTTAGGCAGGCAGCCACCGTTTTCAGAACCAATGTCGAAGCCCCGCAAGTGACACAGAAAATGACCGATACTTTCAATTTTCTGTTTTTGAACGACGGTGCGGACAGCCTGACCCCGGTTCAGGCCATCGGATTGTACGAAGAGTTCAAGGAATTAACCCCGGCCGGAACGGATGGCGATTTGATGATCCGTAAATTGGCGGACCGTTTGGTGCGGGTGGATTTGCTGGACAGTGCCGCGGCGTTGCTGGAAAATCAGATCAAGTTCCGTCTCAAGGGTGAACTGAAAGCCACCGTCGGCACGCGATTGGCTCTGGTCCGTATTATCGCCCGTGAATATGATCAGGCATTGCAGGCGCTGGATGATACCGTTGAGCCAAATTTACCGGAATCTCTGGTCACCGAACGCCGTCATTTGCGGGCGCAAGCCTTGATGGGCAAGGGTGAAAAAGATGCCGCCGCAGAATTGTTGAAAACCGACCAGACCCCGGGCGCGGATTTGCTGAAAACGGAAATGTTCTGGCAAAATGGTGATTGGGCCAAGGCGTCCCTGTATTTGAAACGGATTTTAACGGCATCAGGCGCCAAACCCAAACAACCGCTTGATAATGATCAGGCTGCCAATGTTTTGAATTTGGCCGTGGCCATGACACTAAGCGGCAATGAGCGAGCCCTGAACCGGCTCAGACGCGATTACGCCGGTCCCATGGAAGCGACCGAATACAAGGATGCTTTCAATCTTGTGACCTCGCCCGGACGGCTGGGGCTGGTGCCACCCGGTGCGGTCGCCGGACTGGTCAAAGATGCGGAAAATTTCAAAACCTTTTTATCGGACTACCTTGAACGCATCAAAAAAGATGATTTAAGCGGTGTCGCCGCCCCGATTGTCGATGGCTTGAACAGGGACCTGTGATGTCATTCCCTGACGGGCGCAATGATTGTTATCCTATTATGGCTGAAACCAATTTTCCCGATTTGAGGGAAACAAAAAAGAGTTGCATATTCAATAGCACAATACCATTATGGCTAATGTTAAATGATTGATCTTTTTTTTACAGAATTAAATTCAAAAAAATATGATTTAAAATCAAATTATTGAATTACAAATCTGTAATATTTCCGGGTGTTGTGATCCGGATGGTAATCCTGTAAAAAAACGACCAAGCCGATAATATGAAGAAAAGCAAAAGGGGGGGCAAGGTGCCACATAAATTTTTAATCGCCATTGGTGTTGTTTTTCTGGTCGCCGGATGTGTACAGCCGCGCACACAGCAAATGCAATTCAGCAAGACGACCACGGAAGCCGAAGCCCAAAAACAAAGGGTTCTTGCTGTGAAAGCCTTTTACGGTGCCCAGCAACGCGTCTACAATGTTGGCTGGCCGATACTCAATCGCGCGCGCGACCTGTGCCCAAGGCAACAGGGCAAAGATATGGGGTTTAACGTTTGGAACAAATACGTTGAACCCGCCGGGGATTGGGGCGATGCGTTGGCGACGGCCTATGGTCTTGGCGATTCCTTGGTGGTGAATGTTGTGGCACCCGACAGTCCGGCGGATCGGGCCGGGTTGAAGGTGGGGGATACCATTCTTGCCCTGAATAATTGGCGGATGCCAAAGGGAAAAAATGCCAGTGTTGCTTATATGAAGAAAAGAGGCGCTCTTGCGAGAACGTCGCCTAAATCTGTAAAAATTGAATTTTTGCGCAAAGGCAAAAAATTAAAAGCAGACGTTGATTGGACCTTGGTCTGTGATTATGCCATCAACGCCGACATGAACGACCTTCGCGTCAATGCATTTGCGACGGGACAGCAAATCATGATTGCCAAAGGGATGCTCCGGTTTGTCGGCAGTGACGATGAACTGGCCATTGTTATCGGTCATGAATTTGCCCACAATGCCATGCTTCATAATCAGGCGGCAAAACAAAACGAAGATGCAGGTGCCATGGGTGGTTTTGTCATCGATATGATGCTGGCGGTCCTCGGTGTCAACAGTGGTGGTACTTTTACCGAAAAAGGCAAACAAATTGGTGGCAGTGCCTATTCAGTTGGCTTTGAAGCGGAGGCCGATTATGTGGGGCTTTATGCCAACGCACTGGCCGGACAAAAAATCGAACCCGCACCGGATTTTTGGCGTAAAATGGCCGCCGACGGCCCCGCGGCGATCGCCATGTCGGAGACTCATCCGTCAACGCCCAATCGTTCGTTGGCGCTTGAAAAAACGATCAATGAAATCAAACAGAAAATAAAATTCGGACGTCCACTGCTGCCGAAAATAAAAAAAGCCAAACCGGCGACAGCGGTCAAAACAGAAGAGAATAAAGATTTGAATTGATCGCGGGCTGTTCTTTAAGGATTAAATACAAGTTCTGCAATTTGATAATGCTCTAAATTCCGCCGAAGCTGCGGACCAGGCTGCCCGCGATCAGGTACCAGCCGTCCACCAGCACAAAAAAGATGATTTTAAACGGCAGTGCGATGATAATCGGTGGCAGCATCATCATGCCCAGCGCCATCAGCACCGAGGCCACGACCATATCAATGATCAAAAACGGAATGAAGATCAAAAACCCGATTTCAAAAGCGCGGCGCAATTCCGAGACCATAAACGCCGGGATCAACACCCTGAGCGGCATTTTTTTGCGGGCTTCTTCGTCGGGTATTTTGGCAATATCGACGAACAGGCGTAAATCTTTTTCCCGCACCTGTCGCATCATGAAGGTGTGAAAGGGCTGGACGGATTTTTCGAAAGCCTCGGCCTCGTCGATTTCCCCTTCGATCAGCGGGTTGATGCCTTGGTCATAGGCCTGTTGCAGGGTCGGCATCATAATGAACAGGGTCAAAAACAGGGCCAGACTGATCAACACCTGATTGGGCGGGGTTTGTTGTGTGCCCATGGCGGTGCGTAAAAACGACAGGACGATGACAATCCGGATAAAGGATGTGATCATTACCAGAATGGATGGCGCGATGCTGAGCACCGTGATCAGGGCAAATAATTGAACAATGCGGGCGGTGGCTTCGCCGCCCCCTTGGCCAAGGTCCATCGACAGGGTCTGTGCCGTGGCAGGGTCGGTTAACACAAAAAACAGCGTCGCCGACAATCCGGAACCCAGCAACGATAACGCAAACCGTTTCAAATGGCGCTTGAGTTGGTTCCGGGCGGACGTGTTTTCCGGCTTGTCCGTGTGCATTATTTAACTTCCTTGTGATTCGGTACGCTGTGTTTGGGCGGGGACGGGGTGATATCGGTGGTGGCGGGTTTATCGAAACTTTCGATCAGCAGTTCGCTGGCAGGGGAAATCATCAGCAAATGTTCCCTGTTATCGCGGCGGATGATCATCAGTTTCCGCCGTCCTTCCAGTGGCATCACTTCCACGATATCCAGACGGCGTTCACCGTGGCGTTTGATAATCGAAGTCGGTGATCCAAATCCCATCCGCCTGACCATCACGGCGATCACACCGATCAAGCCAATGACAAAAATCAAGGCAAACAAAAAACGGAAATATTGGCTGAAATCCATAAATGCCTCAGGTCGGTCTTGAATTGAAATGGCTGCGGGTCAAATCTTCTGACAATCGGTCCAGATCTTTCAGAACCCGGCGCAACGTTCGTTCGGTTTCACCCTCATCAACGGGCGGGTTGTTGGTGATGAATTGGCAGACGTCTTCGATTTTGCCTTCGATTTCACCCAAATCAACGGCACGATTTTCAGCCACGGCCAGCCTTGCATCGGATATCATGGTTGATATTTCGGCCAGTCGCCGTTGAATGGAAATGGAAGGGGGGGGCATCAATTTTCGTTCCCGGTCCATTTCCGGATCATTTCTTTTGCCGTTTTCGCGGTCTCGGGATGGGCGTTCATGTTTTGATTGCTTTGATAGACATAGGTTAAAATTTCAGCAACGGCGGCAAAGGCCTCGACCGGGATGTCGCTTTCAACGTCGATGCGGGTCAACAGTTGGGCCATATCCGCATCCTCTCTGACTTTAACGCCGTTTGCAAAGGCAATGTCAAGGATTTGCCGGGCAACGGCACCTTGTCCACCGGCGACAACCCGCGGGATATCACCGTCCGCGCCTGAGTCTGCCAAGGCGACAGCGAGACTGCGGCCAACGTCGGGTATGGGTTTGGCATTGACGGTTGTGTCGTCGGCTTCAGACATGGGCTTTGTTTCCGCTATCCGTTTTCAACAGTTTACAACATAAAAGAAGCCATTGCCCCAAGAAAATATTTGAAAATTGATTATGACGGACGGGCGTTTACAGATTGTTAATGAAGCAGGCAGATAATGCCCAGTGATAGAATATCCAGACAAAGCGGGCTTAAGATCAGTCCTGATTTTGTTCACAGAAAACCAGCAGAACGGCGGAAAACCAACGCTGTCATTGCTTTTTTTCCAAGCAAGACGACTTGGTGCGAAAATTGAAAGGTGTGACCGTGACCGTTTATATACAGAGTGGTCAGGGTAAAAGGACGGTATGTGATGGATCTTGGTAAAATAACGTTATTCAGTGCGATCAAACAGCGCATGGGCTGGTCTGTCGAACGCCAGAGTGTTTTGGCGGAAAATATCGCCAATGCCGATACCCCGCGGTACAAAGCCAGGGACTTGAAGGCGTTTTCTTTCAAAGACGTGGTCAACCGGCAACAAAGACAGTTGAAGCTGGATGTCTCCAATCCGTCGCATCTTAGCGGCAATCCGTTGACGTCTGCGGAATTCAGGGCCCGTGAGGAACGCAAACCATATGAAGTGTCACCGGGCGGCAACTCGGTCGTGCTTGAAGAGCAGATGGCCAAAATCAACGAAACCGGTGCGAAATACAAACTTGCGACACAGTTATACCGCAAAAATATAGCCATGTTGCGCAGCGCATTGGGTGCAGGGCGTTAATTTTTTAAAGACGATTTAAGGAAAATTTTTCATGAGCGAACTGTTCAAGACCATGCAGATTTCAAGTGCCGGTATGCGCACACAGGGGACGCGCCTTCGTGTCATTTCGCAAAATCTCGCCAACGTCAATTCGTTGGCGACAGAACCGGGTGGCAAGCCTTATCAGCGCAAGGTGGTGACTTTCAAAAACCAGCTTGACCGCGCCTTGGGTGCGGAAAAAGTCACCATCGCCGATATTCGTCCCGATACATCGGATTTCGGCAAGAAATTTGACCCCGGTCATCCGGCGGCGGATGCGGACGGCTATGTCTTGACGCCCAACGTCAACAGCATCATCGAAATGTCGGATATGCGCGAAGCCCAGCGCACTTACGAAGCCAATCTGAACGTGATCCGTTCATCGAAAGCCATGATCACTCAAACCATTGATATCCTGCGTTAAAAAATTTGTTTTAAAGGACCCCCGCCATGTCGATCCCGTCACAGAATATTAATTCCGCGATTAATGCCTATAACACGGCAGCCAAAAATCTGGGTGTCGAAAAAAATGTCGCTGACGATGGCCTGAAAACCGAAGCCTTTTCCAGTCTTGTCAAAACCGCCATCAAGGAAGCCGTTAAAATCGGCGAACGCAGCGAGAAACTTTCCATTCAGGGCGTCACCGATCAGGCCGATATCAGCAAGGTTGTCACCGCCGTTTCCGAAGCCGAACTGACCCTGCAAACCGCAGTCACAGTCCGGGATAAAGTCATCGACGCCTATAACAATATCATCCGTATGCCCATGTAGGTGCGTTTGAAACCTTGATCCGTTACAGGCGGGGTGGGTATAATCAATCCGCAAAATAACCGAAGGGATTGACGCGTGGATCAGGTCGCCGTCGTTGAAATTGGCCGGGAAGCCCTGTGGGTCGTCCTGAAAATGGCCGGTCCGATAATGATTGTCGGCCTGTTTGTCGGTCTTGTTATTGCCCTGTTTCAGGCGTTGACGACGATTCAGGAATTGACGTTGACGTTTGTTCCCAAAATTCTGGCTATTTTCATCGCGATTATTGTTTTTTTGCCGTTTATGATTACCACGCTGATCGAATATTCAACCCGTCTTTTTGAACGTATGGGTTCTGTTGGATAATTGCGAACCGTTTGTTTGTTATAATGCTATTCCGAATCCTGTATGACAGGCCCTGAATTTACGGAAGCCCATGCTTGCTGAACTTTTAAATCTGAATATTTTTGCGTTTTTTCTGATTTTTGCCCGCTTGGGGACGGCATTGATCGGGATGGTCGGTTTCAGCGCCGCCTGGGTTTCGCCACGGTTCCGGCTGGGAATCGGTTTGTCCATCAGTTTAGTTCTGTTACCGGTAGTCGGTCCGGATTTGCCGGATATTCCGGGAACAACCATTGAATTGATCATCCTGATGATCAATGAAGTCATTATCGGTGCGTTTTTTGCGGTTTTATCGTTGATTATTATCGCCTCTTTGCAAACGGCCGGATCCATCATTGCCCTGTTGTCATCGATGGCGAACGCATTAATTCAGGATCCATTGGTAGAACAGCAAAGCTCGACCATTGCCGGTTTTCTGGCAACCGTTGCCTTGACGCTGGTGTTTGTTACCGATCTTTATCAGGTCATGTTGGCGGCACTGGTTGACAGTTATGCACTGTTCCCGCCGGGGGCGGCATTTCAGTGGGGCGATACCGCCAATCTGATTGCCCGCCGGGTGGCGGACAGTTTTTATCTGGGTCTGCAAATGGCGTCACCGTTTTTGTTGACGGGGTTGACCTATTATTTTGGTATCGGACTGTTGGGGCGTCTGATGCCGACCTTGCCAATTTTCTTTTTTGGTTTGCCGGTTCAGATTACAATGCAAATCTGGGTTTTGATCGTAAGCGTGTCTGCGATCATGTTAAGTTTCATGAACCACTTTTCAGAAGGATATGCACCGTTTTTGATTCCATAAAGGTAAAGCCGGTGTATAAAATCAAATGGCCGAAGAAGATGATGCCCAGAAGACCGAGGACCCCTCCGATAAAAAACTGTCGGATGCCAAAACACGTGGTGAGGTCCCGCAATCGCAAGAGGTCAAAAGCTGGATCATTTTGCTGGGCGCAGCGGCGGGTCTGATTTTTCTGGCCCCTTTCATGGCGGCGGGCGTGCGCGGCCTGTCGTTGCCGTTTATTGAGCAGCCCGATTTAATCAGCGTTGATGTGAATAACCTGCGCCGCTTGCTGGCCGATACATCGTTTCAGATCATGTTGCTGTTGGCACCGTTTATGGGATTGTTGATCGTGCTCGCCATTGCCGGGGGGCTGGCCCAGGTCGGCTTGATTCTGGCGCCTAAAAAAATCAAACCGGAAATGAGCAAAATAAGCCTGCCAAAAGGCATCAAACGCATGTTTTCCGCGCGTACTGTTGTTGAATTTGTCAAAGGTATTGCCAAATTGCTGGTTGTCAGTCTGGTTGCCCTGATTGTTTCATCCCCGTTGCTGGTGGATCTGGCGGTGTTGCCGGATAAAGACTTTCTGTATTCGCTGGACCGTATTCAGGATATCGCCATTGCTTTGACCATTGCCACGTTTGGCGTCATGACGTTTGTTGCGGCCATGGACTACGCCTATCAGAAATATTCATTTACCAAGCAAATGATGATGAGCAAACAGGAAGTCAAGGATGAAACCAAACAACAGGATGGTGATCCGCAAATCAAGGCCCGGATTCGCAAGGTCCGCATGGAACGGTCCCAGCAACGCATGATGGCCGCCGTTCCCGAAGCCGACGTGGTGATCACCAATCCGACCCATTACGCGGTGGCGCTGAGTTATAAAATGGATGAAATGAGCGCCCCGTTGCTGGTCGCCAAGGGTATGGATGAACTGGCTTTCCGGATTCGTGCCGTGGCCGAGGAAAATGATGTTTCCATAGTTGAAAACCCGCCTCTGGCCCGTGCATTATATGCCGGTGTCGAAATCGACGAAGAAATACCAGCCGAACATTTTCAGGCCGTGGCCGAGGTCATCGGCTTTATCATGCGCCAACGTGGGGAACTCAGCCATTGACCGGGGTGACGAACAAAAACGAAGAAAATTCCTTAACACCAAAACAACCGGGATCAATTTTAAAACGTCCGGGGTTCTGGGTTTTTACCGGTGTCAGTCTGGCTGCGTTTTCTTTTGCTGTCCGGTTTGAACAAACGGCGGGGCTGATCATCGGATCAACCTTGATCGGGCTTGCGGCGTTGTCGTTTGCGGTGGCGGTGTGGTTGTTGCTGCGCCGTCCTCTGAAAAAACCTCCAAACCGTCACGATACGTTGCTGGATGCTTTGGGACAATCATCAACCATTCCGCAACTTGTCGGTGATCCGGAACCGGTCCCGCCGGTTTTTTCCCCGTTAAAGGCAGGTTCCGAAGATGTTCTGAAATCGGTTATCGGGGACATTGAAGACACGCCGGATGCGGCCCCGGATGAAGCTCCGGTCAGGCGGGTTGATGACATGCTTGATCATTTGCCGGTCGGTTTTTTTTCCGCCGATCAGGACGGCTGTCTTATATATATGAATAAAACGCTGGCCCATTGGCTGGGCGTCAATGCCGAAGACACCCTGTCCCGACCCTTTTCCGATTTTGTCGCCAAAGCCACGCCAGATGGCGAACTTTATCTGAAATCTTTTGCCGGAGAACCGTTCAAAGCCGTTCTGGAACAATCGGAAGCGGATAGCGAAGGCGAGGGCGCGTCCTATACCCGTTCCGTGGTGTTGCGTGATCTGGTGTGGACCGATGTCATCCGCCTTGAAACCGACCCGGTGAACGCACCCGAGACGACGGTTGAAGCGGAACCATCCGTTGATAAAAAGATCAAGGCCGAACCTTTGAAATGGCTGTTTGAAGAGGCCCCGGTGGGCATTGTTCTGGTTGATATGGATGGCCGTGTCAAAGACTGCAATCTGGCGTTCTGCAAACTGTCCGGCCACCAGCGTTTTGCCGTACAGGGACGACAATTCAGCGATCTGGTCAGCCTCGAAGATGAAAGCGAAGTCACCGCCGCCCTGTCCAAAGTGGTGATGGGGATCATGCGTTCCGCCCATCTGGAAATCCGTATGCCGGGACCTGCTGGCCGGGAACGGGTGATGTCGCTGTATTCCAGTCGGCAAACGGATCATGACGGCGAAATTACCGGATTGGTGCTCCATTTCATTGATACGACAGAGCAGAAAAACCTCGAAGTTCAATTCGCCCAGTCGCAAAAAATGCAGGCCATCGGTCAACTGGCAGGCGGTGTCGCCCACGATTTCAACAATTTATTGACGGCGATGATCGGTTTTGCCGACCTGTTGCTGGACCGTCACGGGCCGGGCGATCCGGATTTTTCCGATTTACAGCAAATTCGCCAGAACGCCAACCGGGCAACAAATCTGGTCAGGCAACTTTTGGCCTTTTCAAGGCAGCAAAAACTGGCTCCGGTGAAGCTTGATGTCAATCTGGCGCTGGGTGAATTGTCGAACCTGATCGGTCGTCTGATTGGCGAGAAAATCGGGCTTAAATTTGAAAACGCATCTGATTTGTCATCGGTGCATGTGGATCAGGGGCAATTTGAACAGGTGATTATCAATTTGTGCGTCAATGCCCGTGACGCCATGCCGGGCGGCGGGGAAATCACCATTTCAACCCGCAGCGAAGAACTGGAAACGGATTTGCAGCGTGGTCATGATTTGATGCCCAAAGGCAACTATGTGGTGATTGATGTGGCCGATACGGGAACGGGCATTCGCTCCGAAGACATGGTCCGGATATTCGAGCCGTTTTTCTCGACCAAAGACGTCGGGGCCGGAACCGGGCTTGGGCTATCCACGGTTTATGGCATTGTCCATCAAACCGGCGGCTTTATCTTTGTTGACAGCGCGCCCGGACGGGGAACCACGTTCACCATTTATTTGCCGGTCTATCAGGGGGACGAAGAAAAGCCCGTTGAAACGGACGTGGCGGCCCAATCGCAAGTTGATGATCAAAAAGGCGAAGACTTGACCGGGGTGGCGACCGTGTTGCTGGTCGAAGACGAAGACGCAGTCCGCATGTTTGCCAGCCGTGCGCTGCGTAATAAAGGCTATAAAGTGCTCGAAGCCGAAAACGGCGAAATCGGGCTGGATGTTTTTAATCAGGCCGATGGCCCCATTGACCTGATTCTGTCCGATGTCATTATGCCGGGTATGGACGGTCATACCTTTGTCAACCTGATCCGCCATGAAGCCCCGAACATTAAGGTCATTCTTATGTCGGGATACGCCGATGACGTGTTTCAGGATGAAATCGACAGGGATCAGAATGTTGATTTTCTTGGTAAGCCGTTCAGTCTGAAATCGCTGGCGACCAAAGTGAAACAGGTTCTGGAATCGCAACAGTAATCCCGGTGAAATCCATAAAAGAAAGATCGATCCGGATTCGGAAAAGTTATAAAAATTCGCGAACAATAAACGAACATAAACCTTAAAAACTAATTAAATCAATATGCTAAAAAAAATTATTGCCAATGAGAACATTTCATGTACATTTGAATGAGTTTGCAACCATACTCATGATGTGAAAGATTAAGGGGCAGCATATGAAAACCAATACATTACGTCTGGTGGAGAAAGAAAACGTGGATAAAAGCAAAGCGCTCGATGCGGCCGTCAGCCAAATAGAACGGGCATTCGGCAAAGGCTCGATTATGAAACTTGGACAACGTGAAGTTGTTTCGGTCGATGCCATCTCGACAGGATCCATCGGGCTGGATATTGCCCTTGGTATCGGCGGTTTGCCCCGTGGCCGGATCATCGAAGTTTACGGCCCGGAAAGTTCCGGGAAAACCACACTGGCTTTGCATGTTGTTGCCGAGGCACAGAAAAAAGGCGGCACCTGCGCCTTTGTCGATGCGGAACACGCCCTAGACCCGGCCTATGCGAAAAAACTCGGCGTCAACGTCGAAGATTTGCTGATCTCGCAACCGGATGCCGGCGAACAGGCGCTGGAAATTGCCGATACGCTGGTGCGCTCCGGGGCCATTGACGTGATGGTGGTCGACTCGGTGGCGGCACTGGTACCGAAAGCCGAACTCGAAGGCGAAATGGGCGATCACCACGTTGGTTTGCAAGCCCGCCTGATGAGTCAGGCTTTGCGCAAATTGACCGGCTCCGTTGCCAAATCCAACACCATGGTCATTTTCATCAACCAGATCCGTATGAAAATCGGCGTCATGTTCGGCAATCCGGAAACGACAACGGGTGGCAACGCGCTTAAATTTTATTCGTCCGTGCGTATGGATATCCGCCGCATTGGCGCGATCAAAGACCGTGATGAAGTTGTCGGCAACCAGACCCGGGTGAAAGTGGTTAAAAACAAAGTGGCGCCGCCGTTTAAAATGGTCGAATTTGACATCATGTACGGCGAAGGCATTTCAAAAATGGGTGAAATCCTTGATCTTGGCGTCAAAGGTGAAATTGTCGATAAATCCGGGTCATGGTTTTCCTTTGATTCGCAACGCATTGGACAGGGCCGGGAAAACGCCAAAAAATTCCTCCGCGACAATCCTGAAATTGCAAACCGTATCGAAGGCTTGATTCGCGATAACGCCGGTCTGTTGTCCGATGAAATGATGGCCGGCCCCGGCGAAGACGGCGACGGTTCCGGTGATGAAGCCAGCGCGGCTCCGGGACCTGCGGAATAAACCCACCGCCGAAGCGGCGCTGGCATGACGAATTGAACGGCCTCGATGTTGATTTCGGGGCCGTTTTTTTGTGTCCTCAGGATAATCGTTTGCCCGATCTTCCATATCTGGACTTCAAGGGTTGAAATGGTTAAATAGGTAAGTGTTCATGTGTGGGCTCTGTTTGGGCTCATTTTTTGTTGGCTGTGGTCTTTTCGGGGATTGAATTCCTGAAAGGCCAACCATCTATTAAAAGGTAAAAAACATCGCCATGCAGACGGTAAATGAAATCCGAGGTACGTTTCTGGACTATTTTGCAGAAAACGGTCACGAAATTATGCCGTCATCGTCTTTGGTGCCGGTCAACGATCCGACGTTGATGTTCACCAACGCCGGTATGGTACAGTTCAAAAATGTTTTTACCGGTCTTGAAAGCCTTGATTATAACCGTGCGGTGACATCGCAAAAATGCGTCCGTGCCGGTGGCAAACACAATGATCTGGAAAATGTCGGCTACACGGCCCGCCATCATACATTTTTTGAAATGCTCGGCAATTTTTCCTTTGGCGACTATTTCAAGGATGTGGCTATTGAATTGGCTTGGAAACTGATCACCGACGTTTATGGTTTGCCGCCGGAAAAACTGTTGGTGACCGTTCATACTTCCGATGAAGATGCGGCTGAATTGTGGAAAAAAATTGCCGGGCTGGATGACCGTAAAATCATCCGTATTCCCACATCGGATAATTTCTGGTCCATGGGCGACACCGGTCCCTGTGGGCCGTGTTCGGAAATATTTTATGATCATGGCGATCATATCCCCGGTGGCCCACCGGGCAGCCCGGATGAAGATGGCGACCGCTTTATCGAAATCTGGAATTTGGTGTTTATGCAGTTTGAACAGGTGTCGCCCGATGTCAGGAATGATTTGCCGCGTCCGTCCATTGATACCGGGATGGGGCTTGAACGGATTTCAGCCGTTTTGCAGGGCACCCACGATAATTATGAAACCGATCTGTTCAAAACCCTGATTGCCGCGTCCGCTGATTTATCCCGCGTTTCCGCAAGCGGTGAATTCAATGTATCCCACCGGGTGATTGCCGATCATTTAAGGGCGTCCAGTTTTTTAATCGCTGACGGGGTGTTGCCATCCAACGAAGGCCGCGGCTACGTTTTGCGCCGGATCATGCGCCGGGCCATGCGCCATGTGCAATTGATGGGCTGCAAGGACGCGCTTATGTGGCGGCTGGTACCCACACTGGTGCGTGAAATGGGACAAGCCTTTCCGGAACTGGTGCGTGGCGAGCCATTGATTACCGAAACACTGAAACTGGAAGAGGGTCGCTTTAAAAAGACCCTTGATAAAGGTCTGAAATTGCTCGACGAAGCGTCGGCCAATTTGGGCGAAGGCGGCGTATTGCCGGGCGAAACCGCATTTAAATTATATGACACCTACGGTTTTCCGCTGGATTTGACCGAAGATGCGCTCAGAAACAAAGGCATGACGGTGGACCATGACGGCTTTAACAAAGCCATGGAACAGCAACGCGCCGATGCCCGCAAAGCCTGGGCCGGCTCGGGCGATGCCGCCACCGAAGCGGTCTGGTTTGAACTCCGTGACCGGTTGGGTGCGACGGAATTTTTGGGCTACGAAACGGAAACCGCCGAAGCCCGGGTGACGGCGTTAATCATGGATGATCAATCCATATCGTCGGTGACAGAGGGCGATACGGTCGGTGTGCTTGTCAACCAGACCCCGTTTTATGCCCTGTCCGGCGGTCAAATGGGAGACAAAGGCGTGATCACCAGTGGCAATGGCGTTCGCATCCGCATTGATGACACCTTGAAAAAAGCCGGTGATTTGCACCTGCATCAAGGTATCGTTGAAAAGGGAACATTGCATGTCGGTGATGAAGTCCGCCTTGAAGTTGATGGTCCGCAACGGGCCGCCTTGCGCGCCAATCATTCGGCAACGCATTTATTGCACGAAGCCTTGCGCCAGCATCTGGGTGATCACGTCACGCAAAAAGGATCGCTGGTGGCCCCCGATCGCCTGCGGTTTGATATCAGCCATCCAAAACCCGTTGACGGTTCCGAAATCGAAAACATCGAAGCCGATGTCAACGCGCAAATCATGGGAAATTCAACCGTGGTCACCCGCCTGATGGATCAAAAATCCGCGATCGAAGCCGGGGCCATGGCCTTGTTCGGGGAAAAATACGGCGATGAAGTCCGGGTCGTTTCCATGGGTTCCATAGGTTCCGGCGGTTCCGGCGGTTCCTGCAAAGACGGGTTTTATTCCACCGAACTGTGTGGCGGCACCCACGTCAAGCGCACCGGGGATATCGGTGTTTTTAAAGTGTTGTCCGAGTCTGCTGTTGCCGCCGGGGTGCGCCGTATAGAGGCCGTCACCGGAAACGCGGCCCGTCATTATTTCGGTGAAACCGAACATCAATTGCTGAAAACCGCCGAGGTTTTGAAAACAAAACCCGCCGATGTGCCGGACCGGGTGTTGGCTTTGATCGATGAACGCCGTAAGATGGAACAGGAAATATCCAGCCTGCGCAAACAAATTGCCACCGGTGGCAGTGGCGGTGATCAAGGCGAAGACACGGTCAACGGCATCAAAATCATTGCCCGTAAAATGGACGGTATGCCGGCCAAAGATTTAAAAGGTCTGGCCGATGATTTTAAAAACAAAATCGGCTCGGGCGTCATTGCCTTGCTGGCGGTCAATGACGGCAAGGCATCGTTGGTCGTCGCCGTCACCGATGATTTAACGGATACATTCAATGCCGTTGATCTGGTCCGGGTTGGCTCGGCCGTGGTCGGTGGCAAAGGTGGCGGCGGCCGCCCCGATATGGCACAGGCCGGTGGCCCGGATGGTGATCAGGCCGGGGCCGCATTGGATGCCATCAAACAGGCCGTCGCCAAGGCATAGTTTTTATTTGAAAGTGACAGAGAGTGATTAATTTTCTAGCGGTTTTCAAAAATAATCGCAGTCCTGAATTGATGCTGGTGCTGTTATCCATCGCCATGATGCTGTCGTTTTCAACATGGCAGGCGTTGTTGAATAATTTCGCTGTCGACAATGTCGGTTTTGACGGCGCCCGTATCGGTATTTTACAAAGCATTCGCGAAATTCCGGGACTGTTGGCGTTTACCATTACCTTTATTTTGATTTTTTTCCGTGAACAACCGGTGATGCTGGCGGCCTTGGTGCTGTTGGGGATCGGTACCGCACTGACCGGATTTTTCCCGACAACGGTGGCTTTTTATCTGACCACATTCTTGATGTCCACGGGCTTTCATTATTTTGAAACCACCCGGCAATCACTGGCGTTGCAATGGATTGACAAAGCCGATGCCCCGGTGGTGCTGGGACGTTTGGTCAGTGCCGGGTCGTTTGCCGCCCTTGTATCGTTTGCCATGATTTATCTGGGGCTTGATTTGTTTGCCGTTGATATGAAATGGATCTATCTGACAGGCGGTCTGGTTTCCGTTGTCATTACGCTCTATTGCTGGCTCCGGTTTCCGGAGTTTGCAGGGAAAACCCGGCAACGATCAAAAATCGTGCTTAGAAGCCGCTATTGGCTATGGTACGCATTGGTGTTTATGTCAGGGGCCAGACGGCAGATTTTTGTCGTTTTTGCCGGATTTTTGCTGGTTGAAAAATTTGGGTTTACAGCATCGCAAATGACATTGATGTTTTTGGCCAACATGACCATGTCGATCTATCTGGCGCCGAAAATCGGCCGTTTGATCAAACGTTTTGGCGAACGCCGGGCTTTGTTGATCGAATATACGGGGCTGGTGCTGGTTTTTGTCGGCTATGCGCTGGCCGATCAGGCGTGGATCGGGGTTATCCTTTATATTCTGGATCATGTATTTTTCGCCATGGCTATTGCCATTAAAACCTATTTTCAGAAAATCGCCGATCCGGCGGATATTGCCTCTTCGTCTGCGGTCAGTTTTACCATCAGCCATTTGGTGGCGGTGGTCATTCCGGCGGGTTTTGGCCTGATCTGGCTGGTGGCACCGGGCTATGTGTTTATGGCCGGGGCCGGGATGGCTGCGGTTTCATTGCTGTTGGCGTTTTTTGTTCCGGCGGACCCGGACCATAATTTTGTTTCTGTTTTCAGCCGCCTTAAACCGGCCGAATAAAAAAGGATAAAAATCAACATGTCTCAAACCTTTTCCGGAACCGATCAATACGTTGCCAGCGAAGATTTGCAGATCGCGGTCAATGCGGCCATTGCCCTTGAAAGACCATTGCTGATCAAGGGCGAGCCGGGAACCGGAAAAACCGTCCTGGCCGAAGAAGTGGCCAAATCCTTGAACGCGCCGTTGTTGCAATGGCATATCAAATCTACTACCAAAGCGCAGCAGGGTTTGTATGAATATGACGCCGTTGCCAGGTTGCGTGACAGCCAACTGGGTGATGAACGGGTTCATGATATATCGAACTATATTGTCCGTGGAAAATTGTGGGAAGCCTTTGACCATGACAGCCGCCCGGTGTTGCTGATTGACGAAGTGGACAAGGCCGACATCGAATTCCCCAACGATTTGTTGCTGGAACTGGACCGTATGGAATTTCATGTTTATGAAACCCGGGAAACCATACAGGCCCGGCACCGTCCGATTGTGATCATCACATCCAACAATGAAAAAGAATTGCCGGATGCGTTCCTGCGCCGCTGTTTTTTCCATTACATCACTTTCCCCGATGATCAGACCATGCGCCGGATTATCGATGTTCATTTCCCGGATATTCAGGGCATTCTGGTCAAACAGGCACTGGAAATTTTTTATCAACTGCGTGACGTTCCGGGGTTGAAGAAAAAACCGTCCACATCGGAATTGCTCGACTGGCTGAAATTGCTGATGAACGAAGACATGCCGCTGGAGGTTTTGAAATCAGCCAATACCCGTGATCTGATCCCGCCGTTGGCGGGTGCCTTGATCAAAAACGAACAGGACGTGCATTTGCTGGAACGGTTGGCGTTCATGCACGCACGGGAAGGCCGGGATAACAGATAGGGCATTGGATCCGTGTTTATCCATTTTTTCAGGGAACTGAGGAGCGTTGGCATTCCGGTATCGTTGCTGGAATATCTGACCTTGATGGAAGCCCTTGGCGCAGGTCTGGCCCGGTTTGATGTCAACCAATTCTATTATCTGAGCCGCGCCACATGGGTCAAGGATGAACGCCACCTTGACCGTTTTGACCAGGTCTTTGCCAAGGTTTTCAATGGTATAGAATCCGATATCGATGAAGACGGACACGACATTCCCGAAGACTGGCTGAAAAAGCTGGCGGAAAAATATCTGACAGACGCGGAAAAGCGCGAAATCGAAGCTCTCGGCGGCTGGGAAAAGCTGATGGAGACTTTGAAAAAACGCCTGGAAGAACAGAAAAAACGCCATCAGGGCGGATCAAAATGGATCGGTACCGCCGGGACGTCGCCGTTTGGGGCTTATGGCTACAACCCCGAAGGTGTGCGCATCGGACAGGACAGCGGCCGTCATGGTCGAGCCGTCAAGGTCTGGGACAAACGGACATTTAAAAATCTCGATGATACGGTGGAACTGGGAACCCGCAATATCAAGGTGGCGTTACGCCGGTTGCGCAAATTTGCCCGTACCGGTGCTCCTGTTGAACTTGATCTGGGCGGCACCATTCGTTCAACGGCGGAAAAAGGGTTCCTTGACGTGCAAATGGTCCCCGAACGCCATAACGCCGCCAAGGTGTTGTTGTTTCTTGATGTCGGCGGTTCCATGGACCCGCATATCAAAATGATGGAAGAACTGTTTTCCGCCGCCCGCACCGAGTTCAAGCATCTGGAATATTTTTATTTTCATAATTGCCCGTATGAACGGGTGTGGCGTGACAACAACCGCCGCCATGCAAATGTTATCCCGACCATGGATGTGATGCGCACCTATGGTTCCGATTACAAACTGATTTTTGTCGGTGATGCGTCCATGAGCCCATATGAAATCGTTTATCCGGGCGGCAGCGTGGAACACATGAACCCGGAAAGCGGTCAGGTCTGGCTGGAACGGCTGTCCGGCGTTTACAGCCATGCGGTATGGCTGAACCCGGTGCGCGAAGCGTGGTGGGGCCATACCCAGTCGGTCGGCATGATCAAACAATTAATGGCCGGGCGTATGTTCCCGTTGACATTGGCCGGGCTGGACGCGGCCACGCGTGAACTCAGCCATTAACGAAAGAGACGTTATACAAGCCGTCCGTGGCAATGTTTGTATTTTTTACCCGACTGGCACGGGCAGGGCGCATTGCGTGGCACCCGGCCCCAGGTTGCGGGGTCTTCGGGATCAATATGGTCCGCTGCTTTACGGCGGTGGATGGGGACGCTGGCAATGGCCTGATTAACATCGTCCATGTCATCGGCCATGCCTTGCAAGGCTGGATCAACCCGGCCTTCATGCATTTCCTGTGGCTGGCTTTCAAACATGTCCAAATCACTGTCCGCTTGTAATTCGACCATGGATAACATCTGGATCACCCGTTCGCGCAAAGTGTCAAGCATGGATTCAAACAGGTTGAAGGCTTCGCGTTTGTATTCGTTCAGGGGATCACGCTGGGCATAGGCACGAAGTCCAATACCCTGACGGAGATGATCCAGCGTCAACAGGTGCTCTTTCCATAACTGATCAAGCAATTGCAACAACAGGCTTTTTTCAACGGAGCGCATGATGTCGAGGCCAAATGTCGCGGCTTTTTCCGCCATTTTACGGTCGCTTAAATCAGTCAGGCGTTCAAGAACCTCGGCCTCCGCGATGCCTTCTTCGCGGGCCCATTCCTGAACCGGAACATCAAGGCCCAACAGACGCAGGGCCTCTTCGTGCAGGGTGTCCATATCCCATTGTTCGGCATAGGCTTTTTCCGGCATGGCCAGATGAACCATGTCTTCGATAATCTGGTGACGCATATCGACGATTTGTTCGGATACGTCTTCGGTGGCCATCAATTCGCGGCGTTGTTCATAAATGACTTTGCGCTGGTCATTCATCACGTCATCGAATTTCAACAGGTTTTTACGGATTTCGAAATTGCGGGCTTCGACTTTGTGCTGGGCTTTTTCAAGCGCTTTGTTGACCCACGGGTGGACGATGGCTTCGCCTTCTTCGAGGCCCAGTTTTTTCAACATGCCGTCAATGCGGTCCGATCCGAAAATCCGCATCAGATCGTCTTCGAGTGAGAGGAAAAATTTGGATGCGCCCGGATCACCCTGACGACCGGCACGGCCCCGCAACTGGTTGTCAATGCGGCGGCTTTCATGACGTTCGGTGCAAATGATATAAAGGCCACCGGCCTGTGTGACAATTTCACGGTTGGCTTTGATTTCATCGGCGATTTTTTGCTGTGCCTTGTCAAATTCCGGCGTGCCCGGTTTGGCTTTGACCTCGTTGACAACGCGCATATCCAGATTGCCGCCCAATTGAATATCGGTACCGCGCCCGGCCATGTTGGTGGCGATGGTGATGGCACCCTGTGCTCCGGCCTGGGATACGATCAAGGCTTCCTGTTCGTGGTAGCGGGCATTGAGAACGTTGTGCTTGATCTTGGCTTTTTTCAGCAATTCAGACAGTAATTCCGATTTTTCAATGCTGACGGTGCCGACCAGAACGGGCTGCTTGCGCTCACGGCATTCTTTGATCAATCTGATAATGGCGGAATATTTTTCATCCTGCGTGCGGTAAACCTCGTCATCAAGGTCTTTGCGGATACAGGGCACATTGGTCGGGATATCAATGACTTCCAGTTTGTAAATTTCGTGAAATTCCCCGGCTTCGGTCATGGCGGTACCGGTCATGCCCGCCAATTTGGGGTACAGCCTGAAATAATTCTGGAACGTGATCGACGCCAAAGTCTGGTTTTCGTTCTGGATTTCGACGCCTTCCTTGGCTTCCAGCGCCTGATGCAGTCCTTCGGAAAAACGCCGCCCTTCCATCATCCGCCCGGTGAACTCGTCAATGATGATAACCTTGTTGTCCTTGACGATGTAATCGGTATCCCGTTCAAAAAGTTTGTGGGCGCGCAGGGCCTGATTGGTGTGATGAACAAGGGCCACGTTCTGGATGTCGTACAACGACCCTTCTTCGAGCAGGCCTGCGTTTTTTAACAGGCTTTCGATTTTTTCCGTGCCGATGTCGGTGAATGTAACGGCGCGGGCTTTTTCGTCTTTTTCGAAATCTTCCTCGAGAAGTTCCGGGATCAGCTTGTCGATGGAAGTGTATAATTCGGAATTGTCATCGGTGGCCCCGGAAATGATCAATGGTGTGCGGGCTTCGTCAATCAGGATGGAATCGACTTCATCGACGATGGCGTAATTGAAATCGCGCTGCACCATTTCTTCGAACTGGAATTTCATGTTGTCGCGCAGATAATCAAAACCGAATTCGTTGTTGGTGCCGTAGGTGATGTCTGCGGCGTAGGCGGCTTTGCGTTCACTGTCATCAAGGCCGTGAACGATGCAATCCACCGTCAGACCCAAAAACCGGTAAACCTGTCCCATCCAGTCGGCGTCACGTTGGGCCAGATAGTCGTTGACGGTGACCACGTGCACGCCTTTGCCTTCGATGGCATTCAGATAGACAGCCAAGGTGGCGACCAGTGTTTTACCTTCGCCGGTGCGCATTTCTGCAATCTGGCCACGGTGCAGGATCAGGCCGCCGATCAACTGTACATCGAAATGGCGTTGTCCCAACGTTCGTTTGGCTGCTTCACGTACGGTGGCGAAGGCTTCAACGAGAATATCATCCAGCGTTTCACCGGCTTTCAAACGTTCACGGAATTTTTCGGTTTGTGCTTTTAATTCATCATCGCTCAGGGCTTCAATCCGGCTCTCATATCCATTGATGGCATCAACGGTCGACTGAAGTTGTTTCAGGTAGCGGTCATTCGCAGACCCGAAAAGGCGTTTGGCGATAGCGTTAAGCATGAAATTTGGTGGTCCGTCGTGAATGAGTCGTGATTGAAAGGCACATTGCCCGGAATTTTTAATGAATGGCTGTATGTAAACAAGCCATCAAAGAGATAGAGTCACACACCCCCTCTGTCAATGCTTGGCGGCTTAAATGCACTTTTTTGAGGTCGGGTTTTGCTGTGTTTCTGCCTTCAGAGAGAAAGCAATGCCGTATTGTGGGCAAATTCCCAATACAGTTTGCGGATTCTTTTATAAACGGGGCCTATTTTGAAAGGTACAGAATTTAACCGTGTCATCGGTTGCAATTTTGCGTGATTGCCTGAACTGAATGCTTCATCCGCCTGTTCTAGATCATGATAGCGCAACCGGGTTTCAACAACATCAATGCCGTCATCGGTTAATAATTTTATCACGCGCTGGCGAGTAATTCCGTTCAGGTACGTTGCGTTTGCAATTGGCGTATAAACGACACCGTTTCGCACCAGAAACAGGTTTGCCGTCGCAAATTCAGCCAGATTATCCCATGGATCAAGCATGACGATTGTGTCAAACCCGGATCGTCTGGCGGCCGCCAATGGCTGTCCAATGGCCGGATACAGGCATGAAGCCTTGGCCCCGGTCACCATGGTGTCGGGTAATGGCCGCCGCAGCGATGATAATGTGGCTGAAAAACCCTCATCCGGAGGCAAACCTTCACGGTAGGTGCATAAGGCAAATTGTGTGCTGTCGGCATCAGGGACGGCGCCGCCTTTTTCTGCCCAGAACATGGGCCGGATATAAAGTTCGGAACCCGCAGGGAATTTCCTGACCGCATCAAGGGCAATTTCTGTGATTTCCGTGGCTGTTTTGTTCGGGTTCAAACCAATGGCCAACGCAGAACGGACAACACGGGCCATATGTAATTCAAGATCGGGAACTGTGTTTTCAAAAGCGCGGGCACCGTCAAAAACCATTGATCCCAACCACATGGCCTGACTGAGTGGACCCAGAATTTTCGGATTACCGGATAGCCATTTATCCTGATAGAATGTCCAACTCATTGTTTTACTTTCATTTTTTTATCTGCGTGTCGGTGTTATAGTGATTGCAAGACGGTTTTTATGCTGCTGCCAAGTCGGTCGACAATATCGTTTATCTGATGGCTTTGGATGATGAATGGCGGTGACAACAGAACATGGTCGCCGGTTCCGCCATCCAGATTGCCGCCGCCCGGGTAACAAAGAAGCCCGTTGTTCATGGCCTCGGCCTTTATTTTTTGATGAATATTAAAATCCGGTGAAAAAGATTTTTTTGTTGCCTTGTCTTTAACAAGTTCAATGGAACAGAATAATCCTCGGCCACGGATATCCCCGATATGCGGATGATTTCTGAAATAATTTTCAAGAACGGATTTTAATTGACGGCCGCGTTCCCGGACGTTTTCCAGCAACCGGTGACGGATAATTTTTTTAACAACGGCAAGCGATCCGGCACATGCAGCGGCATGCCCCATATACGTCTGGCCATGAAGAAAAGCGCCGCTTCCGGTTTCAAGGGCCCGGTAGATCTGTTTGTTGATGATCATCGCTCCGATGGGCTGAAATCCGCCGCCCAGTCCCTTGGCAACGCAGACGATATCGGGATCGATTTGTTCTTGATGACAGGCCAGCCATTGACCGCTGCGCCCCATTCCGCACATCACTTCATCAAGCACCAAAACAATACCGTACCTGTCGCAAATTTCACGAATGCGTTTAAAATACCCTTTGACCGGCGGAACCGTTCCCAATGTCGCGCCAACGATGGTTTCGGCAACAAAAACTGCAACATTTTTGGCGCCAACGCGTAATATTTCAGCCTCGAATTCATTGCCCAGACGAATGGCGTAGGCTTCTTCGCTTTCTCCTTGCAAGGCAAACCGGTATGGATAACAAGGCGAAATATGGCTACAGGTCCGGTGCATTAACCATGGCTTGAAATGACGTTTACGCCCGTCAAGGCCGCCAACGCCCAGTGCGCCCAATGTTGCTCCGTGATAGCTGTGCGTGCGGGAAATGATGTGCGTGCGAGACGGTTCCCCGCGTTCCAGATGATATTGCCGGACCATTTTAAAAGCCGCTTCCATGGCTTCGGAACCACTTCCGAAAAACAGCGCGGCCCGGGCATTTCCGCCAACCAGATTGATGAGTTTTTCTGCCAGACTTTCTGTGACGTCGCTGGTGAAAAAACCGGAATGGACATAGGCAACGGCATCAAGCTGTTGTTTAATGGCATCGGCGACATCCCGGTCACCATGACCAAGGCAGGATACCGCCGCCCCGCCACAGGCGTCGAGATATTCCCTGCCGTCACTGTCGTATAAAAAAACACCTTTGCCGTGGCTGATTTTTCGTGGAGGCTGACCGAGCGAGCGATGCAGGACATAGCTTTGTTTGATCGCATTCATCCTGATAAACTATCCGGCTTCGGGTTTTTCATGGCAATCCCGTGAATACGTATTTTTGCATCATATGGCAGTCGCTGGACTTCGTGAACGGTCCGGCACGGGCGCGCATGTTCGGGAAACAAGTCGTTGTAGATGGCACTGACTTTTTTCAAGTCGTTCAGATCCTGAAACGCCAGTTCGAGAAACACCAGATCATGTTCAGCAAAACCGGCGGATTTAAGTACAGCAAACAGGTTTCTGAAGCTTTGCCTCGTTTCCTGGGCGATCGTCCCCGGCTGGTAGTTTCCGTTCCTGTCAACAGAAAGCTGGCCGCCGATATGACAGGTTTGCTGGCTGACAACGCCGTGACTGATACCGGCCCGGGACGGAGGAATGTCAGGCCCGTGTTCAATATAGCGATGCCCATGTATTGATTTTTTATTCATTATGGTTTGTCCGGTTGGCATAAAAAATTTTCAGGGCCGCAAATATGAAAACGGATACTCCGGTGATCGTTTTTGATAGGAAATAATTCTGGGGTTAACGATTTGACCGTTATTGATTTCAATGGCATCGCTCAAAGTCGGGTTATTTTTTATGGCTTCGATGCCGCCCATGATCACAGGCAGGAAGCGTTTGACTTCACCCGAAATCTGCCATGTTGCCGCGTCCCATAAATATGCCGGTGTATGGTCAACCGCGACAACGGTCATGTGCCCGATTTGATAGCACGGATTGTCAAAGGTTGTTGGCTTAAGGAAAGAAAACCCCATCCCCGGATCACAACTGATATCAATAATCAGGCAATCGTGATCAAAGGCATGAATATGCTGATCCGGCAGGTATGTCAGCGGGTTTTCCGGGTTTTGGGCACTGCAGTTGATGATGATATCGGCTGTCTTCAGAGCATGCCAGAAAGGTGTTTGCGGGGCGTTCTTGTGATTGATCACGCTTCCATGTTCGTGGTTTCTTGTGATCTGAATGTACGTCACTCCGTCGATGGGGGCTTTGATTTTTTCAGCGGGACGCTGGACATAGGCGGTTATGTCGCTGAACCCTCTTTGTTGCAAAGCCTTGATTGCGGCTGTTCCGGCGTACCCATGACCGATGACGGCTATTTTTTTGTTTTGACCATAAAATCCGTCGAGACCTTTCAGCCCCAGCGCATGCAACGTTCCTGCGTATCCGGCCAGCTCGTTATTGCCTTGAAATATATGCCGGGGTCTGTCCGCATGGGCGTCCGCCTCGAACATGGCCTCCCATGTCAGGACAGTATGTTTGCGCTCGATACAGATATCTGCCAGATGACCGTATAAGACAAAATGCATCCAACCCCATATCAGGGCCTGTTTTTTGATGGCTTGCAGGTCCGGTTCCATGGGTTTTGCAATGACAACGATATCGGACGTTGCCATCAGGGTGTTTCTGTCTTCAATGCAAAATCCACTGGCCCGGATATCTGAATCACTGCGTCCGAAATGTTCACCATAGCCACTGTCAAAGACCATTTGTTTGCGTAAATGTTGCGGGATGTCGTCTAAATGTTGCGGGTGAATGGGCAAACGGTACTCGTTTTCACGTAGTGATTTTCCGATAACGGCAATTTTTGGCATCCTCAGGAACTTTCATTTGTCGTTAACGCAGGTGAAATTTTTTGCTGTGATCGCATCATGATGACGGCACTGATCAGGATTGCAGCACAGCCGGAAAGAATTGTTGCTGTGACGGCTTCGTTAAAAATAAAAAACCCGATGGTGGCGGAATAAATCAGCGAGACATAAAAAAACGGAGCCAGAAAATGCGCATCGGCAAGGCGGGCAGATTTCAAAATGCAAATCTGGCCGATAACGGCAACCGTTCCAATCGCGACCAACAGATAGAATTGCGGGGCAGTCGGCCACACCCAAAACGGAATGGCGGCGGCAAAGGATATGACGGCCCCGGCCAGATTGCTGTAGAACAGGATTGTCAGACTGCGATCCCGGGTCTGGCTTAGCCATTTTACGCCAACGATTTCGGCCCCCATGAAAACAGCGGCGAGGATGGCGATAAGACTGCCCACAGACACACTGTCGCCACCGGGGCTGGCGATAATAAAGGCGCCGGATAATCCGATAACCGCAGCCAGCCAGCGCCATGACCCGATTTTTTCACGTAACAGCAAGGCGGCAAAAAACATCGAAAAAATCGGACTTGTGAAACCGATCGCGGTTGCCGCAGCAAGCGGGATATGTTGTATGGCAACAAACATCAAGGCAATGCCGCCAAATCCGGCCAGTGTGCGGATAATATAACGCCCGGTGTGCTGTGTTTTTAAACGTGCCGGTTTGGCCAGAACAAAAGGCAACAAAACCAGAACCGCCATCACATACCGGGCAAATGTCAATTCAAGAGGCGGGATCGCGTCGCCTTCGAGTAACGCAACGCCCTTGGCAATGGCGTTCATGACGGAAAAAAACAATGCGCCCGCCAAAACCCATAATCCGGCTTGGCGATATGCTTTTTTATGGCACGTCGCAGAGTTGTTTGTATCGTCGTTTAGGTGGCTCATTTTTTCCGTTAACCTGTTGGAGACAAAATATTGAATTTTAAATCATGGTTATTGGTGGATCAATTTCATTGGTGTAAAATCGATCAGTAAAACCGTTCGCGCCGTTTCCCTGTTTTTTTTCACCGGACTGATTTCGTCAACATGGTGGCTGACACGCGGGTCGAAAATTGCATAACTGTCAAAATAGCTTTCCAGTCTGAAAGTTGCGAGAATATCTTTTTTATCCAGAACCGAAGGATGTTTTCCGCAGTTCCCGGGTGTCGAGATATAATTGTAGCCGCCATCGACATTATTATGTTCCAGTAAATGGGCAAAGGTGAAAACTTCACCATCCTGATGCAATGTATTCGGTGTCGCGCCGATTTTTGCATCCTGGCTTGCTTTTTCCGATAGATGAAAACGGATAATGGACAACCCGACACATAATGGAAACGATAAATCGTATCCGTTCCAGTCGGTTTGCCGGAAGTCATGCCAGATCAGTGAATTTACAGCCGCCTCGGACAGGAATGCATGCGATAATGGTGAAAGCCGCCGGGGATGACTGTATTCAGGGTTATATCGGCCTTGATTGTAAACAATGGCATTGCCTTGTGGTTTCAGAAACCTGATTTGATGGTCCTCGGGAAACAATAACGCCTTGCCGTGACGGCGAAAGCGGCCATGGGTCAGATGGTTTTCATCGGCTTCCAGTTCATTGATTTCGTTTGCAACGATTTGTCTGAAGCCGGGCGTAAACAATTCCGGTAACCGGGTTTCAAGAACCCCGCCATGGGTAACGGAATATCCCTGCTTCAGCAACGGGCCTGATTGTGTTGTCGTCATTCAGATGGCCATCAAAAATCATAAATAGCGGTTTGTGTCTCGTGTGTGCGCGGTTTGTTGACGCCGTCCGGTCCATCAAAAGTAAAATTCAAAATGATACGCGTGCCGTCCTTTTCAAGAGGGTAGGTACGGTGAAGTGTGGTGTCGGTGCGGAAAAAATAGATATCACCTTGTTGATGGTAATAGGTATTGATGGGGTGTTCACATAGTATGCGATAAATATCCGGGTTGTTTTTATCCCATGTTGTGTGGGGAACGCATTGCAGCATGCCGCCGTTTTCAATGGGCGGGTGATCAATAATAAAAATCAGGGCATATTGATAATCTCCCCAGTGCCAGCCATGGGTATCGCCCGCTTTTTCCTGATGGGTCATGGTCATGCGTTCGTTTTCCCAGTCACAATCCAGCACATCGTGCCCGGTGATTTGTTCAAGCCCTTTGCGTAATGCCGTTGAATGGTATAGTTCCGGAATTAACGAACCAAATTCGATGATATCGCGGACATTGACGGAACCGAGTTTGCGCGGTGAATTGGATGTTTCCTTGACCGTGATATCGATGCGCCGGGCTGCGTTTTCAACGATATGACGCCCTTCGTCCCGGATGGCCTTGACAAGGGTGTCGGGCAAAATATCCGATAATAACACATACCCGTTGCGTAATAACTGACGTTGTTTGCCGGGAATCTCTTTTTCCCATGCGTGTTGAAAAAGATGCTCCGTAATCATTGGTTCCAGATCATTGGTGGCGTTACAGGTGCCTGGGACCTTATGGTCTGTTAAAGCTGTGTGCGTAGCCGTGTTGCCTGTTTTCATGAAAAATCCTGTACGTAAATGGAGGCGGGTAAATGGATGTGTTTTTCTTTGCGTTGTGTGGTGCTTGTATCAGATGGTTTTAAAGAATGCGCTTGTAAATGCACTTGCTGAAATGCACTTGTAAACAGTATTTAATAAAATACACCTATCATAGATAGATATTGGCAAGCAAGCAATATTACACAATTTATATTTTCAGCCTGTAAGGACGGATTATTGGCGGGCGCGCTGGCGGGCGGCGTAGGCTTTCATGATATTGCGCACGGCGGCCAGTGCCTGATCGCGTTTCATGCCCGGTGTAATGGCTGGATTATACAGCAATTTAAGCAACAGCCTGTCCAGTCCGGTCAACTCATTATTGGGGTTTTTATCGTTGAATATGGATTGCTTCAACGTGCTGCTGTCGTTGGGAAGTCCCATGGCTTGCGTTAATTCTTCGATCACACAGGCACGCATGGTGCGTTGGTCATGGCGCGCCGGAAATGCGGCGTAGGCAGCCTTGATTTCTCCGCCCTTGGTGTAAAAATGAACAAAGCATGTGGATTTACCCAGCATGTCGATGGCGGTTTCCTTGGCTTTGGGGTCGGTTTTTCCGAATTTTTTTTGCACTGCGTCGGGGATCAGTTTGGCAGGCAGGTAAAACAGCAAAAAATTAAGGCTGGTGCCGTCAAAATCTTTGGCAAGGCGGCCTTCCTTGAACATTTTCTCGGAAAATTCCAGTGACACCGGATGTCCGGTCAGTTTTTGCAGGGTGCCGGCGAGTTCATTCACATAGTCTTCAAAATAATCGGGATAAAGCCTGCCGACGATGCCCAGACGAATGGGTTTTTTCCATTTGCGGATATAATTGATGCGTCCGGTATATTCATTGCCAAGGGCGACCACATCAAAGCTGTTGACCACTTCTGACAAGGTCATGCGCGGGCGGTCATCGGTTTGCGCCGATACAGAAAAAGGCAGGCATGAAAAAACCGTAAACAAAACCAACAGCGATATTTTTTTATGCCAGTCCATGATATTTTTCCGGTTATAAAATCGTCAGTAGACATATATCAGCATTTAGAAAAAATGTATCATATCTTTTTTGCGCCATGCGACATCATTCCGCCATATTGAAATTTCACTTTACCGGATAAGGTATCGGATCGGTTGCTTGTACTTCAGCGGCTGATATGCTTTACCGAAGTTAATTATACCGGAACCTATTTTTTAATTTTCAATGACAGGAATATTCAGATGTTAAAACGTACCCTTTTAATGGCTTCGCTTGTGGCGTTGATGGCAACACCGCTGGCTTCGTCTTATGCGGCCAGTGATGCCAACAAGGACAATCCGGTTGTTGCCACCGTCAACGGCATGGAAATCCGCCGCGCCGATGTGGAAGACGCGCGCCAGTTTTTACCGCAACAGTACCGCAATTTGCCGTTTCAGGCGTTGTATCCGACGTTGCTGAATTCGCTGATTGATTTGCGTTTGGCGGTTGCCGAGGCCAAAGCCCAAAAAATGGATCAAAGTCAGGAATACAAAGACAACATGGAACGGGTCGGCGGACAAATTCTGCAAAGCATTCTTTTGAATGAAGTCGTCACCAAAGCGACCACGGACGACAAGCTGAAAGCCAGCTATGATGAATTTCTGAAAACCGCCAAACCCGGCGAAGAAATCAGTGCCCGCCATATTCTGGTGAAAACCGAAGACGAAGCCAAAGCCGTTATCAAGGAATTGTCAGGCGGTGCCGATTTTGCCGAGCTGGCGAAGAAAAAATCAACCGGCCCGTCCGGTGCCAACGGTGGCGACCTGGGATATTTCAAAACCGGGCAAATGGTTCCTGAATTCGAACAGGCCGCTATGGCCCTGAAAAAAGGGGAAACATCAAAAACGCCGGTTAAAACCCAGTTCGGCTGGCACGTGATCAAGGTCGAGGACCGCCGCCCGGCCACACCGCCCACATTCGAAGAAAAGCGTCAGGAAATTTTGGCTCAATTGGCACAGGCTGCCGTTGCCGATTACAAGAAAAACCTGCGTGAGGGGGCGAAAGTGACCCAGTTCAATCTGGATGGCTCGCCGCTTGAGACAAAGAAAAAAGCTGAATAACGGATAATCGCCATGACCGACACGCCCGCCGTTTCGCCGTTGGCCCCGGACCATTTCCCGGACTTGCCTGAAATTCCCGGTGTCCGTCTGGGCGTAGGCGAAGCGGGCGTGAAATACCAGGGCCGCACCGATGTGTTGTTGGCGGAAATGGCCCCGACAACGCAAGTCGCCGGGGTTTTTACCCAATCGAAAACGGCGTCTGCCCCGGTGGACTGGTGCAAAAAACATTTGTCCGGTGGCTTGGCGCAAGGGTTGTTGGTCAATTCCGGCAATGCCAATGCCTTCACCGGTGTCAAAGGCCTCGACGCGGTTGAAAAATCTGTCGAAGCCGTCGCCGATGTTCTGGCTTGTCGTCCAAGCCGGGTGTTCGCGGCATCAACGGGGGTGATTGGCGAGCCGCTGGAATGGGGAAAAATCGCAAAATGTCTTGATGCGATTTACGCCAATATGAACGATGTTGCAGGGGCGGATGACTGGCGCGCAGCGGCTTCGGCCATCATGACGACGGACACCTTTCCCAAGGCAGCGACAAAAACGATTGAAATCGACGGCACCCCCGTCACCATCAACGGTATTGCCAAGGGATCGGGCATGATCGCGCCGGACATGGCGACGATGCTGTCGTTTATTTTCACCGACGCCAACATTTCATCATCGGTGTTGCAGCAAATGCTGAGCCCGGCTGCGGATAAATCCTTTAACGCCATTACCGTTGACAGCGACACTTCAACCAGCGACACGGTGTTGCTGTTTGCCACCGGGAAAGCCGGTCACCGCGTTATCGAACAAGCGGATGATGCCCGGTTGGATCAATTCAAAGCCGCGCTTGAAAGCCTGATGGTGGATTTGGCGCAGCAAATCGTCCGCGACGGCGAAGGGGCGACCAAATTCATTTCCATCACCGTGACCGGGGCCGAAAATGACAAGGCTGCGAAAACCATTGCCTTGGCAATAGCCAATTCACCGTTGGTGAAAACCGCCATTGCCGGCGAAGACGCCAATTGGGGCCGCATAGTCATGGCTGTTGGCAAATCCGGCGAAGCGGCCAACCGGGACAGATTATCCATCACCATCGGTGGCGTCGCCGTTGCGGAACAGGGTTTGCGCGTTGAAAATTATGATGAAACGCCGATAGCCAAACATATGAAGGGCGATGAAATCGATATCACCGTTGATGTTGGCGTGAGCGAAGCGAATGCGGGCCGGGCCACGGTCTGGACCTGCGATTTAACCCATGGATATATTACCATCAATGCCGATTACAGGTCCTGATAACGGCTGTTATGATGCCGAAACGCGCCTTGGGAAACCGGGGCTTGAAACCCGGTTGGTGGTGGCCGTCGCTTTGGTCGATATCGATGGCCGGGTGTTGCTGGCACGTCGTCCGGCGGGCAAGCCGATGGCCGGTTTGTGGGAATTTCCGGGCGGAAAAGTCAATGTCGGTGAATTGCCGGAACAGGCTTTGATCCGGGAACTGGACGAAGAACTGGGCATTGATATCACCGCCAGCTGTCTGGCACCGTTGACGTTTGCGTCCCATTGTTACGATGATTTTCATCTGTTGATGCCGCTTTATGTTTGCCGGGTCTGGAAAGGAACGCCGACCGCCAAAGAAGGGCAGGAACTGAAATGGGTGCGCCCGCTGCGTATGGGGGACTACGCCATGCCCGAAGCCGACGTGCCGTTGGTGGCGTTACTCAGGGATTTTTTGTAAAAATGATGACGGATCCGGACATCACGGCGGCGGTGCTGATCATCGGCAACGAAGTGTTATCGGGCCGGACCAAAGACGCCAATCTGGGTTTTTTAGGGTCGGAACTGAACAAAATCGGTATCCTGGTGATGGAAGCCCGCGTCATCCGGGACGATCAACAAATGATCATGGATCATGTCAATGACCTGCGAAGGCGTTATGATTATCTGTTCACCACGGGCGGCATCGGTCCGACCCACGATGATATCACATCCGAATCCATCGCCAAAGCCTTTGCATTGCCGTTTGGCCGTAACCCGGATGCGGTCCGGATGTTGTCGGAACATTATGATGATAAGGATTTGACCGCTGCCCGCCTCAGAATGGCCAACACCCCCGAAGGGGTCATATTGCTGGATAATCCTGTGAGCAAGGCACCGGGGTTTCAGGTTGAAAATGTTTTCGTTTTGCCGGGTGTGCCGGTCATCATGCAGGCCATCTTTGCCGGGTTCCGTCACCGTTTGCAAGGGGGCCGGGAAATGCTGTCGGCGACGTTGACGTGCGATTTGCCCGAAGGCCGGATTGCGGAAAATCTCGGTCATATTCAGGACCGCAACAAAGACGTTGAAATCGGCAGCTACCCCTATATCCGTCTTGGCAAAATGGGCGTCAGCGTGGTCGTGCGTCATACCGACCAAGCGCGCCTTGACAGCGTTTCCGGTGAAATCAAAGCGATGATCAGCGGGCTTGGCGGCAAAATTTTTTAACGCTCCAGTATGAAATCACTAAACGGCGCACGGTCTTCCCAGCCGTATCGCACCAATTCCGGATCATCGTGTTCTTCAACCGGGTAGCCGAGACACAAATAGGCCACCAGCCGCCAGTTTTCCGGCACATCCAGAATGGCGTTGACGGTTTCCGGGTGTAATATGGAAACCCAGCCCATACCGACGCCTTCGGCGCGCGCCGCCAACCACAATGTGTTGATGGCGGCGACAACGGAATAATCCAGCATTTCCGGCATGGTTTTTTGCCCCAGACCTTTGCCGCGTCCGCTGCCATGGTCGCTATAAACGGCCAATTGAACGGGGGCCTGATCAAGGCCCGATAATTTCAGGCGGGCGTACAGATTTGCTTTTTCCCCGGAATAATCCTTGAGAGCATCTTTGTTACAGCTTTCGAAATCATCGCGGATTTTTTTCCGCCGGGTTTTGTCATCAACGACGACAAACCGCCATGGCTGGCTGTTGCCGACCGACGGGGCCAAAATGGCCCGTTTCAGCAATTGCTTCTGTAAATCATCCGGAATCGGGTCGGTTTTGAAACGGCGCACATCCCGGCGCCAGCGAAACAGGGCTTCGAGGCGTTGATTGAACAGGGTATCAAAATCCGGTTTGTCGGGGGATGGCGTGACGTTTTTCATGGCCCGGACCATACCCGAACAGACCCTGTCCCGGCAATTCAAAAAAGATGCGGTTAAAGCCTTGCAAGGACGGATGGGTGTGTTTAGTTTCCCAAATTGCCGACACCGACGGGTTTCGGGGCCTTACGCGGACGTGGCGGAATTGGCTTGCGGACGTTGTGGAGTTGTTTTGCGGACGTGGTGGAATTGCTGCCAACCACGAACGCATTCGCGGACGTGGTGGAATTGCCCCCAACCACGAACGCACGCGCGGGCGTGGTGGAATTGGTAGACACAAGGGACTTAAAATCCCTCGGGCCTTAGTGCCCTTGCGAGTTCAAGTCTCGCCGCCCGCACCATCTTCATGAAATTGATACATAATTTTTTAAATTATATTTTAAAGTCTCGCCAAAGCCTGTCTTGATGCCTGTCTTGATAAATATGCTGTTTTAACATAAACTGTGTTACAATGTTGCACATATTAAAAACATGCATTTTTAAAACATGCATTGATTTACGGGGTCAACCATGGCGGTTTCAACAACAAGTTTACGCCTAAGCGACGATGTCCAGAAACGTCTTGAAGCCTTGGGCAAAGCGCAAGACAGATCGCCGCACTATCTTATGAAAAAAGCTGTCGAACAGTTTCTTGATAGCGAAGAAGCCTTGATGGCCGAGCGTCAGTTGGTGATGGCAAGGTGGGAAAAATTTGAACTCACAGGCGAGACGGTGGATCATGCAGATGTCAAAGACTGGGCGTCGTCACTTGGTTCCGATTCCCCTTGATGGCACAGATTAACTGGTTGCCGGAGGCCGTAGATGACCTGAAAAGGTTACACGCTTTCATCAAACCGCACAGCGTGACGGCCGCAAACAGGGCTGTAGATACCTTGCTCAAGGCTGTGGAGACATTGCAGGCGTTTCCTGAAAAAGGGCGGCCATGGGAACCAGATATCAATTTCCGGGAATTGTCGGTCAGCTTTGGCGCGCGCGGGTATGCTGTCCGTTACCGTTTATATCAAAATCAGATCGTGATTGTACGCATCTGGCACGCCCTTGAGACCGGTAATTGAATAATTTCTTTTTGTCGGCTGCCGTCGCTAAAACTTGAAATAAACAAATCCTGTTGATAGACTGGTTTATTAAACTGGTTTGTTGGTGTTTTGTGAATTGGAGATTTTATGATTATCGTTGGGGCTTTTAAGGCGAAAACGCATCTTTCCCAATTGCTTGAGCAAGTAAGTCACGGTGAAGAAGTGTTGATCACCAAACGCGGCAAAGCCGTCGCCCGTCTGGTGCCGGCAAGTGATCCGGACGAAACCGTTATCGGTGCCGCCATTGCGGATTTACGTGCCTTGCGACAGGAAACCACTTTGGGTGGGGTGAACTGGAAGGACCTTCGTGACGAGGATCGGCGGTGACATCCCCGGAATTGAATGCATCCGGAGATTTCGTTCTTGATTGTTCGGTTGCCACGGCTTGGTTGTTTGATGACGAAGCCAGCCCGGCCACGGATGCACTTATGGACAGGTTGCGCCACGGGCGGGCCTATGTCCCCGAACTTTGGTATCTTGAACTGGGCAATGTCCTTGTACAAGCGGAACGGCGGGGGCGTATGACGGCGTCGCAAATCGGTGTCCGTATCGAACGTCTTTCACAGTTGCCGATCATCCCGGATCATGAAACCCATATTCACGCATTCCATGATATCATCAACCTTGCCCGTGCCGAAACGCTGACAACCTATGATGCCGCTTATCTTGAACTGGGAATGCGTCTCGGGCTGCCTTTGGCCAGTATGGATAAAGCCTTGTTGCGGGCCGCAAAACGGGTTGGGCTGCCGACTTTGCCGGAATAACCCTATTTGAATTGCGCGAAGTTAAAAAACCGCTTGTCATGGCGAAAACATTTCCATATATCTGGACATATGGAAACTAAATTTGACAAGGATCAGGCCCTGAGCGCGTTGTCGGCCTTGGCCCATGACCGGCGTATTGACGTGTTTCGTCTGTTGGTCGAGGCCGAACCGGACGGTCTCGCCGCCGGTGATATCGCCAAACGGCTGGGCCTTCATCATAATACTTTGTCCAGCCAGCTTGGCATTCTGTCACATGCCCGCCTGATTTCATCAAAACGTCATGGAAGGTCCATAATCTATTCATTGGCTCCCGGCGGCATTCAGGCGTTGCTTTCCTATTTGACCGAGGATTGCTGTGGCGGGGATCCGGAAATTTGTTCGATTAATATCAACGGGGATGATTAAAATGGCTGAAAACAGCACAATCAATAATACAGAAGACAATGACGGTATCGGGTTTTTTGAACGCTGGCTGTCGCTGTGGGTGGCCGCATCCATCATTGTCGGGTTGTTGGCCGGATCACAGTTTCCGGGCGTTTTTGAAATCATTGCCGGATGGGAATATGCCAAAGTCAATTTTTTGGTGGCGGTGCTGATCTGGGCGATGGTATTCCCGATGATGGTCAATGTGGATTTTGCCAGCCTTAAACACATTGGCGACAGACCCAAGGGATTGATTTTAACGGTTGTTGTCAACTGGCTGGTGAAACCGTTTACCATGGCCGCATTGGGTGTGTTGTTTTTCCAGTATCTGTTTTCCGGCCTGATTGATGCGGGCGAGGTTGACCAGTATATCGCCGGTGCCATCATTCTGGGCGCGGCACCGTGTACGGCGATGGTGTTCGTGTGGTCCAATCTGGTTAAAGGGGACGCCACCTATACCCTGGTCCAGGTATCATTGAACGATGTTATTATGATTTTTGCCTTTGCCCCGATTGTGGCATTTCTGTTGGGCGTGACCGATTTGACGGTGCCGTGGGAAACGTTGTTGTTGTCGGTCATTTTATATGTGCTGGTCCCGTTGCTGGCCGGGGCGTGGACGCGTAAATATCTGGAACATCATGCCGCCAAATCCGAAGCGCCACAGCACAAGATTGATACTTTTTGTGGCCGTATCAAACCGTTTTCCGTGATCGGGTTATTGGCAACGGTGGTGTTGCTGTTTGGTTTTCAGGGACAGGTGATACTTGATAATCCATTCCTCATTGTTCTGATCGCGGTGCCGTTGCTGGTACAATCCTATGGCATTTTTGTCATAACCTATGGTGCGGCGTGGTTATGGCGGGTGCCGTTTCCGGTGGCGGCGCCGTGTGCGTTTATCGGCACATCCAATTTTTTTGAACTGGCTGTCGCCGTTGCCATCAGCCTGTTCGGGATTTCTTCCGGGGCCGCCTTGGTCACCGTGGTTGGCGTTCTGGTCGAAGTCCCGGTGATGCTGTCGCTGGTGGCTTTTGCCAAAAAAACCAAATATTGCTTTCCTGAATGATACATGATCACCAAACTGTCATTTAAACGGCCTTGAAACCGCATTCAAACCGCATATCTTCTAAGCGTGGGAGGTTTTTTACACTCCAGTATGAGGATATCCGGTTATGAATTATAAATTATTCGCCCCGTTGTTGTTGCTGGTTGTTGCCGCCTGTACCATTCCACCCGGCCAGAAAAGCGGGTTTCGCCCCGTTGTCGCAGGAAGCGAGCGCACGGTTATCAATGCCCCGGTTTTTAATAATACCGAAACAAAGCGCGTTGTTTTCCATGATGTTTCCGATTTACAGGAATATTCATGGTTCCGTGCCAAAAATGGTGCCCGGGCTGAATTTGACTATGCGGAACTGGCTTTGCTGGGGCGATATCACGGTTATCTGCAACTGACCGACACCCTGAATATGATGGTCAAAAGGTGGAAATATTTCAACGGCAAACAGCTGGTTTTCAGCAAAGCCTATTGGCAGGAATTGCCGTGGAACGTTGGCGGCTGGGTCAAACCGTTTCAGGCCAAATCAGGCGGCGTTACCACAGGGTGCATCGCTGTTTCTTTCGATTGGGACCCGTCCCAGGATGATGCCGAGGGCCGGACAACCAAAGCGTTGTTTGGCTATCTTTGCGGCAAACCCGGCGAAGCCGTCCCCCCGGCTATGTTGACATCATGGGTTGAAAGTCTGGGAATCCGCGGTATTAGCCAGCCGGGGCCGGAAAATCTGCTGCAATCGGGACCGTTGCCGCCGCTTGATCGACAAAACAGTCTGAAAGCGCTGGCGACCGGCATGGATCCGGCGTTTGATGGCGGTAATTCCGGTTTTCCTTTTTTCTTTGCCCGCTATTACAGCACCGGCGGCGACCGGGCGTGGGATGATTAATCCGATTTTGAAACAGTTGGAAACAGTTGGAAACATTTCGAAACATACCAGAACTATACCTGACACATTGATGTTCTATAAAATAGCCAATGCGTTGCCGCTTCCCCCCCCAAGTTTGCGGCATCACATCTTAAGCCGGAAACTTAGCCCCCCTTTGTTTCCGGCGGGGTCAGGGCTCGTTGATACGATCCAGAGGCCGGCTTCGGACCGGCAAAACGGAATATCAATAAAGCCGGATGGTAACAACAAGCCCTGACCCCATCCTCCCTGTGAAACTCAAAGCCGGGCTTTTTTATAAAGTCCGGCATTTTTTTGCCCCCGCTGCGAAAAAGATGCGAAAAAAAAGGCCGACCCCGAAGGACCGGCCAAGTTTGACAGGGAGAGGATCGCACTGAATTCACAATGACGAATCCATGCATTATAGTGGCCTTTTTTCCAAAAACTTTCAGTGATCCAGATCACATAACCGGATATGACCGTCTTTGCGGCTGGGAAAATTTTCGTGACATATTTTTGATATCCATTACCATATTGGATTGAAGCCGCAAAAAAATTAAACAAATTCAGGGTGTTAAATGCAAGTTTCCGTGCCGCCGGATTTCCATATGTGGATGACATTCGTATTGATTGTCGGTGCGTTCGTGTTGTTCTTTCTTGAACGGGCCAGCATGGAATTGACGTCTGTCGGAATTCTTTGTGTGTTGCTGGTGTTTTTCCATGTTTTTCCGGTAGTCGGGGAAAACGGCAAAAATTTGCTGGGACCGGCGCGGATTCTGATGGGGTTTGCCAACCCGGCTTTGTTAACGGTACTGGCATTGCTGGTGATCGGCAACGGCATGGTCCGGACCGGGGTTTTGGACAGAGGTGCCGGGTTTATTCTCAATTTCGGCGGTTCGTCAAAAAGTTTGATGCTGTCTTTTGCTTTGGGCCTTGTGATCGTCATGGTCGTCAGCGCGTTTTTAAACAATATTCCCGTTGTCGTAATTTTTATCCCGATTATTCAGGCACTGGCCGGGCGCTACGGTCACGTGGCCAGCCGTTACCTGATGCCGCTCAGTTTCGCCGCCGTGCTGGGGGGTATGACCACGTTGATCGGTTCATCGACAAACTTACTGGTCAACAGCGCACTGTTTGACATGCAGAAAAACCCTTTTGAATTTTTTGATTTTACCGTTCCAGGTACGGTGATGGCGGCCATTGGTTTGTTGTATGTGGTTTTTGTCGCACCAAAATTATTACCGGACCGGCGTCCGCAAACGGCGGATACGCCGACGGTCGGCGGCCATCAATTTATTGCTCAATTAACCATTACAAAGGATTCACCATGGGTCGGGATAAAGGCCATCGGTGGGTTGCTACCGGGGCTGGAAGACAAAACCCTGCGCATGGTTGAACGCGGCGATGAAGCGTTTCTGCCGCCGTTCGAAGACTATCAGGTCCGCGTTGGCGATGTTCTGATTGTTGCCGCCACGCGCAAGGTGCTCACCAAAACCTTGACCGGGGATCCGGCGTCCATGCATCCGGATATCAAAGAAGATCCGTCCGAATCCGTTCGGGACAAGGCAAAGGAACGCTGGCGCGAAGGTGAACAGGCTACCGCCGAAGTCATGGTGGCACCGTCATCGGGCTTGATCGGATTGACTTTGTCGCAAATCGGGCTGCGCTATAAAACCCAGTGCATTGTTTTGGGGATTCAACGCCGTTCCCGGATGTTTCGCACCCGCCTGACCGATATCCGCCTGCAATCCGGTGATGTGTTGCTGGTTCAGGGGCAGCCCGATGATATTTCCCGGCTTAAACATTTTCGCGATCTGGTGTTGCTGGAATGGTCGGCCGAAGAACTGCCCAATTTGATCCATGCCAAACGCGCGGCCCTGATCTTTTTGGCCGTTATCGGATTTTCCGCAACCGGATTGGTACCCATCGTCATTGCCGCCATCACCGGGGCGACGGCAATGGTGGCGGTGGGGGTATTGAATCACCGCCATGCCTTTCAGGCCGTCGATAGCCGCATCATAGTCACCATTGCTGCCGCTTTGGCATTGGGGGCTGCTTTGCAAGTAACGGGCGGGGCCGCCTATATCGCGGAAAAGTTCCTGATCATCATGGGTGGTGCCAGCCCGGCAGTTGTTTTATCGGTGTTTTTTTTACTGGTGGCGGTGTTGTCCAACATCATCAGCACGAAAACATCGGCGGTTTTGTTCACGCCCATTGCCGTTGATATCGCCGTTTCCCTGGGCGTCCCGTTCGAGCCGTTTGCCGTCGCCGTATTGTTTGCCGCCAACTGTTCGTTTGCATCGCCATTGGGTTATCAGACCAATTTACTGGTGATGGGGCCGGGGCATTACAGATTTTCCGACTTTGCCCGCGCCGGAGTGCCACTGATCGTATTGCTGTGGTTGACGTTCAGCGTTTTCGCACCGTGGTATTACGGTCTTTAAAAAAATCTGACTGTTTGGTTCATTTTTGCTGCACTGCAAAATAATCGTTGACGGTGATCTGTCATCGGCGTAAGAGGGCTGTGGGCCACACCTCCCCAACGGGGTGCAGCTCTTCTGTAAGGAAGGGAGATAACCATGACAGAACAAATCCGTCCGGACATCCGTCCGGCCAATCCTCAATTTTCATCCGGACCCTGCACGAAACGGCCAAACTGGTCGCTTGGTGCCCTTGAAAATGCCTTGACCGGCCGGTCCCACAGATCCAGACCCGGCAAAGCCAAATTACAGGCGGTGATTGATAAAAGCCGCGAAATCCTTGAACTTCCGGACGATTACAAAATCGCCATTGTCCCTGCATCCGACACCGGCGCCGTTGAAATGGCGTTGTGGTCGTTACTGGGCGCACGCGGCGTTGAAATGCTGGTCTGGGAAAGTTTCGGCGCCGGCTGGGCCACGGATGTGGTCAAACAGTTACGTCTTGAAAACGTCACCGTGACCAAAGCCGAATACGGCCGGTTGCCCGATTTATCGGCCGTCAATTTTGACAACGATGTTGTTTTTACCTGGAACGGTACCACATCGGGGGTGCGTGTTCCGGACGGTAAATGGATCCCGTCCAACCGCAAGGGTTTGACCATTTGTGATGCCACGTCTGCGGCGTTCGCCATGGAATTGCCGTGGGAAAAACTGGATGTGACAACTTATTCCTGGCAAAAAGTGCTGGGCGGTGAAGGCCAGCACGGTATGCTGATTCTAAGCCCCCGCGCCGTGGAACGTCTTGAAAACTACACACCATCGTGGCCGCTTCCTAAAATTTTCCGCCTCACCAAGGCTGGCAAGCTGATCGACGGCGTGTTCAAAGGGGAAACCATCAACACGCCATCCATGATTGCGGTCGAAGACGCCCTTGACGGCCTCGGTTGGGCCAAATCCATCGGTGGGTTAACAGGTTTGATCGAACGTTCGGAAAATAATCTGGCCGTGCTTGAAAACTGGGTTTCCAAAACCCCGTGGGTGGATTTTTTGTGCGCGGATAAAGCAAGCCGTTCCAACACATCGGTTTGTCTGAAAATCGTTGATCCGTGGTTTATGTCGCTGGATGACAAACAGCAAACCATTATTGCCAAACAAATTGCGCAAACGCTGGATGGTGAAGGCGTCGCCTATGACATCGCATCCTACCGCGATGCACCGGCGGGATTGCGTATCTGGGCCGGGGCCACGGTGGAAACCGCCGATCTTGAACGTTTGACCCCGTGGCTCGACTGGGCATTTGAAACGGTTAAGAAAAACAACGAATTGAAGGACGCATCCTGATGGTTAAAGTATTGATTTCAGACAAAATGAGCCCGCTTGCGGAAAAATGTTTCAAAGACCGCGGCATTGACGTTGACGTCTTGCCGGGAATGTCGCCTGATGAATTGAAAGCCTGTATTGGCAAATACGACGGGCTGGCGATCCGGTCCGCCACCAAAGCCACCGCCGATATCATTGCCGCCGCCGACAATTTGAAAGTCATTGGCCGTGCCGGTATCGGGGTCGATAACATCGATCAGGTGGCGGCCACGGAAAAAGGCATCGTGGTCATGAATACGCCTTTTGGCAATTCCATCACCACGGCGGAACACGCCATTTCCATGATGATGGCCGTGGCCCGGATGATCCCGCAAGCCAACCAGTCCACCCATTCCGGAAAATGGGAAAAATCAAAATTCATGGGCGTTGAATTGATGGGCAAAACCCTTGGCATTATCGGGTGCGGCAACATTGGTTCAGTCGTCGCCGACCGGGCACAGGGCCTGAAAATGAAAGTGATCGGTTTCGATCCTTATCTAACGCCGGAACGGGCGGTTGAACTGGGCATTGAAAAAGTCGAACTGGATGACCTGTTCAAACGGGCGGATTTCATTTCCCTGCATACGCCACTGACCGATGCCACCCGCGGCATTATCAGCGCCGAAGCCATTGGTAAAATGAAGGACGGGGTCAGGATTATCAACTGTGCCCGTGGCGGTCTGGTGGATGAAGCGGCGCTGAAAGACGGCCTGCAATCGGGCAAAGTCGCCGCCGCCGCGCTGGATGTGTTCATGGAAGAACCGGCCAAAGACAATCCGCTGTTCGGGCTTGAAAATCTGGTGGCGACCCCGCATCTGGGCGCATCAACCACCGAAGCCCAGGAAAAAGTAGCCGAACAGGTGGCCGAACAAATGGCCGATTACCTGTTGACGGGGGCGGTGACCAACGCCCTTAACATGGCCTCCATCACGGCCGAAGAAGCCCCCAAGTTAAAGCCATACATGAAACTGGCCTGTCAATTGGGCAGTTTCGCCGGACAAGCCACACAAACCGCCATCGAAGGCGTGACCATCGAATACGAAGGTACGGTTGCTGAATTGAATACCAAACCGTTGACGGCAGCGATTTTGCAAGGCTTGCTGGCGCCGTTGATGGAAGGCGTCAATATGGTTTCTGCCCCGGTCATTGCCAAGCAACGCGGCATTGATGTCAGCGAAGTTCTGCACGACCGCGCCGGAGATTACCAGACCAGCATCAAGGTCACCGTTACGACCCAGCAACAAACCCGCTCCGTTGCCGGGACCCTGTTTAATGCAACGGACCCGCGACTGGTGGCCATCAAGGAAATCCCCATTGATGCCACTTTGGGCGAAAATATGCTTTACATCACCAACGAAGACAAACCGGGTCTGATTGGCAAACTGGGAACATTATTGGGGAATGCCAATGTCAACGTCGCCACATTTAATCTGGGTCGGGCCAGTGTTGGCGGCGACGCCATTGCGTTGGTTGAAATTGATGAACAGCCAACGGATGAATTGATCAACGCCATCTGTCAACTGGAACACATCAGTATGGTCAAAGCCATGCGGTTCTGAAACTTTAAAGCCTGAAAACAGAAGGCTGTGCGGCGTCGGGAATTTCCCGGCGCCGTTTTTTTTGTCCTCCAAAAAAGTCGGGTTTTGATTAATTAAATAACGAACGTTATTTTATGATTGACAAAATAACGACCGTTATTTAATAATCGCTCCACACCACAACAATCCGCATCCGCGGAACAACTTATATAGGAGACTATCATGCCCATGACCTTGACCTTGACCGAAGGCGTTCTAGCCAAAGAGGACGAACAGATTGCTGCAAAACGCATTGTTGATGCCATGCTGAAATGGCACGGCCTCAGCGGCAATGGGAAAATGACCCCGAACGTCACCACGATGATCAATGTCTTGCCCAAAGAGGCGACATTGTCGGGTGGCGAGCCGTTTTCCGGCGTCTGGATTGAATGGAAAACCCCTCAGTTTGCCTTTAACGGGCGGGAAATACAGCAAGGTTTCTTTAAAGAGGCCACCGACATTATCGAACAACTTGCCGCAGGATCCGTTTCCCGGGACCGGATTTTTTCCAACGTTGTCCATACCGTTGACGGGACCTGGAACATGGACGGCAAAGCCATGAGCAATGAAGAAATCGGTCAGGCTATCGCGAGCGCATGATGGTGGCTTCAAAACGTTTGTTGCACACCATGATCCGGGTTGGAAACCTTGACCGTTCACTGGATTTCTATGTTGGAAAACTTGGGATGCGTGAACTCCGCCGGCAGAATTTCCCCGAAGGACGGTTTTCCCTGTCCTTTATTGGTTATGGGGACGAAGCCGACAGTGCGGTGATCGAATTGACCGACAACTGGGATGAAAACGAATATACCCACGGTTCCGGTTTCGGTCATTTGGCGATTGCCGTCGGCGATGTGGAACAGGTTTGCGCCCAGCTCGAACAACAAGGGGTCATTGTTTTACGCAGCCCTGGGCCGATGCTTCACGCACCTGATGAAGGCATACGCGATGTTATCGCCTTTGTCGAAGACCCGGACGGCTACCGGATCGAATTGATCGAGACCCCATAACTTACAGAAAAACAATACTTTTAAGGAAACCAATATGATTAAAAAAAACATTATGATTGCGTTGATGATCTTTGTTACGGGCATATCAACGCTGGATACGGCACAGGCCAAAACAGATGATTTGAACGCGCAATGCCTGAAAATCGGTGGTGTCGGCATCCCCAATTTTTTTGCCGAGGGTGAGGGCAGGCCGATCATCATTTCCGCCTCTTTAACCGGCAGCGTCAACACGGCCGCGGGTAAAATTCTGGCTCAGCGCAAGACCGCAACCGGGCTTGAAATGGACATGGAACATTATTTCGGGCGCGATGACGGCGGCGCGTTTCAAACCCGGGATTTGGGCATTTTAACGGCGGTTCCCGGTAAACCCGGACGCTATATGATCGAAATTGCCTATCATATTCAGGAAAATGTTACCCGCGGCACGCTCAAGGGCTACAAGGGTGGCTTCAACAGTTACGGTCTGGTTGATCTGCGTGATCCTGAAAATCTTGTGGGTCTGGTTCGGTACACCGGAAAAATCTGCAAGTAATCATTAAAACCGTCCGCCGGGATCATCAATCCTGGTTCCGGCGGGCGTTATTGGGCGCGGGTTTTATCGGGGACCATTCAGACCGGGTCGCAAACGAAGGTTACCGTCACTGCGGTGCCTTCGCCGGGCTTGCTTTTGATGATGATTTTTCCGCCGTGGGTTTCGGTTAAAGATTTAACGATCGACAAGCCAAGTCCCGTGCCTTCCTGTGCAATATGCGGGTTGGCATCCAGTTGTATGAACGGCTCCGTCACCGCATCAATGCGGTCTACGGGAATGCCGATCCCGGTATCCGTAACCGTGAATTTCAATGTATTTCCCTGTGATGTGGCTGTGACGGTGACATGTCCGCCCTGTTCCGTAAACTTGATGGCGTTTGACAGCAAATTCAGCAAAACCTGAACGATGCTGCGTTTATCGGCTTGCATCACCGGAATCGGTTTCGGGATGTCGGTTGTGATTGTGATGTTTTTGTTTTTGGCAAACTGGATCAGATTATGAACGCAATCATGAACAATGTGTGCCGCGTCCATTTCCGATTTTTCCAGTTCCCGGGTTCCGGCTTCAATGGCGGAAATATCCAGAACGTCATTGACCAGTTCCAGCATGTGTTTGCCGCTGTTGTGGATGTCATTGGCGTAGTCTTTGTAGTTTTCCGCACCCAACGGTCCAAAATATTGTTGTTTCAGCATGTCGCTGAAACCAAGAATGGCATTCAGGGGCGTGCGGAATTCATGGCTCATGGTTGCCAGAAATTCCGATTTGGCCTGATTGGCCTGTTCCGCATCAACCAAAGCGTTACGCAATTCATTTTCGATTTCTATCCTGTAGCTGATATTCTGCACCAGCGATGCGGTGCCTGTAAATTGTCCGTCTTCATCCGTGATCGGGGTGTTGAACCATTCACAGACAACAGGGCTGTCATGATGGTTCACGGTTTCCATGGTGAACTGGCGGTTTTGCGCCGGGTTTTTCAGCCTGCGGACAAGGCCTTGTTTTTCAAGCTTCGTCCCCTTGGGTGTAATCAGATGATCGGCCTGGGTGCCAATGGCCCCTGTACGTGATATTCCAAAAATCTGTTCCGCCGCCGGGTTCCATCCTGTGCAGGTTAAATTTTTATCCCAGTTAATGACGCCGATGGGCGTGTTTTCCATGTGCAATGATAACTGACGTTCACTGCTGATAAGGGCTTCGCGAATTTGATAGTCTTCGGTGACGTCCCTGAAAACCAGAACAACCCCGGTAATTTCACCGCCATCGTCGGTTATCGGGGCTGCCGAGTCGGCAATTTGATATTCTTGTCCTGTTTTGCTGATCAGGATGGTGTGGTTGGCAAGGCCGACGATTTTACCGTGTTCAATGACCGTATTGACCGGGTTAATAGCGGGTTCCCTCGTTTTTGCATTAATGATGATGAAAATTTCATCAAGGTGTTTATGGATGGCATCCGATAACGTCCAGTCGGTTAATTGTTCCGCAACCGGGTTCATACGCGTTATATGACCATCTGTGTCGGTGGCTATGACCGCGTCACCGATCGATTCGAACGTGGTTCTGAGTTTTTCTTCGCTTTCAAATAATGCGGTTTTAACTTGTTTTCTGGCCGTAACCATTTCGTTGAACGCGCTGACCAGATTGGTGATTGATGGCTCGTTGGTGTTTGCAGAAATGGGACGGACGTTGCCTTTCACGGAAAACCGTTTCATTTTATCGGATAGTGTTCGCAACGGTTGGCTGATTTTCCGTCCCACCAACACGGCGATTGAAATGCCAATCAAAGTTATCAGCAAGACTGTAAAAAACAGATCCCGTCTTGCCGAAGAAACGAAGCTGTGAAATTCCGACTGGTTGATGCCGAAATATATTTTACCTTCCATGCCCTTGATCAATGGCACGGAAATTTCATCAATGGGCATGTTTCCGATGGCGTGGTTATTTGTTAAATGGGATTTTTCATCGTACAGGTGCGGGACAAGTTTAACCGGAAAACCGTTTGCAAAAGAATGGGCGAAGAGTTTGCCGTCAAAGTCGCGCACGTAAATATAGGAAAAAGATTTTTCAAAAGATGATATTTTTCGTAACTGTTGTTCGACGGCAAGTTTGTCTTTGTTGATGGTTGTTTCTGCGATACTTTCGGCAATGACTTTTGAAATGCTTGTCACCCAGTTGTTTTGCGTTGATCTGATATGTTTGCTGAAAAGATAGCTGGCCTCAAACAATGTTATCAGGCCAAGACTGACCGTCAGAAAGGTTACCAGCAAGGCAATCCGGGTTTGCAGCTTCATGGCACCACCCGGCGGGTTTTGTGGTCTTTATCATTGAGCAGGCCAAGGTCATCAAGCCAGCTATGCAGTTCCCGGTAATCACTGGATACAGCTACGCCGAAACCATTTGGCATTTCGGTTTTGTCCCAGTTGTGTAATGGTTTTCTGTCCCGGCCCAAAGGTTTGAAATCCAGCAAGGCGTCCATCACTTTACGGATCACCGGTTGGTCAAGATCACCGTTGGCGGCGATGCCGCTTGATGGATACGTATCTGAAAAATCAAGTTTTTTAAGATCCCCGTTGTTGATCAAAGTCAATGCCAGCGTATCCTGCATACCACAGGCATCGGCAATACCTTTGATAACGGCGGTGGCGCAGTTGATGTGTGACCCGGTATAAATATAGGATGAAAAATCATCAATGGATAACCCGGCTTTTCTCAGCATGATGCGCGGGATCAAATGGCCCTGGGTTGATGTTTTTGATCCAAAGGCGAACCGCTTGCCTTTCAGGCCGCTCAGTTTTTTCAAAGGGCTGTTTTTGCGGGCGACAATATATGCCCGGTACCGGGTTTTGTTTTTTTTATTTTTACCGCGCACCAGATTGATAACATTGTATTTTTCCTGGGCCTTGATCAGTGCCACAGCCCCGATAGCAGCAAAATCGATGTCCCCGCGGCCAAGGGCATCAATAATGGATTGGTTTTTTCCGAAAAAATGCAGCCTGAAATCATAACCCGTTGCGCGTTTCAGATAGTCCAGAAACGGCAGGTATTGACGGGCATCTTCAAGGGGGCCACCCCGTAATTCAAATGCGAAATCATAAATCTTGTCGGAATTTTCAGGCTGGGTCTTTTCGGAAATGATCCGGTTGACCTGATCGATATCCAGTGTATCGGTAATTTTGATGTCATCGCCAACGGCGGCGCGTTCAGGCGTGAAACCCATGACGATAAAATACCCGATGAAGACAACGGCCATGATTCCGGCAGTAACGTGAACATAGGTATTTTTCAAGATCATCCACAACCCGTATCATCAAAAAAAAGGCAACTTAGTACAGTATGCCAATTATTTTTGAAGTATTATAATTAAAAATAGATTTTAATAAATATTTTTAATCATTCTTATGGTATATGGATTTTCCATTCATTCAGAAAAAAATCAAAAGGTGTTATGTTTCAAAATGTTTCCGATGAACCGATTTTATCCACATCGAACGGCGTGTCCTGATAAATCATGTTGATCCAGTTGCCGAACAGTAAATGGGCATTTGAACGCCAGATATTCACCGGCGTTTCCGTTGGATCGTCACCGGGATAATAATTGGCGGGGATTTGTGTATTGACGCCTTTGTCCCGGTCACGGCTATATTCATCATGCAGGGTGTTTTTGTCGTATTCCATATGGTTGAACATATGGACATGGCGGCGTTTTTCATCGTGGACCAGAGCGACCCCGGCCTGATCGGAGGTTAACAGAATCTCCAGATCCGGGATGGCTTCAAGCTCGGATGTTTTGTTTTCCGTATAACGCGATACCGGGACCGGGATTTCATCGTTCAGGCCGCGCATCAAAACGGATGATGAATTGAGAACCCGGTGGGTGTAAATACCGAACATTTTTTCCGGCAACAGGTATTTCTCGACCTTGTGGAAATGATAAAGCGCGGCTTGCGCGCCCCAGCACAAATTAAACAGGCTGAAGACGTTGCCTGTTGACCAATTGAAAATCCGTACAAGTTCATCCCAGTATGTGACGTCGTGAAAAGGCAGTTTTTCAATCGGTGCGCCGGTGATAATCAGGCCGTCGAATTTTTCGTCTTTGACCGACGTCCACGGTTTGTAAAAATCCGTTAAATGCTGTGCCGAGGTGGTTTTCGGTTTGTGGGTTTCCAGCGACAGCAATGTCAGTTCGACCTGTAACGGCGTCGCCCCCAGAACCCGTGCCAGTTGGGTTTCGGTTTTGGCTTTTTCCGGCATCAGGTTCAACAGCGCGATTTTCAACGGGCGGATATCCTGATGGATGGCGTCGGCTTCGCGGATGACGGGGACGCCTTCGGCTTCAAGGATTTTGCGGGCCGGAAGCCCGGTTGGAATTTTAATCGGCATAAATGAACCTTAGGACGGGAAATGACGGTTTTGCCTGTTTTCACAGGCGGTGATGTATTGCCGGGCCCGTTTTGCAGCGGTTTCCGACCCATGGGCGTCTTTATTCATAATATGGTAAATTTTTTCCAGAAAAACAGGGCTGTCGATAACCGTGTTGTTGCCGTAGCCGTCGCCGAATAAATCATTGACGTCCATGGTAAAGCCAAAAATATCGGCGATTTTCTGATAACGCGGTTTTCTGAAATCCAGCAGTTCAGGGAATAATGGCCGGGCAAATTCCACCGGTTCAACATGGGCACCGTCATCCGGCATATTTGCCAGTTTGGGTGTGATGAAATCAGGATGGTAATACAGCGGTTTGGGGTGACTTTTGGCCCGCGCTTTCAGTTTGTCTTCGTAAATTTGATCGGCGCGCAGATACAAAATCAGCGTTTCCGGAGTCAGGCCGGAAAGTACGGGATCATTTTCATCGTCCGGATTGGCGACTTCACACAGGCTGCCACTGGCATCGTTGATGAAATTGTGACAACGGTAAATGCGCCATGCCTTGTCAATAAAGCGGGGCACATCCAGCATGGAAGCGATTTCACCCTGACAATACAGGTTCTGCCTTTCAAGAAACGTCGATTTATCAAGGCCACCCTGTTTTTTATCGCCAAACATGCCCAAAAACGTCGATACCGGATCAAGGTTATCAACGGTGATGTTATGGCTGATGTAGATCGAATCGTTGCGCAACAAATTGGCGACGAACGGATCCTGCATGTTCATGATTTTGTATTTGATGTTATCGACAATGTGTTCGGCCAGATAGGCCGTGCCGATACGGTAATCGGCGGAAAAATGGTACCAGCCCGATTGTTTGCGCAATCCGCTCGACAGCACGGTTTTGCCCACACCCGACATGCCCAGCAACGATATGGCGTGGGGCAGTTTCAAAAAGGTTTCCAGATCGGGTAAATGGGAATGCGGATTATTCATGTGATGTCAGGCTTTTGCTGTGAAAATATGGTAGTATTTTACAGTCCTTTCCAGCCCTTTCCAGCCCTTTCAACCAGATGTGTACGAACAGGGCAAAAAAAGGCTTCCCACCAATGGTGGTTCCGGTGTTTAATCAAAGTCTGGTCCGTAATTGACAGGGGCTGTTATTTGCGGCAATCGTTATTCAATAATAACAAGACTATTTCAGGATCATAACAAGATCATTACAAGATGCGTTTCAGGGAGAAAAAGAATGCAAAAATCGTTATCCATCGAGCCTGCAAAATGTACAGGATGTTTGCAGTGTGAACTGGCGTGTTCCTATGAAAACGAAGGTGTGTTTAACCCGTCGAAATCACGTATTAAAGTGTTTGATTTCCATGAACAGGGCCGGTTTGTTCCTTATACATGTACCCAATGTGACGAAGCGTGGTGTATGCATGCCTGTCCGGTGGACGCCATTACCCAGGACGCGTCCACGGGTGCGAAAGTGGTTTCAAATGAACGCTGTGTCGGATGCAAGGTTTGCACCATCGCCTGTCCGTTCGGCACCATCAATTACAATCAAAGCACCGGCAAGGTGATCAAGTGTGATCTTTGCGGCGGGGCCCCTGAATGTGCCAAAGCCTGTCCGACGGATGCCATCACGTTTGTTGATGCCAACTGGACCGGGCTTGAAAAAATGCGTGACTGGGCGGCCAAAACCGACGCCGGGGTACAGGCCGAAGCCTGATATTTGAAACCAATTAACGGGGCGTGACCGGAATTCGTGATTTTCCAGTGTCCCCCGTCTGAACAAGGAGCAATATAATGTCGTGGACAAGAAAAATCTTGCGGGTCAATCTGACGGACGGTACGTGTACGTCCGAGCCGCTGAATATGGACTGGGCCTATAAATATCTCGGCCAACGGGGGCTGGCGACCAAATACTTTACCGAAGAGGTCAATCCGAAAGTTGATCCCCTGTCCCCTGAAAACAAACTGATCATGGCAACCGGACCTTTGACCGGAACCAGCGCATCAACGGCCGGGCGTTATTCGGTGATTACCAAAGGGGCCTTGACGGGTGCCATTGCATGTTCCAATTCCGGCGGTTTTTTCGGCAACGAATTGAAAAATGCCGGCTGGGATATGATCATTATCGAAGGCAAATCGGATAAACCGGTGTATTTGATGATTGAAAATGACCACGCCGAATTGCTGGACGCCTCCAATTATTGGGGCAAATCCGTCTGGGATACCGAAGAAGGCATCAAAAACGATCATCAGGATCCGTTGATCCGTGTCGCGTCAATTGGAATTGCCGGTGAACAGGGCGTGAAATTTGCCTGTGTCGTCAATGACATGCACCGCGCGGCCGGGCGTTCCGGGGTCGGCACTGTGATGGGGTCTAAAAATCTGAAAGCCGTCGGTGTACGTGGCACATTGGGGGTCAATGTTGACAATGCGGCGGAATTTTTCAAAGCCTCACTGGCCGGTAAAGAAGTTCTGGCCGAAAACGGTGTCACCGGACAGGGCTTGCCCGCATTCGGAACGCAAGTGTTAATGAACGTCATCAATGAAACCGGCGCGCTTCCGACCCGGAATTTCAAGGATGTGCAATTTGAACACGCCAATGATATTTCCGCCGAAGCCATGGCTGAAGTTCGTGACAGCGACGGTAAATCCAACCTGATTGCCAACGGTGCCTGTTTTGGCTGCACCATTGCTTGCGGGCGGATTTCGGAAATTGAACGCACCCATTACACGGTTGTGGATCGCCCGGAATATCAAAAAGCCTCGGGCGGCTTGGAATACGAAGCCGCGTGGGCATTGGGCGCGGCCACGGGCGTTGATGATCTTGACGCGTTGACGTTTGCCAATTTCATTTGCAATGAACAGGGACTTGACCCGATTACATTCGGAGCCACCGTCGGTGCGGCCATGGAAATGTTCGAAAGCGGGACGATTTCCAGCAAGGAAACTGGCGGTATCGAGCTTAAATTCGGCAATGCCAAAGCGTTAACCGAATTGTCGGAACTGACCGGCAAAGGCGAAGGCTTCGGTGCGGAAATCGGTCTGGGATCGAAATTGCTGTGTGAAAAATACGGCCACCCGGAATTGTCCATGTCGGTCAAAGGACAGGAATTCCCGGCCTATGACGCGCGCGGTATTCAGGGCATGGGACTTGCTTATGCCACCTCCAACCGTGGCGCTTGTCATTTGCGCGGCTATACGGTGGCTTCCGAAGTCCTCGGCATTCCGGAAAAAACCGATCCGTTGGTGACCGACGGCAAAGCCGGACTGGTGAAAGCCTTTCAGGACGCAACGGCGGTGGTCGATTCCGCCGGGTTGTGTGTGTTTACAACTTTTGCCTGGAGCATGGAAGACATCGCCCCGCAAATTAACGCCGCCTGTGAAGGCGACTGGTCCGTTGACAATTGCATGGTGGTGGGTGAACGCATCTGGAACATGGAAAGGCAATTCAATCTGGCGGCAGGCTTTACCGGCAAAGACGACACCTTGCCGCAACGCCTGTTGAAAGATGCCGCCAAAACCGGACCGGCCAAAGGACTGGCATCGGGACTGGATAAAATGTTGCCGGAATATTATGCCCTTCGTGGCTGGTCTGCGGACGGTGTTCCAACCAACGAAACCGTTGACCGGTTGTCACTTTAACAGAATATAACGGGATGTGAGGGAACGGGGTTTCTCTCGTGTTCCATTTTATGACAGAGGAGAACACAATGGCAGACAACAACGGGCCATATGTGATCATTGGCGCAGGTCCGGCCGGGGTGACCGCTGCTGAAACCATCCGAAAAAATGATGCGGGCGCCGATATCACTCTGATCGGACAGGAACCGGAACAGCCATATTCACGGATGGCTATTCCCTATGTGTTGACGGGCAATATTGACGAAACTGGAACATACCTGAAAAAACAGGACAGTTTTTATCAGGACCATGATATTCGCGTTATTCATGGCCGGGTATCTGCCGTGGATACGGCGGCCAAGACCGTCGCCGTTGAAGGCGGCGATACAATTTCTTACGGAAAATTGCTGATTGCAACCGGGGCGCATCCCATAAAACCGCCGGTTCCCGGTCTTGATTTGCCGGGGGTGCATCATTGCTGGACCCTGGCGGATCATCGCGAAATTATCAAACGCGCCAACAAAGGTGCCAAAGTTGTGCTGATGGGGGCGGGCTTTATCGGCTCCATCATTCTCGAAGCCTTGGCCCGGCGCGGGGTGGATTTAACTGTGGTTGAAAAAGAAAACCGCATGGTGCCACGGATGATGAATGACATTGCCGGTACTATGCTGAAACGTTGGTGTGAAAGCAAAGGGGTGCGGGTGTTGACGTCAACAGGCGTTAGCGCGGTTGAAGAACAAGCGGGTGCGCTGGCGGTAAAACTGGACAACGGCGAAACCATTGCTGCCGATTTGCTGGTGGTGGCCGCGGGCGTTAAAGCCAACACCGACTTTCTTCAATCCAGCCAGATTGAAGTTGATGACGGTATTCACGGCGTTGTCGTTGATGATCATCTAAAGTCAAATAATGATGATGTGTTTGCCGCCGGTGACTGTGCCATGGGGCCGGTCTTGGGTGGCGGCTGGTCCGTTCACGCCATTCAGCCCACTTCCGTTGATCATGGACGCATAGCAGCGATCAACATGACCGGCGGTGATGTGGCCTATCAGGGCAGTCTTTCCATGAATGTACTGGATACGCTGGGCTTGATTTCGGCATCGTTCGGGCGCTGGGACGGCGAAGGGGCCGATGTGGCGGAATCCCTTGACGATGATCATTTCCGTTATATTCGGCTGTGTTTTGACGGTGATAAACTGGTTGGTGCCCTGTCCATTGGCCGCACCGAACATATCGGCGTCATTCGCGGCCTGATTCAAAGCGCCACCCCGCTTGGTGAATGGAAAGACAAATTATCGTCCGATCCACACCTGATCATGGACGCCTATGTGGCCCATGCCTATTTGTGATCAGTGAATATGAAAGTACGCATTAAACTTTATGCTATGCTGGCAAAATATTTGCCGGGTCACGCCAAAAAGAACGAGGCCGATCTTGATGTTGATGACGGCACCAACGTTCAGGCTGTGCTCGAAAGTCTGAATTTGCCGGAAAAACAATGTCATCTGGTGCTGGTGAATGGCGCTTACGTGGCCCCGAGCGAGCGGGCAGGGTATGTCTTGAACGACGGCGATGCGTTGGCCGTGTGGCCGCCGGTCGCCGGTGGTTGAAAAGATGGCGAAAAGCATTGCTGTACATAAAGAAATGGCTCTGACCAAACGTGATTTTTTCCGCTACATCCATACCGCCCTTGGCACGGACGATTTTGAAAAACGGGCGGACGGTATTGATTTGTCAGATGGTTCCCGCCGCCTTGAAATCAGATTGGGCCCGGAACAGGTTCGCCAAATAGCCCTGATGCGGATCCCTAAAATGCAGGTCACATTAACGATGACGGGTTACAGCGATGATGAAAGCCAGGCCTTCATCCGGCATTTCGACCAGACCTACCGACGCGGCGGCGGATAGGGACGGTGCGGGTGTTTTATATTTATTCGGTGAATAATATTTCATTCTATATTGTTAATGCATGAATAATTATTTCTATAATTGTTTGTAGGTGTTTATGTTTAGTAAAATTATAACTATTTGCGTACAAATTGTATATTTTTTTATTACACTTTTTATGCTTGATATAAGTGATGAGACAAGAAAAGCTAGGAGAAATCTAATGATTGTATCGGTAGGTACAATCTTTATTTCTATTTATCAAATAAAAATAGAAAAATTTTCTTTTATTTGGTTTGACAATAAAATTGTAAATCAAAATCAGCAAGCAGTATTGGCATTGTTGGCATTTTTATCTTTATATACTTTGGGGTATTTTTTTGGACAGCTTTTGCGAGATTTGAAATCTTTTTCATATAGAAATTTTGATAAAAACTCAGAAACAGCAAATCGTTATGTAAAAGCATTGAGTGGTGATCTGGAAAAGGATGAAGTAAAACAAGATTTGCAAGATCAAAGAATTAAGAAATCTATTGATACTGAAAATATACATGCTGCAACACCATATAGGGTATTTTCGGTGTTGGTAGAGATAGGTTTACCTATCTTCTTAGGAATTATAGCAGTGGACATTCGTTGGCTTGATTTTCTTGAATTGATTTCAAGGTTTTTGAAATTTATTTAATCAAAAATATTGTAATGTTTTGGTCATCTTTCCAAAAGTTAGTGGTCTTTAAATGTTGATTTTTCTCGTAATATAAATTTGAACAGGTTCAGATGAAGAATCACGCTACACGAGCTATCAGAAGAGCGGTTTCATGCACTGGGCGTGACGAGTTTTGGTCGCAGGTTACATGTAACGTTTACACTTCGTGAAGGTAACAGCAAAATTCGTGTAATCTCGGCCCGGGATATGCATAAAAAGGAGCGGGTGTTTTATGAAGAAAAAATTTAAATCCATTCCGGCCTTTAAAACGGAAACAGAAGAAAGACATTTCTGGGAAAAAAATGATTCAACTGATTACGTTGATTGGGATAAATCCGAACGTGTCCGGTTTGCCAACCTTAAACCATCGAATATTCAGGCCGGGCGATTTTTAAGATCGCGATAAAAATTTTCATGGCTGCCAAGGGCAAGCAAAGTTAAAGTGATCGTCTGATCATCGAAAGTGTAAGCCAGCAGTGTCATCTGTTTGATCATATGGAATTTATAGACACGAATATCGGACAAATCGCCGGTTTTTGATGTTCCGGCTTGCGGGTCATTTATGATTATCCTGATAGCGGCGTCCAAATCAGCTTTTTGATTGGAATGCAGTTTTTTATATGATTTTTTAAAAACCCGGGTTTGCAGAATTTTCATCAACGGGTATGAACCTCAGGCTTCAAATTCAAAGGGTGTGACCTGCCCATCGGCTATTTCCTGCCGGGCAAGCAAAATTTCCTGAATAAAGCTATAGGGCAAGTCCGGGTTCTCTTCTGCGATTTTTCCGATACGCGACCAATACTCGATCTGTTTTGGGGTTGAACGACTGTAAACAGCCGCATATCGCCGGGCTTCATTAACCAGATCATCGGAAAGTTTGATCGTCGTTGACATTTTGCTCGCTCCTGTTTTACGTACAAGAAAAATTATAGGTCAAAAGGTGGCAAAAGGAAACCTTTTATAGCTATACAAGTCGCAATTGTTTTTTGAACAATCTGATCCAGCGCCGTCATGCGTAAGGATTTTTGCCTTTGCGGGCGAACAGGCGCAACGGAATTCCGGCCAGTCCGAAATCTTCACGCAGGCCATTGACGAGATAGCGCAAATAGCTTTCCGGCAATTGTTCCGCCCGGCTGGAAAACAAAACGAATGTTGGTGGCCGGGTTTTGGCCTGTGTCATGTAACGGATGCGAATGCGCCTGCCATTGACGGCGGGGGCAGGGTGGGCCTCGGTCATGAATTCAAGCCAGCGGTTCAAATCGCCAGTGGATATGCGGGCATTCCAAATATCATAGGTTTCAAGTACGGCCGGGATCAAACGATCAAGCCCTTTGCCGGTTTTGGCTGAACAGGTTATTACGGAAATGCCGCGCGCTTGCGGCAATGACGTTTGCAATTTGTCTTTCAGTCTTTGCAGGCTGGCGTTGCGGTCTTTGGCCTGATCCCATTTATTGATACAGATAATCAGCGCCCGGCCTTCGTTGATAACATGGCGGGCGATGGTTAAATCCTGTTTGTCCAGCACCGCGTCGGCGTCGAGCACCAACACCGCCACATGGGCGTAACGGATCGAACGCAGGCTGTCACCGACCGACATGGTTTCAAGTTTTTGCCGGATTTTTGACTTTTTACGCATCCCCGCCGTGTCGATCAGCTTGATTGCCCGGCCGTTGAAATCCCACGAAATGGAAATGGCATCCCGGGTAATCCCGGCTTCGGGCCCGGTTAACAGTCTTTCTTCGCCCAGTAATTTATTGACCATGGTGGATTTGCCCACATTGGGGCGGCCAACGATGGCCAGTTGCAAGGGCTGGTTTTGAAAGGCTTCATCGAATTCCTTGTCGGAACGCTGTTGCTCATCCAGTCCGTCCAGTTGGCTCAAGTCTTCATCAGACAGGGTTTCCGGAATAACTTCCAACAAACCGTCCGGGTGCGGGGAATTTTCACTGTCTTTGACATCAAATGGTTTTAATGCGTCGTATAAATCATCAAGTCCAATACCGTGGGCGGCGGAAAAGGCGATCGGTTCACCCAGACCGAGGCCGTAGGATTCCAGCAACCCGGATTCCGAAGCCCGGCCTTCGCATTTGTTGACCAGCAACAAAACCGGCGTTTTCTGTTTGCGCACCCAGCCTGCGAAATGTTCATCCAGCGGCATCACACCGGCGCGGCCATCAATCATAAAAACAATAACATCCGCATCCGACAGGGCCTTTTCCGTTTGCAGACGCATGCGGCCTTCGAGCGTGCTGTCATCGGCGTCATCCAGTCCAGCCGTATCCACAAGCCTGAATTTCAGATCGGATATGCGCCCCTCGCCTTCACGGCGGTCACGGGTGACGCCCGGTGTGTCATCGACAATGGCGTGCCGGGTTCCGGTCAAGCGGTTGAAAAAGGTCGATTTGCCAACGTTCGGGCGGCCGATAACGGCGACGGTAAAAGTCATGTTTTCTGGTTCCGTTGCGAATTGTATGGCTTAACGATAAGCGATCAATTCCGCATTTTCGGTTAAAAATAAAACCGTTCCATTGGCCACGATCGGAGCGACGTTGACTCTGTCCGGCATGGAAATAGCGCCGAGTTTGCGTCCGTCATAGGGCGATAATGCCATCGCCTGCTCGTTGGAGCCGGTAATGATCAGGCGGTCGCTGGCCAGAATCGGGCCGCTCCAGACAATGGGGTCGGCTTTGTCGGTGGCATCTTCCCAGCGCGGTAACGGCGTTACCCACAAAATCCGTCCATCGGTTCTGGACATGGCAATGACTTCTGACTCGTTGGTGATGGCATAAATATAGTCCCCCGCCACCCACGGGCTTTCCATACTGCCGATTTCCCTGTCCCAGATGCGTCCGCCGGTGCGTAAATCAATGGCCGCCATCATGCCGCTGTGGCTGACTGCGATCACCAGCCCGCGGTCGATAATCGGCCGTCCCCGGATTTGCGCCAGTGTGGATACGATATCCGTGCGCCGGATCGCGGTCAGTGTGTCTTGCCATAACACCCGGCCAGTATCGACTTTCAAAGCCACCAATTCACCGGACGTATAGGCGGCGACGACAACACCGCTGTCAACAGCCGGGCTGGCCCCGCCCAGCAAACTGGCCGTTTCGCTCAATCCTGAATGGGTCCACAGCGTTTCCCCGGTTTTGGCGTTCAGCGCATACAATTTGTTTTCAACGGAAACGACAAACAGCCGCCCACCACGAACGGTCGGTGCGGAATGAAGCGGCGCAGTCAGGGATTTGCGCCATAAAATTTTGCCATCCTTGCCATTGACGGCGATCACTTCGGCAAATCCGGTGCTGACATAGATAACACCGTTGTCATAGGCCAGGCCACCGCTGACAAGGCCGTCTTCTTCGTCAACAGGGGTCAGATTAATGCGCCAGATTTCATCACCGGTTTTGATATCCAGACGGCTGACGGCGGTTTCGGCGTCAATGGTAAAGACCGAACCACCCGCGGCGACAGGGGTGGCAATGATACGGGTGTCGTTGTCCGATCCGGTACCGAATTGGGTTGACCATATTTCTTTCAGATTGTCTGACACCATGATGTGGTGCATGGCATGGTTGGCATAACCACCGGCTTGCGGCCATGATGCGTTCAGGGTCGGCGCGGGTAAAAGAATTTCTTCTTTTTCTGCACTGTCCGGTTTTAAAATCTGTTCCTGCTGCATCACCGAAATGCGTTCGCCTTCAAGCGGCTTCTGTTCGTCGGCGAAGAATTTGTTTTTAATCGCCTGACAGCCCGACAACACACCGATGATGGCAAGCACGGCTGCCAGTCTGACCGGTTTTCCTGTTGTTTTTATCATGGGTGAACCTTTGGCAATGTGTTGAAAATAAAACCGTGCCCCGGAATTAGTAACGAATTTCAGGCCGGTCTGCAAAAAAATTATTTATCCCCGATGATGGCGAGCATTTGCACGGCGCGGTCACGTATAGCCGCAGGCGTTGTCGCCTCTTCGTTTAAGCTTTTGAATTTTTCCCGGGCCTTGGCGATTTGACCGGCGCGAAAGGCCTCGGTTGCGAGAATTTCACGGGCGCTGAAATGCCAGGGATTATTGGCTTTGGCAATTTCAGCCAGCCGTTTGTCATCAGCAATATCATTTTGTGGTAAATTCAGTTTCTGCATAGCCGACAGAATAACCGCCAGATCGCGGTACTTGACATCAACGGTTTCATCACCGGCAATGTTTTTATAGGCGTCAATGGCGGCGGCGGTGTTTTGTTTTTCCGCCAACACCCCGGCTATGCGGAACCGAGCCAGCAAGGCGTAGCCTTTGCTGCCATATTTGGCAAGGTCTTCAAGCGCGCTCAGGGCCGCCTGTTCGTCGCCGCTTTTGGCAAGGTCTTCCGCTTTGGCAAGTTTTTCACCAAGGGCGTTGCGGTTTTTCAGATCATACTTTTTCCAGCCCTGAAATCCGATCACTGCCAGCAATAAAATAACGGCTACGGAAACGAAGTATTTACCGTAAGCCGCCCATATGACTTTGGCTTTGTCATGGCGCAATTCTTCGTCAATTTCACGAAATAAGGCTTCGTCATGTTGTTCGGCCACGTGGTCGCTCCGTTCGTTTGTCACATTTAACGTGACGGTCAAAAACAATGCCGTAAAAGCCTTTGTCGGGGCTTTGTATCCGGGTTTCAGTAAAATAGTGTCCGGCGCTGGTGAAGGCAAACCCGAATGCCCAAAAAAACAATAAAATTTGACGAATTTAAGGCCGAAGTCAGGGAAACAGGCAATTATTCACGCCATTTAATGGAACAACCGATGGACGGGGTCTGTTGTTTCGGCCCTTTGCCGGTTTTCGCCACCTGTAACATGGCGTCTTTCAGTTCCCGGGGCAGGGTTTCATCGGACGGATGACGTCCCGATGCGTCAAGGCGGCCACGGTACTGTAATTTGCCATGTTTGTTATAGCCGAAAAAATCCGGCGTACAGACGGCACTATAATCCTTGCCCGTTTGCTGTGTCTCGTCATGCAGGTATGGAAATGTAAAACCGTTGACGTCGGCAAAGATTTTCATGTTTTCAAAGCTGTCGGCTTCAACCAGTTCCGATGCGTTGGACATGATTGCGGCCACGCCAATGCCGTTTTCCTGTAATTCGGCAACGTCTTCGACCAGTCGCCGGCTGATGGCTTTGACATACGGGCAATGATTGCAAATAAACATGATCAGGGTGCCGTTTGCTCCTTGAACATCAGCCAGTGTCACGGTCTTGCCGTCGATGTTTTTCAGGCAGAAATCGACAATATCGGCGTCAAAGTCGCATACAGGCGGGTTAAGCGATACCATTGTTTTTCATCCGGCTTAAGGTTGATGTTCCGGTGGATTATAATTGCAACCGTGAAAATGCACCAGCACCTAATGAGACAGTTACGGTTAACCGATCCTTAAACATGATTGGTTAAAAATGTACGCTATGATTTGTTTGTGTTCTGAGCAGGATAAAATGAATGCGCTTTAAAATGCTTCCCCGGATTGGCTTCGTGCTTGTGCTTTCGGGCTGTACGTCCATCGTCGGTTTGGATGCGGTATCCATCATGGGGACGGATAAAAGCATCGTCGATCATGCGGTGTCGTTATCCAGTGGCAAAAACTGTTCTTCTTTGCGTCTGGAACAGGGCCGTTATTATTGCGAAGAAGATACCCCTGAAATCCGTACTCAGGTGTATTGCTACAGCACCCTTGGCCGGCCAACCTGTTATGACCGCCCCGATCCGACGCGGCCAGCCTATGAAAAACTGGGTCAAAACGATCATAACCTGCCGACAGCGAAATAATTCAGCACCTGTTGACGCAGGGCGGTTATAATCGGGTATGCGTGTTTTACTGGTCTTTGTGTTTGTATCTATTCTCGCTTTGTCAGGCGGGGCGGCATGGTTTTTTTTCGGCGGTCTTCAGGATGATGCCCGCATGGAAGCCGAGGCCCGGTATCAGGAACGCATCGATGTAAAATTAACCAAAGCCAAAACAGGTGATGCCAAAGCCGCATGGGACGTTGCGGAATTGTTTTCAAATGCGCCCGGGACACTGCGTGATTTGGTGAAAGCCCGCAAATGGTACGAAAAAGCCGCCGGGGCCGGCGTTGTCAAGGCCCAAGTCAAATTGGCGCGCATGTATGAACGGGGCGAAGGCGGCACCCGAAATATTGAGCGGGCCATCAAATGGTACAGGTTGGCGGTTCGTTCCGGCAACAATGCAGAGGCCGCTTTCCGGCTCGGGCAGATTTATTTCAATGGCAGCGGTATTTTACAGGATCAGGCCAAGGCTTTTGAACTTTACAGGCTGGCGGCCAAAAACGGCCATCCGGTGGCACAATATCTGGTGGCGAATATGTATGAAACAGGTTGGGGGGTTGAACCGGATATGGTGACGGCTTATGCGTGGTATAAACTGGCCGCAGAAAAAGAAGACCGCATCAAAGCCTTTAACAAGAATTTTGATGTTACCGCAGCCCTGAAAAGGCTGTCCGCACTCATTAGCCCGAGCGCCGTCAAACAGGCGGGCAAAAAAGCCCGGGCCCTGATCCCTTCACAATAAACGTCCGTCTTATTTTTAAGTTGCAAATCAGGTCCGCCTTGCCTAACAGTTGAGCTGATTTCAATTCTGCGTGTGGAGGAGCTGTTGAGCAACCGGATAAAAGCCATAACTTTTGATTTATGGGACACCATCATTGATGATGAAAGTGACGAACCAAAACGGTTGGCTCAGGGGTTGTTGCCGAAACCCGAACAACGCCAACAGTTATTGCTGGACGCTTTGCAGAAACACCATGATGTTTCAGAAAATGATGTCAGGATTGCCTTTGGCGTTGTTAATTCTGCGTTTGTGAAATGCTGGAAACAACACAGCATTACATGGACCATGCGGGAACGACTCGAAGTTCTGCTGCGCGGCATGGATATGGCCTTGCCGGAGCGGGAACTGGATGAAATCGCTACCGCCATGGGCAATATGGAAGTGGACATTCCCCCGGACCCGATCGAGGGTGCCAAAGAGGCCATCAGCGAGCTTGCCAAACGATACAAACTTTGTATCATTTCCGATACCATCGTCACGCCGGGGACGGGATTGCGTCAGTTGCTGGAAAAACATGATCTGAAACAGTATTTTTCCGGTTTCGCTTTTTCCGATGAAGTCGGTTTTTCCAAACCCAACCGGGCCATGTTCGACAGTGCGGCTTCGCAGTTGGGAATCCCGCTTGGCGACATGGTGCATATTGGCGACCGTGATCATAACGATGTCAAGGGGCCGCAGGCTTTGGGCATGAAAGCGGTGTTGTTCACCGCCAAACGTGATGTTGATAAAGACACCACCTCGGCGGACGCCATTTGCGAACGCCACAGCGATCTTGTCGCCACCATTGATGGCCTGTCCGGAAAGGCGGCATGATGAAACCCAGATTTTTGGTGATTGACGGTTACCTGAAAAAATCCCGTGATGAACTGCTCGCCGGCGGTGCGACCATGGCCGGGGATCAATACTCAGGCATGCTGAAACAGGCTTGCCCGGGTGCCGAATGCGATATTGTTTTCCCTTGTGACGGCGACGGCGGACTGCCTGCGGGTGTGCAGCTTTCCGATTATGACGGCATGGCCTGGACCGGATGCAGTCTGACGGTGTTTGAAGACAACAAGGAAGTCAACGCGCAAATCGAACTGGCCCGGGCCGGGTTCGAAGCCGGGGTCCCCGGTTTCGGCAGTTGCTGGGCGGCGCAAATTGCCGTTGTCTCGGCGGGCGGGATTTGCCGTCCCAATCCCAATGGGCGGGAAATGGGCATTGCCCGGAAAATCGCCCTGACAGCCGAAGGCCGCGGCCATCCCATGTACACCGGCAAATCATCGGTGTTTGATGCCTTTATCAGCCACGTGGATGAAATCACCCATGTGCCAAGCGGATCTACGGTGTTGTCCGGTAACGCATTTACCCGCGTGCAATCGGTGTCGGTGGTTTATGCCAACGGCACCTTCTGGGGATTGCAGTACCATCCGGAGTATACATTGAAAGAAATGGCGCGTCTGACATGGTGCCGGATTGATGTGCTGAAAAAACTGGGCTTTTTCAAAGACCGGGCGGCGGGCGAAGCCTACGTTGAATTGCTGGAAACCTTGCACGATGATCCGGCGCGCAGCGATTTGCGTTGGTTGCTGGGCATTGACGACGATATTCTCAATGAACGGGTGCGACGGCTGGAAGTGAAAAACTGGGTTGAACATCTGGTTTTGCCGACCATGGTTCAACGTGGACGAATGGGTTAAATCCCATGAAATTGCGTCTGTTGGTCATCGAAGGCAACGCCAAACAACGCCGCGATGCCGATTATGCCCTTGGCTATTGTTGTGGCAGTGACCGTTACCGGACCATTTTAAAAAAAATGTTGCCGGATGCTGAAATCGTGGTGGCTTTTCCGGCCGATGGTCATCTGGATGTTCAACTATCTGATTTCTCAGGCGTTATTATTGGCGGTTCGGGCCTGAATATTCCGGGCCATGACGATTGCCCGAAAGTCCGCCATCAGATTGAATTTGCCACCGCTGTTTTCGAAAGCGGTCTGCCGTTTTTTGGCAGTTGCTGGGGCTTGCAAGTGGCGGCTGTGGCTTCCGGCGGGCAGGTCGGCAGTAGCCCCAGGGGCCGGGAAATGGGATTTGCCCGGAAAATACAAATCCTTGATACCGGGTTGGCGTCACCGTTGTTTACAGGCAAACCGTCCGTTTTTGATGCCCCGGCCATTCATGTGGATGAAGTCACCCACTTGCCCTCCGGCGGGGTGGTGTTGGCTGCCAATAACCATTCAACGGTTCAGGCCGCATCCATAAATTATTTGAACGGTGAATTCTGGGGTGTGCAGTACCATCCGGAATTTGATGTGGAACACATGGCCAATTTGACGGAATTGTTCGATAAAATGGTCCTGCATGAAGGTTTTTATGAAAACGAAGCCACATTGAAAACCCACATCCGCCAACTCAGGGACGTGCACCGGGATCCCGGTCGCCGTGATCTGGCGTGGCTGTTGGGGCTGGGTCAGGATATTCTGGATGACGGTATGCGTGAACGGGAAATCCGGAACTGGATTGATCATCAGGTCATGCCCCATATGGCGCGGCCATGAAAACCGATGTCGTCATCATTGGCGGGGGTCATAATGGTCTGGTGGCCGGAACCTATTTGGCGAAAACCGGATTGAAGGTCAAAATTATTGAACGCCGCCCCGTTGTCGGCGGTGCCGCTGTGACCGAAGAATTTCATCCCGGGTTTAGAAATTCCGTTTGTTCCTATACCGTTAGCCTTCTTAACCCGAAAGTAGTTAAAGATTTAAAATTGTTTGAGCTGGGTCTGAAAATTGTCCCCAGACCGCTGAACAATTTGTTGGTGCTGGACGATGGATTTTTAAAAGGCTTCGCTGATCCAACAGCAATGCGCGCTGAAATCGCCCGTCATTCCGAACAAGACGCGGCCCGGTATGATGATTATCTGAAAACCCTGTCAACCTTGGCCGGGGTTCTGAAACAACTGATATTGCAAACGCCACCGACGGGGCAGGGCACGTTGCCGGAATTGTGGGGGATGTGGAAAACGACCCGCCCGGTGCGCGCGTTGTCACCGGCCATGCAACAAACGCTGGCCGATATCCTGATCCTCAGTGCCGATGAATTTTTATCACGCTGGTTCAAACAGGACGCGGTGAAAACGCTGTTTGCCTTTGACGGTGTGGTGGGGACCCTTGCCAGTCCGAAAACGCCGGGGACGGCCTATGTTTTATTGCATCATTGTTTTGGCGAACTGTTGCCGAACGGGGCCTGGGGCCATGCCATCGGCGGGATGGGGGCCATCAGCGAGACCTTGAAGATCGCCCTTGAAAACGCAGGCGGTGACATTGTTTTATCAACAGCCGTTGATCAGGTCATCATCGAAAATGACCGTGCCTGTGGTGTGCGCCTTGCCAGCGGCGAAGACGTAAGGTGCAAAATTGTTGCCGCCAACGTCAATCCGAAATTGTTGTTCCGTGATCTTGTCCCCGGCGACGCTGCGCCCGAAGCATTCCAAAACCGTATGCAGCGCTGGGCCTGTGCCTCGGGGACGTTACGGATGAATGTGGCGTTGTCGGAATTACCGGATTTAACGGCTATTCCCGGCGTAAATGTTCAAGATCACCACGGATCGGGGATTATCTTTGCGCCCTCGATCCGTTATATGGAGCAGGCTTATTATGATGCCATGACGGTGGGTTTTTCAAAACGCCCCATTGTTGAAATGCTGATCCCGTCAACCATGGATGATACACTGGCCCCGCCCGGAAAGCACGTTGCCAGCCTGTTTTGCCAACATTTCAATCCGGACTTGCCGGGCGGCACAACGTGGGATGATATCCGTGAACAAGCCGCCGATCAGGTCATTGATCTGCTCAATTGCTTTGCCCCTAATTTCAAATCATCGATCATTGCCAGACAGGTTTTAACGCCGCTTGATCTGGAACGGGAATTTTCATTGCTGGGCGGGGATATTTTTCATGGCAAACTGTCGATCAATCAGCTGTTTGCCATGCGTCCGGGGTTGGGCCATGGGCATTACCGGATGCCGGTGAAAGGTCTGTATTTATGTGGTTCCGGTGCCCATCCCGGCGGCGGCGTCACCGGGGTTCCGGGCCATAATGCGGCGCGGGAGATTTTAAAAGATATTAATTGACCCCGGCATTGAACAAGCCGCTTGAAAGCAGGCCGTCAAAAATAAACTGTATGGCAAGGGCGGTCACCAAAACGCCCATCACCCGGGATATGACGTTAAGCCCGGTGACGCCCAGCAATTTCTGCACCCCGGTGGCCAATAACAACAACACCAGCGTGATCAGCAACACCGCCAATAAGGCACCCAGAACAATGCCTTCGCGGACAAGGTCGCCTTCGGCTTGCGCGATCAACAATACCGATGCGCCCATGGTGCCGGCCCCGGCAATCAGCGGCGTCGCCAGCGGAAATACGGAAATATCATTGCGGTGGTGGGCTTCTTCGGCCTCGATATCGGTTGTGGAATTCAGTCCGGCATTTTTTGCCATCACCATGTCGATGCCGACCAGCAACAGCAACACGCCGCCCGCGGTGCGCAAGGCGGCCAAAGAAATGCCCATATATTCCATTAACTGATTACCGGTTAAGGCGAAAATAAACAGGATTCCGGCGGCAATGGTCACACCTTTGAATGCGATTTGACGGCGTTGACGGCTGGGCAAACCAACGGTCAATCCGGCAAAAATCGCCGCCACATCGACCGGGCCAATGGTGGCAAAAAATGTGGTAAACGCGATTAAACCCGTTTCGATCCATTCAGGTGTCATGGAAATGATATCCTCATAAGCAAACGCGGCTATCATATTTATCCCGGTACCGGTTTACAAGGAAAGACGGTTCGTCCCGGTCGGCAAAGGAAAATTACAGGCTGATATTGGTGAAATGTTGTTGAAATTCAGTTGCTGAAAGTATGGGCACGGCGCTTGATGGCGCCAATACCCGCAAGTCCTTGTCACCGCTGATCAGGGCGTCGGCGTTGCCTGCAAAGGCCAATTCCAGAAAAGGCCGGTCAAATTGATCACGGCAATAAGGAATATCCGGTGTGATTTCTATGACAATGGTTTCGCACCATGGCAAATAATCACTGAGCAAGTCATCGCGTTCATTATCATATAACCGGAATTTGGGATATACGAGCACGCGGATGAATTCCTTGATGGTGTCATGGCTTGCAAGCGGAATGATTTTTTCGTTTTGCCACGCGGACCTTAACCATGACAGGGAACCGGATTGAAACAGCAGGGCCGATAACAGAATATTATTATCCAGAACAACCCGTGGCGTTTTCATGACGGTTATTTACGGTTTCGGGCCCAGTTTACGGCATCGGTGATGTCATTTTCTGCCAGGCCCAAATCAGACAGTTTGCCGCGGACTGCATTGGCATGGTTAAGCCGAACAGGCACCAGTATAATACGGCCATTGTCTTCCGTGACGTCAAAGTATTCTGTATCCGGACAGGATGACAGCACCGCCTTTGGCAAGGTAAGCTGGTTTTTTGATGTCAGTTTGGCAAGCATGATATTTTCCAAAAACAAGGATGTAAGGATACATTAACAAAACGACCTGCAAAATGCAACAATATATAAAATTCTGGATCGCACGTTATCCAATGATCCAGTGTCCTTTGAAACCGGAATTTAATGATACGGATTTCTGATTCAGGACACAGGTGATAACCGTGCATTACCCGTGCGCGGGCAGGGTGAACGAGAATATGGAACCAAGCCCCGGTTCGGATGCAACGGTGATGGTGCCGCCGTTTTTTTCAACCAGTTCCTTGCATAAAACCAGACCGAGGCCGGTGCCTTTTTCCCCAGCTGTGCCATTACTGGTGGTTTTGATTTGGACATCGAATATGTTTGTGACAAATTCAGGTTCCATGCCCAGACCGCTGTCTGTGATGTTGGTTTTTACGAATTCACCCGATGGTTCGGCTGATATACGAATAACGCCGCCTTCGGGGGTAAATTTAATGGCGTTATTGACCAGATTGCGAATGACGGTAGAAATCATGTTTTCATCATAAAATCCAGTTAGCGGACTGTTTTCATAGAGTATTTTGATGTTTTTTTCTTTGGCGACAGCGAAAAACGGGCTGATCGCGTGTTTAATCGTTTGATCAAGCGGCCGCTGTTCCGGTTCGAACGACATATGGCCTTGTTCCATGCGCGCCCACTCAAGCAGGTTTTCAAGCAAGCCAAAGACATTGTGTGCCGCTTCGTTAACATTATCGCTGTAATTTTTGATTTGTTCCGGGCTTAATGTCTCGGCCATTTTGGCCAATAATTCCGTGTAGCCCATAATGGATGTGAAGGGGCTTCTTAAATCGTGGGCAATAATGGAAAAAAATTTGTCCTTTTCCTTGTTCAGACTCTCCAATTCGTTTTTGGCTTCGGCTAAATCTTCTGCCATTGTCACCAGATTTATGGATTGTTCTTCGGTGCGCTGATGGACATCCTGAAGGTCAATAAACTGGCTGACCATTTTTTCTTTTTCTGTGCGCAATATTAACTGTTGCTGTTTCATGGTTGTCAGGTGGCGCAAGACCATGCGCACACTTGGTCCCAATGATGCATCTTTTGCAAGCACACCTTTCCCGCCCAGCCTGACAATATCGTCTTCGACGTCTAACCGGTTTTCAGGGACAATGGCGATGACGGAAACTTTAAGCCCGGCTTCGTTCAGTTCTTTCAGGGTTTTTACCGTGTCGGTGCCATCATCGTCTGCAATGAAACAAAAGTCAGGATTTACCATGACAATGGTTTCAAGGGTGTCATCGACACCATTGGTTGGCAACAAAACCATTACCCCGTGTTCCCGTTGAATGAACCGGTTGATGTGTTCATTGATGCGGCCATCATCGTTGGCCAGCACGATTTTAAGCGTTTTCATGGGGCCACTTTAAATCATAAACGAAACTTTTAAAGCGAAAACGGCCCCTGAAAAAGACCTTGAAATAATGCCCGTTGAAACCTTTGTCAGCCGATTTTCCCGGCCATGGCGGCTTCATACATGACGCGCATGTCAGCCGCCGTAACCGGTATCGGATTGCCGCCCGCTGTGGGATCGTTGGCGGCCATTTCGGACAGTTCATCAAGGCGGCCTTCTTCGACACCCAACGAGACCGCCGTTTCCGGAATGCCAAGGGATTTCCGCATTTCAAGCACCCAATCCAGCACGCCTTGATAGTTGGCTTGCTCAAGACCAAGGTAGCGGCCGAGCAGCACCATTTTGTCTTCGATGGCGGTACGGTTGAATGCCATGACGTAGGGCATGAAAACCGCGTTTGCCAGACCGTGGTGGGCATCATAAATGGCGCCGACAGGGTGGCTTAGTGAATGCACGGCACCCAGACCTTTTTGAAACGCGGTCGCGCCCATGGCGGCGGCAGTCATCATTTGCGCGCGGGCTTCGATATTGCTGCCGTCATCGGTGGCAACCTGTAACCAGTCTTTGATCAGACGCATGCCTTCCAGCGCGATGCCTTCGGCCATGGGATGATAACCCGGTGCCACATAGGCTTCGAAACAATGCACCAATGCGTCCATGCCGGTGTATGCGGTTAACGCTTTGGGCAGGCCGGTGACAAGTTCCGGGTCACAGATAACGATGGATGGCATCATTTTCGGATGGAATATCAAACGTTTGGTGTGACTGCTTTCATCGGTGATCACCGATGCGCGGCCCACTTCGGATCCGGTGCCCGACGTGGTCGGAACGGCGATGATCGGGGCGATGCCATTTTCATCGGCCCGTAACCAGTTGTCCCCGACGTCTTCGAAATCCCATAACGGGCGCTTCTGTCCAGCCATCAAGGCAATGGCTTTGGCGGCATCAACGCCGCTGCCGCCGCCCCAGGCAATGACGCCGTCGTGGTTGCCGTTGCGGTAAGCCTTGATGCCGTCTTCGACGTTTTGGCCAACCGGGTTGGGTTTGACGTCGCTGAATAAAGCGGTCGGAATGCCGTGGGCTTCGTTGGCTTTGATCGCGTCACCGATCATCGGTAAGGCGGCCAAACCGGGATCGGTAACCAGCAACGGTTTTTTGATGTTTAATTGTTTACAGACATCGGCCAGCTCACAGATACGCCCGGCGCCAAAACGCACAGTTGTTGGGTAATTCCAGTTGCCGACAAGATTGGATGAACTCATCAATTTGATCCTTCTAGATGTGTGTTTTCAAATGAAATGATTTGGGCCGGGTCAAAGGCTCGAACCCCAATGTGGACAAGGTGCAACCGCGTCCTGAATTTTTAACGCCTGTCCATGCCAGTGCCGGGTCCAGATAATCACAGCGGTTCATGAACCATGTGCCGGTATCGATTTGATCGCCGATGGCCATGGCTTTGTCCATATCCTCGGTCCAGATCGAAGCCGTCAGGCCGAATTCACTGTCGTTCATTAATTTTATGGCTTCTTCGTCGCTTTTGACTTTCATAATGCCGATGACCGGGCCGAAACTTTCTTCGTTCATGACGGCCATGGAATGATCGACATCGACCAGGACCTGTGGCGCCAGATAAGGCGTGTCTTCTTTATCGTCGCTGAATTCAGATGTATCGATCAACGCTTTGGCCCCGGCGTCAAGGGCGGCTTTGATCTGTCCACGGACGAAATCGGCAGCAGATGTTTTAACCATCGGTCCCAGTTCGGTTTCCGGGTCGGTCGGGTCGCCCAGTTTATAGCCTTGAACAAGCCTTGCAAATTTTTCAACAAAGGGATCATAGAGTTTCTCATCGACGTAAATCCGTTCAATCCCGCAACACGATTGACCGGAATTGAAAAATGCCCCGTCAACAAGGTTTTCAACGGCGTTGTCCAAATCGGCATCGGCGCGAACATAGGCCGGGTCCTTGCCACCCAGTTCCAGACCGACCCCGATAAAGCGTCCGGCGGCGGCGCGCTCGACCATGGCCCCGCCGGGTACGGACCCGGTGAAGGCGACAAACTTGACGGCGTCGTCTTTGATGACGCGTTCTGTATCCGCATGATTGAGGTGCAGGTATTGGAACACGCCGTCCGGCAATCCGGCGGCTTTAAAAGCATCAGCGTAGCGTTCCGCACACAACGGCGTTTGCGCCGAATGTTTCAAAATCACGGTATTTCCTGCCAACAATGCCGGAATAATGGCGTTGACGGATGTCAGATAGGGATAATTCCAGGGCGCAATCACAAACGCCACGCCCAGGGGCACGCGGCGGATGAACCGGGTAAAACCCGGTTTGTCGTCAACCGCGATATCTTTCAGGGCTTCGGGGGCAATC
>Ga0316207_10000246_pt1 | contig 104185 bp, 72 predicted proteins | sample 6weekpyrite_MG_FD_204943 | JGI IMG/M metagenome (GOLD analysis project Ga0316207, IMG submission 204943) | Microbial mat bacterial communities from mineral coupon in-situ incubated in ocean water Damariscotta River, Maine, United States -... | ecosystem: Environmental > Aquatic > Marine >...
CATTTTAAGCGAAGCGATGAAGAAATATTTGAATGGTCGGCAGTTGCATCCTCCGAATCAAATTTGTGAGGGGTAAAAATCATCAAAAAGTAATTTGAATTTTCCAAATACTGAGTGCGATAACACTGAGGTAGGATGTTTAAGTGATTTTTTTAGGTTCACTGCTTTTTCGAACGCTATTTCATTTTCTTTTGAAGGGTGGGCATATCCGCTAATTTTACGTACAAATTGTGTTGCAGATGCACGAATTTCAATTTCGTTTGCGGTCGGTGAGAGATTAAAAAGAGTTTTAATATTTCGGCACATGGTATTTTCCTAAAACTGTTTATTGGATATGCTTTGGTCAAGACTCGGTCTGTCATCATTTAAAAGCCAGATGATGTGCTAGGGCATGATTCTAAACACACTATCTTATCGAAAAACAGTTTTATGAGAAATGGAAAAATTTCAATCAAATCAGGTTAAAAATTCCAGCCCAAGTTAATGAATAAAAGATTATCGTCTTTCGAACGTTGAAACATACTTGCAATTGAGTATTGTCGAAATAATGTGATATCCAATCCAATGACTGTATTACTCACTTGGTCGTCTGAGCTATTCGTAAAATCGCCACTTTCCACAGTTGTGTATACGTAAGCGTAGTTATATAACACGTATGGGGTTACAGTTATGTGCGGTGTGATATTAATGTGGTATTGAAAACCAGGTTGTCCTCCAGCGTATATACTGAGTACACGAGAGTCAAATTCAAATGAATTACCAAATGTTGTTGTCGTTGAGGTAACGGAAAAATAATTTAAATCAAGTTTTATTCCCAGAGATAATATCGCGTTAGAGCCGATTTTCCATTCAAGATTATTGGCGGTGTCGTAAGTCAAACCTGTTAATTCCATATCTGTGGCGCTGGAAATTTCTGAATTCTTTGAGCTGCCTGAGCCAGTTAAAAAGGTAAATGCATGTACTAGGCTATTACTGCTTTTACCTGATTCATGTCCCGTTCTTTCATTTGTGGTAAAACCGTAACCTTGCAGGTCTATCGCACCCCCGTAAGATAAGTAATGTAAGCTCATTCGGCGCTGTTTTTCACCGGCATTAACAGAATTTGTCACGGGAGCAGGGGCAAATTGAAATTTAATATCATCTTCGCTTTCGGCAAATGTGCAAGTACTAATTGAAGTACCAATCACTAGAATAAGCCAGTAAATTACTTGTTTCATAAAAATCACCTAATAATCCGATCTTCTAACTGATTAAATCATTAGGTTTATCGGCTTTAGGCTTTGTTGTTTAAGAGTTGAAATAGCATGATATAGTGAATTCTAGAATTATTACAAAACGTTAGGAGATAGAAGCTTGGGAAATAAAATGCGACGGGTAAATAGGAATTTTATACTGAACCTAAAAACCGCAGTTGACCGCTCGAAATGAGAATAACTAATGGAAACTCAAATGATTTTTTCACAAATTGAAGTCACCCATTTGATTATCCAACGCTACACGACAGATTGCACAGATTTCAAGGCACATGACTACGTTGCAACTCCTTGGAATAGAATGACTATTCCGCGTCGTTGCGCCTTGTCCTGCACCTTAAAATCTGCACACTCTGTCGTGTTCAACTGCGGTTTTTAGGCTGAATCGTTAATCGATGCCATGTCAGTATATTTTTTCATTTTTTTCGTGACTTTTTTAACATAATCTCTTGTTTCTTTAAAAGGTAAGCGTTTGGTTAACGTTCTATAGACTTCATCAGGTGATAACTTATTAATTTTCTTAACTGCTCGACTAAAATTTTTCCTTTTAATAAATGCTCTTGCAACATTTGTTGTACCTGTGTTGTATGCAGCGATAGCGCAATACATTCGGCTTTTTGGATCTTTAACTTTTCTTAGATAATTATGATAAAGAACATGCAAATAGGCTGTACCGACTTTAATATTATTATTGGAGCTGTACAAATAGGAGGGTGCTAAAATCCGTGCCCTACCATACAAATGTTTCGTTGCATCTTTACCAGCACTTCGTGGAACAATTTGCATTAATCCATAAGCTGGGACATGGGATTTTGCCATAGGATTGAAACTACTTTCTGATTCCATAATCGCGTAAATTAATTCTGGTGGAATATTTTGTTTTTTGGATGATGCCAATACAGTGTCAGCATAACGAGCGGCCTTTTTTAAAACAGATTTTTTAATTCTAAATGACGCGCTAAGTATTTTTTTGCCTTGTTTTTTTGCCTTCCGCTCTTTTGTTTTAACTTTATTCATTAATTTAGAGGAGACTTTGGCGTATCCGGATTGGTTAAAATCGAGAGAGGTTAGTTCATCAAATGTAAATAGTCGTACGTCTTTCGGTGATCCACGAAAAATCAATGTGACATTGTTTGGCAGCCGAGCTTCAACATTTTGGGCGACTGTATCTTCTTCAAATGCTTCTGCGTCCGTGGTGTTTAATAATTTAAAAATTTGTTTTTCAAGTTGCAATGATTGTTTTTTATCTAAACGAACGTCTTGATTTACCAACATTTCGACATTAACATCCCCAGTTTTGTAATCAACTGATCGTTTTACATTGTCATTTTTAACGTAACTAACCCATGTGGTGTTGGTTGGTGATTCGAATTCTCCCCATTGTTTTTCAATTTTATTGACGAAAGCAGTGTGTTCCTGCTGATAGATCGCATCATATTCATCTAAGTTAGAATTTAAGATTTCTTCATATTTTTTTTCTTTATCAATTTTTTGTTGTGCGTAGTAGCTTTTTTTACCTTTTACTGGCGCTAACGTTGAATCATCATAGTCATTAAAATAAACCATATCGCTGATGTAGTACAGCAGCAAACAAATGATAACTGGTACTGAAAAAAGTCCAATTTTTTCAATTTTCATAATGAAGATTATTCATTTATACGCAATGGTTAATATGAGAAAAAATCAAATATGTTGGGTGTCAAAATCAAATAAAAACAAAGATGATAAAGGCTTTGTGACATATTGTCTGTGTTTAAGTTAACGGTTCAAATGAGATGTAATTCAATTTTCCGATATAAAAAATTTTACGGTAATGATGTGGATTGATTAAATAAGGTAGCTAACCCGCATTTCTCACAGGGTTCCCGGATTCTCACTTGATCTTTGATCCCACAAGGAATTTTCTTCCTTCGGAAATACAGTCTGTATTCCGCTCAGTCAGAAAATCCCTTGTGGGATCAAATCTCTGCGCGATTATCTCGCGATCCTGTGAGAAATGCGGGCTAGTGATGCTTAGAATGAAACAAAAAATGGACAATAAGTGCGGCTTAGTGACATGGCTAAAACAGTTTGATAGTAAAACAGACCGTGATTTTTTAGATAAGTTATTGAAAAATCACTTCTTTGTATACATTAGACTGTACTTTGATATTCAACAGTTTATAAAGAATCTATAGATGATGTCGATTAAAGGGTAGAGACCGTAATTTTAATTGCTCAAAAGGAATGTATTTTATGCTTATTTACGATGAGAAAAAAAATAACTGGATTTCTCTACGGCAAACTGCTGAATACAAAAAAAGAAAAAAAATAGTGAAAGATGCCTGGATTTTTGTTGGTTTATTTTTATTGATTCTACCTTTAGCCGCGCAATTATCCATTGCATTGTTTTGTACTTTTGTCTCCTTTTCATTTCTTGATGAAGGAGCTTACCAATTTTCTAATGAAAGATCAGAAAAGTAATGGTTTTTTTAATACTTAAATCGACTTACGATTGAGTTTAGTTGGCCAGACAATGTTTTAAGGCCAGTACTGCTCGTTAGTATATGTTGTGATGCATCATCTGTTTCATCAGCCATTTGGGTAATATTTTCAATATTTTTTAACATCTCTCTTACAACTGCGGTTTGTTCTTCTGCAGAGCTAGCGATATGCACAGTTCTTTCAGTGATATCATCAACCGAGTTCGTAATTTTTTCCAATGAGCTATCAGCCGATTTTGCCAATGCCACAGTTCCTTCAGCTAGTTCAAGATTGGTTAGAATTTGGTTAGATGCTTCGGCAGAATCTTTAATCAGGTTGGTTACAATTTCCTGTATTCCATCGGTTGATTCTTTGGTGCGCGTTGCTAATGATCTCACTTCATCGGCAACCACGGCGAAACCACGGCCTTGTTCGCCCGCGCGCGCTGCTTCGATTGCGGCATTTAAAGCCAATAAATTCGTTTGATCTGCCACTCCACGAATGACGTCCATTACAGACTTAATTCCTTCAATATCTTTACTGAGTTTTTCCACTACTTTAGCGCTGTGTTGTGAACGTTCTGCAAGTTTGCTAATACTATCGAGTGCATATTCAACAGTATCTCGACCAGAGTTAGTGTTTTTACTGACGGCCCGTGCTGCCTCAGCGGCCAATTCTGCGCTTTCCGCTACACCATTTGCTACCGTAGATAATTCGTTAATTGACTGAGCAATTGCTTCTGTTTCATCTCGCTGTCGTTTTATGATTTCCGACGTCGTTACAGTTTGACTATTCATATTTTGAGAAGAATCCTCAACTTGTTTTGCTGCGACGGATACTTCTTTGATTAGATGCTGAATTTTTCCAGCAAAGCTATTAAATTGGCGCGATAATTTGGAAATTTCGTCTTTTCCCACTTCTGTTAGTCTTTGTGTTAAGTCACCTTCACCATCTGCAATATCTGATAATGCGTTTACTGCGTTGTTCAATGGTGTTGTGATCACCTTTGTAATAGTCCACGCCACCACAGCACCAATGCTCAAGCCTGCAATAAGTAATATTGTGACTAACTTTGTTGTCCATGCCGTTTGATATTCTAATTCCTCATTTGTTTGATCAATCGCGTTACGTTGGTCGGCGACTAATGCTTGAAGGCTGTTTTCAATCGAAGACAGTATGGGTCCAATTTCGGTACGAAGTAAATAGGAATCCATTCGAGCCTGATCTCCACGGTGAATTTCGATCAATTTTTGCAAATTTTCTTGCCATAATAGTCTTTTGCTTTCGAGTATTGCAATTCCTTCGTCTTGTTCAAAGGTTAGTACATCTTGCATGTTTTTAATGTCGGTTATCAAGGTCTTCGCTTGTTCTAAAAACAAGTTAATATTCTGTAATATTTCTTCACTACCAAATGATAGGAAAATACGAGTATTGCTGGTTAAATTTGACCAAGAATAGCGCAAGTTAGTCAATTTAATAATGAGATTTTTACGTTTCTCATTGGCAGCTTCTTCGTCTTCTGCTACTAACATGTTTGAAATAGCTTGAAACATTTCTCTATTAATTGGATTTAGATTTTCCGTGGCATAGTTAATTGCAAGAAAATTTTCATTGGTGTTTTTTGCAAGCTTAATGAGTTTTGGTTGATATTGCTGAAATTTTTTAATTTCGTCTTCAATTTTTGATACAATGACTTGTTTGTCATTATTGTTTTTTACAATTGATGTTTGTTTTAACGCTTCAACAATGAGATCAATATTTTTCGAGTGTGCAATATACGTTTTTTCATATTGTTCTTCTTGTGTTAATAAAAAAAATCCTAATGCACTAGTTGTGTCTTTAAGAGCCTGCATCAAAGACATGGATGTGATTAATGTTGGTTGCACCTCTTTTGTCATGCGTTTTACTTTAACTTTGGAATCGTTTAGGTTTACTAATGTTTGTGCAACAACGATGGCCAAAATACCCAATACAATGGCAAATCCACCCCACATTTTTTGACGGATTGATATATAAGATAACACAGATTTTAGATTAACAGACACGACAACCCCAAATGTGAAAATAATTCTCCGATTAAATTTACTTAACGGACATGCCATTCAATATTCAAGTAATCTAATATTAATTCGCTTCCCATAATAATTAATTTGGTTAATGGGTTATCAATAGTATGATTTGCATCACAAAATGTGACTATTGATTGTGATGATGTTAGATTTACGGGATTATTAGCTACGGGTATAGACATTGGCAAAAGGATTGTCATTTTGTGAAAGATTATCATAATGAAAATTGATCAACGTTACTTAAAGAAACTATTAAACACTTTTATTGATTCACCCAGGTCGTATATTTGGGTGGCTGATTTTGAACAGAAAAATATCTCGATTGATGATAAATTTTTATTTCATATGCAGATATTGGAAGATCAAAAATTTATAGAATGTTTGGATAAGCGAAGTGATTTGGGTTATGAAATTGTACTTGGTGGTGATTTTGAGTGGCGTAGTCGACCGCTTCGATTGACTTCTGCGGGGCATGAGTTTGTTGATGCAATTAATAACTCAGATATTTGGCAAATTCTAACCAAGGAATTTAAGGATGTTTCATTATCCACACTAAAAACTGCAGCATCAAGTTTACTAAAAGCTTTTGCGAAAAAACAATTAAACAAGTATTTTGAATTGTGAATTTATAAGATACTAGTTAATTTTCTAGCGAGGAAAGGTAATGTCAAATTGCTGTTCATCAGAGCAAAAATCTCAAAATATACCAAAAAAAATGTTATGTATTGAGTGCCAAAAAGGTTGTAAAGTGGTTTCCTATAAAACCATCTTACATCATATTAAATCTCCTTGGGAAATGCCAATCAAAGATCAAGCGTACTATTTTTGTCATACTTTAGATTGTGATGTGGTTTATATCGGATTGGATAATTCAGTAATTGGCAAAGATCAGTTACGGAACAAAATAGGAATTAAAGAGTGTGACGATGATGCTTTACTCTGCTATTGCTTTGGTGTCACTAAGGGCCAAGCAAAATTGAACAAACAAATTAAAGAATTTGTTATTGAGCAAACTAAAACTGGTATTTGTTCTTGTGTTACCCATAACCCATCTGGACATTGTTGTCTAAAAGATTTTCCTTTTTAATATCCATGAGGTATCAAGAATCAAGTGAGAATCTGTGAATCCTGTGAGAAATACGGGCTAGATCAGAGTGAGTGATAATTCGTTAAAATATACCCGTTTTTATGGAGTTAGCTGTTTCGGGATTTGTTTCGGATTTGGGTGAATAAGGGCAAGAGCTTTTTGTTTGTTCAATAATCGGAATGCGTATTATTAGCATAAGTATTGATCCATTTAAAATGATTATTTCATTTGTCACACTTTGTTCAAACAATGAAATGTATCTGAAAAATTATCCCATGTGATTATCAACTTTTGTTGTTATTCGTATTCTAAAAAAAGTTAAAAAATGTAACAGAAATGTTTTTCATTTCTGGATTGCTGTAACTGAATTGAGAATAAATTTAACCTGAAATAAAATTGAAAATATTTCCATTCGTAAATTCGTACTTGTCTTTTTCTGAAATGTAAAAATATTCGCAAGAAGCTACATATATACGTTTTTTGCTGAAAACCGCTCATTTAATTTTCTATATGATTTTTACCTGAATTAAATTTCAATAATAAAAAAAATAGTAGGATATATTTTTAAAATGACGCTCTTCTTTAATTGACAATTTTGGTCAGGTAGACAAAACTATAAGTAAGAAAATAATAAAATTTCTATGTTGGGGTTATACGGGAAATCTGTGTGGTGCATCGCAGAATCAATAAACATAAAAAAATGGAGCTTCACAATTTTTACTTTCCCCAAATCTCATTTCTACTTTTTTGCTGATGTTATAAATTTGCTTTTGTAAATTCTATATCGAATTTTCACTGGGTTGATCACTTTGATTGATGAAGGTATTAGAAATTTGATAATTTAATTTTTTGGGGACTACATGAATACGCAAGCGGGATCTGTCAAATTAAGCTACAAAAAAGATAGGTCAAGACTTATCCGCCTTGTTTTGTTCATTTTTGTTTCATTCGTTTGTTTTACCCCAATCAATTCACTGATGGCAAGTTCTCTTGATGTACATAATACTAAACAAACTTCTTGTTTCTCGTGTCATGAATTTAGTAGGGAATCATTAAACTCCCCAAGTCATTCTACGTTTAGTCGACAGTGTGATTCTTGCCATGCTGAGTCGCAATGGTTGCCGATCAGCATCAATCATAATGCGTTAGCGCAACCCTGTTCTCAATGTCACAATAATCTCGTTGCGACGGGTAAACACAATTCTCATATGTTAGCGTCTGATTCTTGTGAATCTTGCCACGACAGTTCGAATTGGAAAATGATTGTCAGAGTGGATCACGAGCAGTTTCAACAAGCCTGTCATCAGTGTCACAACTCTTTTGTTGCCACTGGTGTGCCGCCGTTACATGAGATAACACACGAGAGTTGCGATACTTGCCATAATACCTTCTCCTGGGAAACTCAAATTGGGATTAACAATGACATTAGAATTGCCTCTCGAATAACATCTCGTGCGTTACGTACTTTGTATGATCACACAGGCATTATTGACAATTGTTTCTCATGTCATAACGGTGTTGATGCCGTCAGCAAATCGCCCACACATATTACAAGTACATCCACTTGTGAAAGTTGTCATAGTGTATTTGCTTGGAAGCCAGTGGCAAATGTAGATCATCTACAAGTAGTTGGTGAATGTGGTAGCTGTCACAATGGCACTATCGCATCAGGAAAAGTTGCGACACATCCGGCATCAAATGATACATGCGGTTCTTGTCATTCCACGTTAGCTTGGTTGCCAATTCGTGGTGTCAGTCATGCTGATGTGGTTGGTGGTTGTGTTGATTGCCACGATAACACTTTATATGTCGGTAAAAAAGTAGATCATATTTTAGCGACAGACAATTGCAGTGCCTGTCATTCAATTTTCACTTGGTTGCCAGTACAAAGAGTCGATCATTCACAATTGGTTGGTAGTTGTGTATCTTGTCACGATGGTATTTTGCATACCGGTAAACCAATTTTACATATACAGTCATCAGATTCTTGTGAGCTTTGTCATAATACGCTTGTTTGGCAAGCGGTATCTTCGGTGGATCACTCACAAATTGTGGCACCTTGTATTACTTGTCATGATGGCACAGTTGCAGTCGCTAAACCGATATTTCATATCCCTGTGACGGATGTTTGTGATGCATGTCATTCAACGACAGCTTGGCGACCTGTTCCATTGCACGATCATGGAGAAGTCGTTGGACCGTGTATCGCATGTCACAATGGTAGTAAATATACTGGCATGCCGTCTCTGCATCCACAAACCACCGAGTTGTGTGAAGCTTGTCATAGCAGTGCAGCATGGTCCCCAGTAGTTACTATTGACCATACGCAGACACTTGGCGGATGTGTGGGTTGTCATAATGGAAGATCCGCCGCGACAAAAAGCGCAAATCATGTACGAACCACCGATGTATGTGAAGCGTGCCATACAAGCAGTGTGTGGACTCCAGCGTTAATAGTAGATCATAACGAAGTGATTGGTGCATGCTCACAATGCCATACCAAACCATCAGTCCATATTCCAAGCACTGATGACTGTGGTACATGTCATGTTTCTACCGGTTGGGCAAATGTTGTTGCTGTCGATCATAGCCTTATTAAAGATAATTGTGTTAGTTGTCATAATGGTGTGACGGGCACGGGTAAATCTGTTGCTCATGTTGCTACTAGCGATGTGTGCAGTGCATGTCACATTAGTAACGGATGGATGCCAGTTGCAAATATGGATCACAATGAGGTTATTGGAGTATGCTCAGGTTGTCACTCGAAAACGCCAAATCATATAGCAACACAAAGTGAATGCGATGTATGCCATACACCAACAACATGGCGTGATGTTGCCTTTGTTGATCATGCAACCGTAAGCGGAAACTGCACCAGTTGTCATAATGGTGTGACTGCAACGGGTAAATCGGTATCACATGTTAGATCTAGTGATGTTTGTTCTGCTTGTCACAACAGTTTGGCATGGTCTCCTTTATTAATAATGGACCACACGCAAGTCACGGGGACGTGTATTGAATGTCATAACGGCTTAAATGCAATCGGGAAAAATACCTTACATCCTACAACCAGTAATCGTTGTGAAGCATGTCATTCATCTGCGCAGTGGTCTCCTGTTGTTAAAGTTGATCACAATGAAGTGGTTGGCTCTTGTAAATATTGCCACAATACGGTTGTTGCCATAGGAAAATCCTCTGTGCACATTGCGACAACTGAAACCTGTGATGCATGTCATCTGACCAATAGCTGGTCGCCTGTTTTTGTAGTAGACCATACGCAAATGTTTGGTACTTGTAGTACATGCCATCAAATGCCCACACTACATGCTCAAACTACGACGTTTTGCGCTGCGTGTCATACGCCACAAGGCTGGATACCGGTAACAATGGACCACAATGAAGTATTAGGTAATTGTGATGGCTGTCATAGCGTGGGTATCGGACACATTGTAGTTAACTTATCCTGCGATACTTGTCATTCTACGACAAGCTGGGTGGTACTTTTTATTAATCATGGATTATTTACAGGACAGCCTTGTACAATGTGTCATACGAAAACTGCGACACATCCAAATTCAACTGATGTTTGCGAAGCCTGTCATAATACGAGTAGTTTTCTTACCGTAACAATGGACCATAATCAGGTGATAACCTGTAACGATTGTCATATGGCCCTAGCGCATGGTGAGCCAGGTGATTGTAACGCCTGCCATGTTTTCCCAACTTGGTAGTAAAATAATTTACTTTAATACCCATAGCGTTATGAAATTAGGTCTTACTGCACACCATTTGAATTCCACAACAGCGTTAAAATTCCTTGCAATAGTCCGGCTATTACGCGTCATTTTGCCTTGTTGTGAAACTAAAATGATGCACATTAACATCTAATTTTATAACGCTATTGGTATATACCCGTAGCGGGATGGATTTAGGTATTTTTTTGTTTCGAGTGGATATTAAACTGTAAATTGAAAAGAAATCTCATGACTCCGGTTGGACTCAAAATTTTCTCCTAAATTGATTTTTCCATTTTCCGACAAGGGTAGATTTTCTCGACGCAAATAAAACGTTTTTCCGTTTTCAAACTGCACATAAGTGCCATTTGTACTTTGGTCGATGAGAATATATTTTCCGCGGTTATACTTAATGATGGCATGATTACGCGATGCTAATTGAGACTTTACGATGAAATCGCAGTGCTCACCCCGACCTAAGGTCATTGGACCAGATTGAGCAGATAACGTCTTGTGATTGTTTTGATAAAATACATCAAGCTCAGCGGGAGCGACATGCGCATCAGTATTGATAATGGGTGCCATTCGAGTAATGTCTTTTGGTTCCCAGATTACTTCAAAAATCACCATTAATTCTGATTTTCCCTTTACTTCAGAGCGATCGAACTCACGACATTTACTTTTTAATGGGGTGCTGATGTTGGTATAAGTCTCTTGAGTAATAATGATTTGCCTTGCTTTTGCAATGGATGTCATTCTTGCAGCGACGTTGACGCCATCTCCAAGTAGATCGCCATCTGCTTGGAGGAGTGCCGGTCCCCAATGAATACCTGTTCTAACGGCGAGCTTAATGGATTCGGGTGCTTGGGTACTATCCAGTTTTGTATTGAATTGGCAGGCTGATTCCAATGCGGCATCAGCATGGGTAAATCGGCACATTATTTCATCTCCAATCGTTTTAATTAATGTGCCACCATGTAGTTCAACGGTTTCTATTAACATATTCAAGATAGAATTGATCACATGACTGGCTTTGGCATCCCCTAATTTTTCATAAATTTGGGTACTTCCAGCAATATCGGAAAATAATACGGCGAAATATTGTTGTTTGTCATTCATTATTCATGTGATCTATTATTGGTAATAGGTGATTAAAATGATATTGTCTGTATTTTATTTAACATTTGATTCCAAATGTTAGATTATTAAATCACAAATCTTGTGTCCAATGATAAATCGATTATTCTCAATTTTGTTTTGGTTTGATTAGATTAGTTTGTAGGCAAAATGATGGAATTGAATCAACACAGTGTTAAATTATTTCTAAGTGGCTTATTTGCGGCGATAACATGCCCTTGCCATGGGATTTTTTATGTCTATTTATTATCAGGATCGACAATTGGTATATTTTTGTCGGAAAATGAAATTTGGTTCATGTCTGCTCTTGGTATAATATTTCCACTTTTCATTTTTATGGCGTTTAGGAGTTACCATCAATATAAAAATAAAAAAAATGCTGAAAAAAATGATTCGGAATGTAAGGCATGTATACCTAGAAAATAATTCAATTTATGGTTTTTACGCATTGGAATAATGTTCTATACGAAATGTTATAACGCTACGGGTATAGTTGATCCACTTTAAAATTAAGCATCGAGGAAAAATTTGTGATTAAACAATTTGTGCTAAAAAAGTATTGTTTTCTAATAATATGTATTTTCATGTTTCCAGTTGAAACGAATGCAGCTAGTTTTATTGAAATGACAGTTGATCCTCAAGGTTCCAATCGATCTGATGCAGATAAATTTACATTATTAATCAATCGAGAAAATATTACCCATGTTGAAGTGAGTTTAACAAAAACACCTGAGCAAGTTTGGTATAAGTTAGTTTTTCACGCAAACTTTACGGTCTCAGAAAAACAAAAAACGATTTTATTAACCTTGGAATGCAATAATACAAAATCAGTAAACCAAATAAGAAATGCGATTGCAATTGGCAGTAAAAAAGCAATTGATGCATTTGAAACTTGTCGTCTGATTGATCCAGAATGAGATAATACCCAATGTCCTATTCTGCATGAAAATGTCTATTCGGTGAGTGACTTGTTTTGATAAGTAATCAAGTCAGTGAATTAATAAAAAAAATTACAAATTCAACTCATATTGTGTCAAGGGAAGTGTTACAGACATTGTGGAGTGGTTATGGTGAGATTTGTCGAATTACATTGTCTGGCGGTGACATAAATTCAATTGTTCTTAAACATATCTCACTACCATCTGAAAGAAAACATCTGCGTGGATGGAATTCTGAATTTGCACATAATCGTAAAGTTAAATCATATGATGTGGAAATGAATTGGTATGAAAACTGGAGCAATATATGTGATGAGGATTGTCGAGTCGCAAAATGTTATTTAGCGAATAAAATTGAGAATGAGCGATTTATTATTATGGAGGATCTCGACTCAAGCGGATATTCACATCGATTTTCTGCTCTAGATTTTAAGGGTGTAAAACCCTGTCTACGTTGGTTAGCTAACTTTCATGCAAATTTTATGGATGTGAAACCGAAAAATTTGTGGCCGATGGGAACCTACTGGCATTTGGCCACAAGGCCCGATGAATATGCACAAATGCAAGATGGCAAATTAAAACAAGCTGCAAAACAGATCGATGTTATGTTAAATGAATGTACCTATCAAACCATTGTTCATGGTGATGCGAAAGTAGCAAACTTTTGTTTTTCAGAAAATTGTCAGCAGGTTGTAGCGGTGGATTTTCAATATGTCGGTGGTGGATGCGGTATGAAGGATGTGGCTTATTTGCTTGGTAGTTGCTTGGATGAAAAACAATGTGAAATTTGGCAAGATGAATTGCTGGATTATTATTTTGAAAATTTAAAAAAAGCGTTAGATCAATCTGGAAAAAACATAGATTGGCAAGCGCTAGAGAAAGAATGGCGGTTTATGTACGCTGTCGCATGGACCGATTTTTATCGATTTGTTTTGGGTTGGATGCCGACCCATAAAAAAATAAATCGATATACTCAAACGCTAGCGAATAGTGTATTAAGTCAATTTTAGTTAGCTTCTACCATTAGCGACCAAAAGTAGTGTTATAAAAATGATATACAACAGGAAACAATGCAATACATTATTTCCTAATATCGCATAATTTCAAATGCAGTCACCCTATTTAAAGCACAGATCTCAGATAAAATGTTAATATTTAACGAATAACGATGAAATCGTTTTGAAACTACGCCTAGGCTTTATGTGAAAGCGGTATTTCATCGTTAAAGCTAACGGGGCGGTGGACGATAAAAATATTGAACACTAAATATATTCTTGATTATTCAGAGTTGACATGCTTTAATTAAACCTATGAACGAGCCATTACAAGATAACGAAATTGAAGAACTGCGACAGCAAATTTTGAATGCTGCAGAAAACCGTTTTACAACCTATGGTTACGGTAAAACGACCATGGCGGAAATTGCGGAAGACTCCAATATGTCTGCTGCAAACCTGTACCGCTATTTTCAAAACAAGCAGGATATTGCGTCCGAGTGTGCTGAACGATGCATGTGCAATATGAACACGCGATTGCGAGAGGCTACTTTAAAGTCGAATCTCAGCGCGGCAGAGCGACTTCATGCGTTTGCAATTGAGGCTTATTATTATAATTTGGAAATGGGGAAAGATAGTCCAAAAATCAAAGAGTTAGTAGATTTTATTTCCCAAAAACATCAGCAGATGGTACGCCAGAGAATTGAAGCGCAAATTGCGTTGATTGCAGAAATACTTGCATACGGAAATCAGACTGGTGAATTTCAGATACCGGATATCATTTCAACGGCAAAAACAGTTTATTCAACACTCGTTATTTTTGATGTGCCTATTTTTACTGGCATGTTTAGTCGAGATGAATACGAACTCATGGCGAAAAATGTTACAAACTTATTGATCGAAGGTATTAAAAAGCGATAGATCTATAAAGCCAGTCTCGATGACTGGTTTTATTTTGCCCTGATACTGAATATTTATTATTATATTTAGTGTAAAGTAATTAACATTTATTATTCATTATAGGAGATCCTTCACATGAAAGCATTTGAGCAAGCATTCGGATTATGGGTGCTTAAATTTCGTTGGCTAATAATACCAGTCAGCATAATTCTTGTTTTGGCTGCCGCATCTGGCGGACAAAACTTACGCTTCACTTCCGATTATCGTGTGTTTTTCAGCGAAGATAATCCTGAATTAATTGCGTTTGAGGAACAAGAAAAAACCTTTACTAAAAATGACAATGTTTTGTTTGTGATGACACCAGCCGATGGTGATGTTTTCACAAACAAAACACTTGAAGCGGTTGAGTGGTTGACGGAAGAGGCCTGGCAAATTCCCCATTCGATTCGCGTTGATTCGCTCAGTAATTTCCAACATACCTGGGCGGATGAAGACGATCTGATTGTCGAAGATCTTATTTCCAATGCATCCATTTTAACGACTAGCGATTTAGACACGATTCGCGACATCGCAATTAATGAACCTCTTTTGGTGAAACGATTAGTTTCGCCAAGAGGGCATGTTACAGGCGTGAATGTAACGATACAACTTCCTGGAATTGATGAAACAAAAGAAGTGCCAGAGGTGGTTAGTTTTGTTAGAGATTTAAAAAGACAAGTTTTAGAAAAGTATCCGCATTTAACGATCAAGATTACGGGTATGGTGATGTTGAATAATTCCTTTTCGGAAATGTCACAGTTGGACATGCAAACCTTAATACCAATTAGTTTTGCAGTTATGCTGGTGAGCTTAGGAATTTTAATTAAGGGATTTACAGGAACTTTTGCAACCGTATTCGTTATTGGATTTAGCATTATGGCAGCCATGGGGCTTGGTGGGTACGCTGGTTTTCCTATTTCACCTCCATCTGCGAGCGCACCGATTATCATATTAACGATTGCAATCGCCAATTCCGTTCATATTTTGATTTCTATGTTATTGCAAATGAAAAAGGGTATCGAGAAAAGGCAAGCCATTGTTGAATCTTTGAGAGTGAATTTGCAGCCGGTAACATTAGCGAGTGTCACTACCGCAATTGGTTTTTTAACAATGAACTTTTCTGATGTGCCACCATTTCAGCACTTGGGGAATTTTGTTGCTTTTGGTGTCCTTATATCGATGCTTTTATCACTAACGTTTTTGCCAGCATTGATGTCAATTCTACCCGTAAAAGTGAAAATCCGTGAAAAAAACAAGGTGGATAATATGACTCGGTTAGGGGACTTTGTTATATCAAAAAGAAAACCGTTATTTTGGGGCTCCATGGCATTGATCATTGCATTGATAAGCTTTCTTCCTAAAAATGAGTTGAACGACGTATTTGTCAATTATTTTGACGAGTCTGTGGAGTTTCGAACGGACACAGATTATATCTCGAAAAATTTGACTGGAATTTACAATATTTCCTATTCACTAAAATCTGGAGAAAACAGCGGAATCAACGAACCTGGGTTTTTAAAAGAAGTGGAGGCTTTTGCAAAGTGGTACGAGCTGCAACCTGAAACCTTGCACGTGAATACTTACACCGACATCATGAAACGCATCAATAAGAACATGCATGGTGATGATGAATCATGGTATCGCTTACCGGAAGAACGTGATTTAGCAGCTCAATATTTATTGTTATATGAAATGTCATTACCGTATGGTTTGGATTTAAATAATCAAATCAATATAGATAAATCAGCAACAAAGTTTGTCGTAACCATTCGCACTATTTCATCAAAGGACATGCAAGCTTTAGCAACACGAGCTGATCTTTGGCTTGAAAACAATACCTCATATATCCAACAGATTGATGCATCTGGTCCATCGTTGATGTTTGCCAATATAGGTCAACGCAATATTCAAAGTATGTTACTGGCTACAACTGTCGCTTTAGTTTTAATATCCTTCATTCTGATGATCGCATTGCGCTCGGTGAAAATAGGATTGCTAAGTTTGATTCCAAATTTAGTACCCGCTGCAATGGGTTTCGGTTTATGGGGTGTTTTGGTCGGTGAAGTTGGTCTAGCATTGTCAGTCGTAACAGGTATGACCTTGGGAATAGTAGTTGATGACACAGTGCACTTTTTGAGTAAATACTTACGAGCCAGACGTGAAAAAAATTACGATGCCAAAGCAGCAGTATCGTATGCATTTACCACGGTCGGTATGGCATTGATAACAACATCTATTGTTCTTATTTTAGGATTTTCTGTTTTGGCCATGTCAGCGTTCCAACTGAATTCTAGCATGGGCTTATTAACCGCAATCATAATTGCATTTGCATTGATTGCAGACTTTCTTTTTTTAGCACCCCTGTTGATTAAATTTGAGGAGAAACGTAATGAAAAAGCAAATACCGTTAGTTCTAGTAACCGGATTTCTACTGTTCAATCTGCCGTTTAATGTTTTTGCTAATACCGCAGAAGAGCGTGGTTTAGCCATAGCAAAAGAAATTGATCGCAGGGATACCGGTTGGGATGACCAAAAAGCAACTTTGGTTATGACGTTGCGAAACAAGCATGGGGACGAAACAAATCGCGAAAATCGCATGAGCTCCATGGAAGTTAAAGGCGAAGGAGATAGAAGTCTCATCATATTTGATACACCAAAAGACGTTAAAGGTACAGCGTTTTTAAGCCATACCCATGCGTTAGAAAGTGATGATCAGTGGTTATTGCTTCCAGCCTTAAAACGGGTAAAGCGCGTATCGTCATCAAATAAATCGGGTCCGTTTATGGGAAGTGAGTTTGCTTATGAAGATATTTCATCCCAAGAGGTGGAGAAATATAGCTATAAGTATTTAAAGGATGAAGTTATCAATGGACGAGATGCGTTTGTCATTGAACGATTTCCCGCATATAAAAAATCTGGCTACAAGCGTCAATTGGTTTGGGTTGATAAGGAATACTATCAGCCTTTAAAGATAGATTTTTATGATAGGAAAAACTCACACTTGAAAACGCTGGCGTATCATGATTACAAACAATATTTAGGAAAATATTGGCGTACAAGCCGTATGGAAATGGAAAATCATCAAACAGGTAAAAGTACCACTCTTACTTGGAAAAAGTATGAGTTTAAAACTGGTTTGAAGAATCGAGATTTTAATAAGAACGCATTAAAACGTGCAAGATAGGAGTTTAAAAATGTTATCGACTCGTAGATTTAAAAGGTTGTTACCATTGATGTTGCTGTTGAGTCAATCCATTACGTTGAGTTTGGCAAATGAGTGGACTGGTAACCTTTCGGCAGAAACCCGTGGTTTCGCTGAAAAAGCGACATTAACTGATCAAAGTCAATTCTACGGGTCGATTTCATTACATCCTGAGTACTATCACGAATGGGAAAATGGTGTTCAATCATTGACAGCCAGTGTGTTTGCACGAAAGAGTTTTCAAAATGAATCTCGCAGTCATATCGATTTACGCGAGCTATATTGGACCTTCGTAAGTGAAGATTGGGAGTTGCGAGTCGGTGTACGTAAAATATTCTGGGGCGTGACAGAATCGCAGCATCTGGTAGATATTGTTAATCAAACCGATTTTGTGGAAAGTTTTGATGGTGAAGAAAAGCTGGGACAGCCAATGGTAAATTTGGCTTGGATTCAAGATTGGGGAACACTCGACTTGTTTATATTGACGGGGTTTCGACAAAGAGAATTCCCTTCATCAGATGCTCGATTACGAACTGAGCTTGTCATCAATTCAGATGAGGCGTTATATGAATCCGATCAAGAGAAATCACATATTGATTTTGCCATCCGCTACTCCCATGTTTTAGGTGATTGGGATATTGGATTAAGTCTTTTTTATGGAACTAGCCGAGAACCAAGGTTTGAACTTGTTAATGCAGGAAGCAATGTCAAGCTCGTACCCTACTATGACATCATCAATCAAACTGGGCTTGATGTGCAAGCTACGTTGGAAAATTGGTTGTGGAAAGCAGAGTCGATTTACCGTAATGGTATGGGAGAAAATTATATTGCTACAACGTTTGGCTTAGAATACAGTTTTTATGATATCGCGAGTACTGGATTAGATATTGGCTTGGTAACCGAGCACTTATATGATAGCCGACAATCAACGGCTACGAATGCCTTTGAAAATGACCTCATGTTGGGTTTGCGTTTTGCGTTAAATGATACCCAAAGTACCGAGGCATTGGCTGGTATTATTCAAGATATTGACGGTGAAGCAACAGTGTTATCGCTTGAAGCGAATCGTAGAATTGGCGACCAAATTAAAATAACCTTGGAAGGATATTTATTTAGTCATACGGATAACCAGGATTTATTGTATAGTTTTCGCAATGACGATTATGTGCAGCTTGAATTAGGGTACTTTTTTTAAGATTTGAAAAATAAAAATCATAGCGCCTTTCTCATCATAATATGATCAATTTCAACTTCTAGAAATATTTCACCATAGTGTTTAAAACCGAGTTTTTTATAAAACTTGGTTGCGCTCAATTGTGCTCCTAAATAAACAGAATTCAATTTTCGAGTCTTAGCTTCTGTAATCAAAGCATTTACGATTTTTGAGCCTATTTGGTTATTTCGATAATCCTTTAATACTGCGAGTCTTCCGATGTGACCATCCGTTTCCATTCTTGCGGTGCCCACGGGTTTCTCATTAAAATAAGCTAGAATTTGAATAGCGGAGGGATCTTTTCCGTCGAGGTCTTCTTTATCATCAATCTGTTGCTCGACAGTAAATACATCATGCCGAATACGAATGATTTGACTAGAAAATTTATCATCAAAACAAACTTGTAAAATTTTGATTTCAAAATTTGAATTTCGTTTTTCCATTTCATCTTTAGTTGAATTTTATTACGACAAGCTATTTGGATTTCCCACGTTTAAAAATGATATATCCGTCTAGAAAAGCGGTGAGATTATCATCATTACACTCGCGGTAGTTTTTATGGTTAGATTTTCGAAAAAAACTTGAAAGTAAGGATTTGTTTATGGGTTTTTCACCTAGTTCGAATATAGTAAACAGGTCAGATTCTTTTAAATCTAGCGCAATGCGCAATTTTTTTAGAATATCATTGTTTGTCATTTCGTTTTTTTCTCTTGTCTTTATTTGGTTTATTGCTCACTGGTCTTTCCTCTGCAATTTCCACAATCAATGTTTTTCCATCAAGTTCTTCGTTATTTTTTTCTAATGCACGATTAGCTGAATTGGCATTTGCAAAGGTGATAAAAGCATAAGCCTTTGGGAGGTTCGATTTTTTGTCTATTGGATATTGGATATCAATAATTTTTCCATAGGCAGAAAAAAGTTGTTCTAATGTTCCTTCGTCATATGATGAAGGAATATGATTTACATAAATTTTTGAATTATCCATTCTATCCTTTTGAAACAAGTTGTTGTATCAGTTTCAATGTGTGCTCTTGCTATAGGGTACCTTTGGGTATGATATATGGCTGATAGCGATGTATAAATCACTACTACGTATCACAGCCCTATAGTTAGATCACTCCTTGTTTTTGCAAATAATCTTCGTAAGTACCACTAAAATTTGTAACTCCACTGGGTGATAGTTCTATAATTCGCGTTGCAAGTGAGGACACAAACTCTCGATCATGACTAACAAAAATGAGTGTGCCGGGATAATTTTCCAATGCGAGGTTTAATGATTCAATTGATTCCATATCTAAATGGTTTGTTGGCTCATCCATGAGTAAAACATTTGGATTTTGTAACATGAGTTTGCCAAATAACATTCGTCCTTGTTCGCCACCAGAAATATTTTTGACAGATTTTTTTATTTCATCTTGAGAAAATAACATTCTACCTAATACTGCTCTTATGTTTTGTTCGTCGTGCTCTGGTTTTTTCCATTGGCTCATCCAGTCAAACAATGACATATCGTTACTAAAATCTTCTGAATGATCTTGTGCATAATAACCAAGGTTAGCGTTTTCTGACCACTTAATAGTTCCTTTATCAGGTTCCATTTCGTTTACCAGTGTGCGTAACAATGTGGTTTTACCAATACCATTTGGGCCGATGACAGCGATACGTTCTCCTACTTCAGCTAACAAATTTAGACCAGTAAACAACGCAACATTGTCATAACCCTTGCTTAGATCTTTGACTTCGAGCGCAACCCGATATAACTTTTTCTCTTGATCAAATCGTATATAAGGACTTTGCCGACTTGAGGGTTTGACTTCTTCAAGCTGAATTTTTTCAATTTGTTTAGCGCGGGATGTTGCCTGTTTTGCTTTTGATGCATTTGCAGAAAATCGACTAACAAAGGTTTGCAGTTCTGATATTTGTGCTTTCTTTTTTGCGTTCTCGGCAAGTAGGCTTTCTCTTACTTGAGTTGAAGCCATCATATAATCATCATAATTTCCCGGATATACGCGAAGTTCACCAAAATCAATATCCGCCATGTGAGTGCAAACACTATTGAGGAAGTGTCTGTCATGGGAAATGATAATCATTGTACTATTACGTTCGTTTAGTATTTTCTCCAACCAACGAATTGTATTAATATCCAAATTATTGGTAGGTTCATCTAACAACATGATGTTTGGGTCAGCAAATAAGGCTTGTGCTAACAGAACACGTAGTTTCCAACCCGGTGCGACAGCGCTCATTAATCCATTGTGTTGTTCTAACGGAATATCTAGTCCAAGTAACAGTTCACCCGCTCGAGATTCTGCCGTGTAACCATCTAATTCTGCAAATTCAACTTCCAATTCAGCAACGAGCATGCCTTCTTCTTCACTCATTTCTGGTAATGAATAAATTCGATCTCTATCTTGTTTCACTTGCCATAGTCGCTCATGTCCCATGATGACTGTGTCAATTACTGAAAATTCCTCAAACGCAAACTGATCTTGTCTCAATCGACCGACTCGCTCATTGGGATCGACTGATACGTTGCCAGCGCTTGCTTCCAACTCACCACCGAGAATTTTCATAAAAGTGGATTTTCCACAACCGTTTGCGCCGATAAGGCCATAACGATTGCCTTCACCAAACTTAACTGAAATGTTTTCAAACAAGGGCTTAGCCCCAAACTGCATGGTTATATTTGCTGTAGAAATCAAGGTAATTCTTCCGGAAAAATAATGTAGATTAAAGGCTGCGGATTATGCCATAAATTAATCAAATAATCAGAATTATATCGATAGATTAATTACAAGGATTTGTTAATTGATTAGAAGCTAGAGGGAAAGAGGTGTCGTCAGATGCTAAAATGACATATTTACATGATCAAATGACGATCAATTGACAATTGTTTTTTCCAATAAACTAGATTAATCTTCCCATTTTTTAATGTTGGTTATTTTTCATATTTTGATTGTAATCAAATTTCAGCTTTATCTGTTCTACTAACGAATCGGAAGAAAGGAATAGCAAATGATTTATTCCTGTTTGACAACAGGGATGTTGTCTTCAAGTCTACATGGACGTATTTAATACGTGGATTAAAGCGTTTGCTATTTTTTTCTTCCGATTCGTTAGTAAGTGAATTGATTAATATTTTACAATTTATCTAACGAACTTGTTTTTAGGTCTATTGATTGATTAGTGACTGCAATGCGATTGTTTATGGAATTGACTGTTTCAAGAAAGATATTCGCTGGTACTGGCTTGCTATATAAAAATCCTTGAATCTCATTGCAGCCAGCTGCTTTAATAAATTCCAATTGATTATCCAGCTCAACACCTTCCGCAACGGTTTCCAAATCCAAACTTTTTGCCATTACGATTATTGCTTTCGTAATACTAGCATGATTCTGATTATTAATAGCCTCACAAATAAATGAGCGATCTATCTTCAAAAAATGGATTGGAAAATCTTTTAAATAATTTAGAGAAGAATAACCTGTTCCAAAATCGTCAATGGAGAGATAGACACCTAATTCTCTTAAACGATTTAAAACTTGTATTGCTTGATTGTTGTCGCGAGCTAATACACTTTCGGTAATTTCTATTTCAAGAAAATTAGCAGGTAAATCGCTAGCTTTAAGTGCTTTTTCAACGCTCTCTACTAAGTTTTCATGCTCGAACTGTTTAGTCGAGAGATTCACTGATACTCTAAGGTTATCATACCCTGCATCGTGCCAAACTTTACATTGAGCACAAGCAGAATTAATTACCATTTCACCCACAGGAATAATTAGGCCGGTTTCTTCGAGTATAGGAATAAAGTGTAAAGGTGGTACTAATCCTCGAGATGGATTTTGCCAACGTATTAATGCTTCCATTCCCACAACTTTACCTGTACTCGCGCTAACACGTGGTTGATAAAATAATATAAATTCATCCTTATTAATTGCTTGTCTTAATTCCACTTCCAGTTCTAGTCGTTCCAAAGCATGGGAATTTAATTCTTCAGTGTAAAAAGTATATCCATTTCCACCTAATTCCTTTGCTTTATGCATAGCGGTTGTCGCATGTTTCAGAAGATTCTCTGTTTCCTGTGTATCGTTTGGAAAAACTGAGATTCCGATGCTAGCAGGAACAACAATATCACGCTTCTCAATATGAAAGGGATTAACGAATTTTTTCAAGAGTCGTTCTGCTATAAATGCGGCGCTTTCAGGTGACTCTAAATTTTTAAGCATGATCATAAATTCATTGCCGCTAATTCGACAAATGATGTCATCATGTTTGATTCCTGCTTGTAATCGAGAGCCAGCTTTAAGTAATATCTGATCCCCAACTTGTTGTCCAAGGCTATCGTTAACAACACTAAAGCGGTCTAGATCAATACATAATAAGCAAACAAGTTTGTTTTGCTTTCTAGCTTCATTTACCGCTATGTTTGCCAGCGAAATAAAGCTCGACCGATTTAATAAGTTCGTGACTGGGTCCATACTAGCGGCTTTAGCCAGATTTTTATTTTCTTGAACTTGTTTTTCATTTTGAAAATCACGTACTAATTTTTCTGCTCGGCGTACGTAAAATATTAAAAAGATATAGAGTAATGACATTAATGTAGTGACGACACCAATGACGATGTATTTCGTATTTTCAATTTCATTCACAAAGGGAGTTACATCAGAATAAACTTCAAATACACCCTCTATCGTTTTGTTTTGACCTATTCGCATGGGTACATAGGTTGATATGACATTCCGATCTTCAATGATTTGATCGAATGCTGAAAACTGATTTCGATAGGTTAATTCACTCGCAGTTTCACCAGACTTTGCTAGTATAAATCCTTGGTTATTACTTTTGTTTTCACCGATCTGACTTTTCTCTGTGGAGAAAACTGTTAGACCTTCTAAGTTATAAACTTTTACTTTAGCTATTCGTAAGCCGCTAAGTTTTTGTCTTATATCAAGTTCGATTTGATTAATATTGGGGTGGTTGGGCAGTTCGGTTAATGGAATATTAGAGGCGCTCATTACAAATTCTGCATATTTAGGCCAGAAATTATTTGCAATGGATTGTGTTAATGCCGTATTACTTTCAGATTCTTGTTTAATCAATGAGTTTAACGCTGTGTTCCAATAAAATACGCCGAGCGCTACGGAAACGATTATAATTCCGATAAAGCTGGCGATAGAATAGTTACGCGTTAAATGAATCATTTTCTAATTTAACATTGCCTAATATTTGTGAAGTAATAATCAAGTTTAAGGTTGTTTATGGTATATCGGCCCTATCAAATCACTTTTAAAGATTAAGATCGTTAAATAAATTATTAAAATATAAAAACAAACTAGTGATGGGGCCCGAAATTTTACCAATTTTTCGTTTCAACAATATTTAAATATTTACTATAAACGCAATGTTATAGAATTATGTAAATTGTGACTAGTTTCATATTATTTGCCCAAAAAGTATATCAAGAATATAAAAGTGGGAGAGGAAATTAGATTCTTTTATTTTAAATAATCAAACAATGATTAGTTTAGAACAATTGAATTTTTAGAATGAATTAAATATTCACTGGTTAGATGCACTTTTAAATTGATCTCCAGAGCCTTGGTCAGATAATAATAATTCATCTAAGGCTTGGGGTTTAGCCAAATGAAATCCTTGACCATAGTGTATTCCAATTTTATCAACGGTAGATAAAATTGCGTCGTTTTCGACATATTCCGCTACGCTTTGAACTCCCATCATTTGACCTATTTTGTGGATAGATTCAACCATGTGCCACTGAACGCTGTTTTCTGTCGCCCGTTTTACTAATTCTCCATCAATTTTTAAATAATCAACCGGTAAAGATTGTAAGTAGGTAAATGAGGATAAGCCACTGCCAAAATCGTCTAAGGAAAATTTACATCCCAATAATTTCAAATTATGTATAAACTCAGTGGCTTCACTCAAATTGGCAATTGCAGCAGTTTCTGTAATTTCAAAGCAAATTAAACCAGGTTTTACATCGTGTTCTTTTATTTTGTTGGAAATAAATTCGCAAAATCGAGGGTCACTTAATGTCTGTCCAGATAAGTTAATGCAAATCTGAATTTTCTCCAAAAGTAGACTAGGCCATGTACTCAAGTTTGTAAATAATTTATTTACAACATAACGATCGATTTGTGGCATCAAATGGTAACGTTCAGCGGCGGGAATAAATGAATTGGGCCCGATTAAAACGCCGTTATCAATGTAGCGAATGAGAATTTCAATTAAATATTCGTAAGATTCTTCACACTGTGCTAAAGGAACAATTTTTTGCCCATAAAGGACAAATTTATCTTGCTCAAGTGCGTATACAATACGGTTACTCCAATTCATTTCTCCGGATCGCTGTGCAATAACACTGTCCTCTGAATTGTAGATATAACATGTGTTTCGACCTTTATTTTTTGCACCATAACACGCTGAATCTGCTTCTTTAATGACATCTTCTACTGTCGTACTTTTCTCACTATTGATGGGTGTGATGCCGATACTAATGCCTACCGAAAAAATTTCGGCTTCCCATACAAAACGGAAATTTGTAATGACATTAATCAACTCCTCGGCAAAACGTTGAGCTTCACTGGTGTTGCAGTTTTCTAAAATCAAGGCAAATTCATCTCCACCCAGTCGTGCTAAAGTATCCGCTTTACGCGTATGCAATTTTATCAAACTACCAATTTGTCTCAGTAATTCGTCTCCCGCGATGTGTCCACAGGTATCGTTAACGATTTTAAATCTATCTAAATCCATAAAACAAACACAATGGGTTCCACCATTTACTGCATCGATTACGAATGAATTAAGGGATTTTTCAAAACTACTGCGATTAGACAATCCAGTTAACAAGTCGGTGTTAGCTTGGTATTCAAGGGCTTTTGTCGCACTTCTTTCATGGGTGACATCAGCTATTGTTACCACATAACCTAAAAATACACTGTCATCTTCGCGTACGATTTCGGAGATTTCCAATTCGATTAAACAATCTCGACCATCTAAAGTGCGGAGGCGCAAGTCGGCGTTTCTTCCCATTAATCCACAATTTACCGTATCACATTTTAATACAATTTGTTGACCAGAATGATCGAATAGCTGCAAAATGTCTCGCAGTTGTTTCCCAATCACATTTTGAGAAGAAAAATCTAGTAAGCGTTCGCCGGCAGGGTTAATGTATTCTATCGTTTTAGACGTGCCAATTTTGATGACGGTATCACTGATATGACCCAATGTGATTAATGCTTGTTTGCGTTCATTTGATAATTGTTTTTCTGTTGCAGTAATACGACGAATAACGTAAAAAGCCAAAATGATCCCAATTAAGCTAAGCAGACTGGTCATGGTATATTGAGTTACTTCGTATTGATGTTTTAGCGTTTGAGTTTTTTCTAATGCGGAGCTGACATACTTTTCCTGTAAATTACTAAATTCTCGTAATGTTTTATACACCAGTTCTTGAGAAAGAATGCCCTGCTCATCAAACATTTTAAGTGCTTTTTCCCTGTTGTCGTTTTCAACTTGATTGACGACTTGATTGATGAGATTGTATGAAGTTTTTATGCGTTTTTTAAGTTCATCGAGTAGTTGGATTTCTTGCTTGGTTAATGTGAATTCCTCTAAGCGAAGTAGATTAGCAACAAAATATCCACCGGCTTCGACCCGTTCCATTTTCAATTCTTCGACTTCGAAAATATCATCGGTGTGCATCATTCGACTTACATTTAAAAATCGATTTTGAGCATAGGTAATCATTTTTAATACACGATCATTTTTTGCATTATGAACGCGTACGATTTCGTCTTGAGATTGTACGACATCGCTTACTAGATAATGTCCGGCAGACACTGCAACTAACATAAAAATTAATACACTACCAAATCCTAAGCTTAGAATTAGGCTTGTTGTATTTATGCGCTTTAGCTCAATCATTTGACGGTTTGTTTTAATGTTATATTGGGTAATTTAGTGTATTGAATCATTTTAAAAATGTAAATAAAATGGATAAACCATTATTAGAGTCTGAATTTAAATTGCTAAATATAGCTGATAAATTGAGCTTGTCATGTAATTACCACTATTCGCTTTTTGGTAAGTAACAAAAAAACAGTTACCTAGTCAATTTTTTAGAAATTGTTTACCGATTGCTCATTTCTTTATCGGTCGAAATCATGAAAGACTTGAAATTTCAATAACCTAGTAGGAAGTTATATTTGAAGTAAGATTAATCAATAAATTGACTTTTTGAGTGTCGTCGTCTGCATCAAACATATTGGCCCGCACACCAACCCGATGACCATGCCCATTGGAAATTATAGCCACCTAACCATCCAGTCACATCGAGTACCTCGCCTACAAAATACAATCCTGGAACTGTTTTAGACTCCATTGTTTTAGATGATATTTCATCACAATCTATACCGCCTAATGTTACCTCTGCTGTTCGATAGCCTTCAGTTCCATTTGGTTTGATATGCCATTGTTGGAGGGTATTTGCAATATTATCAATTTTACTGAGTGATAACGATTGTATTCTAGAGGACAAAATTTCTTTGGAAAAAAACACGCTGAGTAATCGTTTTGGAAGATATTGAAATAATATCGTGTTCAATTGGCGTTGTGGGTGTTCATCTCTTGTACGTCTAATAACGTTATTAATATCGATGTCGGGTAACAAATTGATTGCGATCGTATTACCAGGCTTCCAGTAGGATGAAATTTGTAAAATAGCGGGCCCGCTTAATCCACGATGGGTAAATAATACATTTTCACGAAAAGATTGATTGCGGCAACTTACCAGGCTATCAACTGCAATGCCTGATAATATTTCAAATCTTAATTTATCCTCAGGTTGTAGGGTGAAGGGAACAAGACCAGGATTTGTGGGGATAATGTTCAACCCAAATTGTTCAGCAATTTTATAACCAAAAGGGCTTGCGCACATTTTTGGAATGGATAAACCACCCGATGCGATAACTAATGAATCCGATAAGAAATCAGATTGTGTCGTCGAAATATGAAATTTACCAATATCTGTTTTTTCAACTGAATTAATTATTGAATTGAGAAAAATGGAAACACCAACAGCGTTACACTCAGAGAGTAACATTGCTAAAATATCTTTTGCGCTTTCGTTACAAAATAACTCCCCATGTGCTCTCTCATGATAGGGGATATTGTGTTTATTTATTAAAGACAAAAAGTCCCATTGTGTAAATCGACTTAAAGCGGATTTACAAAAATGTGGATTTTGTGAAAGATAATTCTCAGATGTTACATCGTAGTTTGTAAAATTACATTTACCACCGCCGGACATGAGAATTTTTTTGCCTGCTTTATTAGCGTGATCGAGTACCAATACCCGTTTACCCCGTTTGCCGGCCTCTATGGCGCACATTAATCCTGCAGCGCTGGCACCAATGATTATGATGTCTGTTTTTTTCACTTGATTGATGGGCTTTGTATGAACTAGTTTAAAGGAGCCGAATACTGTGTAAATGTTGACGTTAATTTTAATTTATATACTGTCGTACTGTTATGTCTATTTTTAACTTAATAAGTTAGGTGACAAGCGTTATGATATTTCAACTGTTAACTATATAAACATGAATCAAAACCATTTTATCGACAATGTTGATTATAATATGAATCATATACTACCATTTCCCTTTGACTGTCGTTCAAGTCATTGCGTAATTGGTTAAAACATCTATCTGATGAGGTTGAATGCTAAGCTTTAATAGCCGGTGAATTTTTTAACATTACATCTAACTAATTTAGGAAACAAAATTATGTCAATTCGAGATTTCATAGCAAATCCGGAGTCCTATTCAAAAGGTCACGTAGTTCAATTTTCACATTTGGCTGCAGATGTGAGCCCAGCAGCGTCAGGTATGCAAATTGCCGCGACGATGAACAATTGGGGTGGAAATTGGACGGCCGAACATTACACAATGATTGCAGGGCAATTTACCGACTTTACTTTTTATGGTGATACCAATCCTGTGACCGGAGATCATATTCGAATCGGTAAAACGAAACGGGATATGCATTCCGTTTGTTGTCGCACAGTGGGGGTTGATCAAGGCATTCGATTTCTTCCGTGGAAGGCAAATACAGTAACCTATATGGATCTTGATGCTGCGGCGACAACTTTTTTTACCGGTCCGCTATCAGGTTGTTCGATTTTTGTTGGACGTACAGCTGGTGGTCAATGGACTGTTTTTCATGCTAATCGAAATAATACACCGGACAATTCGGGTGCAGTTAAAGTTGCCATGACAACGGATGTGATAACACGATTACCCGCTCCAATACCCGTTGTGCATGCTGCCATTTATGGTCGAGATTACCATGATTTTGGTTTTGTATTTGGTCGTGTAGTACATGGTAACTGGCGTTTTTATATTGCTGATACCAGAATGTTAGCGCGGGGAGGATATGCAACTAGAGTTAATCGTTTGCGTTAGTCATTTCATCTACCTTTATAGATTGAATTAAATAATCCCCATTAAGGGGATTATTCTTTTCAAATATTTTCATTACTCAATCTAAATCAAATTCTTGGGTACTAATCTCAGGTGCAATCGTAAACGAATTCAGCTTGACAATAGATGACATTAAGCGCTCAATATAAGAATGGAATGGTATTACAGTTCAAATAAATAACCTACAAAAATAATCAACAAAGCGTTAGTTAATACGGTATTTGAAAATTTGTACGCAAGGAGGCGATATGTCAAATTATTTATCGAGTAAGCATTTTCCTTCCAAATCTGCCGAGGCAGATTCTCAACTTTCTGAGGCGTTAACCCGCCTTTTGAAAGACGATTTTGATCAAAATTCTTATACATGCCTCGCGTCTTATCAGCGCATTTTAGCAGATAATCAACAACGGGATTTGTGGCCTGATACTCATGAAAAATTAGAGCTCTTATTTAAATGTGGCAAGGCAACAGCACTCGACGGGCCAATGATAGGTATACCCGTTGCGATTCGCGACAGTGATTATTTTAAAAAAGCAGTTAATTTAATTGGTGAACAACGTTCGTTAATTGCGAGTATTGAATGGATGGCGACTGCATGGAATGCAACGTTTGCGGATACCGGATTATGGATGGGAAAAACCTATGAACCCATCAATCAACAAGTGGTTGCGAAAATTTGTGAAGATGATCCGGAAATCATGCAACGGTTTAATAATGAATCCACACGAATAGGACGTAACTTTTTTCGTAATCCGCCAGATCCAAATGCGATTCAAGGTATTGGTCTACCGGCATTGACTAAAATGTGGCGTTTAAATGATAGACCAACAAGTGTTAATAATGCAGGATTTCGTGGTCAGCTTTTACCAGAAAATATCGAAAAAGAAAAAAATATTCCTTACAGCAAAACGGGTGGTGATTTCTTAGCGAACTTTAGTGAGTCTGTTGTGCCCGAAATGAGTGGTAAATTAGTTTATCAACTAAACTACCGTTGGCAACATTTGAATCCTGTATTTCCAATGACCTTGTTGGTGGACGAAATTGTACAAATTGATCGGGGAATTTATTTGGGGCAGCTTGTTTATGCAACAAAAAACTTTAATTTGGGTAGCATTGATTTGCCATTTTTGCCAGGGGATAAGCAAATTTCGGTTGGGCCAGAATATGCGCCAAACGAGAAAAAAAATGCCTGGCAAAAATTTATCGCAAGAATATTTGGCAATCCAGTAACAGAGACAGTGGACTATGGTTACCAAAATAATGGTTATTTTTTAATGATGGACCCACAGTTTGCTAAAGATGTTTATGCAGATGATGCTTTTCCCCAGTTGAGACCGCGCCCAGGTGAAAGTGGATGGAAAGAGCTGGGGTATAAAACGGAGAGGGCAATAACTCGACCTTCTGTCGGTAATGAAAAAATGGATTGGGTAGCCGGTTGGCAACAACATGAGGCATTGAATAAAAAGTTTACCCAATTCATATGTGAGGCATCCCCAGTTTCGTCAGATCCAGACGATATCTCAACGCTTAAGCAAGATAATGAATCAATTTTGCAAATGTTACAGCGATATAGTTTGCAAATTTCAGAACAAAGCAAACATGAGGACAAACTAAAGCACTTTGAGGTTCTGCATAAATTATTTCGTGCTGGTGTTGCGCCAGATATTCGCAATGGATTGTTTAGTGGTCAGGGTGAAAATGGATTTAACACACGTGTTAACAGCAGCACTAGCAGAGACTGGTATGGTGAAATGGAATCGACGCAAGAATTTGATTATTACCATGGTGCTGCACTGAACTTACATTGTGGGTTTTCAGAAACATTTGCTGAAATGCATAAGAATAATTTAGATGAAAGTCTTATATTTCCCAGTGTATTGTCTAATTATCTCCAATCTGCTGATGTATATAGTCCAAATTTTTTGGATATGATGTGGCGGAATATTGGCAAGTATATTTTTCCTTGGGCTGGAAAATCCTATGAAAGGATTAGTCCAAGAAAATTGAGTATGTTGTTGGATGAAAGCCCTGATTTGGATTCTCGATATCCTAAACGGGTATCCGAATTACGTTCCTTCCTGGCAAGCGCACCCCATTATGATTTGGTTAAGAAGAACCATAAAAAATATTGGTCAGAACCCGGAAAGTATGCTGCCCATTTAGAAAACGGTTCGTGGGACAATGGCATGACAGAGTCTGATAAAGCGTTTTGGCAAGAACAAGCAAATAATAATTGGGTATTCGGTACTAATTTACAAGATAAAAGAATATTGGCAATGGATGTTATCATGCGTATTGCAGATATGAATTTTCGGTCGCCAGATAAAGATATTCAACAGTTAGCTTATGAAGGCCCATCACCCTTTGTGAGGCAAGGTTATGTCTTTTTAGGTAATGCGAATCAATCATCCATTTTGAATATTAATAGTAGTGAAACACAACGGAAAACAGTTTTTCAATTTAATTATCGTTATCCTATGATTGGTGGCGCAGTTCCTATCGGTTATTGTTTAGATGAAATTGTGGAAATTGCGGATGGTTTGTATCTAGGTCAACTCATTTACTCTACTGCATTTGATGAGCCATTTCACTCTTCTGTTGCAGCAGAAAAATTCAATTATCAATTGTTTGGATATTTCTTGCTACTAGATGATGACTGGCAACGTCACAGATTAGCAATCAGTCTGGATGTCGGGCAAAAAGACGCAATGGTCGATCAATTAGCAACAGTATAATATTCCATACGAGTGGATCAATTTACTATAATTGTATTAAGAGAGTGGCATGTTGATTTATAAATTCTGTTAATAAAAAAACAAGGATTGTTGAAATTAATCTTGATGATTAGCTGAGGATTAGCTTTATGAGTGAGCAAGAGTTAAGTGGTGGTGTAAGAGTTGATTTGAGATCAAACGCAAAACAAACGAAACTACCTAAACATAAAACGTTAACATTTCCAATTCCTAACGATAATCCAGAAAGAATTATTTCCTTAACTGATCTTGCATTGAGTTCAATGACTTTAGATCAGTTTCCTGTTGTAAAATGGTGGCGTGAACGTTTGTTTTCTCCCGAAGGCACACCGGAAATATGTGATGAATTGCCACGCTTGCTAACGGAATACTTGCGAGCATCTGAAACAGAAGTGCAGTCGAATTATGCACGGCGAGCAAATGCACTTAACTACATTTTTTCAAATAAAACCCCTTTAGTTAAGGAAACGGATTTGTTACCTGGGCAAACCACAACGAGTTTTGTTGGGCCAGTGGTATATGCAGACACGATTGGATATTGTATTTGGCCTGAGCTAAAAACGGTTTCAAAACGGGCACAAAATCCCTTTAACATTAAACCAGAAGTTGCAGATCGATTAAGCAAAGAAATTTTTCCTTATTGGTTGAATCGAAAAACAGTTTTAGAAGTTGCCCGTTACAGTGATTACGATACCGATGATTATAAATTTGATAATCGTGATACCGTTAATCGTGGCAAAGTAGGTGACGGGTATTCCATTGATCCAAGTTTGAAAAAGAAAGCAGGTGAAACACCAAAATGTTTGCAGCTTATGGAGCGAGTGGCATTTTACTTATCTGATAAAGCGACGTGTGTGTCTCATACGGTGCCAGATTTTGAACGTGTTTTAAAATATGGCTTGAATGGATTAAGCACACAACTAAAGGCTGACCTAAACAGTGACGTGGTGACCGATGCACAAAAAGATTTTATCAATGGTGTGTTAACGGTGTTCGAAGGCGCTAAAACCTACGCTTTACATTTATCCGATGCCGCGAAACAAGTCGGTAATGTTGAATTAGCTGAAATTTGTGGAAAAGTACCCGCTGAACCAGCAACAACCTTGCATGAAGCGATAACCAGTATATGGATAAACTATCATTTATTATTGCAAGAAAATACCAATTTTGGTTTATCCATTGGCCGCTTGGATCAATTACTTTATCCATATTATTTGAGTGATTGGAAAAAATTAACAAATGAATCGGAAAAACAAGATTATATAACGAGAGCTGTTGAATTAGTTTGTCATTTCTTTTTACGCTGTTCTGATCATGTGCCGTTGTCTACAGAAGGATCAGAGACCTTATTTGCGGGTAGTGGCTCCAACCAAGCGTTAACTGTTGGTGGTACTAGAATGGAAAATGGCAAAGTGGTTGATGCAGTTAATGATATGACGTATATCATTTTAAAAGCCACTGAGTTGTTAAGCATCCGAGATCCTAACGTACATGCGCGGTATCACAAAAAAATTCATCACTGTGATGCACAAGGTCATCCACTTTCTGCTGGTGTGTTTGATAGTTATTTGAAGCGCCTTAGTCAAGTGAATATTCTCACCCGTGCAACGCCCGCAATTCATGGTGATGCGCCTGTTGTGCAGTCCATGGCAAATTATTATGTTGCACATGAAGGTGTGCCTGAACAAGAGGCAATAGCAGATGCGTATAATTATGCCTCGATTGGATGCATTGAACAAAACTCCGCTGGGAAACATTATGGGAACTCAGGATCAACGTTATTCGTCTTACCTGCGGTTTTAGAGCTTGCGTTATTTGGTGGAAAACATCGAAGTGACGGCGTCGATATCAATGCACCGAATTTGTTTTATGATTCAAAGGAATATATATCGAGACCATTGACAAAAATGAAAACGATGCAAGATTTTATTGACGGTTTTCGTTTTCAATTGGATGAAATGGCACGACACGCTGCGCAGTGTAATAATTTTATCGGTCGTTTTATGGAGCAGGTCAGACCATCCCCTTTGTTGTCGGGGTTGTTTGATGGGCCAAGTAATTTGCCGGGTAAAAGTGGTGCCAAGTTTTGTGATGTTGCAAGCGGTGGTGCAAAATATAATTCTGCTGGTGTTGCGATCATCGGCTTAGCGGACGTGATTGATTCCTTTTGTGTATTAGATAGTTTGGTTTTTAGTGGGAAAGTGAACGCAACCGAATTGCTCTCAGCGATGCAGAGTAATTTTTCTGATACGCAATCCACTACGGTTGAAACACAAGGTTTTTGGCCGAGTTTATTAAATAAGATGAAATCTTGGTTTTTATCTGATATTGATCCATCGGAACTACCCAAATTATCAAGCACCCGTCTGCGAGATATCAATGAAGCCATTCGATTAGCGCCAAAATATGGCGCAGGTGTAGATCAGACCGAAGGAGGGATTTATAACAATCATCTTGCGGTTAAATATTCACATTTGTTAACTGAAATGATCCAAGACGTATTTTATCAATATCGAACTCATCGGGGTGGACGTTATTTGGTGGGTTATTGGAGTATGACCAATCACGCGGGATTTGGCATGTTAACGAAAGCCACACCAAATGGACGCAAAGCCTCTTTACCTTTTGCTAGTGGTATTACACCTTGTCCGGGGATTGTGAAAGCCAATGGTGAGCCAGTACTAATATTGGATCATATCCTCTCTGTTGCAGAAGTGAATGGCGATACCATCCAAAATGGTTATACCTATAATTTGAGTTTAACAACGCGAGATCAAGCCCATTTTCAGGAGGATACGGATTTATTTTCTCGATATATGAAAGTTTTTCTGGATAATGATGGTGTATTGGTACAGCTATGCGTGTCCTCAATCGAAACTCTTGCAGCAGCTCACAAGGCAGCAACGGCAGCCACGTTATCCGGTGCCGGAGAAGAGGAAGCAAATGCCTTGTTACCCTATAAAGATCTTATGATTCGGGTAGCAGGATACTCGGCTTACTTTGTTACCCTTAGTCCACAAATGCGACAAGAAATCATTGATAGAGCAAATTTTGCGTTGGATACTGGACAAGAGCAACATGTTTTAGTCGCTAATTAAATGGGAGTATTCTATGCACGCGGGTTTTCCTTGTTTTACACATAACCTTCAACACGTTTTAAAATTGGGTTCAAATGAAGCGAACTCATCGAAAATGTTGGAGGCGGCCGGTGGAACCTTACTGGCAACAGGAATGGCAGTGTTGTTAAAATTGGGTTTTGGTTTCGTTATGAGAGACAGTGTGTTAAATGAAAAACAAGCTGTACAAGCTAAAGAATTTTTTAAAAACAATTTTGAATTGATTGAGCCTGAGTCAAACAAAGTAGATCATTATCAAGGAAAATTTTTAATACGAACCAGTAAAGCAGATGATCAAATGAATGTATATCTGCAATTTTGCCCAGATCCGGAAAATTTATATGTTGATACTCCACTTGGTCGTTGTTTTAATTCACTGGCGGTGATAAAAACAGATGTACTAAGTGAAGAGGAAGCAGATAAATTAGAAACTGATCCGAATCAAGTTGATTTAGTTATTCGCTTTCGTGATATTAACTCGATTTTGAATTTAATTGGCAAAGAAGATATCGATATCGTTGGTTTACTGTTGGAAAACGTTGTGCAGTTACGGGGTAATGTCGGGCACCTTTTTAAACTAGGTAATATCGCCACAGATATCGAATTATTGTTAGAAAATGCATGAGAATATCTCCGAAAATTTATTTATAGTGCGCTGTCTTCGTTTGTATCAATCTCAAAATGATTATTTTATTTATTCTTGCTAGATACTAGGTATTCAATCACTTGTCAGAAAAAGCCTTCATTTTTGATATAAAACGGGACTGTAGTGAAGATGGTCCAGGTATTAGGACGACTGTTTTTTTTAAGGGATGTCCATTGTCATGTAATTGGTGTCAGAATCCAGAAGGTAAAACACATGATGTCAATTTAAGTTTTATTCCGAATTTGTGTAAACCGCAAGATTGTAATGTTGCTTGTGTTCCCGTTTGTGAAGCGCACTGTTTGCGTTTTGTTGACAAATTACAGGTAGATTTTAGTGCTTGTACACGCTGCAATAACTGTTTTACTGCTTGTCCTACAAAAGCATTAAAACCTGTCGGGTATTGGATAAGTTTAGATGAATTGATGTACCAAGTTTGTATTGATAAGCCAATATTTTCAGCTAGCGGTGGTGGTGTGACGCTTTCTGGCGGTGAAGCAACACAGCAAATGGATTTTTGTAGTGTGTTTTTGCAAGCTTTAAAAAAACATAATATACATACCGCGTTAGAAACGAGTGGATTTTTTAACTATCGGCGATTTCAAAATCTCATACTACCGTATTTGGATATTATCTATTTTGATTTGAAATTAATTAACGAGGAAAAAGCAAAACAAAATACTGGTCAATCAAATAAATTGATTATCGATAATTTCATCAAGTTGATTCAAGAACAAAATGTTAAGGTCATTCCCAGAATTCCATTGATACCGGGTGTCACCGATACCGAAGAAAATTTGGTGGGATGGGCATCGTTTTTAAAGCAACATAATAGTTATGATGCGGTTTTATTACCATACAATCCACTGTGGATAGATAAGATGGCCCAGTTTGGATTAACACCAATGTATCAACATAAAAAACACATGAGCCAACAGGATGTGGAAAAATGTATTTATAATTTTCAATCAGGCATGTAATCAGGAGGATATTAATATGCAAATCGATTTTCATCATGCAACTACCTATGTAATTGCCCGAATTGCGGGATTTGAACAACCAGAAGCCGAAACTATTGCATACGCTTCGCAATATGTTGACGATGCAACAAGTGAAGGAACGGTATATTTTGACAACAGAGCCGTTTACAATCGCATAAGCTCAGCGCACAAAATGCTGGATTATCGCAATACCAAAGCATTGGCGAATCATCAAGTTTGGTTAGCGTTTCATTTCTTACCTGGTAATGGTGGATTAGCAGCGGGCCAGAATCCAGAAGGTAAATTTATTCAAAAAATAGTTTGTAGGCCTGATAGTCCCGTTGCACAAGACATGGTACACGATACTATCGTTAATCAATCAACTACTTATGCTTTGCATCGGCTCGGTATCGTAATGCATATCTATGCTGACACATGGGCTCACCAAGGATTTGCTGGTGTCCTACATCGTGTAAACGATGTGGAAAACGCAGAGGAAAGGGGAAATACTAAAGTGTTTGGCGGTGCCTTAAAGCGATTTTTATATAATGCATTGGATGATGCTATACCTCCTTTAGGTCATGGTAGGGCGAACGTATTTCCAGACATGCCGTTTTTATCCTGGCGATATCGTAATGGACATGAAGAATTAGTTGAACGTGATAACACTGAAGATTTCTGTACTGCAGCAAATAAAATGTGTATTGCCATGCAACGATTTATTGAGAAAGACGCTCGGGCGGATGTACCAGGAATTGATGATAACAATATGGCTAAGATGCGAAATTTGTTTGCGGGAATAAAAGAAAAAAATGGTGATGTGCGTCATCAACAGTGGTTGCAAATAATTCGTGATGGTGAGTTTAGTTTTGGCTCGGAAACATTAAATTATCACCCAAGAGGTGCTCAATCGTGGAAAGCCAAAGCACTAGGTACAAGCCATGATTTACCGGTTCACAAATATGATGAAAATTTTCTACTGAGTGATTGGAAATTATTTCATGATGCTATTCAGGCTCATCGGTTTCATGTGATTCACGATGTATTGCCAAAATATGGAATTTGTGCGGCGTAAACTGTAAAACTAGTGTTATTGATTAGTCGAGATATTTTAAAAAATATGTAATTCTATAAATACCGAGAAATAACCTGGTGACTTATGTTGATTAATTATTGGGCATGCTAGTTACTCAGTATCCTCTGCTTATTGGCTCAGCAAAAAATAATAAAAAATTTTGAACGAGTCTATCTTAAAAATAGTGGAGATAATTATGAAAAAAACCGGTATTTCGCTTTCATTTCTATTTTCTGCGTTGATGTTATCGCTCAGCCAAAACGTTAGTGCATTGCCTAACGTTGTTTATGAGAATGACTTCAATAGTGGAATCGATTCAGCTTGGTCTGACAGTAGCCTTCATGCCGCAGATCGAGGTGTGACTAGTCAGTATCATGGTAATTACACCCTAGGTGGCGGTACGACATTAACCTTAACAGGTTTGGATGCCCATGATCAGATATTTCTTGAATTTGATCTTTACTTATTTCATACCTGGGATGGTGAAGATACTTCTTACGGAAAAGATTTTTTTAGCCTGTCAGGTGAGGTGACATTTTCTGAAACCTTTACCAATCATCAATCTGAAGGGCAATCATACCCAGGTTCTCCTGATGCAATTCCATATGGATCTGGTGCATCTGCTACACATGTATATTTAGGTTTGGATCCCACGGGTTCTGGCGATGGGTTTTTAGCTGATCATACATCTGATACGTTTTCTGTGACTTTTGGCGGACCCACAACACAAAGTGATGAGTGGTGGGGTATTGATAACGTAAAAGTATCAATAAACTCAATTCAACAACCACCTTCCGGCAAAGTGCCAACTCCTCCAACATTAGTACTAATGTTAATGGGATTAATGGGGTTTGCTGTAAAACGAAAACAAGCGAAAGCGTAGTTTCAAATTAAAATGCCTTCAATTTTCTTGATTGAGGGCATTTTTTTCTGCTAATAGTATTCTTTATAACTAATTTGCTTTCTCAAAAAACTCACCAACAACATTTTCAAAATATTCGCGATTTACTTAAGGGTAGTAATTGCGGATAGTCTGCAAAATACTCAAATCGCTTTATATTTATCTAATTTATTCATTTGTTAATTGATTAGCATTTTTGTTAAATGGAGCGAATTGGCTTGTGCGTAACCAATCAGACAAATTACGAGTATAGTTTTTAGGGCCAACTACTGTTAATTTGTCTTTCCGTTGTGCTGATGTCAAACTACATTCCCCAAACCAAATTTGATAAAAGGTTTTAAGCTCCGCTGTGAGGTAGACCTCCACTTCATGGCCAATATTGGTATCGCAATATTGTGCTTTGTTATCCCTAACAAGAACGAACTTTTTTGTTGTCAGCTCATCTTCAAGAATATTAAATTGTATCGTGCACTCTCCCGAGGGTAGTTGTTCCACGTCCAGTGCATAAGTGAAATCTCTTACAATGACGGATGGATTCAATTCACCTTCTTGAACGCGATCAAAAGCCCAGTTCATACCCCATTTACCAAACTCAATAATTAATGGCTTCAAGCCATTTCCCGCGGCGGTAAGTTGATATTCAAAACCCGATTTTCCAGGAATTTTTTTCTTTATAATAATATCTTGTTCTTCAAGTGTTTTCAGCCGTGAATTCAGTAACGCTGGTGAAATCTTTGGCAAATATCGTTGAAATTCGGAAAATCGGGTGACACCCATTAACATTTCTCGAATGATTTGCAGTGTCCAACGTTCGCACAATACTGAGGCGGCTTTGGACACGGGGCAAACTTCCCCATACTCAAATTCATCCATATTTTTTCCTCCGAAACACGTTACTTCATTTTTTGTAGTCGTTTACTACAAATTTTGAAGTATAACAAAATTCTAAAAGGATTAATATTTCACTATGGATTGAGACACAGATTCTTGTCCTAACAACATCTACCAGGAAGGTCTGAATATAATCGAAAATGGTAGAGAAACTAAATGTAATTATTAACTTTATTAGGAGAAATATCATGTCAGAAAAAAAGAAATTAGTCATTGTAGTCACTAACGGTTTTGATAACGAGCGAGCATCAGTTGCATGGAGTATTGCCAATGGTGGTATTGCATGCGACTTTGATATCACAATGTTTCTTGTTGCATCAGGTGTGGATTGGGTTCGTAAAGGTGCATTAAAAACCGCACGAATGAATCCGCTAGATCCTCCAATGAGTGAAATGGTTCAAAACGTAATAGAGAGTGGTGCTACAATCATGGTTTGTCCTCCCTGTGCGAAAGTCCGTGGTTATGAAAGAGAAGATTTGATTGAAGGTGTTGAGTTAGCGGGATCAACTGCCATGTTGAGTGTTGTGAGTGAAGGTGCTTCGACTTTATCATTCTAAAATTGAAAGTTGTCTTGCCTGCATTTCTCACAGGGTCGCGAGATTATCGCGTAGAGAATTGATTCCTTGTGAGGTCAAGGATCAAGAGAGGATCCTGTGAGAAATACGGGCTAGGCTGAATACAATGTCGTATTAGGTCAAGACAATTGAATATTATCAATTCAGGAAGTGTCGAATACACAATACGTTTTTCTGTCGGTATCACTTGTTTAAATTACTATTTGTGCAAACGTACTTGCTTGTAATTTAGTTTGTTTAATTTCTTCGAGTATTCTAGTGGATCGGTTAGTAATTGTGGAATATAAAAAATTCGAAAAGTATTGGAAATATATAATGAATTTAGTACTAGTCGATTGCAATTTTTAATTTTTATTATTGAGTTTTCCTTGCATGAATGATAGAGACGCAATAGTAATCCTATATCACTACTATTGAGTACTCGTAACTTTTCTAAGTCTATGGTGTAGTATGCTTTTGGGTTAGCATAAAATAAATCTGAAAATGATTGATTGTCAAGTTCTGTAATTTCAGAAAAAAATTTGACAGAAATGGAGTTGTATCCCCTCCGAATTGATTGTTCTATTTCTATCATATTGTTTCCTTTCGTGGACTCCTTGTTCTTTGTTTGTCTCGACTCAACGTCGTGCAAATATGCTATTAATTATTGTGTGCATAGAGCACATTTAAAAAAAATCCGATTGCCGTTATCTTCACAACGATAACGGTAGTGGGAATGAATGAAGCAAAACTAACGACAATATTTGCGTAGTTTCTAAAAACTAATTATTGAAAGACAATAAATTTGTTGTTATTTATTTAATACAATTTTTCTTAATAGTATTTTATCTGCTTTTGATGGCTTGAATCTCATTCGATGTAAAATGTATGCAATTTCTTGTTCAACTACGGAAGCTTTATCGTCGTTCATGACTTTTTCCAGTTTTGGCAAATCTGAATATAGTGCTTTATGTTGAACGTTTATCAGTGACTTCACTAATGTGCGTTGGTTTTCTGTAATTGATTTATCTTTACTGATTTTTTGAAGATAGCGTCGTTCGTTTGAAGCTAGGTAGAATTCAAAATTTAACAAAATAGAAGCGAGCTGAGTATCGACTGATACTGGTTTTTTTTCAGCGAAAGCATACGAAGATGCTAGCAAAAAACAGGCTGATAAGATTAAAGACATTGATAACTTAGCCACAATTATTACCTCATAACTTCCTGATTAAATTCAACTGATTTTAACGAATCTGTCATTCCATATAACGACATAAATGGTTTCGACCGATAGCAAATTAAATTTTGCTTGCATAAAGGGTTTTGATAACTGGATCACAGAAATTATGAATTCTTAGCCCGCATTTCTCACAGGGTCGCAAGATTGTCGTACGGAGATTTGATCCTACATGGGATTATTTGGACGGGTAGAATGCAGTCAGTATTTCAGAAGGAAGAAAATTCCTTTTAAGATCAAAGGTTCCGCATAATACTCGCGCTCTTCATCTGTCATTTAGTCGACGATCAGGTGGGAATTCATGAATCAATCCTGTGAGAAATGTAGATTAGTTTAAAGAGTTGTTATTTTTGGGGCTTAGTTGGTAAAACGGTAGGCTAAGCCTAAAAACCGCAGTTGACCGCTTCGAAATGAGAATAACTAATGGAAACTCAAATGATTTTTTCACAAATTGAAGTCACCCATTTGGTTGTCCAACGCTACACGACAGATTGCACAGATTTCAAGGCACATGACTACGTTGCAACTCCTTGGAATAGAATGACTATTCCGCGTCCTTGCGCCTTGTCCTGCACCTTGAAATCTGCACACTCTGTCGTGTTCAACTGCGGTTTTTAGGCTAAACCTAGAAAGGGATAAAACCTGAAATGCTGTCATTTAACTTAGAGGTTTCAGAGATAAATGCTTGAAATGGGAGGTTTTTTAATAAACAAGCTCTGATGGCTCAGAGCTTGTTTTTCGTCAATTCGATCGAAGAGTCTTATGCAGAGACTACGTTTGTTGCGCTAGGACCCTTGGCGCCTTGCTCAACGTTAAAGCTAACTCGTTGGCCTTCGTCTAAACTTGCGTAACCACCACCATTGTTGATGGAAGAGTGATGTACAAATACATCTTTACTACCGTCTTCTGGAGAAATAAAACCGAAACCTTTTGCGGCGTCAAACCACTTTACAATACCATTTTTCACTAAAATATTACCTTTTAAATTAAAATATACACTATACAATCAGAGTCATGTAGGAGGATAAGATGGAGAAAACCAATTTAGGTGAGATCCAGATATGCAACCATATTTCGAACAATAAAAGTACTTACTAAACATTCGTCATCAAATTGCCTAATTGACTAAATGAATTTTACGAACAAATGTGAGAGTTATTTTACCACATTAAGTTCAAAGTCTAGTATGTTAATTGGAAAATGTCGAATGAGAAATTAAAATATGTCAATGTTAAATCTTCTGAATCATAAAACAGATTATGTGATCATTTGAAAAGGTGTCTTTTCATCGAATAGTTGATCATATTGGATACGATTTAATGTTGCTATTGTAACCAAGAGAATTCATGTTGTTTTATTCAAATGTGATTCCAGCAAATTGTATTAGCAAAATAAAAATCATTAATGACGTGTTAATTCTGCTACACTTACACCTCAAGATGATATTTAATCGAATACTGCTACTCGCGTCTACTTATATGAAATGCCAGAAATACCAAGCGCATTGTTTAATTACAGTGCAAAACGAATTTTTCAACATGTCTCTTGTTCCCGTTTTAATTCATTTTAAAGAAAACTATTGATATTTATTGTTAACGCAATGAAAGCTGATTTTATGAAAAGAGGAAATATTATATGAATGATGACATTGAAGAAAATAGACAGTTAGGTCCCTATCAAGTGGAAAGTGTTGAAAAAGTTTCCCAGCCAAAAGGAATGTTAGTAGCCGACTGGTATCGTTACATTATTGGTCAAGGTAGATCAAGAATAGAAGGATTAAAACCGGGATCATTGGAAACTGTGATGGAACATGCCCAATCTGTTGCAGAAGATCTAAATACTCGTCATGCTAAGGGAAGTACTCCTTATTATGTAACACGAAAACCAAAATGATAAAATCAGTTCCACTGTGAAATTATATCAAATCGCTTAGTTCGTTAATCAGTGATTTTTCCGTAAACGATAAAATGCCTATCGGAAATAATTTCGATGTTCAAATTCAAAGATTGAGTCACTAATTGTTGTTGGACTTCAGCAACTGAATAGGCTGCTAACAAAGAGTTATAAAAATCCTTTTTCAAAATCTCAGGCTCATGTTCAGAATATTGATCTACCAATCTTTCAGCTTCAGATTTGTTTTTGGGCCTTAACAAATCCATTATTAAAATATTTGCATTTGGTGATGCGTAATTGCGTATACTCATCCATAAATCCATTGGATTTTTTAAATGATGCAATAAACTGTTTGAAATAATAATGTCAAAATTGTGATTTAATTGACTAGATAGTTTTATTTTTTCAATTGGTATATAGGCATTGATAAGTTGAATTTTATTTTTCAATTTATTCTTTTCAATCGACAATTCTCCTAGCTTTAACATTTCAGTAGCACCATCAATCGCGGTAAATGAAAAATTTGGGAATTGTTTAGCCATTCGAATCGTAATATCACAAGGCCCACAACCGAGGTCTAATACCTTTTCGTGCTTAGGATTCAAGATAAGCTTATTTTTAAAAATTGAAACAAAGGTATTGTGAGGTTCTGTAAAATCTGCGTTTGCATAGGCATATGCTTGTTCGGCTTGATTCATTAAATCCGGCTCTGGTGTTCTTTTCATAACGTCGCTTAATGTGTCTTCATGTTATCGAAAAAAATTACACTGATGGAATTTAGTATCATTTATGACCATAAGAGAAATAACGTATGAAACGAGCGAATGTTGAACGTTACTTTTAAAAAGTATAATACCTACCAATTATAGAGTACTAAAAAGTTAAAAGTGGATTGTCTATTTTTGAATTAATTATTTTATTCCATTAAATCGACAAAGATTAACAATGGATTGTCTTGTTTGTTATTTTAAAAAAATGTATGTTTCATGTTGTTATCAGTAATGTTCAACAATAATTCGCTAGGTTTATACCAATAGCAAAACACCTTATGCGAGTATAAAACATAAACAAATAAAAACGTTCAAATCAGAAATAATTTCCATCTATCGATTTATTATTTGTAGGAATAAATCCTACAAATTGTTAATTCGTAAAATTGATACTTGAGTATACTGACTCTCTGATTTCGGATAAATTAGTGAAAAAAATAATAACCGGGAGATAGTATGCGTTCAAAACAATTGCATTGTTTTTTCATTTTAGTCCTTCTTCAATTAATTTTCTTGACAGTTTTCGCTGCAGGTCGTGAATCTTCAAGTAATGTTCAGACACAAAATCATACAAACCAATCGATTTTGGTAAAGTATAAATCCGCTAGCTCAATCAATTCTCTTTCAGCAAAAAAAAATAAGAATAAATACATTCAAAAAATACGACGATTACTTTCAGATAACAAATCAAATGGAAAATTTGTTCGTAGAGGAAAAGCAAAGCGATTAGAAAAATGGGTTGAAATGACGCTGAATGATCCAGCGGAATATAAGAAAGCCTATATGGAATTAGCACAAGATCCTGAAATTGAATTTGTCGAACCAAATTATATTTATCAAACCACTGTTTTGCCCAATGATCCGATGTTGTCGAGTTTATGGGGTTTGGTGAATACAGGGCAAAACAATGGTACACCCGGCGTCGATGTTAATGTTCAAAACCTTTGGGATTTTAGTAATACAGAGCGGGATGTTGTTGTCGCAGTCATTGATACTGGCGTTGACTATAATCATGAAGACTTGGCCGCTACGATTTGGATAAATACAGATGAAATTGAAAATAACGGCGTTGATGATGATGCCAATGGTTACATTGATGATTTCCATGGGTATGACTTCGCATATAACGATTCTAATCCATTAGATGACTTTGGTCATGGAACTCACGTAGCAGGAACGATCGGCGCTGTTGGAAACAATGAAATTGGTGTTACAGGTGTGTCGAATAATGTACAGATTATGCCCGTTAAGTTTTTGGGTTCATCGGGTGGAGGTACAGCCCAAAATGCCGTATTAGCAATTCAATATGCGGTGAATAACGGTGCACATATTATAAATGCAAGTTGGGGTGGATCTGGTTTTTCTCAAGCAATCTATGATGCGATTTCTGATGCCAATGATGCTGGTGTTTTATTCATTGCAGCGGCAGGCAATTCAACTTCGGATAACGATGCGTTGTCCCACTATCCATCAAGTTATGATCTCGACAATATAATCGCTGTTGCTGCAATCGATCGATTTGGTAATTTATCCACGTTTTCAAACTGGGGTTTAAGATCCGTGGATATTGCGGCACCAGGTACTGATATAATGTCAACGTATCTCAATGACCAATATAGAACGTTTAGTGGTACTTCAATGGCTGCTCCACATGTTGCAGGAGCAGTAGCGATACTAAAAGCAGAAGATCTAGATAGGACACCATCACAAATTTCCAATTTGTTGTATTCAAGCGTTGTACAAACAGATGCACTGCAAAATAAAATTTCCACGCAAGGCCATCTAAATGTAGGTAGTGCGGCAAATTGCACTGCGGATACAATGTCGATAAATCCATATACAATAAATAATAATTTTTCTTTATATTCAAATGAACGTATGGTTGTTGCTGTACGCTTATTTTCCTGTGATTTGATTATTAGCAATGCAACGGTTTCTGTTACGTCTAGCTTAACTAATCGAACATTTTCCCTACATGACGATGGCGTTAATGGAGACGAAACGGCAGATGACGGTATTTATTCTGCATTTTGGACACCGACGACAAGCGGCAACACAACAATTACAATCAATGCATCCCACGCAAGTTATGACAATGAAACGATAGAATTAGCTGGCAATATTATTACAGAGCCTGATTATTTTTATGATGATCAATATACTTATTCATGGATCGACACCAGTCTTGGTGAGTCACATGCGTTAGGCGATGACAGTAGTGAAGAAATACCCATAGGCTTTAAATTTGACTATTTTGGCGTTGAATTTGAAAAAGTTTATATTAATTCGAATGGTTCGATCTCCTTTGGGTTGGCTAATGGCAGGTACAATAATATTCCAGTACCGGATCCCAGTTCACCAAACAATGTTGTTGCGGTATTTTGGGATGATTTGAATCCTTCGGTTGCGGGAACCATCACAAGTGACATGTCAGGAAGTGAACCAAATAGAATTTTAACGATTTCATGGGAAGATGTTCCTCGCTATTTATTGTCTTCCACTCAAGATATTTCGATTCAAGTCAGTATTCATGAATCTTCTGGGAATATCGTAATGCAATATAAAGATGTCATAGTTGAAGACGAGAGGTTTAACGATGGCGCGAGTGCAACTGTCGGTATTGAAAATTCAATCGGAACGCGTGGTGTTTCCTATTCATATAACACACCTTCTTTAAATAATGAATTGGCGATATTATTTACACCTCAAGCAAGGCCTATTGCAATTAGTAATGGTCCTTATAGTGGGCTTGCAAATGAAGTCGTTAACTTTTCGGGCGAAGCAAGTTCTGAAATGTTGGAACCAACTTACACATATTCATGGAATTTTGGTGATAGTGGCACAAGTCAGGTGCAATCACCAAGTCACACGTATTTGGAACGTGGAATATATTCTGTTGAGTTAGTTGTTAACGATGGACAATTAGATTCAATGCCAGATGTAACCAAAGCTATAATTGGTCCGAATACATTGCCCGTTGCCGTGGTGGGTGAAGGTTACACAGGATTTGCTAATTCCTTAATTCAATTTGATGGCAGTAACTCAACGGATGAAGATGGCGATGCTTTGTCATTTGCTTGGGACTTTGGTGATGGAGTTACTGGTTTTGGTACAAATCCAACGCATGTTTACCAAGCGCCAGGTGATTTTACTATTACGTTAATTGTAAATGATGGGTATGGTGATTCAGAGCCGGCGACCACAACAGTAACATTACAAAACAGAATACCTGTTGCAGATATCTCCGCTAACGCTGCTGGAGCAAGGGGTTTCCCAATATTATTTGATGCCAGTCTTTCAAATGATCCAGATCAGACACCGATTAGTTATTCATGGGACTTTGATGATGGAAGTACTGCTACAACAAATCAAGTTAACCATACCTTCACGTCAACTGGCACCTTTGAAGTAACATTAACCGTAAGCGATGGTGAGCTAACGGATTCCATAAGTCATACCATAAGTATCGTTGAAGATATTCAACCGGTTGCTAACGCTGGTGGACCCTATACAGCATTTATTAATGAAGAAATTCAATTTGATGGCTCGGCGTCCAGAGATGACGATGAGGATTCGTTAACATATTATTGGGAATTTGGTGACGGTAATGACGGATCGAGCGTTAATCCAGTACACAGTTATGACGTGCCAGGCGAATACACTGTTACTTTGTTAGTCAATGATGGTTTGGTTGATTCTGTCTTATCTACCACAACGGCAACCATACCTGACCGAAAACCAATTGCGATCATTTCGGGAACATACAATATTGAGTTGGGAGAGCAAATACAATTTGATGGTACACAATCGTATGACCCAGAGGGCAATGCTCTATCTTATTTATGGCAGTTCGGTGATGGCGTTATTCGCTCAGGTGCGACGCCAGTGCATACATATCATTCTGGCGGCAACTTTACGGTATCACTCACAGTTCATGACGGTGTTCAAAATTCTGATACAGTGGAAGTTAATGTCCAGGTAAGTGCTGCACCAGAAGCGAATGCAGGGGATGATAGAACGGTTACAGTGAGCGAGAGTGTTAACTTAGATGGTAGTGCAAGTGTTGATTCCGATGGGGAAATCATTTCTTATCAGTGGACACAATTAAGCGGCCCGGTAGTAGAACTCACAGATGATACAACGAGTGTGGCAAATTTTGTTGCACCTGATAATGTAATGGATTGGCATGCCGTGGATGGTGGAGAGACACATAGCTGTGCCGTACAAGATGACAAGTCACTTTGGTGTTGGGGTAAAAACACGTATGGCCAACTCGGTACCGGAGATTCGTTGCATTACAATTATCCCGTTCGAATTGCCAATCAATCTGGAATTTCATGGTCACAAGTTTCCACCGGTAGTTCCCATACTTGTGCAATAACAGAAACTGCGGAATTATGGTGTTGGGGACAAAACCTAAGTGGGCAACTTGGGATCGGTGAAAACAATTTCCAGCAAATATTACCGCAGCAAGTTCTCAATAGGACAGACGAAAATTGGTTGAGTGTTTCCGCGGGCTATAGCCATACTTGCGCTTTATCAGAATCAAATAGCATTTGGTGTTGGGGTTCAAATTCAGATGGAGAATTGGGGCAGGGTAATTACATTGATCAAAATAGTCCCGTAAAAATTATCCTTGAGAATGTGGAATCCTGGCTTGATATCTCTGCGGGAGATGATTTTACTTGTGGTGTTGATAGTATCGGAAACGTATTTTGTTGGGGTGAAAACAGAAGTTGGCAGGTAAGCCCAGAATCCTATGATTATCGGATTTCAGTACCCACATTGGTTTTAGATTATAGCAAACTTTCGTGGGATAGAGTGGAAACTAAAGACTCCCATGCGTGTGCGCTAAGAAGTGATGGTTTATTGGGATGTTGGGGTTCAAATTCGAGTGGTCAATTGGGTAGTGGAAATAATAATTATCGCTCGGTTCCGAGAAATGTTATCACGCCAGTGGGATTTTACTGGAAAGATTTCAGTATAGGTGAGTCCCATAGTTGTGCCATACGATCTGACGATAGTGTGTGGTGCTGGGGGCAGGATAATTATGGTCAATTAGGAAATGGTGAAAGTGAGGTATTATCTAACGTTAACATTCCCGTTCCTGTTTCGATACCCATCGGTTTTATGGCAAAACACATTAATGTTGGCAAGCGACATAGCTGTGCTGTGTCAACTGATAAACAGGCGATTTGTTGGGGATACGGTGTTGATGGTCAATTGGGAAATCAATTGTCTGTTAATCAATTTTCGCCCGCTGGGGTCGCGGGGCACAATATTTTATCCTTTGAATTAAGCGTTATTGATAATAGCGATGTTTCAGCCACGGATGTCGTTTTTATTAAACTCAACACACCACCACAAGCTCAGCTGCAAGCTGAGTTTTCTGCATTTGCAACGGAGGCAATAAAGTTTACGAGTCCTTTGTCTAGCGATGTTGATGGCGATCCACTGAGTTTTAATTGGGATTTGGGTGATGGTAATAATTCTCAAGATATTGAGCCAATACACACGTATGAATTACCGGGTAACTATACTATTTCGCTGACCATAAGTGACGGTTATAGTGATTCAGAAACGGTAACTGCAGCATTAACAGTACCTAATCGATTGCCAAACGCAGTGATCACAAGTCGAAATATCGCGGCGACGAATTATGAAATTAGTTTCAATGGATCAGAATCTAATGATCCTGATGGCGCGACACTCACCTATTTGTGGGATTTCGGAGATGGTGCTACCAGTGAATTGGAAAGTCCATTTCACACATTCACAACGCCAGGCGATTATACGGTGTCGCTCATTGTGAATGATGGTACGACTGATTCAATTGCAATGATAAAAACCATTACAGTCATAAATGATACACCGCCTGAGGCTAATCCGGGTGGTCCATATGTCGGAAATAATGATTCCTATATAACATTTGACGCGTCTTCTTCAACGGATCTGGAGGAGGATACGTTAACATTTCACTGGGACTTTGGTGATGGAGAAATATCAGAGGGAGTGAATGTAAACCATTTATATTCGAATCATGGTGAATATGAAGTAACGTTAACTGTAGATGATGGTGTACTAACGACGGTAAGTGTGATTACGGTCAGCATTGAAAATCGAATGCCTGTGGCAAATATCAATGGTACTACGAATGTCGAATTGGGTAGGTCTGCAAGTTTTAACTCCTCTTCCTCACAAGATCCAGATCGAGATGAACTTACCTATCTGTGGGATTTTGGTGATACGACTACAAGCACTGATCAAACCGTTTATCATACTTATGAATCCCCAGGTGATTATGTAGTAACGTTAGTCGTCAACGATGGAATAGTAGATTCTGATCCTGTGGAGCATAACATTCGTGTTTACACAATACCGATAGCAAATGCGGGTGAGTTACAAATTGTTAGTTTGAACGAAAGTTTTTCAGTGGATGGAAGCGGAAGTGCTGACCAAGATGGTGAAATTTCACAATTTTCTTGGGCTCAGATTAGTGGTCCTGAGACAGCAATCTCCCCAACAGATTCTGTCATAGCAAATGGTACAGCGGCTACAGTAAATAATCATTGGCGAAAAGTTGCTGTAGGTTATTCTCATAGTTGCGGAATCTTATCGGATAGTTCGTTATGGTGCTGGGGTTCAAATTCGTATGGACAAATTGGAAATGGATCCACTAGTTATGTTGTCGATGAGCCCTCTCAAATTACATCGCCCGAATTACTAGGATGGAAGGATATAATATCTGGATTCAATCATAGCTGTGCGATTCGCAATGACAATAGTATGTGGTGCTGGGGAGCGAATTATCATGGACAAGCAGGCAGTGGAACGCTAGACCATTTGTTTATTGAGCCCAATCAAGTTGTAACGAATAATCAAATTGAGTGGGAGTCGGCAGATACGATGAATAACCATAATTGTGCTATTTCGACGCAAGGTGAATTGTATTGTTGGGGGAATAATGATCATGGGAGATCAGGACAAATTGGTTCTAGCAGTGTCATTCGACCCGAAGTGGTAGCACACCCAGATAATTTGACCTGGATGACCCTTGCCGTGGGCTATTCTCACTCGTGTGCGATTGATAGTGAGAATGCACTTTGGTGTTGGGGATATAATGGTTATAGACAATTAGGGACAGGCAATTCAAATAATTCTGTGTCTCATCCGGAAGTTGTTGTTACGGCAGATACAATAACTTGGGAAAGGGTGGTAGCTGGTAGTAACCACAGCTGTGGACTCGCTGATAATAGTGTTTATTGTTGGGGACGAAATACTGAGGGGCAATTGGGTAATCCAATAACATACTATATTGCAGAGCCAACATTAGTCACTGGTGATAATCAATTTAAAAAAATTACTGCGGGACATAATCATAATTGCGCCTTAGATATTAATGATAAACCCATGTGTTGGGGTCTAAATAATTATGGCGTACTGGGAGTAGCTGACTATTCATTGTCTTATCAAATTACGCCTATCCATTCTATTATGTCTGACGTTTTCAGTGGCGTACTAATAGAAGCCAATAGTAATAATGTTTGTGTATTGGGTAACATTGGCAGCTTATGGTGTTGGGGACGAAATAATAAAAATCAAGTGAGTCGAAGTTCGTCGAGTAGCATTTTTGTTCCATCATTAATTGAAAAAAATGATAATGTACTCGGTTATGAATTAAGTGTATTGGATGCAGATAATTATCAAAATTCTGATGTGGCAAACATTATTATAAACTCTCCGCCAATTGCTGTTTTAACAGAAAGTTATTCAATCAACGTAAACGAAATTGTAAGATTCGATGGCAGTTTATCTCACGATACAGAATTATCTCAAATTAGTTATTTCTGGACGATTGAGGGTATGAATGAAAATCCGCGTTCCCCACAAATAGAACATTCTTTTGCTGACGCGGGTGAATACCGAGTGACATTGCAGGTAAATGATGGATTTGTTGATTCTGAGTTAGTGACGGCAACAGTTACCGTCAATGGCGTGCCACAAGCTAACGATGATGAAATTACAACCACAGAAGATAATCAAATTCAATTTCCAGTGTTGGACAATGATGTCGATGAGTTACCAAACTTGCTGCAAATCGTTTCTCATTCGGAAACATCCAATGGCAGTATTGAATTATTGGAAGATAGTCAATTTTTGTATATTCCCGATAGTGAGTTTAGTGGATCAGATACATTTGACTATACAATTCGTGATGTAGGCGGACTAGAGCACACAGCAACCGTTATTATTTCAATTACAATATTAAACGATAAGCCAGAGTCCTATTCACAAGATGTTTTGATGGATGAAGACTCTGAAGCAGATGTTACCCTAACGGCCTTTGATGCAGACGAAAATCCCTTAGTATTTTCCATTGTAAGCGAACCGACGAACGGTAGCTTGATCGCATTTAATCAGGATAGTGGCACAATTACATATAAAGTAAATCAAGACTATAATGGATCGGATAGTTTTACATTTAAGGTGAATGATGGAAGTTTGGATTCAGAAATCAGTACTGTAAATATAACAATTTCATCTATCAACGATGCACCTGTCTCCAATGATGATAGTTTTTCTGCATTTCGAAATGAACGATTGGTTACCGGAAGTGTGTTTGTTAATGATGGTGATGTGGATGAAGACGAGATACAGGTGAGTGAATTTACTCAACCAGCTCATGGCGTGGCGTTCTACAATAATGATGGAACATTTTCTTATGTCCCAGAAAGTGATTTTCTCGGTAAAGATACTTTTCAATATACAATATCAGATCCCGCTGGTTTAAATAGTGTTTCCACCGTGTCGATTTTTGTCGTCATATCGGATGCGGGTGTGGAGGCCGAGAACTTTACATTAATTTCCAAAGAAGATGAGCCGTTGTCAATTGATTTGATAAGTTTATTGGGAGAACAACAAGGAAATATAATTATAGATAGCAATGGGATATTAGGGACTTTGCAAATTCAAACAGATGAAACATATTTGTATAGCTCACCTTCAAATTCACATGGAGAGACGTCGTTTAGTTATCAAGTAATTTTTGACAATATGATAACTGCCAAAGGAACCATTGTTATTGATGTACTAGACGTCAATGATCCGCCAGTGGCAAATGATGAAAGTTTTGACGTGGATGCAAACAGTTCGTTTATTACCACTAATGTATTATTAAATGATACGGATATTGATGATTCAGAATTAAGAATAATATCTCATACTCAACCTTCCAATGGCACTGCAATTTACAACAACGATGGCTCTTTTACATATATTCCAAATGAGAATTATTCTGGACCAGATTTTATAGAATACACACTTGACGATTATCGAAATGGCACTGACATTGGTGTGATTGAATTGCTAGTGGGTGATGTGGTGATTGTGCCTTTAAGCTTTATTCTGTCTGGCGTGGAGGACGATATTTTATCGATCGATCTTCTCGAATTATTAAATTATGGGTCAGAAAAATCAGTTGAATTAGTTATAAACAGTGAAAGCCTTAGCGGTGAACTGACTAACCAGGGAGATGGAAAACTAACATATTCACCAATTGCTAATTGGTTCGGTAATACAAGTTTTGCGTTTAATGTACTATTTGACAATAAAGTGATAAATGAGGTCAGTGTTTCAATTAACATTGCGGACGTGAATGATACGCCAGTAACGCAAAATGAAAATTACGAACTTACCAAAAATGAAGACATGATCACAGAAAATGTACTCATGAATGACACTGATATTGATGACGATAATTTACGTGTTGTTGAATATACTCAACCGAGTAACGGAACAGTGATTTATGATAACGCAGGGCGCTTCACTTATACGCCAAATCATGATTTTGTCGGACTAGACACAATTAGCTATACCATTGATGATTTTCGAAATGGGTCTGCTACTGGCTCAGTCGAATTTAATGTATTACGTGGAGAAATAGTTGATGAGGTTTTTCACGTTAGCGCATTGGAAGATGAAATATTAGGTGTGGATATCGTTACGCTTCTTGGGTTGAGCGCAGAACATTTAGCCGGATTGACATTAAACATTGATCTGATAAATGGAACTTTTGATAGTATAGAGGGAAATGTATTTAACTATTTATCTAGTCAAGACTGGTTTGGAGAAACTGAACTACAATTTGAAGTCAATATAGATGAACAGTTAATTCGAAAAGGAAAAATCAAAATTAATGTGAAAGATGTGAATGATTTTCCATTGGCCAATAATGAAATAATTGAATTGGATGCCGAAACTGAAGTGAGAACAGGCAATGTGCTCATAAATGACACAGATATTGATGATGTAAATTTACGTGTTGTTGAATTTTCTCAACCTGAAAATGGAACAGTGACCTACGATAACGCAGGACACTTTACCTATAAACCAAATCATGATTTTGTCGGCCGTGATACAATTATCTATACCATTGATGATTTTCGAAATGGGTCTGCTATTGCCTCAGTCGAATTTAATGTGTTACGTGGAGAAATAGTTGATGAGGTTTTTCACATTAACGCATTGGAAGATGAAACATTAGGTGTGGATGTCGTTACGCTTCTAGGGTTGAGTTCAGGCCAATTAGCAGGATTGACGTTAAACGTTGAGCAACTGAATGGTACATTTGATCGCGGCGATGGAAACCTATTTAACTATTTATCTAGTCAAGACTGGTTTGGAGAAACTGAACTACAATTTGAAGTCAATATAGATGAACAGTTAATTCGAAAAGGAAAAATCAAAATTAATGTGAAAGATGTGAATGATTTTCCATTGGCCAACAATGAAATGATTGAATTGGATGCTGAAACCGAAGTGAGTACAGGCAATGTCTTGGAAAATGATTTAGATATTGATAGCAGTGAAATTCGAATTGTTGGATTTACACAACCGAGTAATGGCGTTGTCATTTATAATAACGATGGTACTTTCTCATATAAACCAAATGTTGGTTTTGTTGGAACGGATTCAATTGAATATACAGTAGATGATTACCGCAATGGGACATCAACCGGCACGATAGAATTTGTTGTAAAAGAAATCATCGTGGATGAACCCATTACAAATATTACGGTTGATTTGACCGATTTAGAATTGGAAGTAGGTCAAGCTGAACTTGTCGTAACGGTATCGCTGGGTGCTACGCCTGAAACTAACATCACTATTGATTATGAAACCATAAACGATACCGCAATGGATTCAGTCGATTTTGTGGCAAGCAGTGGCACATTAACCTGGGATGCCAACGAAAGTTCAGAAAAAACATTTACAATTCCAATGATTGTTAATAAATCATCTGATGAAAAACAGTTTTCCATAAAATTAACAGTGATGGAAGGCAATGTTATATTCAATGACAAAGACACCATCAATGTTCTATTAAAACCAAAACCGACTAACGATAAAGCAGAAGAAGACAGCGTTGCTGAAGTAGTTACCGTCGAAGACCCAATTGAGGAAGAGAGTAGTGGAGCCGTTAGTCCATTAACATTCATCTTTTTGTTTATGTTTGTTTATCTGTTGCGCGAGAGGCATCAAGCTAGGAAATATTCAACCCATAAATAATATGGATTGTAGTGTTAAAAAAGTGTACAGAGAATAACCCTGTACACTTTTTTATAGATCAAAAACTAATTCATTTTAACTGTTTAAAATTTATCACTATTTTGATTTGATCTATAATTATTGCATGACTTTCTCATTGATTCATTTCACCTAAAATAAACCGATCTAAAAATAAAACATTTATTTTCTAAACCGTAGTGCCATTAAATTATTTTTGTTAAGAAATGCAAATTTTTTCATTTTATGTCATTTTCATTTTGAGAATCAGGTAATATAGTCAAAATCGTAATCTTTGAATATTTTGGGAGTGATAATGTCACGTAATTTGAGTTTTATATTTACCCTTATTTTTGCTTTTATTCTCGTATCATGCGGTGGTGGTAGTGACGATGATAGTCTTGAGCCATCAGATGTCGCGTCAAGTAAACCAACGGGAACAGTAGGAATATTGTTAACAGACAAGCCAGCTGATCCAAAAAAATTCAGCGCGATAAATGCATCAATTGAAAAAATTGAACTGTTGGGTGATGACGACAGTGAATCTGTGATTTTATTCTCCGGTGAGACCAAGACACTGGACTTGTTAAAATTAAAACACGAGTCAATTCCGTTTACCTTCAGAGAAGATGTTGAAACTGGTACCTATTGTAAAATTCGTTTAATTCTCAGTGATCTTGAATTGGTGTTACGGGATGATACACCGGAGGATATGAGTGATAACGAAACCTATCATCCTGATCTACCTGGTAACGGAAAATTAGATTTAATTTCCCGAGATTGTTTTAAAGTCGAAGAGGATAAAGTCATAACAGTACAACTTGATATGGATGCGGGTAAATCCATTCACATCAATAAAAACAAAAAAGGCTATAAATTTAGACCTGTCGTTTATGTTGACGTATTAAATAAATCCTTCCAAAGTAAATTGGTCAGGTTGAAGGGTGAGGTGACTGAAATAGATTCGTCTGAGTCCACATTTACCGTGTGTGGTGCAATTCCCATGTTTAACGCTGACAAGGATTCCTGTGCATCGGTTTTTGTTGGTGAAAACACAGCATTCTTTGATAATGTTGACTTTAATGGCACGCCGCGACCACTGGAAGAATTTTTGTTAGATAGCAATATAGGTCAAGAAATTAATCTTGTTGGATATCCTCGTCACCAAGTCGTTACAAATAGCACGGTATCTGTGAAAGTACCACCAGGACATTATCCTGAAAAAGGTCTTTGTAGACTTTGGGAAATTGGTGTTCCACCCGGCTTGCAATCACCACCTGGCGATTGTGAAGAATTGAAAAAACAAGTAACAACGGGCTATGTCTTAGTCAATTACAAAGGTGTTATTAAAACGAAACAAACAAAATTAATGATGGTGGATGCATTAGTCATTGAATTGGGAGAATACCTGAAAGTCGAAGGGGAAGTTACCAGTGCCGTTGAAGAAAGTGTGTTTAGTCTAGATGTTGTACCAGGTGGATCAATCATTTTTGATGAAGATCTACAGATTGAAATACAACAGGGCGACGAAACGATTAATGGTACGCGCATAGTGTCAAAGGATGGTCGTTTAATTGATGTGAGTTTGATTGATTCGCCGAAAACAGTTTCTGTGGATGGCGTACTGGATCTACGTGACGACTCAACAATATTAAGATCTGCCTTGGTCATTGTTGATGTGGAAATATCAGCAAGCCAGCAAGTGACTGGAATCGTATTAACAAATGAAGACACTGGTATGACAATTGATCCCGAAGCTGACATTGTTTGTGGCACAGCAACGGATAATTTGAATGTCATGTTTGGTGAGAAACTCAAGTTACTCAGTGTTGTGATTACAGATGAAGGCAGCGAAATTAGCCCAGGCGGAGAAATAGCAACTGATAAAACCGTTGGAATCAATGGCTATTGTAAAGAAGACGGGTTTTACACAAACAATGTTGTCATTATTGACGATCAGCGGATCTAAAATTTTCCTCATCTCTGGCTGTGCAGATTAGCAATGCCAGAGATGAATTTTAGTTAATTTGGATAAAAGAATAACTGCAAGATTTTTCAATTAACTGACTTATTGTGAGCAAGATTTGATTGGTGCAATGGATAATCCTAGTTCACTAGTAGTAGATCTGTAATTTGCGAAATTCTCGCTTTTCACTATAGGTAAGATTTCCAACTAATTTATTTCGCCGACGCTTCCACCATTTGCAGTCAATAATTGATCTGAATTAACATTCTTATTGAAACTTGATTTATAAGCAACTTCTCTCGATTAAGAAAATGCCCGTATATTTGGGTGATTTTCGTAATTTATCAAAAACAGAATCGTCTCTATTCTTTCTTTTACTCGAGCTTAGTACCGAAACATAAATATTGGGACGTTTTTTGGTAGCATAATATTTCCAAAAAGCGGTATATGGTTGAAAAACTTGCATAGACTCTTCGAGCATATACACTTAAATAATTCTATTAGTATTAATACATAATTACTCTGTTCTACGTGTGATATTTAACCTCCAGTTTCATATAATTATTCTCAAATTCAAGGTGCATTATGGATATAAAATCCATGCAGAATCCACAGGCAGATTTAACCGATTCAGATCAACTCGCAATCTATAAAGCGATATATGCATCTGCATCTGATGCAATCATATTTACCGATGCACAAAGGCGTATTGTATTAACTAATGATGCTGTGACAAGTATGTTTGGGTATTCACTGGAGGAAGTTCAAGGTAAGACAACACAAATATTTTATGCCAATCCACCCGACTATGATGAGCAAGGCAAAAAAAGATATAACCAAAGCTCAAAGAATAAGAAAGGCATATATGAAATTCAATATAAACGCAAAGATGGCGGTTTAATTCAAGGAGAGACTCACGGTAATCATGTACATGATACAAACGGAAATTTGTTAGGATATATCGGCGTCATTCGAGATGTTACGGAACGAAATAAAGCAAATAGCCTGATTAATCGATTTGGTAGAATCATTGAAGATTCGTTAAACGAGGTATATTTGTTTGACAGTGAAACATTATCCTTTATTGATGTGAATCGTGGCGCTCGGCAAAATTTGGGTTACAGTATTGATGAATTGCGATTAATGAAACCATATGATATTAAACCAGAATTTTCGGAAGAAGAGTTTAAAAAAATGTTGTTCCCACTTCGAAATCAAACCGAACAAAAATTACAATTTGAAACAATGCATCAGCGTAATAATGGATTAACCTATCCAGTAGAAGCGCATCTACAACGAATAAACTTGGAGGGAGATTACTTTTTTCTTGCGATCATTTTAGACATTACCGAACGAAGAAAAGCAGAACATGAATTACAAAAACATCGTGAAAATCTAGAACAGCTTGTTTTTGAAAGAACAGAAAAACTCAGAAAGCAAACGCAAGAACTTGAATTGGTGAACGATGAATTGAGACGATTTAATTATTCAGTCTCACATGATTTAAAAGCACCACTACGTGCTATTCATGGATTTAGTACAGCAATAGCCCAGGATTATAAAGATTCTTTAGATGACGTTGGCAAAGATTATCTGGATAGAGTTTGTAATGCGTCTGTTCGTATGGGGCAGCTCATTGAAGATATGTTAAAATTGTCACGCGTGAGAATTGAGGAAATTGTTTTTCAGGAAATAAATGTGTCTCAATTAGTGGATCAGATAGTTACTTTGCTAAAAGAAAGGAATCCGGACTACAAAATGTATGTTCATATAAAGCCATTAGAAAATGCCAATGGCGATCCAGGATTGATTCGGATTGTTCTTGAAAATTTATTCGACAATGCTTGCAAGTACAGCTCGAGCAATATTGAAATTGAAATCGAATTTGGTATGACAAGAGAAAACGACACCAATATTTATTACATAAAAGACAACGGTGTTGGGTTTGATACTAGATATGCTGATAAACTTTTTAATCCCTTTCAACGTTTACATAATAGCGATGAGTTTTCTGGTTCAGGTATTGGGCTTGCTACAACGCAAACCATTTTGCATCGACATGGTTGTAAGATTTGGGCAGACTCAACGTTAAATAGTGGGTCAACGTTTTATTTCACCTTACCTAGTATACATTCGGATTAGACTATTTATCTTTTATTATTTAGAATAAAGCATAAAAGTTTATATTAATAATTTTTTTATATACAACACTCTACTCTGTGTTAGAAGAGTGAAGATGAAGTTGATTTAAATCTCGCCAATTAGAAAACTCTTATGTCTGATACAATCGATCATGAATTTGTCCGCTATCGTGATACATTCAAATCAAACAAACGCATTATTAACATTAAAGTCCTTGTGAATATTGTATTATTTTGTGCTGGTATTTTATTCTATCATTCATCCTCTTTCGCGCAAAAAACCACATCGATAGATTCAAGTGTAGAAAGTAAAGGTGAAGTACAGCTCCATTTTTTCTGGTCGAAAAAGTGTCCTCATTGTCTGCAGGCTAGGCCGTTTGTGTTATCACTCGCAGAAAAAAATGCCTGGATTTTATTACATGATCTCGAATTAACGGCGTTTCCTGAAAATATCACGTTATATCAACAAATGGCAAGCGAGTTGGGTGAAGAGGCGCGGTCAGTGCCTGCATTTTTTTGGTGTGGAAAAATGTTAGTTGGATATGATGATGAAAAGCACATGGGCAAGTATTTATACGACCAATTACATTTATGTCGAGAACAAAATCAGAACGGCGCAGCTAATCAAGTCTTAAAAGAGACGAGTCCATTTATCAATTTACCCATTCTCGGTCAAGTGGATCCGTCAGAATATTCACTCCCCATGTTTACCTTACTCATCGCCAGTTTGGATGCGTTTAATCCTTGCGCCTTTTTTGTATTGTTATTTTTACTGAGCATGCTTGTACATGCACGCAGTCGCAAGCGCATGTTATTTATTGGCGGCGTTTTTGTGCTGATTTCTGGCGTGTTGTATTTTCTATTCATGGCTGCCTGGTTAAATGTGTTTTTACTAATAGGGCAGGTTAATACTATTACGCTAGTCGCAGGTATATTGGCAATACTGTTTTCAATTATCAACATCAAGGATTTTTTCTGGTTTAAGCAAGGCGTGAGTTTGTCGATACCGGATAGCGCCAAACCGAAACTATTTCAAAGAGTCCGTTTGTTGGTCAATGCAAATAATATCAAAACCATGTTATTGGCTACCATTGCATTGGCCTTGTTTGCCAATACCTACGAGTTGTTATGCACAGCGGGATTTCCCATGGTTTATACTAGAATGTTAACGCTCAGTGAATTATCCGATGCGAGTTATTATCGTTATTTATTATTTTATAATATTGTATACGTCATTCCATTGGCCTTTATCGTATTGGTTTTTGTTGCAACGTTAGGCGGACATAAATTACAGGAAAAACATGGCAGACTGTTAAAGTTAATTTCAGGAAACATGATGTTGTTGCTCGGATTGGTATTGGTGTTTGTACCAAATTGGTTAAATAATTTCAGTGTGGCACTAAGCATTTTTTCATTGTCTTTATTAATCAGCGGAATTATTTATCGGTTTAGTCCTGTCTCAAAACAGGAAAATTGAATAAATAATGATGTGACTAAATGCCCTTGACTTTAGTCTAGAGCGAGCAAGAAAACGGGTTCCTCCTTCAGGAACCCGATAGGTATTTTACATTTTCATGTGTTCTTGACTTGTCCCGGCTAGCTGAGCCATTTTTAATGTGCCATTGCCCATGCATTCGCGAAGTTGTTTTGCCCATTCAATTGCCGCTTGTTTTGAATCAACTTCAATTACCGTAAAACCAGGTATCAATTCTTTGCCTTCGATAAAAGGCCCCTCCGTTATGGAAAAACCACCGTCTTCTAATTGGATATGTGTGACTTCTCTTGGTAATTTACCGGTGGCCACAATTTTTCCAGATTCAAAGGCTTCGGTCATGACTTTTCCCATTTTTGCCATACCTTCGGGGGTCGGTGGATTCATGGGGGTATCTTCTGTCATTGTAAAATAAATAAAAAATTGCATGATTTTTAGCTCCAATTATGTTTTTTAAAAGTAGAAATATGCTACTTTTTTAAGGTTAAAGAATTGATTAGTTTATTGTTAAATAGTTTTGTACTTGAACTATTGATATATAGTCGAATGGGGAAGGGCAAAAGGGACAAGATGCTGAAAGTATTTTTCTTTACTTAGTATAAAAAAAGAATTGATATATTTTTCGCCAATGTATTTTGTTGCCGCCATCTATATCCCATCTCTGGCTTTTTGCTAATCCATTTCATTGTGTGAAAAATATCCTTAGTGGTGGGCATGTGTAAGGATTAAAAACACACAGGTAATCTTTAGTTTGCCGAGTAGATTGTTTGTGCTGTTATATCGTGGTTTTCATAAAGATTTAAAAAGACTGAGCGCTCGTTCTCGAGTGGTAGAAAGATCGATAATTGGCTTGGGGTAATGTATACCTAAGTTGATGTTTGCATCATTTAATGTGCAGTCGTTACATAACCAAGGCGTATGTATATCTTTGTTTGAAAGTCTAGATAATTCTGGACACCACTGCCGAATGTAATTTCCTTTTTCATCAAATTTTTTACTTTGTGTAACAGGATTAAAAATTCTAAAAAATGGTGCTGCGTCCACACCGCAGCCGGCGACCCATTGCCAATTCATAGAATTTTGTGCAAGGTCAGCATCCACTAGTGTATCCCAAAACCAGCTGGCCCCTTGTTTCCAGTTTAATAATCCATTTTTAGTTAAAAAGGAGGCAGTAATCATTCTTACACGATTGTGCATATAGCCCGTATGCCAAAGTTCCCGCATACCTGCATCAATTATTGGATATCCTGTTTTTCCTTTTTGCCAAGCGATTAACAATGTTTTATCTGATCGCTTCCAGGGAAAACGTTTAAACTTTTCTTGAAACGGTGTGTTGCTTGTGTGTGGAAAGTGAAACAAAATGTAGTGGGAAAACTCACGCCAAATCAATTGTCGGATAAATTGATGTTTTTGTTCTTCGATGCTTGGTTGCAAAAAACTCGCTTGAGTTAAGGCATGAATAATTCGCTGTGGTGTGATTTCACCAAAATGCAAATAAGGTGACAAATGACTAGTCGAATCCAATTCGGGATAATCTCTTTTATTGGTATAGTTTTCAATAACATTGGAAACGATATTTTTTAATATTTTGTGTGCTGCGTTTTCACCTGGTTGCCATGTTGCTTTTAAACCTTCATCCCAACTAATTTTGGGTGTTAATGCGAATTCCATTAGAGAGTCAGATTTATGTTTATATTGATATGTATTTAATTTATTAGGTTTATTTATCAGTTCAGTTGAAAATCCAATTTGGATGCAAGTTTTATAGAATGGAGTAAAGACTTTGTAAACGTTTCCTTGTTTGTTAAAAATAGAATTTGGATTGAACAAAAGATTTGCCGATTTTATTTCGAAGGTTACATTTTGTTTTTCAAAATAAGATACTAATTCTTTATCATTTTTGAACATTTCAGGTTCAAACTGTTGGTTGCATATAACATGATTGCAGTTAGTTTGCGAAATCAGTTTTTCGAGAATTAATTTGGTACTACCGCTAAAAAAATATAATCGTGACTTTAGCGATAATAATGATTTTTCCAAAGTCAGTAAACTATGATGTAGCCACCATTTGCTAGCAGATCCAATTGACCAAGGACTTGAGTTTTGATCATGAATATAAATAAATAAAATGGGCTGTTTTGTATCAACGGCGGATTTTAGTGCGGAATTATCTAAAATCCTTAAGTCTCGTCGAAACCAATATATGATGGGTGTTTGCATTGGTTAATTCTCGTAAATAAATTGTGAATTAAAATATCCACTTTACAAGCTAATGTAATACAACTCAAGTTTCCCTTTTTTATTCAGTGAAATAAATTCACTCTACACGTCCAATGAAATAACGAAATCATTTTTCAGTTACAAATTATTTTTCATTTTTTGTGAAATGAGAATGAAAGGAAACACAAAAAAATATGGTCTACACTAAAAATATTAGAATAAAAAATATTGGAAATTATAAACAAAAAAATCCAGGGTGAGGAGCTAAATTGATGCCGAATAATATCTGTTTGTGGATATTTGTAGTCTATTTAAGTTGTATTATGAATTGGGGATGTACTAAGGAAAATTTTGGCAGTAATCAATCCAGCATTGAAGAATCAAATTCAACGCTAAATGAAGGTTCAACTCATCAACGTAGTCTTAACACAACGACTATCTGGGAAAATCAAGATTTAATTTTTTCTGATTTTATTTCGTCTGAGACGAGATTCACAAGATCATATTCGAATTTATATTTGACCGATTATGGTGATGTGTTTTTGAATTGGCGACCGCGATTTCCATTTGCTGCAAACATAGCAATGTTGGACAAATTTTATGGTCGTTTAAATGGATTAGATAGTTGGCAGGTTTGGAATTATGAAAATAATGTGAATTCATATGTAAGAATATATCATGCTCCTTCAAAAGATTTATTTTATGGAATAAAAGTAGTAGAAAATTGGATTTACTTGTCAGTGTTTCATCCCTTTTCAGGTTGGGGGCAATTTAATCTCGTTACTGATCTAGCATTAGATGGAATATTTAACGCACATGTTGAGCCGGATGGAAATCTGTTAATTTGCTGGCACGAACTAAATCTCGTGGAAAATAAAATTGCCTTTGTCCGTTATCATCCCGATGTTGGTTTTTCAAATGGGAATGAAATAAGTCTCCCATTACCGGGATTTGTTGTACCCCAATTAGAAGTTCGATCGGATGTGCTCGGTAATATCTATTTATTTTGGTTAGATTATGCGGGATTTATCGATTTTAATGCGGAAATGAGTTGGGCAAAATTTGATGGTGTGCGATGGTCTAAACCACAAGCAACCGACGTTGATGTGAGCAGATTTTCTGTTGCCATTGAATCAATCAGTGGGAACATAGAATTTGTATTGGTAAATGAATCAATTGACTCAATATATCAGCAGTCCTTTAAAAATAATGAAATGGGTTTGGTTTCAAAGCTTGGGATTTATGAAAATCCCGATCGTTCATTTTCTCCCACTATAGTGACAAATCACAGTGGTGATATTCTTATGACATGGATTTCGAAAATATCGAATTTCGGCGATGCACAAAGTTTAGAAGTGCTTAACGCAAAACGTTTTTCACCCTATTTAGGCTGGCAAGATACAAAAACCATTAGCAACATAAATGAAGCAGGAAAGGCATCACTGGCGATTAATGAATTCGGTAACGCATTGGCAGCTTGGAAAACAACAAAGGGAGTTTATGCAAATTATTATGATCATAACATAACTTGGAGCCCGCCTTATTTACTTGCCTCTTCAACACCGACAAGGAATTTTAGTGGTGATGTTGATGTTGCAATTGCTTCAAATAACGAATCTGCAATCTATTGGGAAGAAGTTAACTCAGGTAATACCTTGGATGAAGTTAAGGCATATCTTTCCACAAGTAATAGTAGTGGAGCAGCACAACCGTTAAATCCAGCACCTTTGGTTAATTTCAGTGGAATGTTTACCTCCACACAATGGAAATCTCCCATAACGATATTTGATACTCAAGTGCCGTTACAAAATTGGACAACGCAAGAAGAATTAATGATGCAGGTCAATCATTCTGGTAAAACAACGATTGTTGCTTCTCAGTTCATTGAAAAAAATCTGAATCCGTTGTTAACGCCACAAATTATTGTCAATGCGGGAGAAATTAGTTTAACTGGTGGGTTTCAACAAATTCATATTCCACCACCGGACAAAATTATTACCAATACAATCACCAAATTAAATTCGAGCCCCAATGTGTTCTATTTAACTTGGGATAAAGATAGACAATTGAGTTTTCAACTGAATAATGAATTGTGGCGTAAGCCGGTTTTAATTAACAATTCCACAAATGAAAAATATGCTATTCCGCTTTCAGATGATCGAATTGTTTATATCTGGAAAGAGGGAGGATTGAATGCAACCGTGTTCGACCCTTTAAAAAATGAGTTTTCAGAGGTTCATAGAAAAAATGTGAGTAATACGATAACGTTATTAGAAGATGCCATTGTGTTAAATGATAACTCAATTGTTGTGCCGTTGTTTAATCGAACGTCGAACAGCGAAATAGTATTAATTCATTATGTACCCGATTTGGGATGGAAAAATCTAATTAGTGCAAGCTCACTAGGCAATACATTATTAATACCGGATTTTAATTTTATAAAATCAAATGAAAAGTACATTATTACCGCACGATTTAGTGACAGCCCAAATATTATTTCTAAATATTACGATGCCAATAACGAATGGCAACCATGGGAAATAATCGGGACTAAATCAACGAGTTCTCAAAAATATATTGGCGTTCTTCAATCAGTGTCGAATACTAATGGTGAGGTTTTTACTTTTTGGGTGACAGAAGAGCAGGATGCAGTTGGGAATATTATTCAAAAAATTCATTATAATCAATTTTCCGAAAATGTTTCTGCAACATCCAATTGGATTGGAGAAAACACAATAGCTAGCGTGAATGGATTAGCGTCAAGGGATAATATCAAAATCCATCTCGATGATTCTGGCAATATTCGTTTGTTGTGGCTTGATACAATTGAAAATATCAATAAACTGGTTTATATGTTTTATGATCCAATCACCGGTTGGTCTGAGCCTGAAGATATTATTGTCTATGATAGCAGTATTAACGGAGAAATTGTCAGTTATGAGCTCAGCGGAAATAAAAATGGGGATGTTGTTTTGGCTTGGAATCAATTGCTCATTCAAGGTCAAGATGTAAAATTTGTCACATTGTATTCAATATTGCTTTAAATTTTGTGTAACATGAAAAGCCACGAAATCTTTTTTTATCGAGATGAACAGTTTCAAAAATTATTATTTTCTTCAATGAATTCAAAAATATTATTTGTCTGTGGGTCGACTTTAATCCGAATCCAACTTGATTGATATGGGCCATGGGTTTCAATGCGAGTAAAATTAACGAGATTATCATTCAATATTTTAGGGCTATCTAATCGAAATTCATGTGTGTCGCCATGGGCTAATACAACTGGCTTAGCAAATAGTTTTATTTCCTGTTTCAGTTCCAATAAAAAAGACTCGAAACCAACTGACCACTTTTTTGCACCATTGAAGCCTGGATTGGCATGAATCATCATAAATATAGCAGGACTGTTGGATGAGCGTGCTAGGGAAAAACTCGCTTTCATCCAATTGATCGCAGCGTTCATGCGGCGTTTCACTTCTTTATCGTTTTCAGGATGCCGTTGTATTAATGATTTTGGATCAAAGCGTTGCAAACCATTATTGCTGCCCACAATATGTAAGGTTAGAAAAATAATATTTTGTTCGATCCAACGCACGTTTTCAGGAAATTCTTCAAATCCTGTTTGATTTGCTTGTGAATCAAGTTTTTTAACTTGCTTACCTAAGGTAAGACCGGGATTTTGATAAAAAATGGATCTCAGTTTTTTTAATCGTTCCAATGGTTGGTATGAGCCGGCTTTTTTCCGATGACAATCAGTCCATTCGTTATCGCCAGGCGTGTAAATAAATGGCTTTTCAAATTCATTAAAACGTCGATAACGATCAAAATAAATATCATCACTACAGGGGCTAGAGCCTGATTTGAAATCACCGGCATGTAAAACCCATTTGAGATTAACTTGTGAGTTTATATCATCAATGACATCATCAAAATCGACAGAAGGTTCATTGGGATTAAGGCTATAAGGTTTGTCGCCAATGAGTGCAAATTCAAATGAATTGTTATTTTTAGTGTGATTTACGTTTTTTGATTCATTATTAGTTAATAGAGTGCATGATACCAATGACATGCAGACTGTTAAAAATGTAAATGTTTTGTGCAATGGATTAAGGTTACGTTTTTTCTAATCTAGATTTCTCCATTTTATGGCCAATTCTCACTGAATCGATAATGCCAAAAATCCAGCAAAAAAATATTGCAATGGTGGCAAGGCCAGAAAACGCGTTATCAGAATTTTTAGAATTTTCTTCCATCATTTTTGAAATCGAAACTGCATCGGGTTGTATTTCTCCGGTTTGAATTTTTTGCGTAATGGCTAGCGTATTTTCAACGACAATAGACATCAGATAATATCCTGACACAATTGAAACCAACACAATGATTGCTCCAATTAAATGTTTTTTGAGATAAAGATGTCCCGAACCGGGAAAAACTAACGTAGATAAGAGTGCAGCTTTGGTTGATTTGGTCACAAAAACTCCGTTTATTGGTAAATCACAAATTAAATTTTAGTCGAAAATAAAAAGCTTGTCGTTGAAATAACAGAATATTAATTTTTCCAAATTGCTTGATTAGCACCCAAAAATTGTTTTCAGGTAACTGTATTCACTGTATCTGTAAAACCAGTTTGCCACTTGGGTGTTCGTTTTCTAAATAGTCGTGTGCCATGCTTGCTTGATCAAGTTTAAATGTTTGCGATCGGTGTATTTGCAGTTGTTGTTCATCAAATAGTTTGGCGCATTTATTTAGGATTTGCTGCTGATGTAACTTGGCATTTTCTAATTCAAGCATAATTGGCGTTAACATCAGCTCAAAAGAAAATCGTAAATTTCGTTTGCGGGCTTCACCCCAATTGGTGTCGGCTGTGGGTTGAAGAATCGTTACCACATCGCCGTAAGGTTTAGCGCAAGAGAAACAACTTTCCAATATGGACGCGCCCACAGTATCAAAGACTACATCAACACCTTCGCCGTTGCTCCATGAATTTACGGATTCAAGCACATCTTGAGATTTATAGTTAATGATTTCGTCGGCACCCAGTGATTTAACCAGTGCGGTTTTCTCTTCATTGCTGACGGTGGTAATCACGTTTGCACTTGCGTGTTTTGCCAATTGTATGGCTACGTGGCCAACTCCTCCAGCACCGGCATGTATGAGAACATTTTGTCCAGCTTGCAAACCTGCGCGGTCAAACAATGCCTCCCAGGCCGTTATTAATATGAGTGGAGCTGCAGCAGCGTCAGCGAAGGAGAGAGATTCTGGTTTATGTGCTACCAATGAAGCATCAACAGCAGCATATTCGGAATAGGTTCCTTGTCTCTGATTAAAACCCGGCTGTGAAAAATAAACCGCATCACCTGGTTTGAAAGTGTCGACATTGCTACCACATTTTTCAACAATGCCTGCACCATCACAACCGGGAATTGTTGGTGTATTGACGGGAAAGCGCTGTGGGGAGGTTCGAATTTTACCATCGATGGGATTGATGCCAGCCGCATGGAGGCGAACCAATACTTGGTTTTTTTTGATTTCTGGAACGGGCATTTCGCCGTATATCATTACGTCTGGCGCACCACCTTGTTCAAAATAAATTGCTTTCATTAGCGAATAATCCGTTTGTTTGAATTGATAATGTATTTCACATAATAGTTTGTAATCAATTACGAAAATTGTGTGTACCTTATTTACGTTTAGGTATACATAATGATGATCAACGTGATTAATTATACTTAATTGCGTATTAGTCCCTTCTTGATTTTAAGATAAAATTTAACTAATATTTCTACTATAGCCGACCAAAAAAAATCCAATCGAATACACAATAATAACAAGATAATTATCATTCATATATTTACAATGTGTGGGGGAATTCATGATTCGAAATATAATACTAACCTTTGGGTTAGGCTATTCTTTATGCCTGATGGGTTGTTCCGAAACCACTCCGGTTAATCAAACGAAACAAAAAAAGGAAACAGCAGTTAAACCCATTTCTACGTCTTATAATAGTGCGCCACTTGTTTCCTTCGACGAGCTTGATGAAGATGATTATGATGATTATTTTGCGATAGACGGTGAAAGCGGCATTCTCTTTAGTGATTCCGATGGAGATTTTGACAGCATCACTGTGAAGAATAATCAACAAATCAAATCTCGGGCAATTGGCTCAATCAATATTGAAGCAACAGGGGTATCTTTACTCACTCAGCGAACAGACTACGATACAGTCACTGGGGAAGTCTCCGGTTATCGACTTTATGAATACGATCCTGTTACTGGTATTCGAACGCAGCGTACGCGTTATAATTCACCTGGTATCGATATGATTTGGTTTAATGAAGATGATGATGTAAGGGATTACGCCACTTACGATGCATTGATTGGCACCGTGCAAACACTTACCGTGCGCTATAATGGCCCGGGAGCAGACACAATTTGGTTTACGGAAGATGATGCAGTACAACGTTATGAAACAGATGTATTGGATGCGGCTGGGGTGGTAGTAGCGAAAGCACGATACAATGGCCCAGGGATTGATACACTCTGGTTTACTGCAGACGACGATGTCCAATATGTCACAGCGGAAAGCACAGCAGCCGATGGTAGTTTGTTATGGATTCAATACAATGACGCTGGCGCCGATGTAGATTGGGCAACATTAGAAGACAATGCTGTTGGGCACTTCTCAACAACTATGTTAAATGCGGATAGTCTTGAACTACAGATTCTTTTTTATGTAGATCCCGGTGTAGACCTCATTCCATTTAATGAAGATGATACGTTCATGTATTATCGAAATTACACGTATAATCCGACGAACTTGATGACCAATTCTGTTCGTTATAATGATCCTGGTGTTGACCTATTATGGTTAAACGGAGATGACACCATCGATGTTTGTCAGGAAGTGACTTACACTGTTGACGGTGCAGAAGCGCAGGACATTCGTTCAACCGTTGGTACAGATAATTTATGTTTTACTGGCGACGACCTTTTTACACGATATGACGTTCGCGCCTATGATGATACTGCTCATTTGACTGGTGAACAACGGTTTGAAGGTGCTGGTATTGATGAAATTTGGTTTACTGAGGATGATGTTTTGAGACGTGAAAGCGTTTATACGCCGCAATAAGTCATTTTCATTTTTCGCATAAAAATCCGTTAGCTTAAACGATATAAGTTTGCTATCGGATTTTTTGATTTTTCATTAGTGAATTTAACTGCTGTATATAAGATTGGGATTGATTCAAGTGCCCGTGTTCCTATGCGAATAATTTCTTTTGGTAGTTTTCAACAACCGTTCCTAAGACAATTAAAATTGCTGATATATTTATTTTGCAGTCTATAGGCTAAAGTATACGATCAATTAGAAGATTTTTTATTTTTAGTGTGATGTTTTAAAATAAAATACATTGCCAGTGAAAAAATAACTCCGCCAATCATAAATAATTCAAATATCCACAATATGTTTTCCATAAATTAAAATATCAGTTCGCGACTAAACAGATATTACTTTTTGATTAGTATATAAATCTTCAAACAACGTCACTTGATTCCTACCATTTTTTTTACTTTCATAGAGAGCCTTATCTGCTTCCTCTAACAAGCTATTTACAGTAGATTTCGAAGATTGAATTGTAACACCAATGCTACAGTTAATATTTGTGTATGTGCCGACCTTGCTGTTTAAAAAATTATGATTGGCTGTTGCATGACATAATTTCATTGCTAATTTAGACGCACCGTCTCGATTAGTTTGTGGTGCAATAATAACGAATTCGTCGCCTCCAAAGCGTCCAATAATGTCTATTTTTCTACAATGCTGTTGTAAAATTTTTGTGAAATCGTGAAGTAGTTTGTCACCCATTAAGTGACCATGAGTATCATTAAATGATTTAAATTCATCAAGATCAATAAACATCACCGCAAGCGATTGATTATGTCGCTTATTGCGCTCGATTTCTAAGGCAAGTTTATTCGTAAATTCCTTTTTGTTCCAAAGCCCTGTCAAATGATCTTGTGTGGCTTGTGCTTTTAGCTCTTTTAATAATTGGGATTTTTCAACGGCTTGTACTGCTTCTGTGGAAAATATACTTAACAGCATTAATTCGTGGTCAGTAAAAGTATCCTGAGATTTTCGATAAACGGTAATACATCCAATTGAACTGTTTTTTGTATTCATTGGTACACTTATGATAGAACGAATACCTTCAAGCCGAGCCAATTCATTGTGTTTACAAACAGGATCGTCAGCTACATTGGTTGAGGAAAATGATTTACGCGTTTGTACAACAGTACCGGTGATTCCTTCACCCACACGAATGGGCGGTTGAGATAAGAATCCTTCGGTTACACCGTAGCCTTTAACAATATTTAATGTGCCGGTTTCAATATCAAAGACGCGAATCGTAGCGGCTTCAGCTTGAGTCAACGCGACAGCGGTTTTGACTATATGCTCAAAAACATCATCTAAGCCATCGAATACGATCATCCGTTCAGAAATCATAAAGATACGATCGAGCGCTTCATTTTTTGATTGCATGGTCAAATTACCGACAAGTTATGGAGGTTGGTTATAAAGAAATCTTCGTTTCTTTTACGTTTAACTTAGAGAAATCAGTTGACCACGAATTTAGAGTGCAAGACAGCTCCATTACATCCTGTAATCGCTGCATTTGTGCATCCCTGCACGTCAAATTGATTCAATAGTGCTTTTAAAAAATCTTAGCTTCACCCTTAGGTTAAGCGAGCATTTTTTGAAAGTGCTAGTGGATCAAGGGCTTGTGCTATAAATCGTTTTCAACTGCTTTTTCTAGGTTTAATTATAGTTTACTATTTTGACATAATTAAAGGCACTTTTGTAAAATAATTGTATGCCATTTAACCGGCGGTGGTGGAAGAAGACTATTTATTTGAGATTACGCAATATTATTCCTTTGGAAAACGGTTCGTTTGCTTACTTAAATTTCAATCGTTGTTTATAAATTTCTATGTGGAGATACGTTAAATTATAAATAATGGTTTATCAATTTTTGTACCTTATTAAAATCAAACGGTTTCGATATAACTTGATGGAAGTTGTATTTGGAGGTGAAAGAAATATCCCCAGTGACTAATATTTTAGGAATGCTTTCCTCAACAGCAAACGCAACATCATCGCCTGTAATACCGGAAAGTCGATAGTCAATGAAAAACAGATCGGGCGGATTTACCTGACAGAATTTTATCGCTTCGTTGGCATCAACGAATGTTTTTATGTTTACTTGATCAGAACCATAGTACTGTGAAAATATTTTACAAAGTGCTTCTTCATCATCTAAATATATTATCTTAATAGGCATAAATATTTTCCGCGTATTTGGTAAATTGAATTTTAAAGCAAGTGTTGGGAGAGTCTTCATCAACAGTTATAATGGCGTTATGATCGTCTAGTATGCCTTTAGTGATAGAAAGACCTAAGCCGGTACCTTCTCCTGTTTTTTTAGTGGTAAAGAATGGATCAAAAATTCTGTCAATTGTATCACTTGAAATACCAGAGCCAGAATCGGTCACGATTAAAAATATGTCAGTCTCGGTTTCATAAGTGGATATTTTTATCCATTTTTCAACATTATTCTTATTTGCATCAATGGCATTGTTGATAAGATTAACGATTACTTGTTCGATTTCAATTTCATCACAAATGATTAACCCGTTGGCGTTACAGCTAAATGTGATTGAAATGAGATTTCGATTAGCTTTTGCGTCAGTTAATGTTATGGCTTCTCGAACAATACCACCCAATTGGTGTGGAGAGAGGTTAGTCTGATCACTTGTTCTGGAAAATTTCTTTAAACTTTTAACAATTCGAGAAATACGATCACAAGATTTTAAAATTTCATCTATGTTTTCATTTAACTTCTCTGGTTCGTTTAATTGTTTTGTCATCAACTGGGCATAACCATTTATGATTGTCAGTGGATTGTTGATCTCATGAGCGATACCGGCCGCTAGTTCCCCTAATGAGGCAAGTTTTGCATTTCGAATACTTTTTTGGCGTTCTTGCTCAAATTGTTTTTCTGCAATTTTTCGTGAATTAATGTCTTGGATGGTACCTGATATCGTTACGATTTCACCATTTTCATAATTTGCTTTGCCATTAGTATATATCCAAATTATATTTCCTTTTGCTGTAAGCGCTTCTAATTCAAGGCTGTAAGGTTCACCAAATTCTATCGCCCGTTGAACTGCATTTTCAATAATGGATTTGCTTGTGGGAGTAAAGAGATTAAGTCCTTCAGGCAGTATTGGTTTACGGTTAGCTTGTTTTTCCACTTCTAGAATATTAAATGTTTCATCTGTCCAGGTTAAATCGTCACTTTTGACATCTAACTCCCAACCGCCAACCTTTGCAATTTGACCCGTTTCATTGAGAATACTTAGTGTTTTTTTTAATTCCTGTTTGATATGAATGTGCTTGGTTGTGTCAAATCGTATTGCCAAGTAATTAGAAATTTTACCTTGGATGTCTAAAATGGGCGTAATAATACTTTGTACGAAATAGTGTTCACCATTTTTTTTTCGATTTTCTATCATTCCAGTCCAAGGTTTTCCCGAAGAAATCGTTTTCCACATGTCGACGAAAAATTCCTTAGGATGATTGCCAGAATTAAGAATCCGATGGTTTTGTCCGATTAATTCATCTCTTCTATACCCACTAATGTCACAAAATTTGTCGTTTACCTCAATAATTGTTCCACGAATGTCGGTCATTGCGACGATGGTTTCATTATTTAACACGTTTTGAATTTGTATAAGGTGGCTTGCATTTTCTTTTTCTTCTGTGACATCGCGAGCGACACAATACAATAAGCCATTTTCTGGATCAACGGATGCAGACCACGATATAAAACGATATGTGCCATCAATGCGGCGATAACGATTATGAAATTTGACAGTGTTGATACCATCTTTTAACTTTTCGATTTCGTGAATAGTCTCTTCGATGTCGTCCGGGTGTATAAATTCAAGAAAGGGGTTTTCGAGAAGGACACCATTGTTATAACCCAAAATTCGACTAAAGGAAGGATTTATGACTTTAAAGTAACCATCTGTTCCGGCAATACATAACATGTCCAATGCCATGTTAAACAATTTTTCAAAATCATCCAGTTTGCCAGTATTTGTCGTCATAGTACGTTCCATCAGAAAGTAAACGAAATTTATATTTTCCAAACTAATATAAATGGGTTTTGATATTCGATTTGTGGCTCAAAAATATGGCATAACTTTGGCCTGGTTAATTAATGGCACAATTGCAGTTTAGATTTTGATGTGACCACTGAATTATAGGATTGAATTTCCAGTGAAGCACTAAAAAGCTACATAATCCTTTGTAAATTGATGTTTTCTTGATTTTTTCGTCTACCTGATTAGTTAAGCTCAAAAAAGAGATGGTCTCAAATATTTATTTTTTACTGTTAAAAAATGTACTATTTAAACGTGTTATTTATACATTAGATCAACTAAGTGCTCTTACCAGAAATTAGTTTATGGTTTAACTTTAGCATGGGGATGATTGTAAATAATTACACCATTCGATAAATTATTTGTATTCTTACTATCTTTAAAATACTGCTCTGAATATTTTTTTATTTAAAAATCATTCCACTGCTTATTTTCCTCAAATTATTTTCATACCTTAGGGTAAACATCAACAACGCATGAAATCTGTTTCAATTTATCCATATCTTCAATCACGATTTGTTTGCCGTGATAATGAATGAGTCCTTCATTTTTCATGTCAGACATTAATCGAATAATGGTTTCATTCGCTACCATCAGCAGATTTGCGATATCTTTTTTCGTGATCTCTGTTTTTATCATGAGTTGTGAATGGTTAATAACGTCCGCATATTCGTTCGCAAGATTGAAAAGTAAAAACGCCAATCTGTTTCGCACGTTTTGTTCCTTTACCGAAATGACTTCACGTTCTGATCGATTTAATTCACCTGATATTCGGATTATCAAATTTTTTGCGAGTGATGGATTGTTGGATAATAAATTCAGCACATCCATTTTGCTTATAAAACAAGCACTGAGACTGTCTGAAATTACACTGGCAGTACCTTTGTATTCCTTTTCAACAAAAATACTTCGGTGGCCGGATGTGTCACCGGGTAGGACAAGCCGAGTAAACTGGATATCGCCGCTTGCATTTTTTTGTTCAACTTTAGCTAGGCCTTGGAGGTGACAATAAATTCCCTTAACGTTCTCACCTTGAGAAAATAACAATTCTTTTTTTGAGAGAATATGGGGCTGCTTTTTGTCAGCAAGCCAAGAAACATGCGTGTCATCAAAATCTTTAAACAAACTGTTCTTAAAAACCGAACAGGAATTGCAACTGCTTGGAATGGACATAGTCACCTAGATGTTCAAACGTATTCGACATAGCTGATGGTTTAAAAAAACATGATCTAGATCATGTTGCATGTCATTGTAGCAGTTATTACACTTGTTATTGGGTATCTCAAATAATTGTTTTTGGGTTAATTGAATTATTTAACCGCAGAATTTATTTAAAAATATACACTAGAATACAAATTTATTTGGAGTTATTAAGTGAAAAAAGTCCTTTTTTTGATCATTGCTAGTCTATGGTTTGTTAATGGATCCACAAAAGAGTTGTTGGATGTTCCCATCGGTATTTCACCTGTCATGAGCTCTGCAGCGATGTTTATTGCCAAAGAGCGTGGGTATTTTGAAGAGCAGGGGATTAACCCTGTCATAAATCCATTTAAAGCATCGGGTGCAAAAATGGTCCCATTTTTAGCAACTGGTCAATTATTTGTTGGTGGTGGCAATATTAGCGCTGGTATGTACAACGCTATTGCTCAGGATATTCCGATAAAAATTGTTTCCGATAAAGGCACCGTATCACCTGGACACGGTTATCTCGCATTGGTGGTTCGCAAAGATCATGTAGAGAGTGGGCGATATAAATCATTTAAAGATTTAAAAGGCATGACTATGGCAGTCACGGCAAAAGGTGTGTCACAAGAAATTGTCACCGAGATGTATCTAAAAAAGGTCGGGCTGAGTTTGAAGGACATTACATTACGTCACCTTGCTTATTCTGATATCAATATTGCCCTTGCGAATAAAGGCATTGATGCATCCGTACAAATCGAACCCTTTGTCGCGGCGGCTGTGGAAAACGGCATAGCCGTTCGAGTGGCTGGTGATGATGAAATTTATCCAAATCAACAAAGTGCTGCGATTTATTACTCGCCGGTATTCATGGAAAAACACCCAGAACACGCCAAAGGTTTTATGGTGGCGTATGTAAAAGGATTGAGAGACTATAATGATGCATTTGAAAAAGGGCTTGGTAAGGATAAAATAATTGATATTCTGACTAAGAATACGCGCATTAAAAATAAGAAAGTCTATTTAAATGTTGTTCCAGTTGGGCTTAATCCCGATGGTTTAGTGAATGTCGAAAGTTTGCAAAATGATGCGAATTGGTATTTTGAACGCGGATATGCCAAGAAAAAAGTTGATATGAAAAATATCGTTGATTTAAGTTATGCAAAACATGCAAAGAAAATTCTGGGCGCTTATTAGATTAGCTTGGATTTTTATTGTTTTTAACCATCAATGCACAGGGTGTAATAATCAAGGTAAGTATCGTCGCAAACGTCAAACCAAAAATAATAATAGTTGCCATGCTATACCACCATTGTGTGATGGGTGCACCAACCGCAACTTCTCGATTAATTAAATCAAGATTCGTTTTTAGAAACATTGGTAACAATCCCAAAACGGTTGTAATTGTGGTTAACACGACTGGGCGCAAACGCAAAATACCAGTGCGTAATATGGCTTCCTTCGGATCTGCGTATGTTTGTTTTAGTTGATTATAGGTGTCGATTAAAACGATATTATCATTTACGACAACACCTGCTAAGGCAATCATGCCAATACCAACGACAACAATTCCGAATGCTTGATCGGTAATAAGCAATCCTAACATTGCACCGATAGTAGATAAAATTACCGCTGAAAGGATTAAAAATGCCTGATAAAAATTATTAAATTGGGTTATTAAAATTATGCCCATGACAAATAACGCAATAAAAAATGCGTTGAGTAAAAAGTCTTGTGCCAATTTTTGTTCTTCATCTTGGCCTTTGAAGGTATACTCAATATGTTCACCAAGGCCATTTTCTTTTATCCATGTGCGTACCTCCTTAATTTTATTATCCGCTAATATACCGGGTAATACATCGGCTTGTACCGTTAAAATGCGTTTGCCTTCACTGCGTTTTATACTCCCAACTTTTGGTTCTGCGGAACGGGTTATAAAATTACTGATAGGTACGGCGCCCGATGGTGTGACAATACGAACATGGTCAAGTTGATTTACTGTGCGCCAGTTTTCGGGATAGCGAATATTGATATCGATTTCATCATCACTATCATCAGGACGATAAGTACCAATATTTAAACCTGCAGTCACCAATTTTATGGAATCGCCAACTGCAGTAACATCCAACCCAAATTTTGCCGCTTGTGCTCTGTTGACATCCACTTTCCATTCGATTCCCGGAATAGGCCTATCATCATCAATGGCATGTAAGCCATCCATGGTTTCCAAATGGGAACGCAGTTTTTCTACTGCAGCAGGTAGTAACTCCGGAAATCGTGAGCTGAGTTGAACTTGAACGGGTTTACCAACTGGCGGACCGTGTTCTTGTTCCCGTAATTCAATTTTAATTCCTGCTAGTGATTGAGTTTGTTTGCGGATATCATTTAATATCACTTTTGCAGGTCGTCGTTTATCCCAATCTTTTAATTCAACCGTTATCATGCCTATGACATCAGCAGTGACATCCATCCACATTACATCACTAACACCAGTGCGGGTATAAACACTATCAAATTCATTTTTTAAGGTCAGTATCCGATCTTCCACTTCCTTCACTAACTGATCTTGTTGATAAATCGACATGTTACCACGAGCATGCACTAATACAGTCAGAAAGTCAGATTCTATTTCGGGGAAAAATTCCAATCCTTTTCCAAAATTGGCATAGGAGTACCATGCAAGGATTAATGCGAAAAAAGAAATTGCTAATATTTTTCCAGGATATTTTAGCGCTGCTGATAAAATTGTTAAGTACCACGAGCCCACTCCTCGAAGTTGTGCTAAATCGCCACTTTCTCCTATGGCTAAATTGCTTATTTGTTTTTTATTGTTCGCGCCAAGTTTGCCAAAAAAACTGCCGAGGGTTGGCAGAAAAATCAACGCCATTAATAAGGAAGCGGATAGGGTGACTAATACCGTGATGGGAAAATATTTCATGAACTCTCCCACAACGCCGGGCCAAAAAAGTAGTGGAAAAAAAGCAACCAAGGTTGTCGCAGTGGCACTGATGATCGGCAACGCCATGCGTTTTGATGCGGCTATGTAAGCGTTGCGACGATCCATTCCCTCTGCCATTTTTCGATCGGCGTATTCTGTTACGATAATCGCGCCGTCAACAAGCATTCCAACGGAAAAAATTAGGGCAAATAACACTATCATGTTGACAGTAAAACCCATCATAGAGATAGCCAGTATGGCTGTTAAAAAAGATCCTGGAATAGCAATTCCAACTAGCAACGCAGAGCGTAAGCCGAGCACACCAATTAAAACAATCATCACTAATAACACGGCGCTGACAACATGATTTTCTAAATCATGTAACATCATGCGAATGAATTCAGAATTGTCTTGGTTATAGTTGACGTTTACATTCTTGGGCCAAAATGCCTGTTCTTGTTTTACGAGTTCTCTTACTCGCTCAACCGTGTCAATGATATTTTCCCCCGTACGCTTTTTTATCTCTAACGCAACGGCGGGCAATCCATTAACGCGGGCAAATCCTTTTGGGTCTTTAAAGGTGCGTCGTATGCTGGCAATATCGCGGAAGCGAACAACGGCATCACCATCGGAACGAATGGGCATGTTAAAAACGTCTTCTGCGGTTTCGAATAAACCCGGTACTTTAATGGCGAATCGACCTTCACCCGTATCCAAGTTCCCTGCAGCGACAAATCGATTTGATCGGCTTAAAAATCCTGCTATTTCACTACCGTTTAATCCATAACTTTCTATGAGTAAAGGATCCGCAATGATTTCTACCACTTCTTCTCTATCACCCGAAATGGAAACGTCGAGTATGCTGGGTATGTTTTCAATTTTGTCTTTTAAATTACGCGCCATTTTAACCAAGCTGCGTTCAGGCACATCGCCAGAGAGTGTAATGACCACAACCGGAAATATGCTGGTATTGATTTCCATAACAAGCGGTTCTTCTGCTTCAGCGGGAATATTGGGTTTCGCTCGATCAGTGGCTTCTCGAACATTTTGTACTGCTTGATCGGCATCAAATCCTGCGGTGAATTCTAAAATGATATTACCACCACCTTCAAAGGCGTTGGCTGTCATTTCCTTCACACCTTCCACACTGCGCAGTTCTTCTTCTAACGGACGAACAATGAGTCGTTCAGAATCTTCTGGTGAAATGCCTTCTAAGAAAGAAGAGACGAATATAAATGGGATATCAACATCCGGTTCCGCTTCTTTGGGAATGTTAATGTAAGTACTAATGCCACTAATTAGTAATAATATAAATATGGCAATGACTGTTCGAGAGCGATTGATTGCCGTTTCAATGAGTCGCATCGTTAGTTACTCTTTTGCGGATACGTCAACAGCAATCACATTTTCCCCAGGCTTAACAAATTCATGCCCCACGGTGATTAACGTTATTTTTTGAGGTAAACCTCCCAACCAAATTCCCGTCTGTGTTTCACCTAATATTTGAATTGGATAAGCAACCACTTTATTCTGTTCATTTACCGCTTTTACACTTAACGCGCCATTGTCTAACAGGCTTAATGTAGAAGGTGATACGTTATGTGCTAAAATTTGTTTAATCGGTAAATGCAGCTCAGCAGTAATCCCTTCAATAATTTGATTTTGTGGATTCGAGATTTCCATTTCTACAGGAAAGGTTCGGGTTGTGCCACTAGCAATTGCACCCACATAACTGACTTTTGCGTTGACTATGGAATTGTCCAATAATCTCACTTCACCCGTTTTCCCAATTTGAATTTGACCTAAATAACGTTCAGACACTTGTGCAACAATGCGGATCGGATCGAGATCGATTAAAATGGCGAGTGGATCACCCGGTGAAACGTAATCACCAATTTCTACCATACGTGTGTTAACGATGCCGGGAATGGGTGCTTTTATCGTGATGCGATCTAGTTCGAGTTTTGCTCTGTTTACGGCTGCCTTTGCAGATTCAAGTGCAGCATTTGCTTTGGCAATTTCAATTTCTGCTTGAAATCCTTCTTGTTTTAATGACAGTGCTGCGGTGTGTAAAGCCTGTTGTTGTTTCAGCAATGACATGGCTTGTTTAATTTGTGCTTGTCGATTATCGATGGCGAGTCGCATTAAAGTATGGTTTGTTGTTACATTTTCCCCTCGTTTTACAAAAACGTCAGATACCAAACCACTGGTTTCGGCCTTAATAGTGACTTTTCTCTTCGCTAGGGTATGGCCTTGCAATATCAATCGATTGGTCATGGTTTCTGCTTCGGATAAGGAAACACGAACACTTAGCTTCTTCGTTATTTTGCTTTCTGAAGAAATCTCGGTTGGTTTTTCGTCAGAAGAAAATATGCCACTTAACATCCATAATAAAACGATGAAACTAATGATAAGTGTTAATGCCCAGGATTGAGGAAGTTTCATATGGTTGCCATTTTTTCCATTGGATAAGGTAATTATCTAACATTTGAATAAGCCATATCAAGATGGATTCATTACCAAACGTTAATTAAAGCGACCATCGGATTGAGAAAAAACGAAACAAATTCGAGATGACTACAAAGGAAACATAATTTAAATGGCCGGCCAAGGTTAAGGGAGGAGGGAGGATTATGGCCAGCCATTTTTAAATCGTTTTTTTAAATTGCTGTGTTAGAAACAATATATCAATAATAAGTCCCAGTTTCTGTGAAACAAAACACACTGGATAACTAAATTTCATTGATAAACGGGTTAGAATGTTTTCTAAGTGTTGGATTGCAGTTCAATCAGAATGTTGACAAAATTCATAAACTATAAGTGTTGCCTGTCAGAAATATGTGGTTCAATATCTGTTCAGTTTAACCAGTAAATGATGCTCGGAAACTAGAAGTGAGTTCAATGACAATAACCGACATGGCGATGTACACTGCTACCAATCCAAGAATAAAAATCGTGTGATAATTTGATTTCGACAAAACACGAATCCCGTCATAGAGGTATTTGAGGTTCACTTTATATTGCCCGTTAATATCGGTGCTCCAATATGCGGCAAGTGCAGCATCTTTACCATCTGACGAATGCATATCGTCTAAATGTGTATTATAGATTGAAACACTGGCTCTTTTGTTAAGGAAGAAATAGTTTGGTATGTGCATTAAAGAGTTATAGCTGTCATAATTGTTTGTAAGGTGTGAGCAAGATCACAATTAACGAATCGAATTTTCTGATAAATTTACCGTGTCATTAATAACTGGGTTGATTTGTTATGATCAAAAGAAAACGAATTACCGTTATATTTTTTCTGATTAGTTTATTTTCTCTGTTTGAAGCAGCGTTGGCAACGGATCAATTTATCGGATTGCCTCCTTCCCCAACATGGAAAAATAATGTGCCGGAAGCGCCAACATGGCGACAAGGTGAGATAAAACGCAATGAGCATGGTGAAATCGTACTGGTTTCAGCTAATGAAAAAACAGATAAGTCACCTGTTTTAAATAATTTCAAAAAAATTACGCAATAGTGTTATTGTGAATTCTAGGCTTGTTGCAACGCCCGATATTTAGATGGGCTGACACCATACATTTGTTTAAAAAGCCGTGTAAACAATGACACGTCCTCATATCCTGATTCAAATGCGACATGTTCAACTAACAGATTCGTTTCACTTAATAAGCGCTTAGCGATATTTAAACGATAACGCTTGAGAAATTCTCGATAATTACAGTTGCACTCACGCTTGAATATGCGCGCTAGTACTTCTGGACTGACATCACAATAACGTGCAACATCACGAATGTAAATTTTATTTGCATAATGTTGGCTAATGAAATAAGTGGCTTTGTCACTAATGCTTGTCTGTTGACGAAAATGAATCACATCATCTGGGCATGTAATCGGGAATACGATATTTCGAGATTCATTTGCGAGTGGTTCAATGGTTAGCTTTTCGATGGTTTTTTGTAAAAAAGGAAACTCGTCAGGAAGTAATACAAAATCCCAAACTCTCGCTACGCGAAACGCATTTAGCACGGCGATCGCATTCATTTTACAGGATGTTATCAAAATGCGTATCTTTGGGTAAGTTTGTTTAATCTCACGCAAAAAATCAATATGCTTTGATATCCAGGGTTTTGAATAATGAAATAAAAATAGTTTTGTGTTTTCGAAATTCGTTGTTAGGTTTTGAAAATCTTGAATCTCCCAAAACTCAAGCGTCTGCGTTATTTGCATTAATGTTTTTTTTATATTGTCTTCATCCTTATAATTGATGCATACCACTTGCCCCACACCTTTGTCTCCCTAAGGTATCCACATGTTTAGTTTAAACCTAGAATAGCTGTGAATTCCAGGTTCAACTAACAAGAGTTAAGAACGTCCCTGTTCAAAGCCGCTCCCGTCCATTCCTGGACTACACGGCATAAGAACGTCCTTGTTCAAAGCCGTTCTCACTTATCCATGGATTACGTCCTGTAAGAATATGGCCATACAAAACCATTCTTCCCCATCCGTGGGTTATGCAGTTTAAGAACATCCTTGTTCAGATATTTGTGTGTTTAGTTGTTTTCGTCTTAATTACTGCGACATCAGTAACAAATATGAGTGGGACGTGGTGATTTTATGATTGTTATACAACCCAATAAATTCTATTGCGGTTTTATTTTATTGGTAATAATTTATTTTCAGTATCTGAAAATAATTGTTGGGTTGAAAAATTAAATGCGTTTCGACGTTTTATCTAATGTACGGGGAATTAAATATATTTACAATATTTTTTTGTTTGTTTCACTCATTTATATTGCGGCCGATCTTATTAAGTTCACATATCCTTCTAATTTTTTGTCTCAATCGTAAAGAAAGTCATATTAATTCAAAAAAAAGTCATAGGTAGAATGTGCTTTTTTCGTTTACGTTTAAGTTGCTTGAAAAGCATTTCATGAAAACTTGTTTCGTACAAGTCTCAAAAAATCATAAAAATCCTACATAAAAAATTGTGACAATAAAGTTGAATTCAACAATAAAATAGAAAACTGATGTGACGACATTACTGGTTAAGGGAGAAAATAATATGCTAAATAGGATGCTTTTAGGCGTTATCATGCTTTTTATGTTTGCTGGCCAAATTGTGCAAGCGGACCCAAATCCTCGTGCACGCATTGCTTGGGAAATGTACACGCCTGAACAGCGCGTTCAACATTATAAACAAGAAAATGAGACTGAAATTACACACATTGTTGTGAAATTTCGTGAAAATACCGGTATTCGACTGCGAAATGGTATATTGAATCGATTCAAGGATTCCCCATTACCACCTGGCTTATCCAAGAAAGGCATCGATTCTGACGCAAGCAGAGTACAAGCACTTGCTAATGCAAATGGACGTGGATTAAACCGAACGTTTGAAGGATTAACTGAAGAAGCGTTAGATTCGTTGAAAGAAAATGGTGAAGCCCTGAGTGGTCAATCTTTAGAGGATTTAAACCTTTATCACACCATTAAATTTAGTAAGAATAAAAAATACAAGCAAATTGAAAAGTTGATTCTGCAACTTAACAAATTAAAAAGTGTAGAAATCGCTTATGCTCAACCTAAACCCGAATTGGCAACTCATTTAACCACGCCTGATTATGTTGGTAATCAAGGTTATAAAGATGCGTCTACAAATGGTATTAATGCCAACTGGGCTGCTGGTCAGCCTGGAGGTAAAGGCACAGGTGTGAATATAATAGACATTGAAGGTGCGTGGCGAACGACGCATGAAGATTTACCAACATTATTTTATGACAGCGGGAACCATATAAACGATCTATTATTTCGTGATCATGGTACTGCGGTACTCGGTGTCATTGGTGCTGTGGACAATGGTTTTGGTGTAACGGGTATTGTGCCGGACGCGAATTTGGGTGTTCAAAGTCATAATGGTTCTGCGTCTGATATATCTAATCATATTACGCTCGCGGCAAATCAAGTAGGTAGCGGTGGAATTGTGCTATTGGAAGTTCACTATCCAGGGCCCGCAGATGCAACACCATGCACCTGTAATCATTCACAATGTAATTTTTTACCGGCGGAATATTGGCAAGCTAATTTTGCCGCGATTCAAACAGTGACCGCTAATGGCGTTCATGTTGTTGAAGCAGCCGGTAATGGTTCAGTTAATCTAGATGACACAGCGTACAATGGATCGTTTAATCGTAATTCGCGCGATTCCGGTGCCATCATGGTAGGTGCAAGCTTATCCACCCAACGTGCTCCTGCTTGTTTCACCAATTTTGGCGGACGGGTAGATGTACACGGTTGGGGAGAAAATGTGATGACCACAGGGTATGGTTATACATTTAACGGCGGACATGGCAATGAGGATCAATACTATTGGAATTCCTTTGGTGGAACATCCAGTGCGTCACCAATCGTAGTTGGTGCTGTTGCAAGCGTGCAGGGTATTGCAACCGCAAGCGGTTTGAGTCCAATTACACCGGCAGAGATGCGGTCATTGTTAGTCGATAACGGACGACCACAAACTGGAACACTCACTAATAATATTGGCCCTATGCCTGACATTCGAGCGGCAGTAGAATCATTAGGAGCAGGTTCAGGCACTACACCCACTGTAACAATCAGTGCAAGCCCCAATACTATCTCATCAGGTGCAAACAGTCTGTTAACGTGGAGTGCCACTAATGCGACAAATTGTACTGCATCGGGCGGGTGGTCCGGGTCGAAAACAATCAGTGGGAGTCAATCGGTTTCACCGTCATCCACAACAAATTATGCATTATCCTGCACAGGTTCCGGGGGTTCCGCTTCAAATTCTGTTACCGTGACGGTATCGGCTTCTTCCGCACCGACTGTGGACTTTTCTGCAAATCCTACATCAATTAGTGCAGGCGGAAACTCTTTATTATCTTGGGATGTAAGCAATGCGACAAGTTGTACCGCATCCGGTGGCTGGTCAGGTTCGACAACAACCGCATTTAACGCCTCCAGTTATGTTTATCCACAAACTACCACAACCTACAATTTATCTTGTACAGGAGCGGGTGGTACAACGGATAAATCCGTTACCGTTAGTGTTAGTGCCTCACAGCCACCACCAACCGTAACAATTAATGCAAATCCCTCATCCATTTCAGCGGGTAATTACAGTTACCTTTTATGGAACTCGACAAACGCGACAAGTTGTACTGCCTCCGGTGGATGGTCTGGAAATAAAGCGTTGAATAGTGGTGAGTATGTCTATCCGACGACAACAACGACATATTATTTGTCATGTACTGGTGCGGGAGGGACCACAGTACAATCCACTACGGTAACAGTAGATTCACCCCCCATTATTAATTTAAGTGCTAGTCCCAGTTCGATAAGCCCGGGTGGTTATAGTTTATTATCATGGAGTACCAGTAACGCGACGTCTTGTTCTGCAACGGGTGGTTGGTATGGCAGCAGAAACACCAATGGTAGTGAAGCCGTTTATCCCACGTCGTCAACAACCTATTATCTGACCTGTTTTGGCCCCGGGGGAACAACCACACAATCCTTGGTTGTCAGTGTTACGGAGTCGCTACCAACACTATCTTTTATTGCAACGCCTTCTGCGATTTTCCAAGGGCAATATTCACAATTGTCTTGGAATGCGACAAATGCAACAAGTTGTAATCTTTGGGGTGGTTGGTCAGGTACAACGCCGGTAATGAACGGTGTTTTTTATGTTTATCCGTTTGTGACGACAACATACTATATGTCATGTTCGGGTACCGGTGGCTCGGTTGCAAAATTTGTTACGGTTTCAGTTTATTAGCGGAAAACCGATTTGTGGATCTTTTGGCGTTGTTGAATTTGAACTGCACAAAAGATCCACATTGCTTTTATTTTGACAAGACTTTTGCAATCAGATGTATTTTTGTGAAGATTTGATAAAAAAATTTTGACGTAATTCTATCTACAAGTACAAATTATAATCATAAAAATATAAAATGTTTTGTTCTAATTTATTTCCCAAATTTGACGTCTAACCCACATTTCTCATAGGGTCGCGAGAATCCGCGAATCCTGTGAGAAATGTGGGTTAGTACATTGACACTGCTTTAAACAATGACCTATTCTTAATTGAATACTTATAAGAATAAATTGAATTGAATCAAATGAATTTTCCTTGGGGAGGGATTATGAATTTCACTTACCGTAGTGAAGTTGTCTTTACTATTTTGCGCAAACTATTTCGGGTCGGTGGCTTACTTACGTTAAGCTTTTTCTTACTTTCCTGTTCAACCGACCAGATTCCAGGCTCTCAATCCGCTACTCAACAGCAATTGCTAATGGCGTTTGATAAAAATCGGTTGCTGTGGGCGCAAGCTGGAGTGGTTGAATATGCCTTTTCAGTGGACAAACAATGTGATTGCCCTGAAGAATTAACATCGACAATGCTTGTGACTGAAGAAGAGTTGGAAGAAGATGACGAACTCAATTTTAAAGCAAGAAACAAAAATGCTCAAACGAGAGTTTTAAAATTTTCCTCTCAAACACGTCAAATGGAAAATTTATTTTCCGATTTAAGAAATGCGATTGTGCAAAATCAAGTTCGCAATGTAACGTATAATAATGCGTATGGTTTTCCAAAAACCGTATCTATTCAAGCTTCAAATGATTTATCCACGAAAGCAAATATTGAAATTCAAACCAAGGATTTTCGTGCAATAAGAACAGTCGTCAATGTCGCATCAATCAAATTGTCAGGTAAACTATTTAGAACAGCAAAACCAAATGGAAGTAATCAATATTGGTTAATCGAAGATAGTGGCACTTGGAACGAGTTACTTATTCCTCCCAATCTAAATTCTAGTATTTCTTCTATCGCAAATAATTCGAGAGTTGAAATATCAGGAGACTGGATTCCCGGTGGTTTAAACGGACAAGGTTTAATTGCGATTACGACAATAATTTCACAACAGAATTCAACGACGAATCAATCATTGACGGGTATATTAATGTCGCTATCCGCCAACAACGAATTGTTTAAACTAGTAACAAACGACAATCAATTTACGATTTTAAGGGTGCCTAATAATCTTATTACCCAAACACTCAGTTTAGTTGGACAACGTGTTGATGTTTTTTTGAATAGCTCATCAGCAACAGGATTTCAAAATAGTATTATTGATATTATAAGCATTACACCTAATCCATTAGTATTGGAGCAGCTTGAAGGCACACTTGTAATATTTTCCAGTGCAACAGGTACACAATTGTCTCGTTATTTTCTAGTGGATGCCCTTGGCAAATTGCTTGAATTACGATTACCCAATTCTATGGTTGCACTCGCTAATAGCTTGAAAGACAAACGAGTCAGTGTAAGTGGAGTGCGAAGAGATTCTGGGCAATTCAACCAGCAAATTATTGAAGTGGAAGTTATTGCGGGAATCAATAACATATTTGCGGACATTGAAATTACTGGTACCATCGTTGATTTGTATCCTACTGTCGGATTTATTCCAAACGAGCGTTATGCATTACAATTAGAAAGTGGAACAAGAATTGATTTGCGCGTACCCATTACCTTGCAAGATACCGCAAATCCATTACTTATTGGTATGAAGGTTAAAGTCGTCGGTACTTGGAATAATTCTGGTGCAACAGGCCAAGGAGAATTTGAAACGCGCATACGGCCTATTATTCTAAGTAACAGTGGCCTAATCCCTAGCACACATTCCGGCTTTATTAGTCTTGTCGGTGAAATGGGGAATACAACAAGTTGCAGCGGGAAACAATTAGTTTATACGTTAATTACCGAAAATGGACAATCAATGATACTTAATCTTGATAATAGTACCGTCATTTCTGGTTTGGAGAATAGACAGATTAATTTACCCTATCGAGCACATGTTCAAGCAACGGGTACGTTAACAAATCAAAATATATTACGCACACAATCCATTTCGGTGATTCCTCAACAAGTCACGGTGACGAAGGGGACTGTTCAAGAAATAGGACCAACCGGTGATAGCTTTAGTTGTACCGGTACAATTTATACTTACAAAATTATTGATGACAATGGTTTTGTTCATCCCGTTTCAGCGACTTCATCAAGTTATATTCAAGGAAGTCAAGGTGCTTTTTTAAAAATAGGTGATCGTGTTGAAGTGACTGGAACATCGTCAACCTACGAGCAACGCATTTATGCCAATAGCATTGTTGCAACAAATGCTGAAACAAGTGTAAGTGGAACAATTATCGGATTTGATTGTTTGCGCAATGATTATAATTCGTATGCCTTTGTTGATGAAAGTGGACGATTATTAAATTTAATCATTAATCGAAACGTCATTATCCCGCCAAGGATATTTATTGGTGTTAGTACTCGTCTTCAAGCCACTGGCATGATTAATAATAATGAACTAACTGCAAGCCAGATTAATGTACACCCAGTTTCAACGTTGCCATTCGTACCCACACCGAAAACAGGATCGATAATTTCCCTGACCAATACGGAAACGCTGACATGTGGAAATTTGATTCATACCTATTCTTTTCAAAATGATAATGGAAAGTTGCAACGTCTCAGATTATCTTCCGATGTGGCAAGTGGATTTGCGCAACCACTTACGCCGGGCAGTAAATTAAAAATTAATCGTTGGGCTGAAACACATCAGCTTGACCAAATTGACGCACTGGAGATTGAAGCACAGGGCAGTAATTTAGTAACCATTAATGGTACAGTAACCGCCGTCGATTGTACTAACGAATTTCGTTTAGTTGATAATGAAGGTAGTGTTTATCAACTAAAGGTGAATGCAATACCGAACAACGTTTTTATCAACTTAGGTACGCATCTCATCGTAACAGGAGAATTGTTAGGTAGTGAATTAACCGCGACTAAGGTATTACTGGTGCCATCCCCACCATTTTTTCCACAACCATTTTTTGGAACAATTATCGCTATTGATTCAAATGAATCACTAAGCTGTGGCAATATCATTTATCACTATACTTTTCTTAACGACAATGGAGCCATGCAACGCTTACGCGTCGCAACGGATGCAGCAAGCTCTACGCCGCAACCCTTTACGATAAATAGCCGAGTTGAAATCAGTGCTTGGATTGAATCGTTAGATAAATCTGTTATCGATGTGTTAAGTGTTTCTATTAGGTGATAGGAAGGGGGGATGAAAATTAAGACGAGGTGGTGTTAGCACCTCGTCAAATACAGTTTATCGGTTAGAAAATATTTTAGTATAACTCAGCAGTGTTAGTTTGACTGATTCCGGTCCATCCACCAACCACAAGTACTTTTCCGTTTTGTAATAATACAGCTCCATGAGTTTGACGTGAACCTAATAAACTTGCAGCAACTGACCAGGTATTAGTTTCAGGATCATATAATTCAACATCTGAAATTGTATTTGTACCGTCATAACCGCCTGCGACTAGTACCCTGCCGTTAGGAAGCAGCGTGGCGTTATGAAATGAATGTGCAAACATCATACTGGCTGATGACGACCAAGTGTCAGTTGTCGGATCATATAATTCAGTACTATCAAATCCAGCAAAACTGAAGGCATCCAATCCTCCGGTGATTAATAACGTACCGTTAGGAAGTAAAGTCGCAGCATGTTTCGATCGAGCGATTGCCATATTGCTCGCTGCCGTCCATATATTGGTTGATGGGTCGTATAATTCCGCACTAACCAAACTGTTAAAAGTACTATCAGTTCCACCAACGACCAGTATATTACCATTAGGTAGTAAACTAATAGTATGTTGTGCACGCCCGGTTGCTAAATTACCCGCTGCTGCCCAAGTGTTAGTAGATGGATCATAAAGTTCTGCGCTAGCAAGAGGACCTGCACCTGCTGCACCGAATCCACCGGATACAAGCACTTTTCCGCTAGAAAGTAAAACCGCGGTGTGTTCCATACGTACATCTGTCATATTTGCTGCTACCGACCAAGCATTGGTAGTTGGATCATACAGTTCCACGCTATTTATTGCTCCTCCACCATTCCCGCCAACAATCAGTACCTTTCCATTTGTTAACAAGGTCGCGGTGTGATTATTTCGGGCTGTCGTTAAACTTCCTGCATCTGACCATGTCTTGCTTGCGGGATCATACAATTCAGCACTTGCAAGAAAGCCGCTAGCGTTATCTCCACCAACAACTAACACTTTTCCATCATTGAGTAATGTTGCGGTATGTTGAGTACGTTCGGTAGTTAAACTACCAGTTGGTGTCCATGAAAATTGTGGATCACAATTAATTGAGACGTTGCCGATATCTGCCCCATTCACCGTGCCAGAATTTTGCGATGCATTACAAGGTTGGTCGGCAGGCATGCGTGAAATTGTTACATTATAAGTATTACCATCAGTTATTGCGGTAGCAAATGTAAAACTTCCATCAGCGACTAGGTTTATTTCGTCTGCGCCATTGTTCTGTATCTTAATTGAGTTACCTGCCACAAGCCCATTGAGATTACCACCAATGGTATGTGTTGTTGGCGCATTTGCAACGCAACTGACAGCAACATTTGAGATATTTGCGCCACTCAATGTACCACTGCCACTTGTCACTGTACAAGTTTGTCCAGCAGGTTGTGTTTTTACAGTTACAGCATAAGCGGTTGTGTCATTGATTGCTGTGACAAACGTAAAGTTACCGTTGCCGCTTAAAGATAAATCATCACTACTATTATTTTGTAAAATGACAGTGCCAGCAGTCAGTCCACTCAATGCGCCACCAATGGTGTAGGTCAACGGTGCATTTGCAGCACAATTAACGGCAACATTAGAGATATTTGCGCCACTCAAAGTGCCACTTCCGTTGGTAATTGTACAAGTTTGTCCAGCAGGTTGTGTTTTTATCGAAACTGCATAAGCGTTTGTGTCATTGATTGCTGTGGCAAACGTAAAGTTTCCATCTGCGCTCAAAGACAAATTATCACTAGCGTTGTTTTGCAATACCACAGTACTTGCGGCCAATCCACTAAGCGTACCACCAACGGTGTAAGTAATTGGGGCATTAGCAGCACAATTAACGGCAACATTTGAGATATTTGCGCCACTTAACGTGCCGCTGTCGCTTGTCACTGTACAAGTTTGTCCAACAGGTTGTGTTTTTACTGTAACAACATAAGCGGTTGTGTCATTGATTGCTGTGACAAACGTAAAGTTACCATCGGAACTTAAAGGTAAATCATCACCGCTGTTATTTTGTAAAATGACAGTGCCAGCAGTCAGTCCACTCAATGCACCACCAATGGTGTAGGTCAATGGTGCATTAGCAACACAATTAACGGCGACATTTGAGATATTTGCGCCACTTAAAGTGCCACTGTCGCTAGTCACTGTACAAGTTTGTCCAGCAGGTTGTGTTTTTACTGTAACAGCATAAGCGGTTGTGTCATCGATTGCTGTGGCAAATGTAAAATTGCCATTCGTATTTAGGGAAAGATCATCGCTGGCATTATTTTGTAATACGACAGTGTCTCCAGTTATGCCACTCAGTACACCACTGATAGTAAAAGTCCCTGCGGCAACATCAACGCAAGTAACATCAATATTTGACACGTCAGCACTACTAATTGTGCCATTGCCATTTGCTACGGTACAAACCTGACCAGTAGGTTGGGTTTTAACAGTAACAGCATAAGTAATTGCGTCGTTAATGGCGGTAGTAAAAATAAAACTACCATTTGCATTTGTGGAAAGGTCATCACCACTATTGTTTTGTAACACAATGGTAGCAGCGGCTGCTAGTCCATTTAATGTGCCGCCAATTGTGAAAACCGAAGCTGAATTCGCGACACAACTTATGGCTACATCTGTAATATTAGCGCCATTTAACGTGCCATTACCATTTGCTACTGTACATGTTTGACCGGCTGGTTGAGTTTTTACTGAAACGTTATAATCTGTTGTATCGTTAATGGCTGTGGTGAACGTGAAATTGTCATTGCTTACTAAAGACAAATCATCACCACTGTTATTTTGTAAAACCACTGTATCCGATATCAATCCGGAAATTGCGCCGCCAACAGTATAAGTTGGTACAGTGTTCGTCACACAGGTGACGTTAACATTTGTTATATTGGTGCCGCTTAACGTGCCATTGCTGTTTGTAACTGTACAGGTTTGATCAGTTGGTTGAGTTTTTATGGTAACGGCGTATGCGGTTGCATCATTGATTGCCGTGGTAAATGTAAAGTCACCATCAGTACTTAAAGATAGGTCATCGCCGTTGTTATTTTGCAAAACAATACTATCGGTAGTTAGACCAACGAGACTGCCTCCAATAGTAAATGTAATTATATTGTCACTATTATCTTCTTCTTCACCCCCGCCACAAGCTACTAGGCTAAAAAGAATAAAAATAGATAGCAATGAGTATAACAATCGAAAGTGATGTGACATAAATCCCCCATATAATTTAAAGTAATTTTGGCGGGTATTAGATCACAATCGAAGTATAAATAATATCCATTTTGTCAATTGTTCGAGGAAATTTGATGTTTACATCATTGTGTAACAACGACAATTGGATTAGCGTATTATATTGCCTTCTCATAGATTTCAAAAAAGTGGTAGAATTTTAATGAGTTGGCTTTACGCTTCTTATTAAATAAACACGGAATGTCAGGTTTTTTACAAAAATTACTTCGTAAATAAATTACGAAATATATTGGTTGAATTAATTTACCAAACCAGTTTACTCAACAATTACAAAGTAGATTTTATAGAATTAATTTTGCATAACAAACTTATGAGTTGACTTCAAGATTGAAGTTGTGTACAGATCTAGAATTCTTAAGACGCTAACTTTGCTTAAACACGAGGTTTTTTGATTGAATTACAGAAAATTATATTTGTATGTAGCGCCTAGTAGTTCATATGTGATGTAAACTGAGTTTTTTGACATGATCCTACTTGTAAAGAATGAATAAAATTCTCTACAAGTTGTTGTGTCGCATCTGGGTTAGGGATTCCTGCAAGTTTTTCAATGATATTTATCATTGCTTGATTAACACGATTCCTTTTACCGCCAACGCGTCACTCGAAAAGCTGAGGGTCCAATTTGAAACGGATCATGCCCCGAGAATATCTTATCCATTGCATTGTCAAATCCTGCAATTTTATCAATACCATAAATCCAAACTTGTACATTGGTAAACTCACTTGTTTGTGTTGGTTGCCATTCTTTTAATGCAGTGGGTAAATTATCTAATCTAATATCATTATTACCGGCATTTGGCTTAAATATTTGGTGCCAAATAATTCGATTGCCGGATTTTTTATTCGTCCAAACTGTTTCAAATTTAGCCCAATCTATATTCTCCAAATCGATTTGACTGGTTTTGTTCGCAGAGCTAATTTCAAATTGAACGCTGTTATTTTTCTCACTAAATTGCAACGCATCTGATCCGACATCACCTTGAAATCCGACTAAAATTTCTGGCATTTTAATGTGGATTTCGTCCGATGGTGCATCATTGAAGCGGATATATCGATGTCGTGCATAATTCATAGGAAAAAATCCCAACGGATCATCGTGACCAACTAATTCAATTTTACTATCCGGCAAGGCGAGTAGTGGATTTGCACCCTGGGTACGAGAAGGCAAAAACGCACCGGGTGAATGAAACAGTTGTTTTTTTCGTAAAATATTTATCCAGGAAAAAATACCGCCTTTTTGGGGTCTCATGCCGCATTTGGAATACGGTGGGGCACTAAAATCACAAATAGAGTTTTCATCACTAGCATCGATTGCATCTTTTGTTTTTCGCCATTTTAACAACTGCCGACTGTGAACAATGCCAGTAGCGAAAGGTGGATTAAAACGAAGAATTTGCTGGTTGAGTAGCGCGGGTTCTTGATCGAGAAAATACCCGTATTTGACAGGAATCAAATTTTTATCTAGTGCAACCATCATCAATGATATTTTGTTATCATTTTGTAGTTGATCCGAATAAATTCGGATACCGTTGTAAAAACCAAAATTTAATCCACCGGTATCAAATGCTAAAGGAGGCAACAGTACAACTGCTTTTGCGTCGGCTGGTACACCGCCAAATGGTACCGACATGGAAAAATTTGCTTCAAGATTAACAGTACTGTTATCGGTCACCGGTAAAACAATTTCATCTCTTTTCAAAGTAATGTTATGAAACGTTTTGATGTGTCGCACTTTTTTGTGTAAATAACTAACGTGAATGGTGACCGGTTTTGTACTTTTTTTAATTGTGACTTGGCCGTTTTTATCAGTATTTAAAGAGTTATTTCCAACGAAAACGTTGGCATCATTAACAGCTTGTTGAGTGTTATTGTTTACAACCGTTATTTTTATTTTATCTGTCGTTGCAAATAAACTGCTCGAATAAATAAGCAGCAATATTATGAGTGAAAAAGGTTTTCCGATAACCATTCTTAAAATCTCTCCCTAGAAGTATAAATTGTTTTTTAGTAAATGAAGCATAACAGATATGAGGTTTAAAATGCATATGAAAAATAATGATATTTGTTTTTAATCACTGCAGTGATGGCGTGAAAGTAGAATATTTTCAGGATTAATGTAGAAACAATGGTGAATATTTCTAATTATGAAAATATGACTTATCCAAGGTAATATCTTTTTACAATCAATCTTTACTTGCTGTTCTACGAATCTCAATTATTGAAATTTAACTTTTATCAAATAATACTAAATCCATAATTTTGAGAACCCACCAATTTCCATCATTGCATCCAAATTAAGATAAGTTAAAACAATAATTTCACAAGGGATATATTGCAGCATTTTCTATATGGACACTATGTTTAACTGAATTAACATTAAATTTAATCCTAATGATGTACTATGCAAAAAAGGCATTTAGTAACCACTAAATGTGATAAAGATAATTTACATAGAGTTTGCAAAATCCACACAGTTTGGTTTAGCAAATTTAAAATAAAATGTGAGACAAATGATGAAAAACCTTTTTAATTTGAGTGGATTATTTTATAGCGTTTGCGTCGTTATGCTGTTGCTTGGATGTGAGCAAAATTTGCAAAAACAAGACGATCATTCTAGATTAGCAATTCAAAATCATATGGACGAAAATGTTATTTCAAATCGTACAAATGAACAAAACACAATTAATCACACGGTATGCGCCGTTCAAGATAACGTTAACGTTAAACAAGATGAAAAGATTGCGTTAATTATCGATGATGCGCAAGTTGTTGACCAAAACTCTTTTAGTGCAACAGAATCCGGAACAGCAAACCTCATATTTCGTTATTCTGAAAATTTACTATCAGGAAATGTTGTTTTTACGCAAACAGCGCCAACCAAAGTTCATGTTCACCAAGGGTATGCTGGCCAAACGGGGGATTTAGTCTTTGCACTTGTGCAAAATACGACGAATCCTGCTATTTGGGACATTGAAGAAATCATGGACCCAGTAACAGAAGTGTTTTCTAATGCGGTTGATTCTAATACATTGGCTGCGGGCGGTTATTATTTAAATGTTCATTTTGGTAATGATCCTACATCGCCGACATTACGGGCTCAAATTGTAAGTAATGACGTAAAATTTAATGTTGCGCCTTTGATTGCACATAATGGAATTACGACAATTGCCAGCGGATTTGCTGGTGCCAGTGCCAATGAAATCAACTGCCAGGTTTCTGCGTTTGTTACGCTCGTTGATTTGGTTGATGTGACTGGTGTTCATTTACATATAGAAGATGAAAATGGATCAACGAGTAATAAAATAGTCTTGGAATTGGATACCAGCGTGACAACAGCAACAGTGTATAAAATTGCAGATGCCGATAGTTTTCTCAATTTTTCGGATTTAGCAAATGTTAATGCAGGACATTGGTATATCAATGTGCATACAGCAACAAATACTTCTGGCGAGCTTATTGGTTATCTTGATGCATCACACTTTGACTTCATTCCTCTAACGATAGATGCCAGTCAAGTGGTCGATCCCATAGCTGCAAATGCAACTGATACAGCGGCGGCAAATTTTATGTTGGATACTGTAACTGGAATGTTCGCAGGCGGGGTGACATTTACTGGTGAAATCCCAGAAAAAGTACATATTCATAGTGGATATGCAGGACAAACGGGTGATCTTGCGATTGAGTTAGTTCAAGATGTTTTGGATAGTAGTCAATGGAAAATAGCGGAAGCAGATTATTTCACGTTAGATCAATCTGTGTTAGAGGCGGGTGGTTACTACCTTAACGTGCACCTCATCAATGGGATTGATACGTTGCGCAGTCAAATACTTCAACATGGAATTTCAGTTAGTGTTGCTAGTTTTGTTTCGCATGCGGGCATAATAACAAATGGCTCTGGATTTGCTGGGATTACGGTAGATAGAAAGGTTTTGCCTGATGGTGGATATGCGGTAAAAGGTTTTGTTACACCCATTGGATTAATGGATATAACGGGTGTTCATTTACACATTGAGGATATCGACTTGGTTACGACACAAAAAATTGTACTTGAAGCGAATCTCAATGGCGTTTTCGAAATTCCCACCACAGAAGTGTTGACAGATGCTGCGTTGAAGGATATTGCGGAGGGTAGATGGTATATCAATGTTCACACAGCGTTAAATGTCGATGGTGAGTTAATAGGGTATCTTTCCGCTATACCCTAAAAAGTAACAAAGTTATTTTACTGGTTATAAAAATATTTTCGCACCTAACGGATTTAATTTTCATTATTTTATAAAAAAAACGTGCTTATACGGATTTGCATTCAGACAAAGTTACAACATTTGTGATAACTTGCCTTTATAGGTTCCGACTCTAGATTGGAACTTTTCACATTTCAAAAACGCGTTGTAGTCCCTTCCTAGGTGACTCGTTGCCAATATTTTACGAAACATCCTTATGGAAATGAGTTTACAATACCACATCTACTGAACCAGACATCGGGAATTCCCAATCCATTCCCAATAAACTGGTTACATCTAGAGGAAAATCATAGGACCTTTAATGAATTAGATGCGTTGTTGAATGAACTGAGTGACGAACCTGAATTGTCTTTTAAGCCAGACGAAAACTATACATATTCAAATTTGTCATATTTGTTTTTGGGGAACGTTATTGAACATGAGTCTGGACTGAGCTGTTGTGATTATCTACAGAAAAATGTGTTTCATCCACTTTCGATAAAAAATAATGAATTGAGTTGCCAACTACCTGATGGCGATGTTTATGCTTTTAGGTGTCAGAAAAAGTATCCTTTTTTAGATTGTTCTTATTGTTTATGGTTGCTGATCAATTTTTTGTTAAAACGGAAAACGGCTATATTCGTTTTAAGCGTATTTGTCATAATGGACAAGCTTATGGTGGATTATTTAGTTCCGGATTTGGCGTAGTGAAGTTTTTACAAGATATGCTGCTGAAAAAACCTATTTTAATGAGTGAGAAAACATTAAAGCTGTTTTTTACACAACAGCACGAAAATTCAGGTAATTTCATTTCAATGACTTTAGGTTGGCTAACTGGAAAGGTAAATAACCTGACCTATTTTGTAAAACCAAGCGGAGGTTCTGGTTGCCACAGTAATGTTCGTATTAATTTGAAGAAAATATCGCAACACTATTTTTAATGAATAAAACAAATGTAGATGAAAGTGTAATTAATGAATTTACGACAAAATTGAATAAACTATTTTTGCAAAAGTTATGATAAAAAAAGCTAGGCGATTATTTTTGACACATCTTTATATGAATAGACTATCCTCAATCAAGCATAAATTGAAAAAATTGATCAAGTTTTGTTTTTTAAAGCGAGACAAAGAAAAAAGTTCAAAAATCTTCAGAAATTATCTATCATTCTAGTATTAAAATTAATAGTATACATTAAATAATTAAAAAGCGTCACCGGCTAATATGTATTACGTCAATTGTCACTATATAGCGACAAATGTAATGAGTTAGCTGGTATAGGTAAAAAAGTCGAACGATAAGAAATAGTTCAAACAATAACAATAAGAATTTGCCATTTCGTGGTTTATGTTTAGAACCATGTTGTTTGCAGATTTTAATGTGAGGGGAGTTTCCTATTTTTTACGAATTATAAACAACACAAAAAATACATAATCTCGTAATAAATATTAATACAATATATTCTTCAATTGTGCATTGTACAAAGCACGTTGTAATTGCAGACATTGATTGTCACTCCTAATGAATAAAAAATATTTCCTGTCAAAATAAATTTTGGCATGTTCGATATAGGTGACCAACTATGCGTTTTGTACTATTCGTAGTATTTCTATTCTTATCTTTTCATCTTAATGCGGCAAATAATTGGCCAACCAATGGTTGGGATATGGCTTCGCCCGCCGAAGAGTCTATGGATGCTGCCAAATTATTTGAAGCAGAAGCTTATGCAAAACAATCTACCGGAGCCGGGATGATTACGAGAAATGGACGTCTAGTCCATTCTTGGGGAAACACCAAAAAGAATTATGAAATATTTTCAGGTACAAAATCCATTGGTAGCATCTTATTGGGCATCGCAAAAAGAGATAATTTAATTGATTGGAACGATGAAGTTCAAGTTCGATTCCCCGATATCATCACAAAGTCCGGGTCTGACATCAGTTGGTTAAATGAATTAAAAATAAAACATTTAGCGTCGCAAACCGGCGGATTTCCAAAATCAGCCAAAGAACTGCCAATGATATATTCCCCTGGTACCAGTTGGGCTTACAGTGATGGTGGTACAAATTGGCTCGCTGATACATTGACATACACGTTCAATGACGATTTATATAATGTGCTTTTTGATGATGCATTTTCAATAATGGGTATTGCGACATCGGATTTAATTTGGCGAAATAATTTATATAGAAGCAGTGAATTAAATGGCATCACTAGACGAGAATTTGCCTCTGGAATAGCAACGAATGCTGATACATTAGCGAGGATTGGGTATTTATTTTTAAATTCTGGTTTATGGGAATCACAACAAATCATACCGGCTAGTTTTGTGGAAGAAATTCGGCGGCCAAATGACGAATTTGTCGGGCTACAAGTTTCCAATGATACACGAAATCGATTTGAAAATGCGCCAGGTCATTATGGCTTGTTATGGTGGAATAACCACGACGGATCAATTGCAAATGCGCCGTTAGATACCTATTTTGCCTGGGGTGTTAATGACACACTAATTGTCATAATTCCAAGTTTACAAATAGTTGCTTCAAGAGCTGGTGTCAGTACCGATTGGCCAGGTTCAAGATCGCCAAATTTTTACACTGTATTAGCACCCTTTATTGAAAGTATTGTTCAATCCGTATCAACTACATTAGCGCCTGTGATTAGTCCACAAGGCGGTGTATACACATCTGATATTGATGTAACAATTAGTAGTGGCACATCTTCCGCAGTGATTTATTACACTACGGATGGCAGTGATCCTAATTCATCTAGTAATTTGTACGCTGGACCTATCCATCTCACTCAAGATACGACAATTAAAGCCATCGGATTTTTGTCTGGGGAAAATAATAGTGGAATAGCGACATCGACGTATTTTATTGGCAATCCCACACCATCATTAACCGAGATAGGGAATCATGGCACGCAAGTTAACAAAGAGTTAACTTTTACAATCAGTAGCACTGATGCAGATGGCACAATTCCAATATTGAGTGCAGATTTAAATAGTTTACCGGGGATACCCAGTTTCGAAGACAATGAGGACGGTAGTGGAACATTTAGTTGGTTTGTTGATGTGGGTGACGAGATAAATAGTCCCTATAGTGTTACGTTTACAGCGACAGATTCTCGGGATAATTTAAAACAAGTCAGTGAAACCATTTCAATATCTGTCACTACCGAAGCACCCGGTTTTCAGCAAGCACCCAACGGCATGGTATCTATCGAAGCAGAGAATTTTATTAAAAGTCGTATTGGCAGTGCAGGACATAGCTGGAATAGCATTTCAAATAAATCAGGTACCAGCGGTATTGCTATGCAAAGCTTGCCTGAAGATAGGGTGCAGTGGAATGCAGACTCCGCAGACACAAACAGTCCGGAGTTATCTTACGCCATAGATTTTAAACAAACAGGTGTACATTATGTGTGGGTACGTGCGCTAGGTCCATCTACTAGTTCAGACTCTGTACATATTGGGTTGGATGGTGTACTTGCATCTGGTGGAAGTAATTTCAATGGTTTTTCTCCAAGCGGTAATTGGAAATGGTCAAACTCAACTTACACTACAGTTCGCAGTATCGATGTGACGAGTGTTGGTTTACATGAGCTTAATTTGTGGATGCGTGAATCTGGAACAATCGTTGATAAAATTGTAATTACGCCCGACGTAGAATATGTTCCAAGTGGTTTAGGACCACAAGAAAGCAACAGAGGTAACAATAACGATACTTCGCCAGTTTTACAAATTCAAACGCCAATTATTAATCCGCCAGCAGGTGAATTTGTTACAGCAACAGATATAACAATTACGAGTGGTACACCAGGTGCGATTATCTATTATACAGTTGACGGAAGTGAACCGAATAGTTCAAGTACCTTATATACTGGTACTTTTAGCATTATTAGTGATACCACTGTAAAAGCGATTGGTATTTTAAGCGGTTTTACTGATAGCATAATAAGAACTGCAACATACAATTTCGAAAATCCACCCCCATCATTGGATACAATTGATAATCAAGATACCTTTGAAAATCAATTGGTCGAATTTACTGTAACAAGTGATGATGCAGATGGGACCATTCCAATTTTAACAGCTGATTACGGAGACTTACCTGGTTCACCGAGTTTTATCGATAATAATGATGGTAGCGGTGCATTCAGTTGGTTTGCAGAAGTTGGCGATGCAGTTAATAGCCCATACAATATTATAATTATATCCACAGATGCATTAGATAGTGAAAAACAAACTAGTCAAGTGGTGACGATATCGGTAAGACTGGACTCACCGACACCTACACCTACACCTACACCTACACCGACACCACCTCAAGAAACGGAATTTGAAACTATTTTGATAGAAGCTGAAAATTATGAAAACAATCGAATCGGTAGTAAAGGACATAGTTGGACGAGTTTTACCAAGATCGGCTCAGATGTAACGGTAATGCATTGTTTGCCAGAAGACAGGGATTTTTGGGGATTAAATGATGCAGCAGAAAATAGTCCAGAATTGACGTACTCCGTTGAATTCAAGCAAACCGGCACTTATTATTTATGGGTACGTGCACGTGGACCATCAACCAGTTCTGATTCAGTACACATTGGATTAAATGGTCAGTCAAGTTCGACTTCAAGTAATTTTAATGGCTTTAGAGTGAATGGTAGTTGGATGTGGTCAAACAAAAGTAGTGGTGTAGTCCGAACAATAAATGTCGCGAATGCTGGGATTCATTCCTTGAATTTGTGGATGCGAGAATCGGGAACATTGGTGGACAAAATTATCATTACGACTGACGCTTCATTTGTTCCAAACTTGAATTGATAATTTGCCCTAATAGAAAAACAGAAAAACTTTCACTTTGGCAATAAGTTACAATTAATTTTAATTGAAATTAGGTTATCCCCTATTATTACAGGATAACTGCCGCTTCTTTCGTTTTAATAATTAAAATAAAGAGGCGGCAGTTACCGTATATTCAGAAAATGCTAATTGCTACAATTATGGAAATATTAATGGTGTTAATTTAGTTTTTTATGACTTTTTTGTTATTACGCCTTTGTCGTTTGCAATAATTGTGTTCTTTACTGAAGGTCGACGTTGCATTAACGTTATCAAGCTGGGACAAAATCCATTACCAAACGAAAAAAGTATTTAGGCCAACTATGTATAAATATGATGTTGCCGCAAAAACTCAGCCCATCGGGATTTTTATTGTAATCCCATTTTTAACTGGATTGGCTATTTGGGGTTGACTTCAAGCACACGATTTAACTAAGGATATTAAACCATACACAGTTAACAAATCGTTAAACCAGATTGGCGTAAAAAACGCGCCTCCTAGTTAACACAAATGTTAGCCAATCAAGGAATAAGATGGAGTCGAACGAAATCTCAATTGTAAGAGACTTCATAGCTGCAATTAACCAGGGCGATGTCTCTCAACTCTCCAGCCTAATGACTGAAGATCATGCTTTCGTGTCTTCTCAGGGAACTATAGATAGTGGCCGCGAAAACATGACAAATGGATGGAAAGAATATTTTCGTATGTTTCCCGATTACAAGGTAAAGATTCAAAATTATTTACAAGATGGAAGCGTGATTGCTGCTTTTGGGTATGCATCTGGTACATACAACGGTAAGCGTGGGCTTGTTCCAGAAAACAGGATCGAAATGCCAGCTGCGTGGAAGGCAATTGTGGAAAATGGAAAAATCAAAGTTTGGCAAGTCTATGCTGATTGGACAGAAGGTAGCAAAATAATCAATGAAGATGAAGAGAGCAGCTAACAAGGCACACCAGTTGAATCACAATAGCGGCGCTCCTATCGTCGCTCCACTTTTGCTCTAAACTGAGCTTAATCGTTGCCTTATATCGAAATAACCTTAACCAAGGTAATTGTCTAATAAGATGGAAATATCAAAATATAAACCGGAACACGAAAATGATGTAGTGGCAGCAATTAGTAAAGATCCAGATTGGGACATGTTTACCAATGATGGCGTTATAGATATTTACAGGGAATCTCTAAAGAACGGTGTTACATATGTTTGTTACAGAAACAATGAATTCTGTGGATATGTTAGGGCGTTATTAGACGACGGCTTAGCTATTTATATTAGTGAATTGTATGTAATCCCAAAATGTAGAAATCTTAAAATAGGACAGTCATTGCTAGAACGAGTAAACGTTGATTTTTCAGGCCTGGATGTATATGCCTTGTCTGATGAAGATGCTTACTATCAGAAAAAAGGTTATAAAAAAACTGGCTCAGTATTTGAGCTATAGTTAATAGGCTAACGGATTCACGTACGGTTCTGGTGTGCCATGCGTACAATCATTGCAAAATGGATTATGTAATGATTGTGCATAACTGCATTTTAGATGGAGGTAGGCCCTCCGAGTTCGATTTACAGGAATTGATCTCAAACCACCGTAAGCTG